>Ga0194132_10000501_pt1 | contig 80042 bp, 67 predicted proteins | sample TA2KigOf80mmetaG_FD_148612 | JGI IMG/M metagenome (GOLD analysis project Ga0194132, IMG submission 148612) | Freshwater microbial communities from Lake Tanganyika, Tanzania - TA2015054 Kigoma Offshore 80m | ecosystem: Environmental > Aquatic > Freshwater > Lake | place: Tanzania: Lake... | reverse complement strand
CGATCCACGACGAACGACGCAGACCACACGAATCGAGACGTCGCCACGACCCCTTCGTCGTGCTGCCAACCACCCCCACCGGACTTCGAGCTGCGCTCGAAGCCCGACTCCCCCGCGAGCCGAGCTCGCGGGAGAGTGCCCGAACCCGCCGTGCCTCTCCCGCGAGGAGCGCAGCGACGAGTGGGAGAGCCGCCGCCACGCCTCTCCCGCGAGGAGCGCAGCGACGAGTGGGAGAGGCCGACTCGCGGACGCAGTCCGCGAGGCGGGTGAGGGTGGTGCGCCGCGCGACGAACGTCGGCGGGCACACGAATCGAGACGTCGCCACGACCCCTTCGTCGTGCTGCCAACCACCCCCACCGGACTTCGAGCTGCGCTCGAAGCCCGACTCCCCCGCGAGCCGAGCTCGCGGGAGAGTGCCCGAACCCGCCACGCCTCTCCCGCGAGGAGCGCAGCGACGAGCGGGAGAGGCCGACTCGCGGACACAGTCCGCGAGGCGGGTGAGGGTGGTGCGATCCACGACGAACGACGCAGACCACACGAATCGAGACGTCGCCACGACCCCTTCGTCGTGCTGCCAACCACCCCCACCGGACTTCGAGCTGCGCTCGAAGCCCGACTCCCCCGCGAGCCGAGCTCGCGGGAGAGTGCCCGAACCCGCCACGCCTATCCCGCGAGGCGCGCAGCGACGAGCGGGAGAGGCCGACTCGCGGACGCAGTCCGCGAGGCGGGTGAGGGTGGTGCGATCCTCGACGAACGTCGCGGCGGCACCGCCTCGATCGAGTTCGCCTCGATTGAGGTCGTCGCCCCGCCCCGCTCGGCGAACTCCGGATCGCCTCAGGCGAACTCGGCCCTACGCCGCGCACGGACCTCCGCCCCGCCCGCGCGACCACGAGGCGCCCTTCCGTGAGGTCGCCCCTGCGAGGACACTGCCATGGTGAAGACGATCGCCCGACTCACGACGACGAGCCTCCTGCTCGCGGCCGCCGCGTCCCCAGCGTTCGGTCACGGGACGCTCTCCAGCCCGCCGAGCCGGGTGTATCGAGCATGGTCGGGCGGGTGCATGAACAACCCCGATCCTTTCCTGCAGGGGATCATCAACCACGAGATCAACGCCTGCTGGAACTGGAACGAGCTCGTCAACTTCGCACCGGCGGACGAGTTCGACCAGTTCGACGTCCCCTTCGAGCAGATCGTTCCCGACGGCAGGCTCGCGAGCGCGAACAACCCGCGCTTCGCGGCGTTCGACGCCGTCAGCGACCTCTGGCCGACGACGCCGGTGGCGGCTGGTCCGCTCGAGGTGACCATCCACGCCTCGACCCCCCACAACCCCCTGAAGATGTACGCGTTCCTCACCACGCCCGATCACCAGTGGGGGCATGAGCCGCTGAACTGGGCGGAGATGCAGCCGATCCCGGTCGGTCCGGTCACGCTCACGGGCAACGAGTACAGGTTCACGGTGACGCTCCCGCCCCGCGCCGGCCGGCACTCGCTCTACGTGATCTGGCAGCGCATCGATCCCGCCGGCGAGGGCTTCTACATGCTCGCCGACGTCGACTTCGGCGACTGCAGCAGCACCTGCGAGTGCGCGAGCGACCTCGACCGCAACGGTCGGGTCGACGGAGGCGACCTGGGGATGCTGCTGATGGCGTGGGGCGGGGCGGGCGGCGACCTCACCGACGACGGGATGACCGACGCGTCCGACCTCTCGGTGCTCCTCGGCGAGTGGGGGACGTGCGGTCCGGACTGCGACGGCGACGGCGACTCCGACTACGACGAGATCGAGGCGGGCGCCGCGGACTGCAACCTCGACGGCATCCCCGACGACTGCCAGGCGCAGGTCGACTGCGACGGCGACGGTCGGTGGGACGTCTGCGCGATCCGGGAGGGTCTCGCGAGCGACTGCGACCTCGACCTCGTTCCAGACTCCTGCGAGATCGCCGCGGACCCCACGCTCGACGGGGACAAGAACGGCATCCTCGACGAGTGCCAGCTCGACGGCTTCACCTTCGTCTGGCAGGTGACGAGCAACTGGGGCAGCGGCTTCGTCGCGAACCTGACGATCCACAACGACACCGGTCAGTGCCTGAGCGGGTGGGAGGTCCTCTTCTCCGCGCCCACCTTCACCATCGACTCCGTCTGGAACGGCGTTCGGGTGCCGCGCGGGGACGGGGTGATCCGGATCGTCAACGAGACCTGGAACGGGAACGTCTGCAGCGGGCAGAGCTTCACGATCGGGATGCAGGCGACCGGCACGCCGTCGCTGCCGGTCGACCTGCTCGTGAACGACAGCCCGGCCGCGCCGGCGCCCTGAGCCTGATCGCCGCTCGTCGTGCTCCGGAACTCCTCCCTGACGGAGCGAAGCGACGTCGGGGAGGTGCCGAGCGAACGAAGTTCGCGAGGCGGAGGGGACGTCCGATGAACGGGGTGCTCGCCTCGCGCAGCGCTCGCGCCCGCGACCAGTCGAGGTCGGTCCCCTCCGCCGCCTCGCTGCGCTCGGCGGCACCTCCCCACGGCGATGCCGTGGGAGGAGTTCCGAAGCGCTCCGCGTCGAGATCGCCCGCTCAGCCCACCAGCATCGCCGCGGCGGCGATCACGCTCCGCTGCTCGGTCGGATCGATCAGCCAGAGCCAGTCGTCGAAGAGGAACTCGAGCCGCGCGGCGAGGAGGGCGATGCGGCCCATCACCGTGAAGCCGAACGCGGCGCCGAAGGTAATCATCAGGTACCAGATGCCGACCCGCGCGACCTTCCCCACCGTGCCCTTGTGCTCGAGCGAGAAGAAGAAGTAGGTGAGGCAGGCGAGGATGCCGACGATGAGGAGCACGTTCTCGAGGCTCTTCCAGAAGCTCGACAGGTAGTCGACGCCGCCGCCGGCGCCCTCGACCGGCACCACCAGCGGTCGGATGCTCTGCGAGACCTGGCTGAGGAAGTCGCCCTCGATGTAGCCGACCATGCGGAGACCCGCCGTGGTGCCGACGATGAAGGCGAGCGGCCAGAGGCTGATCCATCCGCCGACCGGCATGAGCCGCCAGACCAGCATGATGCCCAGCGCGAGCGGCACGAGGTACGCCCACTCGATGCCCTGCACCTCGAGTCCCGGCAGGAAGAAGGTCCGAGTGACGCCCGGCAGCAGCTTGCCGAGCAGGTTCGGGACGATGATGTCCCAGAAGCCGACCACCATCCAGTAGCCCGCGCTGACGCCGACCACCACCGCCTCCGAGAAGCGGTAGAACGGATTGTCGCGGTAGAGGAAGGAGAAGATCGCCAGCGTGAAGAGCGCCGCGATCCACGTGCCGATGGTGCGGGGCCAGCTCATCACGATCCGCGTCTGCGCCGGATCCTCCGCCACGGCGGCGAAGTACTCCCGCGGCTTCACCTGGTTGATCTCGGTCCAGGAGATCACGCCGCCGATCTGCTCGGGCGTCGCGAAGCGGGCGACCTCCGGCGAGTCGAGGGGAAGCCACTTCGTCTGCGGCGTCTCGGTGGGATCCGCGCCGATCGGCGGCGGCACCGTCACCTGCACGAACGACTCCTTCTCCTCCTCGACGTAGACCTTGCCCATGCCGACGCCGCTCGACGCCCGCCATGCGAGCGCGCCGGCGAAGGCGAGGAGCACCACGGTCCAGGCGATGGTCCTTCCGCTCATCGGGCACCTCCGAACCAGCGACCGAGGAAGAAGATCGCGTTCCCCGCGAGGATGAGCCCCACCATCAGGAGGTGGGCGACGAGCTGCGGTCCCATGCGGCGCTGCCCCTCGAGGTACTTGCCGGGGATCGGCTCCTCCGCGACGTCGATGAGCCGGGCCTTCACCTCAGGCGGGAGCGACGCCGCCTCGGCGGTGGTGGTGAACTCCGCCGCGGCGCCCGGCGTCGCGGCGAGCGTCTGCCCGAGCGCCGAGGCCTCCGCCGCCGCCATGCCGCCCTGCTCGAGCACGGTCGCGAGGCGACGCCCGCGGATCCACTCGTTCACGAGCGACTCGTACTCCGCGGCGCCCTTGATCGCCCCAAGGAGCCCCGCGAGCTGCTTCGGGATGTAGGGATACATGAGGGGCGCCTGCACCCCGGTGCAGCCGACCACCGTCTTGATGCCGAAGGGCGTCGAGGCGTAGAGCACCCACTCCTTGCTGCCGGGGTAGCCCGCGCTCACGTTCGCGAGGAGGTCCATGTCCTGGACGCTGCGGACCTCCCGCATCATCGGGATCTGGTCGACCGGAGTGCCCCGCGAGTCGGTGGTGAAGTACTGCTTGAAGTCCGTGACGATGACCTTGATCACCGCCTCGTTCCCCGCCTTGAAGCCGAGGTCGACGTAGTCCTCGCCGTAGACGAGGTGCGGGTAGTCCGCCTTGATCACCTTCGCGATGTTCTGCTGGACCATGCGCGGGCCCACCGGCCAGAGCGCCATGAAGTACATCTTGATCCCGCGCTCGGCGCAGTGCCGCACCAAGGCGGTCGCCATCGGTCCGAGCTCGCCCTCGCTCGCGGGGTCGTAGTCGAGGGAGAGGAGGACGCGGTCCTCGGGTCCCAGCGCCTCCACCGCGTCGAACACCGCCTGCGCAAGCGGCGTCGGCGTCTCCGGCAGGGTGCGACCGGTGATCCCGATCACGAGGATCGGCACCGCCACGGCGAGCCCCATCATCAGGAAGATCCAGCGGCGATCGAGGTTCTGCAGCAGCTTCAGCATCGCTCAGTCTCCCGATCCGAGGTAGGAGCGGTCGATCCCGAGGAGGATCTTCAGGCTCGTCGAGGCGATGCCGAGGGCGATGCCGATGATGATCGCCCGGGTGCCCGCGGTGTTGAAGACCTGCATCACGTAGACGGAGAGGTTCTCGAGGCGGAGCCCCGCGAACATCGAGTCCTCGGGGATCCAGCCGGTCAGCACGACGCCCGCGAAGGTCCGGCCGAGCAGGATGATGAACGCCGTGACGAGGAGCAGCGTCGCCTCGATGTTCTTCGCGCGGAACGCCCGGAACGCCGCGGACGCGACGTAGAAGGCGAGCAGCGCGAACATCGTCGAGGTGAGCGGCTTGAAGGCGTACTCGTAGAGCCACCAGAAGGGACTGCCCACGCCCTGCGTCTCGCCGCTGTAGGCGACGTCGGGGTACATGGGGTTCGGGTGCACCCCGACCTTGAAGAGCCCGACCCAGAGCGTCACGAAGAAGCCGATCAGGATCACCGCGGAGTAGCCCCAGCCCGCCGGGCGGTCGGAGAGCCTCCGCAGGTGGATCTTGAGCAGGTTGCCTCCGCCGAGGATGAAGGCGACGCTCGCGAGGATGCTGAACCAGGTCGCGACCGTCTCGCCCCATGCCCGCGTGGCGGGGATGAACGCGGACGCGACCAGGGCGAGCCCGGCGATGGTGGTGATCCACAACGCGACGAGGCGCTTCATGGCGTGGACTCAGCTCCCGAGAATGACGTTCTTGAGGAAGGCGACCGCGGACCCCACCGCCTCGCTGCCGGTGAGGGCGGCGACGGTGGCGAGCAGGCAGCCGACGATGAGCACCGCTCCCACGAGGAGCTTGCCCATGTCCTGACCCTTGAGGCTGCCGAGCTGGTCGGACTCGCCGGAGAGGTAGGCGCTGGCGGCGAAGAACTCCTCGCCGATCAGGGTGTAGTCGCAGGCGGCGACGAAGAAGGGAAGCTGGCTCGGCGCCGCGGTGCCGGCGATCTGGATCGCCCCGATCGAGTTGCCGGTCTCCGCGAGGATGAGGCTCTCCGCGAAGAACATGCCCATGTAGAAGCACGCCGCCGGCTTCTCGCGAACCATCAGGCCGCTCACGTACGCCACGAAGCCGAACTGCTCGTCGGTGACGTAGTAGATGAGGTCGGGGTTGTAGTTGTCGCTCCGTCCCGCCGCGAGGTAGGACGCCTGCACGGTCTCCCGCGCCGCGGTCATGACCAGCGAGCGGCTCGTCGGCACCTCGACCTTCGCGTCGTACTCCGCGGCGATCTTCGAGACGCGCCCGAGGATGGTGATCCCCGCGACGGTCTGCAGCTCGTCCATGTCCTGGATGCCGTTGATGTAGAGGATCGAGCGACCCATCTCGGTCGCGCGACCGACCGCCTCCTCGACCGCGGAGAGCCCGGCGATCTGGCGGATCTTGAGCGGGCGCCCGCCGCGGGCGAGCAGGATGAACGCGAGGACGGTGCCGCAGAGGAGGACGAGGATGAGCAGCAGCGGCAGGCGCTTGCCCTCGATCGCGCTCGCCGCCGCGACGACCTCGAGCTCGATCGGGACGAGCGTGCTCTTCTCGCCCTGCTTGTCGAACGCCTGCACGGCGAGGAGGTACGGCTCGCCATCGAGGAGCTTGTCCACGTCGAAGGATCGCGCGTCCGGATCGGCGACGCCGGCGAGCGTCCAGCGGGTCGTGCCCGCCGCCTGGCTCGGCTGCCACGCGGCGGCGGCGGACGCGGCGGCGAGGTCGGCGGCGGCGGCCGCTCGTCGGGACGCATCCTCCGTCGCGATGCCCTCGGCGACGAGCGCGTCGAAGGTCGCCCTCCTCGCCTCGCTCCCCGCCGCCGTCGCGGCGGCGACGCGGGCGTCACGGTCGGTGCGGGCGACCTCCGCGTCGAGCAGGCTCCGGAAGACGTAGTAGCCCGCGCGGTCGGGATCCTCGGCGTCCTTCCAGGTCAGCCGCAGGGCCTTCCCCGCGTCGAAGGGGCGATCCTCCGCCACGACGTCGGTGGGCGTGGGAGGCGCCGCGCCCGCGGCGAGCGAGAGCGCCGCGGCAAGCACCGCGCCGGCGAACCTCTCGGGAAGCCACCGAGGAACGCTCGCACGATGGGAGACGAGGGCGGAGGCGAGATGGGAGGCGGCTGGTCGCGTCATGCTGGGTTCCTCGCCCGTGCGTCCCGACCGCGGCTCCACGACTCGTCGCGGCTCATCCCTCGATCAGCTCCACGTTCGCCCGCGGGACGACGACCGTCTCGCCGTCGGCGAGGGTCACCCGCAGCACCCGCGACTTCGACCCGGACCCGAGCACCTGCGGCTCCGCGGGAAGGTCCTTCACCGTGCCGATCACCCCGAAGTGCGGGTCGCGGATGATCCGCACCACCGTGCCCGGCTCGAGCGAGCCGTCGGAGGAGAGCGGCGCCAGCCCGCTCGACTCGCCGCTCGCGAGGGGCACCACGATCTCCGGCCGCATCACGCCCGCGCGGATCTGGGTGGCGCCGTTCACGCTCGCGGCGCGACCCCTGCGCGAGGCGAGCAGCTCGAAGGTGCGGTGCGCCATCGCGATCTCGCCGAAGCCCTCGGTGACGATCACGGTGAGCCCGATCTGCTCGGAACCAGTGATCGCGACGCCGAGGTCGTAGCCGAGGAGCTCCTTCAGGTCGCTGTCGTCGATCCCGCCGGAGACGACCGCCGCGGCGCGAACCTCCCGCGCCCGCCGCAGCGCCGCCGCGGTGACGCGGGCGCCGCCGACGACGACGCAGCCCTTGTGCTGCGGTCCGATCAGGTCCTCGTGCAGCTCCTCCGCGGGATCCTTGCACGCCATCGCGATCGGACCGCTCGTCTCGCCGCCGATCCCGAAGATCCCCTGGACGAGCGACGCCTCCGCCTCGACCACGCAGCCCTCGCCGGGGACGACCTCGGCGACGACGCCGTCGATGTACGCCCGCACGCGGACGGGGATGGGCTCGCCGCGGATCAGGACCTGTCCGGTCGTCGAGGAGATCGTCTCGAGCGTGCCCGCCGCGGGCGAGCGGCACTCCGCGCGGAACATCCCGAAGATGCCCTTGCTGCGGCCGATCACCTCGTCGGCGGCGACCCTCTCGCCCTGCTTCTTGAGGAGGAGCGTCGGCACCTCCGCGGGCGTGCAGGCGAGCTTCGACGCGACGTTGAAGGGCGTGACGTCGCCCTCCATGAACGTCTCCGCCACCACGCGGTCGCGCTCGACGCGGTCGCCCTTCGAGACGAGGACCTTGCCCGCGATCGGAAGAAGGCGCCGCGAGCGGAAGGTGATCCGCGGGGCGACCTTCAGTCCGGGGGTGTACGCCTTCGCCATCGGGTGCTTCTGGGGGGAAGGGGAGAGAGGGGGGCGGAGAGGGGAGGGAGGAGGGCGGGATCGTTCGCGCCGCCGCAGTCGCGGCTCACGCAGGATACAGGTCCATCGCCGCGTACCACCGGCGAAGGTCGGTCCGCCGCGCCGCGAGGCCGTCCGACAGCGAGAGCGGTCGACCACGGGCGTCGAGGATCAGCCCGACCGTGCCGCCCTTCACCGTGCGGGCGAGCGCCTTGCCCGGTCCCGCGCCGAGGTCGATGCCACGCTCGGGCTGGACCTCGACGTTCGCGGTCTGCCCGGGCGGGAGGTCGAATCGGCGCAGCTCGCCGAACGCCATCTCTCCCTTCTCCGAGATCCGGGTGCCGGAGATCGCGTAGCGGAAGCACGGCTTCCCCGCCTTGCCCTCGCCCTTCGCGGCGACGCACGCCCCGAGCATGATGAGGCAGTCGCGCTCGAAGACCTCCATCGCCGCCTCGCGGTGCACGCCGGCGAGGACGCCGAGGTGCGGCATCATGAAGATCGAGTCCTTGGCGAGGGCGGTGAAGCCCTCCGGCTCGAAGGAGTCGACGAGCATCAGGGCGGTCTGGCTCATGCGGGGCGCGTGGCTCAGCACGCCGCCCGAGGCGACGAGGAGGTCGAGCCGCATGCTGTCGACGAGGCTCTGCCCGCTCGCCTGCTGGCTGAAGACGTCGCCGACGGTCCGCTGCTGCTGCACGCCCTTCAGCGTCGTCGCGAACTCCTTGTGCTGCTGGTAGGCGAGCCGCAGCGCCTCCCGCGCGACCGCCTGCTCGAAGATCAGCGCCTCGAGCGTCTGCGGGATCGTCGTCGGGCGGATCATCTTGTTCTTGACGCGGTTGCGGAGCTCCCGCTCGTCCATGTCGAGGTGGACCCACCGCAGGATGCGCTCCATGCCCGCCTCGGCGCAGACGTTCGAGATCGAGTAGCTCATCCCGAGGTTCGCGCTGACGGTGCGGTTGAAGACGCCGTCGAAGACGCTGAAGACGTCGGTGGTCGCGCCGCCGATGTCGACGCCGACCGCGTTGATCCCCTGCCCCTTCGCGATCGCCTGCAGGATGTCGCCGACGGCGCCGGGCGTCGGCATGATCGGGGCGTCGGTCCAGCTCATCAGCTTGTCGTAGCCCGGCGCGTGCGCCATCACGTGCTCGAGGAACACGTCATGGATGCGGTCGCGGGCGGGTCCGAGGTTCTCCTGCTCCATCGTGGGGCGGAGGTTGTCGACGACGGAGAGGTCGAAGCCGGGTCCGCCGAAGACCTGCCGCACCGCGTCGCGGGCGTCCTTGTTGCCCGCGAAGATGATCGGCAGGCGGTACTCGCCGCCGAAGCGGGGTCGCGGGCGGGCGGGGGCGATCAGCTCGGCGAGCTGCACGACCTGCGTGGTGTTGCCGCCATCGGTGCCGCCCGAGACGAGGACCATGTCCGGGCGCAGCTCGCGGATCCGCTGGATCTGCTCGTGCGGGCGCCGCTTGTCGTTCGAGGCGATCGTGTCCATCACGATGGCGCCCGCGCCGAGCGCCGCCCGCTTCGCGCTCTCGGCGGTCATCTGCTTCACGACGCCCGCGACCATCATCTGCAGGCCGCCGCCCGCGGAGCTCGTCGAGATGTAGACGTCGCAGCCGTCGGGATCGTCCGGACGCGTGCGGCGGATGATGGTGCCGTCCTCGGCGACGAGGCGGCGCCCGGAGAGCTCCGCGATCTCGGAGACCGAGTTCGTCACGCCGACGGTGACGTCCGCGAAGGGCTCCTCGACGGTGGTCGGCGCCTCGCCGCGGTAGGTCTGGCGGAAGCCCTCGGGCGTCCGCTCGATCATGATCGCCTTGGTCGTGGTCGAGCCGCAGTCGGTCGCGAGGATCACCGAGATGCGCGACGGATCGATCGTCCGTCGGGGCGCACCATGAGGCTTCGTGGCGTGGGCATCGGACATCGGCTCGCTCCGTCGGCGCCCGCGGGTCCCGGCGGGCGGCTCAGGATACGGGAGGAGCGCGGGAAATCGGCGCGTCGAGCTGGTGTTGCTGGTCTCGCGCGCCGGACCGGTCGGCGCGGGCGACCGCTTCTCCGCTCGGGGGCGCGCCGCCTTCCGACGCGGATCGCTCCTGCTCGAGCTCCTCGATCCGACGGGCGAGGAACTCGATGGCACCCCGCCGCTCGAGGAACGCCGCGAAGGAGTCCCAATGCCGCTGGCTGACGAGGACCGACGCCATCGGCTGGAAGAAGTGCATCGCCTGGCTTCCGAGGAAGTTCATCGGGCGGCTGCACTCGAGCGCGAGGAGCGCGGGCGCCGTCATTCCCCGCCGGACGACCTCGCGGCAGAGCCGATCGACGATCGGGCGCTCCTCCTCGGTCGGCTCCGCCGGTCCCGGCGGATCGACCGCGAACGCCCGACCGAGGATCTCCCGCAGGCGCCTCACGCCGACGCTCCCGCTCGATCGGGAACGGACCGGGATGCGGACGCCGCGGGAGCGGAGGAGCTCGGGCGATCAGGCGTGCCCGCGCGATCGACCGCACCCGCGCGGCGGTCGCGGATCTCGAGGTGCCCGCCGAAGGCTCTCGCCAGATCGATCAACCGATCGACCCAGCCCGAATCGCGGCGATCTGCAAGCAGCGTGATTCCCCGCCGCCGCCAGGCTCGGGGACTCGACCAGCCGATCCAGCCGCCCCGCTCATCGACGACGAGGAGGTTCGCCTCCGACCAGCGGATCCGACGGGTGAACAAGGTGCCACGGGCGACGACGCCCTCGGGACCAACCCCGAAGCGGGTCGGGCACAGGAACCCGTGAAGGGATGCCAGCACCACGAGACCGGCGAGCGCGCCCCACGACGGGTCTCCGCCGACGATCGCCGCCAAGACCGCGAGGGCGATCGCGCCGGCGATCGCCAAGGCGCCCGCGAGCGGACGCTCGCGGATCGGCCAAGCCGACCAGTCGGACCCAACGCCAACGCCGCCGGACGCAGCACCGATCCCTCCCGCCGCGCCGGACGCGGCGTCGTCGGATGCCGAACTCGCCTCTGCCTCCATGCCCGCAGCGTAGCGAGGCACCGACTCATGCCCCAACAAGTCCCGAGCGCTTGCCCGGTCCTCCTCGCTCACGGCCCGATGGGGTTCAACACTCGGAAGCGACGACCGGTTCATCCATGTCTCGTCGATCGGAGCCGGAAATGAAAACCGGTCGGCCCAGGAAGGGCCGACCGGTTGAGCCGTCGAAGCTCCGCGGAAGCGGAGCGATCGTCGGGTGGATGACGCGTCAGGACGCGATCAGAAGGTCAGCTGGAGCTGAGTGCGGATCGCGTACTGGTTGCTCACGTTCGCGGCCTGGAAGCCGGTCGTGGTGAAGTTGCCGAACGTCGAGCCGAGGTCGTTGAACGACCAGCCGAAGTCAGCCGTGAGCTTCACGTTGGCGCTGAAGAAGTAGTTCACGCCGACGGTGGCCAGGCTGAGGTAGGTGCTCTCGGTGCCGTAGATGGCGCCCGGGGTGGTGACCGAGTTGCCGTTGGCGTAGGAGTACCGACCGAACACCTCGAAGTCGTCGGAGAGGAAGTACCCCGCCTGCACCATCGCGCCCCACGGGTTGGCGGTGCCGCCACCGTTGACGTTCTCGTTCTCCCAGATGAACGCCGCGAAGAGCGACGCGCCACCGAAGTTCACGGTGACGTCCGCGGTCGCGCCGCCCACGCCGACGCCGTCCGCGCCCTGGGCGACGTCGTTGTAGACCTGGTAGAAGCCGGCGAGGCCGACCATGGCGCCGCTCTCGGTGCCGGGACGGCTGTTGAAGTTGTCGAAGTCGGCCCAGTTGCCGCCGAGCTTGAACTCGCCGCGACCCGCGAAGGAGTAGCGCGTCGGGTTCGAGAGCCAGGAGGTGTCGTACGAGCCAAGCCCGTTCTGCTGCACCGGGGTGCTGATGCCGTTGGTGTACGCCAAGGCGAGCCGGAACGCGTCGGCCGAGTAGCCGATCTGCAGACCGGTCGAGTAGCCCTGGTAGAAGTAGTAGCTCAGGATCGAGCGGTCGACCGCGAGCTGGTCCGAGTCATCCACGAGCCACTCGCGGAGGAACGGGGCCTTGAACTGACCGCCGCGGACCGAGAAGGTCGAGCCCATCATCTCGATGTCCTTCTCGATGTACGCCTCGAGCACGTTCACGTTGGCCGGGTTGGCCGCATTCGCCGCGAAGTTCAGCTGGTTCGACGAGTTGCCGAATGGGCTGCCGTACTGGATCTGGAACATGTAGCGCCAGTCCGAGGCGAAGACGCCGCTGAAGTCAAGGCGAGCCCGGCGAACCTCGAAGCCCCAACGGTCGTGGTAGGTGGTCCCGCCGACCGTGGTGCCAGCCTTGGTCGAGCCGTTGAGGATCCAACGGAACTGCGCCAGACCGTTGACGTTCAGGCGGAAGGTGCCGTCAGCGCTCGAGATGAAGAAGCCGCTGTCGGCCGAGTAGCCGGAGGTCGCGCCGGAGCCCTGAAGGCTCGCGCGAGTCTCTGCGTCCGCGAGGACGTCCTGGACGATCCCGCGGATCTGGTCGGCCCGCTGCTCGGTGAGCCAGTTGTCGCCGTTCTGCGCCCTCATCTGGGCGAGTTCGGCCTTCAGCTCAGCGATCTGGGCGAGGGCATCGGTGTTGGTCTCGTCGGCGTTGCCGAAGCAGAACCCACTCAGGGTCAGCGCGGTCGTGCCGGCGAGGAGGCCAACGGTCTTGTTCAGACGCATTCGGAGGTCTCCTGACTTTGGGGGGTCGGCTCGACTCTAAGCCGCCACACCCTGCATCCACCCGTCCGTCGGTGCCGGCGCCGCCAATGACGCCGGCCGGACGTGAAATCCACCTATCGGTCCGTCCGGACCGTTTTGGTGAGGCGGGGACTATAGCGATTTGCCGGAAGCGGTAAAGAAGGATGGAGGAACCCCGGAATCTGACGAGGGCAGCACCCCTGAGACGACGATCGAAGAAGATCGCAAGATCCATCTAAACATGGACTTGCGATCGATCTCGTCCCAGTGCTGATGGCTGCCTCCGGTCCTGACTGGCGAACGCCGGGACGAATGTCCCAGAATCCACCCCGCCGACGGCGATCGCCCGCGATCCGCTCAGCCAGGTGTTCCCGCGCGACGCCTCGAGCCCCGCTCGGATCCGGTCAGCACGTCGAGCCGCTCGATCGCCTCGCCCAGCGTGGCGACCCGGTCGATCGCTCCATCGAGCCCCGCGAGGTCCTTCTGCGCCGCGGGCACGATCACGCGGCTTGCACCACGACGAATCGCCTCCGCGACCCGCAGTCCCGCGTTGGTCACCGCGCGAACCTCGCCGGTGAGCCCGACCTCGCCGAACGCCGCGATGCCCGCGCCAATCGCGCGACCGTAGTGCGCGCCGGCGATCGCGAGGACCATCGCGAGGTCGCTCGCGGGCTCGCTGATCTTCAGACCGCCCGTCGCGGCGGCGAACACGTCCCGGTCCGCGAGGCGAAGCCCGCCGTGCTTCTCGAGGATCGCGATCGCGACCGCGAGCCGGTTCGCCTCGAGCCCGCTCGCGCGTCGCCTCGCGGCGCCTGGAATCGCGCTCGCGGTGAGCGCCTGGATCTCGGCGAGGAGCCCGCGCGAGCCGGCGACGAGGGGAAAGAGCACGCTTCCTGGGCGGGATCCGGCTCCGGACTCGATCGCGAGCGTCCCGCCCGCCGGCTCCGCGAGCCCTCGCGCTCCCATCTCAAGAAGTCCGACCTCCGCCGTCGAGCCGAAGCGGTTCTTGGTCGCCCGGATCACGCGGTGGGCGTGATGCCGGTCGCCCTCGAAGGAGAGCACCACGTCCACGAGGTGCTCGAGGAGCTTGGGTCCGGCGAGCTGCCCGTCCTTGGTGACGTGCCCGACGACCACGACGACGCTCTCGGTCCGCTTCGCGAGCGAGACGAGGTCGTGCCCGCAGCGGCGGAGCTGCGTCGCGGAGCCCGGCGCCGCGGGGAGGTCGGGTCGGTGGACCATCTGGATCGAGTCGACCACCACGACCGCCGGGCGATGACGACGGACCTGCTCGAGGATCCGCGGCAGGGCGCCCTCGGCAAGGACGAGGAGTCCCGGCGACCCGGCGCGACCGAGACGCTCCGCCCGCAGGCGGACCTGCGCGGCGCTCTCCTCGCTGCTCGCATAGAGGACGGTCCGCCCGGTCGCGGCGATCTCCGAGAGCGCCTGCAGCAGAAGGGTGCTCTTGCCGACGCCCGGATCACCCCCGAGAAGGATGGCGCTTCCCGGCACGACGCCGCCCCCGAGCACCCGATCAAGCTCCGGCACGCCGGTCGCGAGGCGGGCGACGCCCTCGACCTCGACCTCGGCGATCGGTCGGGCGCCGCGGTCGCGAGTCGCGCCGCCCGCATCCTCGGTCTCGTCGGAGGCAAGCAGCGAGGTCTCGTGCTCCGAGGACTCCGGCTCGCGGAACCGCTCGAGCGAGTCCCAGCCGCCGCAGTCCGGGCAGCGTCCCGCCCACTTGGGATGCGTGCTGCCGCACTCGCGGCAGAGGAAGACGATCCGCGACTTGGCGGAGGACTTCGCCACGGCGCGAGTGTACCGGTGAGGTCGCCGCGATCGATCGACGAACGCCGAAGGTCCGTCGAGATCGCGATCGATCCTCGATGCGTCGCGGCTCGTGCGCCTCGCAGAACGCGACGCGCTGCGCGAGGAGCCTTCCCGCGAGCACCCTCCTCGCGGCGACGCCTCGCCCGCCGCTATCGCCTCGCCATGCGGCGGATCGAGGCGACCCAACGGGCGTACTCGAGGATCATCCGCCGCCGCTCGCGGGCAGGCGGCCATCGCGACGGATCGCTTCCGAAGGCGGTCTCGCGGCGCCACGTCCAGTACGCGCCACGCAGGCGGAAGCCGGTCGCTGCCGCGATCGAGAGAAGCGCCAGCAGTCCAGCGGCGGTGCCGAGGATCGATCGGATCGCGTGCATGCCGAGCGGCAGTCTACGACCGGCTCCATCAGCGCGCGATCGCGACGCGAGACCGCTGTGGTCGTCGATGCGGCGTCGATGCAGCAACGACGCAGCGACCGCGCCCCCCCAAAGAATCTCCACGCGACCGACTTGAGCGCCCCGTCGAGTCTGCCTACATTCTCTCCGTCGGCTCGCCGACGACCCCTCGTACCCGTCCCCTCCAGGCGCCGATCGTTGCTCCGACACGATCGGCGTCTTCTTCGTGCACGTGCCTTGGTTCCTCGCCGACGCGGCGATGGTCATCGCCCGCGCGATGCGCGAGGATCGCCGGCACGAGGATCCCGGTGACCCCTGCACCCCTTGATTCGCCGAGGAAATCGGGCGCCTAGTGGATCGACCGCGCGCCCTGCGCAGGATCGGGGATCGCCGCGTCGGAGAGCGCGACCGCCGGTCGGGGCGGCAGGGCGTCCTCGCCGCGGAGCGGCGAGAAGCGGCTGCCGACGATCGCGATCCGCCGGTTCGCGGTCGCGGACCTCGGCATGAAGGGCAGCACGAGGTAGACCACGATCACGCAGCCGATCGAGCCGAGCCACATCCAGTTCTGGAGCCCGAGGTAGACGCTCACCGCGGTCGCCATGACCACGAGGAGGGAGAGCGGGATCATGCCCTCCCACGCGAGGCGCATGAGCTGGTCGAAGCGGAACCGCGGGATGGTCCAGCGGATCGCCATCGCGAAGGCGACGAGCAGGGCGACCTTCCCAAGCATGACTCCCCACTGGAGGAGGATCAGCCCGATCCCGCCCTCGACCGGGAGGTCCCAGCCGAAGGGCAGCGGGTTCACGCTGAAGCCGCCGAGGAAGAGCAGCGAGAAGAACGCCGCCCCGGTGATCATGTGGAAGTACTCGGCGAGGAACCACATCGCGAACCGCATCGAGGAGTACTCGGTGTGGTAGCCGCCGACGAGCTCGCTCTCCGCCTCCGCGAGGTCGAAGGGCGTGCGGTTCGACTCGGCGAGCATGCAGACGTAGAAGAGGAGCGCCGCGATCGGCTGCTGGACGAGGAACCAGCCGCTCTCCCGCTGCGCCTCCAGGATCCCGTAGGGCGTCACCGTCCCCGCCATCAGGATCACCACGAGGAGCGCGAGCCCCATCGGGATCTCGTAGGAGATCATCTGGGCGCCCGCCCGCAGACCGCCGAGGAAGCTGAACTTGCTGTTGCTCGCCCAGCCGCCGAGGGCGACGCCGTAGACCCCAAGCGCCGCGGTCGCCAGCATGAACACCACGCCGATGTTCACGTCGGCGCCGATGACCCGGACCTGCCAGCCTTCCCAGCCGAGCTTCTCGCTGAGCCCGAAGGGAAGGCTCGAGAGGTCGAGCACCCCCGCCCACGGGATCACCACGAAGCCAAGCATCGCCGGGACCATGATGAAGGTCGGGGCAAGCGTGAAGAGCACCTTGTCGACGCCCTTGGGCGCGTACTCCTCCTTGAGGAGGAACTTGAGACCGTCGGCGATCGGCTGGAGGAGTCCCATCGGACCCACCCGGTTCGGTCCGACCCGGTCCTGCATCCAGGCGGAGAGCTTCCGCTCGAGCATGATCGAGTAGGCGCACCCGCCGAGGATCAGGTGCACCATCACGAGGACGACGACCACCCCGGTGATGATCTGGGCAAGGACCGGGGTCTCGCCGGTCGCGGCAAGCAGCGTGGGGAGCAGGGTCATGGGAGGCGGATCGTAGCGGGGGCGCGACGCGACCACCCCTGCCATTGCTCCCGGTTCGAACTCAATACAGGCAAGGATCCAACGATCGGTCCTCGCCGGTTCAAGGGTCCTGAGCGACCGGCATGCCGCTCCGGGGGTGGGTTGCGGACAGCGGCAGAAGACGCCCCTGCATCAAGGCGCGGCGGGAGGACGGTGGCAGCTTCGGCGATGCTCTCCGAAGCATCCGCTCATCTGCGGACGCACGGCTGTTCGACATGCGGACGACCGCCGCGTCGGGTCAAGCGTTGCTTGTCCGCGAACGGCTCCCAGGCGTGGTTGCGGATGTCGTGGAAGCCAAGCCTCTTCGCCGCCTTGGCTCCGACCGGTCGGGTCTCGTCGACCCAGTCCGACCAATGCCACACAAGCACATCCATCGCCCGAGACCTGCCTGCAGTCCGACCGAGGTCTCTCGGGACATCGAGGATCGAGCAGACCACGATCAGCATCGCCGCCGCATCGTTCGCGCCCAGGGGGCGACGCTTACCCCTGATCCAACAATGCCGAAGGCTCGACACGCGCGAGAGACGATGCACCGACCATGCGCCCCAACGGTCCCGGATTAGGTTATCGGTCAGGTCTGGAGCCGGAGTCGAGATCGATTCCGCATCGACGGGTAACACCTCGATGAGTAACCCGTCGATGAGCGGTGGGTCTCAAGTCGAAACGCTTGCCTCGAAGAGTCCAGTGTCGGTCTGGGCGACCCTGAGCACGATCGATCTATCGCCAGCAACGTCGCCCTCGTCGCGCCGAGGAGTCTCCCGTGAAGTCGAATCATCGATGGAATGACCGCTTCTACCACCGATACCGGCGGCTGCTCGCATGGCTCGCGAGACCAGTGCTCTACCGCCCGCTGATGGACCCCCGAGTCGGCGAGGAGTACGGGATCACGACTCGCCAGAAGCGCGACCTGCTGCGTCAAATGGGCGCGACACAGCGACACGTCGTCTCGGCGACTGGCTTGGGCGAGCAACTGTCGCTCGTAGCTCGGATCCTGTCGTTGCCCAGGTCGATGGCTGGCGATGTCATCGAGTGCGGATGCTTCAAGGGTTCGAGCACGATCGCGCTCTCGCTTGCGTGCAGGCTGGTGGGCCGGAGGCTGGTGGTCTGCGACTCCTTCGAGGGACTTCCGCCCCCAACGAGCGACGACGTCGAGCACGTGTCGCTCGCTCACGGTCGATTCGAGACCTATGCGGCCGGCGAGTACGCGGGTGCGCTCGAGGAGGTCAAGGAGAACCTCCGTCGCTTTGGCGCGATCGAAGCATGCAGCTTCGTCAAGGGCTACTTCGAGAACTCCCTCCCGGGCATCGAAGGAAGGTTCGCCATGGCGTTTCTCGACGTGGACCTCCACGAGTCGCTGAAGACCTGCCTGCTTCACCTCTGGCCTCGTCTCGAGTTCGGTGCGTACCTCTTCACCCACGAGGCGACGCAGCTTGCCTACGTGCAGCGGTTCTTCGACGAAGCGTGGTGGCGCACCCACTTCGGTCATGGCGCGCCCGGACTGATCGGCGCGGGATGCGGCATCCAGATCGGCATCGACGGTGGTTCCGGGATCGGATTCACGATCAAGCGGCGAAGCGATGATGAACTGATCCAAGCGGGCACGCTCCGGCACTTCTGTGGTGACCCAACGCGCACGGAGGCTTGATCTATCAACCGAGACCCTCTTGGCCCGTCATCTTGACGGTGAGCCGGTCATGGCGAGGTCACCCGGCGACCTCGCCAACGCCGGGAAGTAGTCCTGGATCGCGGAGACGCCCCAGGTGCCCGAGCGGAGCGCCCGGATCGCGAGCACCGCGGCGCGGGCGCCGCTGATCGTCGTGATCATCGGGACGCCAGCGGTCACCGCCATCGCCCGGATCCGACCCTCGTCGGTCTGCGCGCCCTTGCGGGTCGGGGTGTTGACGATGAGGTCGATCTCGCCGTTCGCGATGAGGTCGAGGATGTTGGGTCGCCGACCCTCGGAGATCTTCGGAAGCTCGTGGACCTCGACGCCCGCGGCGGAGAGGTGCCGGAAGGTGCCGCCGGTCGAGTGGACGAGGAACCCGAGCGACTTGAGGCTGCGGGCGACCTCGACCGACGCCTGCTTGTCGCCGTCGCGGACGGAGAGGAACACCGCCCCGCTCGTCGGGAGCGGCATCCCGGCGCCCATCTGCGCCTTCGCGAAGGCGACCGCGAGCGAGCGGTCGGCGCCCATGACCTCGCCGGTCGAGCGCATCTCCGGTCCGAGCACCACGTCGACGCCGGGGAATCGGCTGAAGGGGAAGACCGACTCCTTCACCGCCCAGAAGCCGTGGTCGGGGACCTCCTGCGTGCCGAGCGACTGCAGGGATCGACCCATCATCACCTCGGCGGCGATCCTCGCCCACGGGATCCCCTTCGCCTTGCTCACGAAGGGCACCGTGCGCGACGCCCGCGGGTTCACCTCGAGGAGGTAGATCACGCCGTCCTTCACCGCGAGCTGCACGTTCATGAGCCCGCGCACGCGGAGGCGCTCGGCGAGGCGTCGCGCCTGGTCGCGGATCGACTCGACGATCGCCGCCGGCAGCGAATAGGGCGGCACGGTGCTCGTCGAGTCGCCGGAGTGGATGCCCGCCTCCTCGATGTGCTCGAGCACCGCGCAGACCACCGCCTTCGGCGTCTCGCGCTCGAGGCGGATGAGCGGGCTCGCGGAGGAGTCGTGCGGCGCGAAGTCCGCGACGACGTCGACGTCGACCTCGACCGCGTCCGAGAGGAACCGGTCGATCAGGATCGGACTGTCGGTGCGGTCCGACGCGCCGACCGCGGTGAGCATGTAGCGGCGGAGGCTCGCCTCGTCGAAGCAGGTCTCCATGCCGCGACCGCCGAGGACGTAGCTCGGACGCACGAGCACCGGATAGCCGATGCCGCCGGCGATCGCGACCGCCTCCTCGATCGAGTAGGCGATCCCCGACTCCGGCTGCACCAGCCCGAGCTCCTCGACGAGCGCCTTGAAGCGGTCGCGGTCCTCCGCGAGGTCGATCGCCTCGAGCCCGGTGCCGACGAGGGGCACGCCCGCCTCGACGAGCCCGTGGGCGAGGTTGAGCGGAGTCTGCCCGCCATACTGGACGATGCAGCCGACGACGCCGCCGCTTCGGTCCGGCACGTCGATGCCGCCGCCGTTGAGCCGCTCCACCACGTTCAGCACGTCCTCGAGCGTCAGCGGCTCGAAGAAGAGCAGGTCGGAGGTGTCGTAGTCGGTGCTGACCGTCTCGGGGTTCGAGTTGATCATCACCGACTCGAAGCCCATCCGCTCGCATGCGAACGCCGCCTGGCAGCAGCAGTAGTCGAACTCGATCCCCTGCCCGATCCGGTTCGGACCGCCTCCGAGGATGATGATCTTCGGTCGGTCGCTCACCCGGATCTCGTCGTCGGCGCGGGTCGCGCCGGCGGTCGGGAACTCGTAGGTCGAGTAGTAGTAGGGCGTCGCCGCCTCGAACTCCGCGGCGCAGGTGTCCACGAGCTTGTAGACCGGCTCGATGCCGAGGCGCTTCCGGTGCCGCCTCACCGCGAGGATCGTCTCGATGCGGATGTCGCCGAGATAGAGGTTCGCCAGCTGCGGGTCGGAGTAGCCGAGCCGCTTCGCCTCCGCGAGCACCTCGCGCGGCAAGTCCTCGAGCCGGGCGTGGCGGCAGAGCTCCTCCTCGAACTCGCAGAGCTGCGCCATCTGGTCGAGGAACCACGGGTCGTAGCCGGTGAGCTGGTGCACCCGCTGGAGGCTCCAGCCCATCTTGAGCGCGTAGCGGACGTAGTAGAGGCGACCCTGACTCGGCACCGAGAGCTTGCGGACGAGGCGGTCCTCGGGGACCGGCCACTGCAGCGGCGAGCCGTCCGCGGCGACGTGCCCGACGCACGCCTCCGCGACCTTCGGGTCGTCCATGGGCAGCCTCAGACGGGTCGCGATGCGGCGCACCGCGAGCCAGCGGTCGTTCTTGTCGAGCCCGAACCCGAACCGCTTCACCTCCATGGAGCGGATCGCCTTCTGGAGCGCCTCCTTGAAGGTCCGCCCGATGCTCATCGCCTCGCCCACCGACTTCATCTGGGTGGTGAGGGTCTCGTCCGCCTCGGGGAACTTCTCGAAGGTCCAGCGGGGCATCTTCACCACGACGTAGTCGATCGACGGCTCGAAGCACGCCGAGGTGGTGCCGGTGATGTCGTTGCGGAGCTCGTCGAGGGAGTAGCCCACCGCGAGCTTCGCGGCGATGCGGGCGATCGGGAAGCCGGTCGCCTTGCTCGCGAGCGCCGAGCTGCGGGAGACCCGCGGGTTCATCTCGACCACCACCATCTCGCCGCCGCGGGGATCGATCGCGAACTGCACGTTCGAGCCGCCGGTGTCCACGCCCACCGCCCGCATGATCGCGAACGCGGCGTCCCGCATCCGCTGGTACTCCTTGTCGGAGAGCGTCTGGATCGGGGCGATGGTGATCGAGTCGCCCGTGTGCACGCCCATGGCGTCGAGGTTCTCGATGCCGCAGACGATCACGCAGTTGTCGTGGCGGTCGCGGACGACCTCGAGCTCGTACTCCTTCCAGCCGAGCACCGACTGGTCGATCAGCACCTGCCCGATCATCGACGCCTTGAGTCCGCGGCGGACGATCTCCTCGAACTCCTCCTGGTTGTAGGCGATGCCGCCGCCCATGCCGCCGAGCGTGTACGCGGGGCGGATGATCGCGGGGAGCCCGATCTCCTTCAGGAACTCCCGTGCCGCGTCGATCGAGGTGACCGTGCGGGCGCGGGGCTGGCGGAGCCCGAGCCGCTCGACGAGCGTCCGGAACGCCTCGCGGTCCTCGGCGCGGCGGATCACCTCGCGGTCCGCGCCGATCATCTCCACCCCGAACTCGCGGAGGGTGCCGTCGTCGTGGAGCGCGCAGGCGCAGTTCAGGGCGGTCTGCCCGCCGAGGGTCGGCAGCAGCGCATCGATCGGCGTGCCGAGATCCCGCTCGCGCAGGATGATCTTCCGCACCGCCTCCGGCGTGATCGGCTCGATGTAGGTCCGATCCGAGAAGTCCGGATCGGTCATGATCGTCGCCGGGTTCGAGTTCACCAAAACGACGCGGTACCCCTCCTCCCGCAGCGCCTTGCACGCCTGCGTGCCGGAGTAGTCGAACTCGCACCCCTGTCCGATGACGATCGGACCGGAGCCGATGATGAGGATGGTCTTGATGTCTTCTCGACGCGGCATGGGAATGGACCCGCTCGGCGCAAGCTCTCGAGAGACTAGCGGAACCACCCGGGCGGCGGAAGACCCGCGATGCCCTCGACCACGATGATCAACCTCGCCGCGAGCGCCCTCCCGAACGATCCCGCCGCCGGCGTCCTCGGACCCATGGCGGCGGTGGTCGCGATGCTCGCGTCGATCGCCCTCCTCCGCCGCGCGGGGGCGATCCTCGACCGCCTGCGCAGCGACTTCGGCGGCGACCTCGCGCTGGCGCTCGAGCACCGCGCCGCCGGCGCCTACCTCGCCTTCTGGCACCGCGCCCGCTTTGAGGGCGTCGAGGGCCTCGCGCTCGACGCCGGGCCGCTGATCGTCGCCGCGAACCACACCTGCGGGCTCGACCCCGTCCTCCTCCAGATGCCGCTCCGGCGGCGGATCCGCTGGATGATGTGGCGGGGGCAGATGAAGCCGTGGCTCGGTCCGGTGTGGCGCCACTTCGCGGTGCTCGCGGTCGAGCAGGACGGCAGGGACGTGGCGGCGGTCCGCGAGTCGCTCCGCGAGCTCCGCGCGGGCGGCGTGATCGGGATCTTCCCCGAGGGCGGGGTCGCGCGACCGCCGTGGGTGCTTCGTCCCTTCGAGACGGGGCTCGGCGTGCTCGCCGCCCGGGGGAACGCGCCGGTCCTCCTGTGCCTCGTCGAGGGGACGCCGGCGCCGCGCATCTTCTCCTCGCTCCTCGTCCGCAGCCGGAGCGTCGTCCGCGTGATCGGCTTGTTCCGACCGGCGAGCGACGAGCAGCCCGCCGCCTTCGGCGCGAGGCTGCAGGCGACGCTCGCCGCGGCGAGCGGATGGCCGTGCGCTACCGCCCCCGCAGCCGAAGCGCCGCGGTGACGGTCTCCTCGACCGACGCGGGCGCCTCCGGCACCGCCACGGCACGCTCGACGAGGTCCCGCGCGGCGGGTCGAGGCTCGCCGAGCTGGACGAGGACCTCGATCGCGTCGAGGGCGACCTGCCGCCGCGGATCGCCCTTCGCCGCCGCCGCGGCGGGCGCAACGCCGCGCAGGTAGGGATCGACCTTCTCCGCGAGCTCCGCGCAGATCGTCTGCGCCATCTTGCGGCCGATCTCGGGGAGCGAGGAGAGGAGCCCCACGTCGCCCGCGGCGATCGCCTCGGCGATGCGCGGGAAGGGAATCGCGAGCGCCCGCATCGCCTTCCGCGGACCGATGCCGCGGACGGTGATGAAGAGCTCGAAGAACTCCCGGTCCTCCGGACTGGCGAAGCCGAGGAGCCTTGGTCGGTAGCTCGCCCCCTGCGAGACGCCCTCCAAGGTGTGGATCGTGTGCAGGACGACCCGCGAACCGACCTCCCGCTCGAGCCGCGCCACCTCGGCGGCGGGAAGCAGCACCTCATAGGCGAGGTCGCCGCTCGCGACGACCGCCGCGCCATCCGACACCCTCTCGAGGAGCCCGCTCAGCCGCGTGATCATTCTGGATCGAGTGTACGGCGGGTCGGGCTCGACCTCCGCCGCCACGACCGCCCCCGAGGCGGCTACCTTCCCGCCATGCGACATGGCATGGTCATGGCGGGCGGCTCCGGGACGCGGCTCTGGCCGCTCAGCCGACGGGAGCGCCCCAAGCAGCTTCTCCCGCTCCTTCCGGGCGGACGCAGCCTCCTCGCCGCGGCGGTCGAGCGCCTCGAGGGCGTCGTCGATCCGGACCGCCGACTCGTCTGCACCGCCGAGCGGTTCCGCGCCGCGATCCGGGAGGAGATCCCCGCGATCCCCGAGGACCAGCTCCTCGGCGAGCCGGCGGGGCGCGACACCGTGAACGCGGTCGGGCTCACCGCGGCGCTCCTCGAGTCGAGGGATCCCTCGGCGGTCTTCGCGGTGCTCACCGCCGACCACCTCATCGAGCCACAGGCGGAGTTCGCCCGGGCGCTCGACCTCGGCTTCCGCCTCGTCGAGGCGGATCCGAGCCGCTTCGTGACCTTCTCGATCCGCCCCGACTTCGCCGCCACCGGCTACGGCTGGGTCGAGCGCGGCGCGGAGATCGGCGGCTTCGAGGGCGCCTACCTCGCGCAGTCCTTCGTCGAGAAGCCGGAGCGCCCGCGGGCGGAGGCGTTCCTCGCGAGCGGGCGCTGGAACTGGAACAGCGGGATGTTCGTCTTCTCGGCGGCGTCCTTCATGCGGGCGCTCGACCGCTTCCTGCCCGCGAACGCGGAGGGGCTCCGCCGCATCGCTGCCGCGTGGGGCACCCCCGACCGCTCGCGGCTGCTCGCCGACGTCTATCCGACGCTCACGAAGATCAGCGTCGATCACGGGGTGATGGAGCCCGCCTCCGCGACGGACGCCTTCTCGATCGTGACCGTGCCCATGGCGGTGAAGTGGCTCGACGTCGGGAGCTGGCCGAGCCTCGCGAAGACGATCGAGCCGGATGCCGCGGGCAACCGGGTGATCGGTCGGCTCTTCGCGGTCGAGAGCCGCGGCGTGCTCTCGGTCTCGAGCGAGCCCGAGCACATGATCTGCGTCCTCGGCTGCGAGGACCTCGTCGTCGTGCACACCGCCGACGCCACCCTCGTGTGCCCCATCGAGCTCGCCGAGCAGGTCAAGTTCGTCGCCGAGCGGGTGCCCGGGGCGTTCCGCTGACGCCGGCGCCGATGCGGTACCTCGCGGTCGACCTCGGCGGACGCCGGACCGGACTCGCGGTGGGCGACGACGGCACCCGCATCGCGACCCCGCTCGAGGTGATCGAGGAGCCGCCCGGGCCGCGCCTCGTCGCGGCGATCCTCCGCGCGGTGCGGGAGCAGGCGCCGGACGCCCTCGTCGTGGGGCTTCCGCTCAACATGGACGGCTCGGAGGGACCGGCGGCGCGGCGGACCCGCGAGTTCGCGGCGACGCTCGCCGCGGCGACGGGGCTCGCGGTGCATCACCACGACGAGCGGCTCTCGAGCTTCGCCGCGGAGGGCGACCTCGCCGGCAGCGGCTTCACGCGGCGGGGGAAGAAGCGCCGCCTCGACGCGGTCGCCGCGGCGCGGATCCTGCGGGGGTTCCTCGACGCCGGAGCGACGCCGCGGCGGGACCCGCCCGCCGACGCGGTCGAGGATGACCGCTGACGCTCAGGCGCCCGCCGCGACGGAGTCGAGGTACCAGCGGAGCTCGCCGCCCACCGGGCGGATCCCCTTGATCGGGATCTCCTCGATCGGGTCGCGACCGGTCGCCACCCGCTTCACCATCTCGGTCTTGGTGGGACCGACGACGAGCGCCGCGAGCACCCGCGACGCGTTGAGGAGCGGGTAGGTCATGGTGATGCGGTCCGGCTTCACGTCCGGTCCCGAGCACCGCGCCGCGAGCCGCGTGGTCTCGTGCAGCACCGCGGTGTTCGGGAAGAGGCTCGCGGTGTGCCCGTTGTCGCCCATCCCGAGCAGCACGAAGTCGAGGCGGTCGTGTCCCTTCTCCCGCCAGCCGAGCACCTCGCGGAGCGTCCGCTCGTAGCGCACGTCCGCATCCGCCGCGGTCCCCTCGATCGGGTGCACCTGCTCCGGGGGGATGCCGGAGTGGTCCACGATGATCTCGGAGATCTTCCCGAAGTTGCTCAGCGGATCGTCGAAGGGCACGCAACGCTCGTCCACCATCCAGAGGTGCGTGCGCTGCCACGGCAGCCCGCGGTACTGCGGGTCGTACATCAGGCGCTCGTAGAGCGGGAACGGCGTGTGCCCGCCGGAGAGCGCGAGGTGGAAGTCCCCGAACGCCCGCACGCACTGGACCGCCTGGGCGAGCAGGTCCGCGGCGAGCGCGTCGAGGAGCGCGTCGGAGGTCGGGGCGACGCGGACGACGCCGGGAAGCGGCGGCGCCTTCGGCGTCGGCTCGAGCGGGATGGGATCGGGCGTGGTGGAGTCGGGCATCGGGGCATCTTCGCGGGAACATCCGTCGCCGCAACCAGAGACCGCTACCTTCCGCGGCGTGAGCCTCTCGACGAGTCCGCTGCTGCGGATCGGCACCCTCTGCCTGCTCTACGTCGCGCAGGGGATCCCCTACGGCTTCGTCGTCTACACCCTCGCGGCGTACCTCGCCGAGCGCGGGCTCGGGGTCGATCCGATCGGGGCGACGCTCGCCCTCGCGATGATCCCGTGGGCGTTCAAGTGGGCGTTCGGACCGCTCGTCGACCGCTTCACGATCCCCTCGATGGGAAGGCGGCGCCCCTGGATCCTGCTCGCGCAGCTCGGGATGATCGCCACGATCCTCGCGATGGCGGCGATCCCCGATCCGGCGGTCGCCCTCGGGGCGCTCGGGGCGATCCTCCTCCTCCACAACTGCTTCAACGCGCTGCAGGACGTCGCGGTCGACGCCCTCGCGGTCGACCTCCTCACGGAGTCGGAGCGCGGCACCGCGAACGGGCTCATGTACGGCTCGAAGTACCTCGGCACCTCGGTGGGCGCCGCCGGACTCGGCGTGCTGATCGGTCCCCTCGGCATGGCGGCGACGATGCTCGTCCAGGCGGTGCTGCTCGGGGCGATCATGCTGCTGCCGCTCCTCGTGCGGGAGCGACCGGGCGAACGGCTGCTCCCGTGGACCGCCGGTCGCGCGAGCGCCGCCGTCGAGGCGCTCGAGCCCCGCTCGCTCGCGGACCTCGTCGGGTCCCTCCTCCGCGCGTTCCTCCGCCGCGAGAGCCTCGCCGCAGCGCTCGTCGCGGTGCTCGCGCTCCTTCCCTCCGGGATCCTCGCGCCGGTCGCGAACGTCCTCTTCATCGGCGACCTCGGCTGGACCAAGGAGGAGTACGTCGGGATCAGCGGCACGCTCGGCGTGTGGGCGGGACTCGGCGGGTCGATCCTCGGCGGATTCCTCGCGGACATGGTCGGGCCGCGGCGCCTCGCCGGGCTGTCGGCGCTCCTCCTCGGCGCGATGATCGCCGCGTTCGGCCTGCTCGAGCCGTGGTGGTCGAGCCGAGGGCTCCTCGTCGCCTACCTCGTCGTCGAGAGCGGGCTGCTCGCCGTCCTCAACGTCTCGCTCTTCGCGCTCTTCATGTCGATCGCCGCGCCGCGGGTCGCGGCGACGCAGTTCACCGCGTACATGGCGCTCCTCAACCTCTCGACCACGATCGGGCTCCGGCTCGCCGGTCCGCTCGACGGTCGCCTCGAGCCGGCGACGATCTACCTCGTCGCGGGCATCCTGCAGGCGGCGATGGTGCTCGTGCTGCCCTTCACCCGGGCGAGACGGACGCCGGTTGCCTCATGAAGCACGACGAGGAGCGCCGCGGGGCGCTCCTCGTCGATCGACGATCATCGGACGAAGGTGACGGTCGGCTCAGTCGCCCGGCTCAGGCGGTCGGCATCGGCACGTCCCAACCGTCGCGGTAGACGCGGGTGACGAGGCGGTTCGCCGCGTCGTCGTTGGTGATCCTCATCGCCTTCGAGTCCCAGCGGAGCGTCTTGCCGGGGAAGCGCGAGGCGAGCGCCCCGAGCGAGAGCATCTCGCAGAGCGTGCCCGCGTAGACGAAGTCGGTCTGGGTGCGGGCGCGACCGAAGCAGCCCTCGACCCAGTGGTGCCAGTGGTTTCGGTTCGGATCGGCGAAGGTCGGCTTGGCGAACTCCCGCTCCTTGCCGTCGACGAAGAGCCGCGACACGACGCTGCCCTCGTAGGGAACGAGGAAGGTGCCGCCCTCCCCGACGATCGCCACGGTGTTCTGCGGGATCGCGACGTCCGAGGGAAGTCCGAGCTCCTGCGGCGTGGGAAGCAGCCCGCCGTCGTGCCAGACGAAGGGGATCGGCTTCCCGCCGGTGTACGCGTTCCCGGCGAGGGTGAACCGCACGACCTCCTTGCTCGGGAACATGTCGTCGGTCGAGTCGGTGCACTCGACCGTGACGTCCGTCGCCACGAGCAGGCTCATCGCCTGCAGCGGCGTGTCGATGATGTGGCACGCCATGTCGCCGAGGGCGCCGCAGCCGAAGTCCCGGAAGCCCCGCCACGCGAACGGGTGGTAGACCTTGGAGAGGTAGGGTCGGTCCGGCGCGATGCCGAGCCAGTTGTACCAGGCGACGTCGTTGGGGATCGGGCTCGCGCCGGTCGGTCGCGGCCGACCCTGCGGCCAGAAGCCGACCGGTCGGTCGGTCCATCCATGGATCGCCTTCACCTGCCCGACGATCCGCTGGTCGCGGAGGAGCTCCATCGCCTGCCGCTTGTGGTCGTAGGAGGCGACCTGCGTGCCCATCTGCGTCGCGAGACCCGGGTTCTGCACGGTCTTCAGGACGATCGCCCGCCCCTCGTTCACGCTGTGCGTGAGCGGCTTCTGGCAATAGACGTGCTTGCGGGCGTCGAGCGCCCGCATCGTGATCGGCGCGTGCATGTGGTCGGGCGTGGTCACCGAGACCGCGTCGATCGAGTCGCCCATCGTCGCGAGCATCTCCCGCCAGTCGGTGAACCGCGCCGCCTTGGGGAACTTCTCTCCCATCGCGTTCAGCGCCTTCGTGTCGATGTCGCAGATCGCCGCCATCTCGACCTCGGGATGCGAGGCGATCTGCGGCACGTCGTAGGCGCCCATGCCGCCGACGCCGACCGAGCCCACCCGCAGCTTCTGCAGGGAGCGGGCCGAGGCGAAGGTCGGGCGCCAGGCGAGCGCCGCGGCGGTCGCGGCGAGCGAGGTCTGCACGAAGCGGCGGCGGTCGAGGGGCGTGGTCATGAGGGGATCTCCGTGAAGTCGTCCGCCATGCTATCGACGCGGTCCCCGATTCCGCGCCGAGAAGTCGTCGCGCCGGCTCCGCAGGCACGAGCCCCGGACCCCGCCCCGGTAGCATCGCGACGAGGCGGGCGCCACGCGACCCGACCGGGACCCTCGTCCGCATGAGCCTCCCCCCGCCGCCTCAACGCGACCTGCTCGATGCCCTCGCGGCAGGAGACGAGCGCGACCGGCGACTCGCGGCGATCCACGCCCTCGCCGCGGCGGGATGGTGCTTCTTCCTCGTCGTCTCGCGGAGCATCGAGGCGGGGTTCTTCGTGGCGCTCTGCGGGCTCTCGATCTGGCGCCTCAAGGACTCGTGGCGGTGCGGTCGAGCGCTCCTCTCGACCGGACCCATCCGCTGCGTCGCGGCATGGCTCCTTCTCGTCGTCGCGGTGACCCTCCTCTCGAACCCGATCGCGGAGTGGACCGACGCCCTGCCGCGGCGGCAGTTCATCCTGCCGCTCCTCCTCGTCCCGGTGCTTCATCGCTGGAGGCTGCTGCTCGCGGGACTCGTCCTCGGCAGCGGCGTGAACGCGGCGATCTCGGCGAGCGAGTCGCTGATGCTCGTCGCCCGCGGGGAGGACCTGATCCAGGTCGCGCTCGAGCGGGCGTCGTTCGTCGCGCCCCTCGCGTTGGTCGCCGGGCTCGCGGCGCTCGCCTCCCGCGGCGCTGGTCCGCGCCTCGCGGGGGCGGTGCTGCTCCTCCTCGCAGGCGGCGTCCTCGCGACCTCCAGCCAGCGGGCGGTCCTCCTCGCCGCCGCGGTCGGCGGTCTCGTGATCATGCTCCTTGGTCTCGCAGGTCGAGGGTGGCGGACCTGGCTCGTCATCACCGCCACGTCCACGCTCCTCGCCGCGGGCGTGATCGGGACGAGCCTCGCCCTCGGCGGCGCGGTCGGCAAGGGCCTCGGGATCGGCTTCAACGCCTGGACCGGAAGCCGCGAGTGCATGTGGCGGGCGACGATCGAGGTCAGCCTCGACCGACCATGGTTCGGTCACGGTCTCGGCGCGTGGCGCGAGACGATCCTGTCGCTGCAGGAGGCAGAGCCGGAACGCTTCGCCTGCCTTCAGGCGGTCGCGGATCACGCCGAGGTCGGCTACGCGCACAACCTCCTCATCGATCTCCTCTTCGAGACCGGCGTGACGGGCGCGATGCTCTGGGTGCTGGCGCTCGCCATCGGGCTCCGCGCCGCATGGTCGCGGCTTCGTCGCGAGCCGATGCTTCCGATGGCGCTCGCCATGCTCGCCGCGACGATCGCGGGCGCCCAGTTCGACCACGCGCTTGCCCGGGGGATCCCCTCCGCGCTCCTCTTGCTGCTTGGGCTCCTCGTCCTCGTGCCGCGACCAGATCAGGAGGCGCTCGCGTCGCGGGGACTCGGTCGGGAGGACGACTGGCTCGACGGATGGCTCGGCGGATGGCTCGGCGGCGCATCGTGGCGCAAGGACGCCCCGAGCATCGGGCGGTCGGTCGGGAGCACCGCATGAACGCCCGGTCCGACCCGATCGCGCCGATCCTCGTCGAGCCGCGGCTCGCCGGGGGGCGCGGACACTACGCGGAGCTCGCCCGCGCGATCGTCGCCGGTCTCTCGGACCGCGCCGAGGAGGTCGAGATCGTCTCGGCGCCTGGCGCCGCCGCGACCTGCGGCGGGCTTGCCCCCGGCGGCGGTCGTCCGCGGATCGCATGGCAGGAGCGTCCGCTCGTCTCGGCGCTCGCCGAGGTCGAGACGCTCCGTCGCGCTGACCCTCGTCGCCGTCCCCTCCTCCTCACCGCGCGGGGCATCCACGCCGCGGCGTGCTCGATGCCGGGATCGTCCCCCGGGTCGCTGGAGCGCGGTGCGATCCTCTTCCACTGGCGACCCGGCGACCTCCCTGACCGCGTGCTCCATCGCGTGGCAGCCTCGGCGCGGCGCCGAGTGCTCGCGCTCGCGACGACGGAGGAGGTCGCGGCGTCCCTGCGAGCGCTCGGGTGGCGGCGGGTCCGCGCGATCGACTATCCGATCCTCGCGCCGCCGCCGCCCGCCGCGGCACCGTGGTCGCACGTCCTGATGGCGGGGTCGCTGCGGTTCAACAAGGGGCTCGCGAGCGTCGTGGCGCTCGCGGAGCGCTGGTCTCGCGACCGCGCCGAGATCCCCCTCCTCGTCCAGTCCTCGACCAAGCATGCCGGTCGGCACGGGCGCCGCGAGTCGCCGCTCCTCGCCCGCCTCGAGCGATCCGGTCACCGAGGTCTGCGATGCGACCCGGCACCCCTCGACCGCGCCGCCTACCTCGGGAACTTCCGCGGCGCAATCACCCTCGTCGCGTACGACCCCGCGACCTTCGCCGGTCAGGTCAGCGGCGTCGCCCTCGACGCGCTCCTCTCCGGATCGGCGATCGTCGCGAGCGAGGGCACCGAGCCTGCCTCGCTCGTCCGCGAGTTCGGCGCCGGCGAGGTGGTCGCGTTCGGCGATGCCGAGGCGCTTGATCGCGCGATCCGACGGCTCATCGAGCGATGGGAGGACGCCTCCGCCGCCGCGCGGCGGGCGGCGGCGGTGCTCGCGGCGCGTCACGACCCGCGGCGGTTCGTCGAGGCGTGGCTCTCGGGAGTCGGCTGACCGGCGCCTCGCGCCTCGAGCGATCCGCGCAGGCGATCGACCGCGGCGCGGTGATCGGTCATGAGCAGGCTCGGCGTCCGCCGGAGCCGCCCGGCGAGCCATCGAAGCGGGGCGGCGCCGACCGCGAGGCGGCGGAGCGGACCGAGCCCGCGCGACAGGACGTGCGTCCAGCCGATCCTCGTCCACGCCATCCCGAGCCTCGACGCGACGAGGCGGATCGACCGCTCCGCCATGAACCCGACGTGCTGCCCGTGCTCGGGCGCGTAGTACGGCCACGCGGCGAGCGGCGGCGGCTCGCCTTGCTCCTCGGGGAGCACCTCCGTCGAGAAGATCACGAGGTCGGTCATCGGGCCGACCGATCCGAAGAACTCCCAGGGATCGACGAGGTGCTCCACGACCTCGAGGGCGACCACCGCGCTCCAGCGTCGGCTCGCGGGCTCCGCCTCGAAGCCGCGCGCGAAGAGGTTCGTGCAGCGTGGATCCCAGTGGAGGCAGTCGATCCCGGCGTCGCGGAGGAGCCGCGTGAGCGTCCCGTGCCCGCCGCCCCAGTCGAGCACCGGACCTCCGAGGGCGTCGGCGACCGCGAGGACGTCGCGGATCCTGCGGGCGCTTCGGATCGACCGACGCAGCAGCCCGAGGTCGGTCGAGGTGATGGCGTCCGCGTACGCCTCGTCGAGCCACGAGGGCGAGGCGAACTGCACGTAGCCGCACGAGCGGCAGCGATGAAGCCGCGCGGGCCACTGCCCAAGCACCAGCCCGCGGTCGAGCACGTCGGTCCCGCCTCCGCAGAGGCGGCAGCGAGCCTCGTCCGCATGATCTCGCGCGTCGGCGTCGCCGGGCGGCATCGCCCGAAGGTAGCGTCGCAGGGCGGCGGTCGAGCGGATCGCCGCGATCGACCGAACCCTTGCGCCGGCGGTCAGGTCGGACTGGTAGTCTCGCGGGCGATGCCAGCGCTGCGCGAGCCCGCCGCCGCTCCAGCCTCCTCGGAGAGGAAGGTCTGGTTCTCCCCCGAGGGGCTCGTGCTGCAGCGCCTCGGCGGCGTGAGCCGCTCGTTCTGCGAGGTCGCCCGCGGGCTCGACGAGGCGCCAGACCTCGGCTGGCGACCGACCATCCACGCGGCGCTCCACAGCAACGTCCACCTCCGCGAGCTTGCCCGCGATGCTCGCGCCCGCGGTCGCGCCTCGCTGGTGGCAGGTCGATCCACCAGGCTGCCGGGGGAGCTCCGCAAGGCCGCCTTCCGCTGGTCGCGCTCCCGCTTCGACGCCGCGGTCCGCGCTGCCTGGCAGGGATCGCTCGTCGTCCACGACACCGGGCACGAGTTCTCGCCGCGCTCGCCCGTCCCGGTGGTGATCACGGTCCACGACCTCATCAACGACGAGGATCCCGCCTACCGAGAGTCACGACCGGCGGCGCTCGCCGCGAAGGAGCTCGCGATCGATCGCGCGACGCGCATCGTCGTGCCCTCGCTCGCCACCCGCGACGCGCTCCTCCGCGTCCACCGGGTCGAGGAGGACCGGGTGGACGTGATCCCCCACGGGCTCCGCCTTCCGTCGCCCCGCGGCGAGCGAGCGATCGAACGTGGCTATCTGCTGCACGTCGGTTCGCGGGGACGCTACAAGGACTTCCCGACGGCGATCCGCGCCTTCGCGGCGCTCCGGCGCTCCGGCTACGAGGGGATCCTCGTCAACGTGGGGGGCGGGCGAATCCGCGCTGGCGAGGTCGCCCTGATGCGAGAGCTCGACCTCGGCGACGAGCTGGTGCGGGTCCTCTCGGCGGACGACGAGACCCTCTCCACCCTGTACGCATTCGCGGATGCCCTGGTGGTGCCGTCGCGCATCGAGGGCTTCGGGATCCCGATCCTCGAGGCGATGTCGCTCGGCTGTCCGGTCGCGTGCATGCGTGCCCCCGGCTGCGCGGAGGTCGCCGGGGATGCCGCGATGCTCGCGGAGGTCGGCGACGACGTGTCGCTGGCGAGGAACCTCGGGAGCCTGGTGGGCGAGCCGTCCACCCGCGCGAGGATCGTCGCCGCTGGTCGCGCCCGCGCCGCGAGGTTCACCTGGTCCGCCGCCGCGGCGGGCTACGCCGCGTGCTATGCCGCGGCGCTCGACGCCGGCGCCACGCGGCCGCCTCCGGCGGCGCGGGGCGTTCCCCCGGTCCGCATCAAGGACTACCTCGGCGCCGGCATCCATGCCCTTACCCGTCTGCGGCGCGGTCTGCCCGCGGACCTCGATCGAGTCCTCTTTCACGCCCCGCGGGGCACGGTGGAGTCGCTGGAACTCGCCTGCCGCGGCGGAGGCGACGCGTGCATGACGCTGCGGGAGGAGGTCCCGGCGTCGCTCCCGCGGGTCCACGACCTCGCCGGCGTCCGCTGGCGCGAGCTCGACTCGGGCGCCGTCCCGGCCGAAGGACGCCCGCACCTCGTCGCCCGCCTCGTCGAGGGACGGGTGCTCGGGAGGCAGTCGGCGGTCCTGACCCGCGATGGCGACGTCGTGCTCGACGCCTCGCCGGTCCTCACGCCCGGCTGCATGCGCTTCGGCGCTGCGCAGGACCCCGAGATGCACCGGGCGCTTCGGCGCTACGTGTGGCTTCCCGCGCCGCGGCGGATCGACGCGCCGATCGTCGTCGCGGGCTGCGCCGGCGCGGGGAACTACTACCACTGGCTGCTCGAGGCGCTGCCGAGGCTCCTTGCGGTGCGCGAGGCCGGGCTGCTCGCGGCGGAATCGGCGATCGCGATCCCCCGCTCGCGCCTGCCCGCGATCGCGGAGAGCCTCGAGATCCTCGGGATCGATCCCACTCGCTGCATCCCGATGGGCTCGCTGACCCAGCTCGCCTCGCGGGAGGTCATCGCCTCGACGGCGATCGGTCACCTGCTCGGACCGACGCCGGACCTCGCGCGGTCGCTGCGGCAGGCGTATCTCGGCGCGGCTCGCCCCTTCGCGTCGCGCCGGCTGCTCGTCCTCCGCCGCGGGGCGCGTCGGATCGGCGAGGAGACGGCGCTGGTGGAGGCGCTCCGACCCTTCGGCTTCGAGCCGGTGCGCCTCGAGACGCTCTCCTTCGTCGAGCAGATCGGCGCCTTCGCCGGCGCCGAGGCGGTGGTCGCGCCGCATGGCGCGGGGCTCTCGAACCTCGTCTGGTGCGGCCGGGAGACCCGGGTGCTCGAGATCCTTCCGGCGAGCTACCTGCACCCCTGCTTCCGCGTGCTCGCCGCGGCGGTGGGGCTCCGCCACGACTTCCTCGTCGCGCCGGTCGACGGCGATGGCGCGATGCGCGTCGACCGCGACGCCGCGAGGCGCTGGGCGGTCTCGCTCGCCGACGCGGAGACTCCCGCCGAGGCGGCGTCGATCGGCGGACGATGACGCCTCAGCGCCTCGGCGACCGCAGCACGCCGACGAACGGCAGGTTCCGGTAGAGCCCGTCGAAGTCGAGCCCGTAGCCGACCACGAACTCGTCGGGAATCTCGAAGCCGACGTGCTCGCACGGAAGATCCGCCGGCGCCCGCGACGGCTTGCGGAGGAGGACCACCGCCCGCAGCGACGCCGGCTGCTGCCTGAGCACCTCGCCGCGGAGGAAGCGGAGCGTCTGCCCCGAGTCGAGGATGTCGTCGACGAGGACGACGTGCCGACCGGCGAGCCCCTGCGGCACCGGAAGGGCGAGGCGCGGTCCGCGGCTCGTGGTCGCGGTGCCCGGGTAGCTCGAGACCATCGCGAGCTCGAGCCGAAGCTTCTGCGGCAGGCGACGCACGAGGTCGGCGACGAAGAGCATGCTGCCGGTCATCACCGGCATCAGCACGATGCCCTCGTCTCCCGCCCCTGCCGCCGCGAGGTCCCGCCGCAGCGCCGCGGCGAGCTCGTCGACCCGCGCGGCGATCGCCTCGGCGGAGACGAGCACCCGCTCGACGTCGGCATGGGCGTCGCTCGACCGCGGGTCGCTCATCCGCCTGACCTTGACCCGAGCCGCGCGAGGATCCGCTCGCGGGCGTCCTTCGCGTCCGCCTTGCCGCCGCTTGACTTCATCACGTGCCCCACGATGCGGCCGATCGCGGCGACCTTGCCGCCCCGCACGTCCTCGGCGGCGGCGGCGTTCGCGGCGATCGCCTCGTCCACCCAGCGGTCGAGCGCCGCGTCGTCCCGCACCTTCACGAGCCCCTTCTCCGCGGCGAGCGCCGCGGCGTCGCGGTCCGCCTCGCAGAGGAGCCCAAAGAGGAGGTCGGCGCCCTGGGCGTCGATCGCTCCCTCGGCGCGGAGGCGCACCAGCTCCGCGACCCGGCGCGGCGAGATGCCGAGCTCGTGGATCGCCCCGCCCGCCTCGTTCGCCCGCTTGGCGCCGGCGTTCAGCAGCAGCTTCGCGCAGTCGTGCCCCGCGTCGCGGGCGCCGAGACCGCCCTCCGCGGCGAGCCGCTGGCAGTCCTCGAAGAAGCGGCAGAGGTCGCGGTCCGCGACGAGGGCGTGGGCATCCTTCTCGGGAATCCCGAAGGAGTCGACGTAGCGGCTCCGCCGGGCGAGCGGCAGTTCGGGGAGCTCCGCGCGGATCGACTCGAGCCACGCGTCGTCCACCTCCACCTCCACGAGGTCCGGCTCGGGGAAGTAGCGGTAGTCGTGGGCGTCCTCCTTCTCGCGCTGCAGGACGGTCACGAGCTTCTGGTCGTCCCAGCCGCGGGTCGTCTTCGCGCCGGGTCCCATCACCCGGCCGTCGGCGAGCCATGCCTCGACCTGCCGCCGCGCCTCGAACTCGATCGCCCCGCGGAGCGCCCGGAAGGAGTTGAGGTTCTTCACCTCGACGACCGGCGTGCGCACCTCGCGGCCGTCCTCGAGGTCGAGGACGAGGTTGATGTTCGGCTCGAAGCGCATGTGACCGCGCTGCATGACGCCCTCGGTGACGCCGAGGAAGCGGCAGAGGTTCCGGAGCTCCTGCGCAAAGGTCACCACGTCCTCGGCGCAGGTGAAGTCGGGGGCGGTGACGATCTCCAGGAGCGGCGTGCCCGCGCGGTTCAGGTCGACCAGCGAGCCCTCGTAGCGGTGACCGCCCGGAAGCTCGTGCCCGAGCTTGCCGGTGTCCTCCTCGAGGTGCGCCCGGATGATCCCGATCCGCGCGGTGCCGCCCGCCGCGGCGGGGACGTCCATCGCCCCGTCCCCGCAGAGCGGCAGGTCGTACTGGCTGATCTGGTAGCCCTTCGGCAGGTCGGGATAGAAGTAGTTCTTGCGGTCCCAGCGGCTCGTGCGGGCGATCGTGCAGCCGAGCGCCATCCCCACCATCGCCGCCATCTCGACCGCGCGGCGGTTCATGACCGGAAGCGCTCCCGGAAGCCCGGCGACCACGGGATCGACGAGGGTGTTCGGCGGCGCGTCGTGGAAGTCCGGATGCGCCGGGTTCGGCGCCCGGCTGAACATCTTCGAGCGCGTCGCGAGCTCCACGTGGATCTCGAGCCCGACGATCAGGCGGGTGGCGCGAAGGCGCGGCGGCGCGGCGGAGGTCATGCGCGGATGATACGGACGGCTCGACGCCGACCCGCGCGTCCGGCGGCGCCGCTCAGCCGCGGGTCGTCTCGTTGTCGAGCACCGTCCACGACCGAGGCAGGATCTCGGGGTGGAAGAGCGATCCCTTCATCCAGTGACGCGGCACGACCTGCGTGCCGCCCTCCGCGGCGAGCCGCGCCCCCCACCAGCTGAAGGTGCTGTTGGCGACGAGGTGGTGCCGGCATGCCGCGAGGATCGCGAGGTCGTCGAGCGGATCGGTCGGGTGCTCGGCAGAGGCGAGGTGCGTCGGTCCCGGAAGCTCCAGGTTCACGCGGCACCACGCCGGCTCGTCGCTCACCACCACGAACGAGAGCCCGCCATGCCGCTCGCGCAGGATCTCCGCGCCGCGGGCGTACCAGTCGGGACTCAGGTTCACGATCGTGTCGGCGAACTTCGGCTTGAGGTAGTCGCCGCGGCGCACGTGGACGCCGACGACCGGTCCCATCGAGCGGATCCGCTCGAGCCACCGCCGCGCGTACTCGGACGCCGCGGGAGGTCGGATCGCCGCGCGGAGCGACTCGACCTGCGGCGCGACGAACCGATCGACCGCGAGGATCCCCGCGACCACGATGAACTGGTCGGGAGGCACCGCGGTCGGGTCGGCGATCACCGCCGAGACCTCGTCCGGCTCGACGAGCACCCGCGCCTCCGGCAGCGGACGACCGCGCGACGCCTGCTTGAGGCTCCCCCTCGACCGACCTGCGGCGCGATCCTCCTCGGGTCTGGTCTGCCGCGCCTCCGACTGGATCCGCAGGAGGTCGGGGTCGCGGGCAAGCCGGGCGAGCTCGTAGCGGCGGTCGGCGTCCGCGCCGAGCCCGCGGATCCACGCCCTCGCCGCGAGGAACGCCCGTCGCGCCCGGGTCTGATCGGACCGCCGGTAGCACACCTCCACGGCTCGACCCGTCGCCCGCGCGATCCCTCGCGCCGCCGCGAACTGGAAGAGCTGGTTGCCCACGCCCCCCGTGGCGGCGATCACGACCGGTCGCATTCGCCGATGCTACCCCCCTGCGCCGATGAACGACCCTCCGGCGGATCCCGACCGCGGTGGTCCGCGGACTCCCCCACGACTCGTCCGACGAACCCCCGATGCACGCGATCCTCCTCGCCACGCCTCTCGCGACGCTCGCCGCCGCGAGCCTCGCCGCCCCGCCGCCCTCCTCGACGGGACCGGTGAGCGCCTCCCCGCTTGAGGTCCCCCGGTCGATGACGCCGCTGAAGCAGGCGATCGACGCGAGATGGAGCGGTCCCGAGGGCGCGACGATCGTCCTCCTCGATCACGAGGGTCGGATCCTCGACGAGACCGGTCCGCTCGCGACGGGAGCGTTCCGCCTCTGCGAGGCGCTGCCCGCGATCGACTCGCTCGACCGCGCCGCGTGGCTGCAGCCGATCTCCGGCGGCGAGCCGCTCGGCTCGGCGTGGGTGATCGTGCCGCTCCGCGACCGCCCGCCGATCCGCGTGGCGCCCGCGGTGCGACCCGACGGCAAGACCCCGTACACGAAGGTCGTCGGATGGGGCGATCAGCCGCTCGATCCGGACGTCGGTCCGGCGCCGGAGGAGTGGAGGGGATTCACGCCGCCGCAGCTTGGTGGCTTCCGGCTCTTTCCCGAGATGGACGCCGTGCTGGAGACCGACCGCGGCGCGATCGTGGTCGCGCTCCGACCCGACGAGGCGGCGAACACCGCGTGGAACTTCCGCGAGCTCGTCGCGGAGGGTCTCTACGACGGCACCATCTTCCATCGCGTCGTTCCGCTCGACCGCGAGGGACGCCCCTTCGTCATCCAAGGCGGCGACCCGACCGGCGAGGGCGAGGGCGGACCCGGCTACTCGATCCCGCTCGAGCCGAGCCGGCTCCGCCACGACTTCGGCGTGATCTCGATGGCGCGGGACGACGATCCGGACTCCGCCGGCAGCCAGTTCTTCATCGGGCTCTCCCGCGACGGCACCGCGCGGCTCGACGGGCAGTACGCGGCGTTCGGCGAGGTCGTCGATGGCGCGGAGGTCATCACCGCGATCGCCGCGGTCCCGATCGCCGACGCCGGTCGCGGGCGACCGGAGGCGCCGCCGGTCGTGACGCGGGCGTTCCTGCGGTCGGCGCCGCCGCGACGCCCCGGCGAGGGACGTCCCGACCGCCGCGTGCTGCCGCTCTCGCCGCTTCCACCTTCCGCGCCGCCGGAGCCGGACGCGGCGGTCGATCCGGGTCGATGACCTCGACGACCCGATCGGCGCCTGCCCGTACGATGCGTCGATGCCCTATCCCACCGTGACCATCGAGACCGACCTCGGGACCTTCCGGGTCGAGTTGTGGAACGACGTGGCGCCGAAGCACGTCGAGAACTTCCTGAAGCTCGCCAACAGCGGCTTCTACGACAACCTCGCCTTCCACCGGATCCTGCCCGGCTTCGTCATCCAGGGGGGCTGCCCCCGCGGCGACGGCACCGGCGGTCCCGGCTGGCGGGTGCCCGCGGAGTTCAACGACCGCGCCCACGAGGAGGGCGTCCTCTCGATGGCGCGCTCCGCGGATCCGAACTCGGCGGGAAGCCAGTTCTTCGTCTGCCTCGGTCGCGAGCATTGCAGGCACCTCGACAAGCAGTACACCGCCTTCGGCAAGGTCATCTCGGGGATCGAGGCGGTGCGGGCGATCGGCGGCGTGCCCGCGGACCGCTCGAGCGGTCGTCCGAAGAACCCCCCGAAGATGACCAAGGTCCGGCAGGACGCGGTCGCCGCCTGACGCGGGCGCCCGACCTCTCAGCGCAGACCCTCGGGCGCGATCGGACCTCCCTGGCAGCAGGGATCGATGTTCGTGCCGCAGAAGCGGCACTGACCATGCCCATGCACGTCGATCACCTCGAGCGGTCGCCCGCACGCGGGGCAGCGCGGGGGCGGCGCGGGTCGAGCGTTCTTGCTCGCCTGAGCCGCAGGCGGCGTGCCCACGGGCCGCCGCGGGTCGCCGCCGCTCACGGCGAGATGCCTCGACCCTCGCGCGGCGCCGAGAAGCCGGTCGGCAGCAGGTAGCGCGACGAGCCCTCCTCGATCACGAGTCCGCTCACCCGCAGGATCCTCGGCGCCGAGGGAGAGGACGCCGCCGCCTCGAGCCGCTCGAGCATCGCGCAGGGAAGGAGCTCGAGCTGCGGATCCCGCGCGCCGGTGCCGTCCGCCTCGGGCACGAAGATCATCGTCCCGCTCGCGAGGTCGCGCCGCAGGTGCCCGCGGCGCGAGTGCAGGCGATGCTCGCGAACCGGCACGACCTCGACGCCGGCGTCGACGGAGACCGCCCGTGGCGCCCGGTCGGCTCGCGCGAGGAGCTCCGCCTCGAGCCGCGCCGCGGCATCGTCGCCCGCGAGGAACGCGTCGGAGGGATCGGCGACGGGCGGCGCCCCGGCGCCTTCCGGCGCCGGCGCGACCGTCGGCGCCGTCGACTCGACGAAGCCGATCGCGCTCGCGAGGAGGTAGTTCCGCCCCCGGTGGACGAGGACCTTGCCGAAGAGCTCGACGTCGCGCGACTCGATCGCCGACCGATCGCCCGCCGCGACCGCCTCGATCTCCGCGCGGACCTCGCCGGGCAGGATCACGAGCGCCCGCTCGAGCTCCTGCGAGGAGACCCGCGGGCGGAAGACCCACACCCGATCGACCTCGTCGAAGGAGACTCTTCCGACCGCCCCGACGAGGACGGTGCCCTCGCCGAGGAGGGGGACGCGACCAGCGCGAGCCACGGTCACCTTGGGCGGCGCCGCCTCGCCCGCAGGCGGGGCGTCCTGCGCGATCGCGACCGTCGCCGCGAGGCACGCGAGCAGGCAGGCGGTTGGCGTCGGGGTCGGTCGCACGGCGTCCTCGAGAAGGCGGCGGGTCGAGCGCGAGTCTACGTCCGAAACTCTCCTGCGGTGGCGGTCGCGAGGACGGTCCGGCGAACTGAAGCCGCACGCCGCCAGCGTCCGATCCTTCCTCCTCATGCGACCCGCGATGCTGCTCGGAAGGACCCTCTCGCTCGCCCTCTCGCTCGCCCTCTCGCTCGGAGCCTGCTCGGCCCCTCGCCTCTCGCACCAGGACGCGCCCGCCGCGCGGACCGAGTCCGGCGTGCAGAAGGCGTCGATGGATGCGCGGCTCGTCGTGGTGATGGCGCCGTTCGCCGATCCCGGCTCGAACCCGCTCGGCTGGAAGGGCGTCGGCCCGGCGGTCTCGGACGCGGTCGCCCGCATGCTTCGGAACGACCATGCGGTCGACGTCCGGATCCTCTCGAAGGATCCGGGCGGCGACCGCGAGGCGCGTCTCGCCGCCGCCCGCGCGCTCGCGCCGGACGCCGACTACCTCGTCGTCGGACGCGTCACCGACTTCCTCCACACCGCCGAGGTGGGAGGCGGCACCCTCACGCGGACGGGTCTCTTCGGAAGCCGCAACGAGGCGTTCGTCGCGGTCGAGCTCGAGGTGATCCGGCTCGAGGACGGTCTCGTCGTCCGGCAGGACCTCCTTCGAAGCGCCGAGGACGTCCCGAAGGAGGTCACGCTCCGCGACGGCTACGACGGACTCTCCCCGCGCAGCTACCTCTTCTGGTCGACGCCCCTCGGCGAGGCGACCTCCGAGGCGGTCGCGGAGGTGGTCGCGGTGGTCGAGGAGCTGCCGACCGCGAGCGGGCTGCGCCTCGAGATCGCCTCGGTGAAGGGGCGACGCGAGGTGATCCTCGACGTCGGTCGAAACGCCGGGCTCTCGACCGGCGACCGGCTTCGCCTCGTCGAGCGCGACGGCACGACCGAGGTGCGCGACGCGGTGACGAGGCAGGCGATCGGGGCGGAGCTGATCTCGGTCCGCGGCGACTCGGCGGTCGCCTACCTCAGCGGCGAGCCCGCCGCGACGGTGGACCTCGTCGGTCTTCGCCTTGTCCCCGCCGGCTCGCTCCGCACGGCGAACGCCGCGGAGAAGTGATGCATCGGATCGGTCGTTGACGGAGACCCCGCCGACCTGCGAAGATTCCCCTCCCCGGCCGAGTACCCAAGTGGCCCAAGGGGACGGATTGCAAATCCGTTATTCGTGGGTTCGAATCCCACCTCGGCCTTCGCCCCCGGACGCCCAGCGCCGGGGGCGTTCCTTTGCGCGGCAGATCAGGTCCACGCCCCGAGGAGCTGGGCAAGGTCCGCGCCGTTCACGACGCCGTCGCCGTTGAAGTCGGCGGTGCCGGGTCCGCCCCACTGGGCGAGCAGGATCGACAAGTCGGCGCCGTTGACGATGCCGTCGCCGTTGAGGTCGTAGGGGTTCGTGGAGGGCGGCACGAAGGTGACGACCAGCTGCGGGCGCCACGCCGAGGTGGACTCGCGGGTCTCGAAGCGCCGCACGTTCTGCGGCACGACCTCGTTGCCGATCACCGCCCAGCCATGGTTCGAGGCGGGATCGTCAAGCCACGCCTGCACGTCGGCGACCATGCCGGCGCTCGACGCGAAGGTGTAGAAGCCGACCGCGCCGACCGAGGTCGAACCGCTCGGCGCTGCGGCGAACTGCCCGCCCGGCGTCGTCCAGGGAAGGTCCGGGTGGAAGCGGCTGACCCAAGTCGCGCTGCCCGGCGTCGCGGGCGCGCCGCCGCCGCCGAAGGAGACCGACGAGCCCTCGCCCCAGCTCGCGAGCATGCGGTGGAGCTTGATCAGCTGCGCCTGGCTACCCGTGGGGACCTTGCTGCAGCGGACCTGCAGGGTGACCGCGGTGATCGTGCTTCCCGCGGGCACCTGCGCGGCGACGTCGAACTGCAGGAGCCCGCGCCGGAGCGTCGTGCCGCCGTTCGAGCCGACCCGACCGGAGTAGAAGCTCGTCGAGGCGCCGGCGCTGACGGGAAGCGAGGGATCCTCGATCAGGGTGTTGTCCTTGACCGTGGTCATCTCGACGACGTCCGCCGAGGCGGGCGCGGTCCACGCGAGGATCGCGCCGGCGATCGCGAGGATCGGGATGCGGCGCAGGGCAGGCAGGGTGAGGTGCAGGGCGTTCATGAGGTGCTTCTCCCGTCGTGGGTCCACTCGACCTCGTCCGCTTCTCCGCGGCGAGGTCCCGGATTCATCCGCTGCTCCAGGCGCCGAGGAGGATCGCGAGGTCCGCCCCGTTCACGATCCCGTCGTCGTTCAGGTCCGCGGGACCCGAGCCTCCCCAGGCACCGAGGAGGATCGCGAGGTCCGCCCCGTTCACGATCCCGTCGTGGTTCAGGTCCGCGGGGTCGCCTGCGTCGGCGACCGACACCGCGAGCTGGATCACGAGCGACGCCGCGCGGGCGCCGGGAAGGTCCTCGTCAGAGACCTCGATCTCGATCGAGCCCTGCCATCCCTTCGTCGGCACGAGCGCCGGATCGACCGAGACGCGGAGGACGCCGGGAAGCACGCCCACCGTCGCGGGCGCCTCGACGAGGGAGATCGGTCCCGGCGCCACGAGGACCTCGTCCACCTCGAGCACCCCCTGCGGCGGCGGCGCCGGCAGGTTGTAGATCAGGAACTCGACGACCTGCGGCGTGCCCGGCTCGACCTCGATCGACGCCTCGATCTCCTCGACGACCGCGCCCGCCTCGAGCGAGGGTCGCGCGGGCTCGAGCACCTCCGCCTGTGCCTGCAGCGGGAACACCGCGTTCGCGACCTCGCCGCTCGCCCGCGCCTCGACCACGACGTCGAGCGTCCCGGCGGTCGAGCAGTCGAGGAGGACCGTCGCGGTCACGGTCGCCGGCAGGAGCGGCGCCGTCGCGGAGGTCGCGCCGACCGCGCCCTCGACGCCCTCGACGGTCACCGCGATCGGGGCGCTCCGCTGGAGGTTCGCGCCCGGAGCGCCGTTCGAGAGGACCACCGCGATCGGCACCGTCGCGCCGCGGAACGCCCGCCCGAGGTCGTCGCTCATCGCCGCCACGAGGACCCCGGGGAGCCGGAGGTCGGTCGCGACCGGCAGGTGGTCGCTCGAATCGAAGAGCGCATCCGCGAGCGCGTTCGAACGGGCGACCTGCCCGGGGAAGTAGAGGTTGTTCCCCGCGTTGATCGCCTGGTCGTAGTGCGCGCCGTCGTTGCCGACCGATCGATAGGTGCCGCCGATGAGGTCGAGCCCGGCGCCATCGGAGAGCGCGGGCGAGACGAGCTGGAAGTCGAAGCGGTCGTCCATCGCGCCGCCGACGAGCCCGCCGACCGAGACGTCGCGGGGCGACTGCGAGTGCTTGAGGGCGTTCGACCCGCCGGACCACGAGCCGCTGCCGAGCGGATCGAGCAGCCCGCCGCCCGCGAGGAGCGCGACGTAGGCGGACTCGGTGTTGACGTAGAGGTTGAGGTCGCCGACGAGCATGATCCGCGAGCCCGCGGGGAGCGTCGCCATGTCGGCGCGGAGCGCGTTCGCGCCGGCGAGGCGCGCCGCCCGGCTCTCGGCATCGTTGCTTGCCTTGAGGTGGCTGCCGTAGATCCAGAGCGAGCCGATCGGCTCGGGATAGCCGACGAGGCGCAGGCTCCAGCGGTCGCTGTTGCGTCCGGCGCCCGTCGCGATGTCGCGGTGCTGCGCGGCGACCTCCTGCAGGCGGTCGGAGCGGTAGAAGAGCGCGATGGCGCCGCCGGAGGAGTCCTCCGAGGGCGAGCTCGTGTAGGTCGCGAGCTGGTAGGGCACGCCACCCGCGCCGGCGGCGACGAGCGCGGAGATCCCGGCGAGCGAGGAGGAGGTGACCTCCTGGAAGACCACGATCGAGGGCGCCTCGGCGAAGCCGGGGCGGTCGTCCTCGGCGAGGGTCGCGAGCACCTCCTCGATGGCATCGGGGTCGCCCTGGAGCCGCGCGATGTTCCAGGTCACCACGCGGACCTGCGCCGACGCCGAGAGGGCGAGCGTCCACGCCGCGGTGGCGCCGACGAACACCCGCCAACGCACCGCGCGACGCTCGACCATCGGCTTCGTGAGCTCCTGAAGGCGGACCTTGGAAGGGTGTCACACGCGGCGGACCGCGACCCGGTTCGAGGATAGTCCGAGGCATCGGGGAGACCACCGCGAGTCCACGAGGAGATGGGAGATCGCCCGGGCGGGAGGGGCGTTATCGGGGCGGGGGCTGGCGGACGCCTTCCGTCGTCGGGGGACTTCGGGTCGGTGGACGAGGACCCGGTGGACCCAGTGGACCCGGTGGACAGGTGGGTGGGCGAAGCGCTGCAGTGACGGGCGGGAGCCTTGCGAGGAACGAGCTTCCGGAGTCACGCAAGCCTTCCGTCGCACAGGCTCGCGCGGCGGCCGCCTTCCGTCGTCATGGGACTTTGAATCGGTGGACGTGGACCCGGTGGACCCAGTGGACCCGGTGGACAACTGGGTGGGCGAAGCGCTGCAGTGACGGGCGGATGCCTGACGAAGCACGGGCAAGCGGAGTCGCGGACGCCTGCCGTAGCACAGGCTCGCGGGGCGGCCGCCTTCCGTCGTCATGGGACTTTGAATCGGTGGACGTGGACCCGGTGGACCCAGTGGACCCAGTAGACAACTGGGTGGGCGAAGCGCTGCACCATGGATGATGGATGCCTTCCGAAGCACGGGCTTCCGGAGTCACGCACGCCTGCCGTAGCACAGGCTCGCGCGGCGGACGCCTTCCGTCGTCATGGGACTTCGGATCGGTGGACGTGGACCCGGTGGACCCAGTGGACCCGGTGGACAGGTGGGTGGGCGAAGCGCTGCGGCGACGGGCGGGAGCCTTGCGAGGAACGGGCTTCCGGAGTCACGCACGCCTGCCGTAGCACGGCAACTAAACCCCGCGCCTGCGGCCGCAGGCGCCGTGTCCGGACTCTCGTGAGACGTGCGCACCAACGTCCACCGTCCACACGCCGTCCACCTCCACTGGGTCCACAAGGTCCACTGGGTCCACAGGCCACGCCCGTGTGCGCACCTCGACGGTCGGCCAGGCGGCCACCCGCGCCGTATCCGAAGCCTCTCGAGACTCCCGAAGCACCAGCACCCGAACCCAGCGCCTGCGGCCGCAGGCGCCGCGTCCGAAGCCACCCACGCCTTCCGTCGCACAGGCTCGCGCGGCGGACGCCTTCCGTCGTCATGGGACTTCGGGTCGGTGGACGTGGACCCGGTGGACCCAGTGGACCCGGTGGACGACTGGGTGGGCGAAGCGCTGCGGTGACGGGCGGGAGCCTTGCGAGGAACGGGCTTCCGGAGTCACGCAAGCCTTCCGTAGCACAGGCTCGCGCGGCGGATGCCTTCCGTCGTCGTGGGACTTTGAATCGGTGGACGTGGACCCGGTGGACCCAGTGGACCCGGTGGACAGGTGGGTGGGCGAAGCGCTGCAGTGACGGGCGGATGCCTTCCGACGCACGGGCTTCCGGAGTCACGCACGCCTTCCGAAGCACGGCACCCGAACCCCGCGCCTGCGGCCGCAGGCGCCGTGTCCGGACTCCCGCGAGACGAGCGCACCAACGTCCACCGTCCACACGCCGTCCACCTCCACTGGGTCCACAAGGTCCACTGGGTCCACAGGCCACGCCCGTGTGCGCACCTCGACGGTCGGCCAGGCGGCCGCCCGCGCCGTGTCCGAAGCCTCGCGAGACTCCCGAAGCACCAGCACCCGAACCCAGCGCCTGCGGCCGCAGGCGCCGCCCTGCCCTCAGGTCACCACGTTGACCATCCGCCCCGGCACGACGATCACCTTCTTGGGCGGTCTGCCGCCGAGATGAGGGACGACCTGCGGGTCGCCGAGCGCGATCGCCTCGATCTCTGCAGCGCTCGCCTTCGCGGGCACCTTGATGCGTGCCCGCAGCTTCCCCTGCACTTGCACGGGGATCTCGACCTCGTCCTCGACGAGCATCGCGGGATCGAAGGACGGCCACGCCGCGCGATGAAGCCCGCCGGTCGCGCCGAGGCGCGCCGCGATCTCGTCGGCGACGTGGGGCGCGAACGGCCAGAGGATCCGCGCGAGGCGCTCGAGCTGGTCGCGGGTCATGCCGCCCCGCGTGGGATCGGTCATGCCGGTCGGGCGGGTCGCCGCGTTGACGAGCTCGATCAGCGCCGCGATCGCGGTGTTGAACGCGAGGCGCTCGATGTCCTCCCCGACCTTCGCGATGGTGCGGTGGAGCAGCTTCTCGATCGCGGGATCCGCGGTCGCCGCGCCGAGCGGCTCGCCGGTCCGCTCGTCGATCGCGAGCCGCCACGTCCGCTGGAGGAAGCGGAAGACGCCCACGATGTCGCGGGTGTTCCAGGGCTTCGACGCCTCGAGCGGACCCATGTACATCTCGTAGAGCCGGAAGGTGTCGGCTCCATGCTCGGCGATCACGTCGTCTGGATTGACGACGTTGCGGAGCGACTTCGACATCTTCGCGGCGATCTGCGTCACCGCCTCGCCGGTCGCCTTCTCGACGAAGGTTCCGTCCGACCGCTCCTCGACGAGGTCCACCGCGACGAGGCTCTTGTCGCGCCGCTGGTAGGCGAAGCTCGTGATCATCCCCTGATGGAAGAGCCGACCCATCGGCTCCGGGGTCGAGACGAGCCCGAGGTCGAAGAGCATCTTGTGCCAGAATCGCGCGTAGAGCAGGTGGAGCACCGCGTGCTCCGCGCCGCCGACGTAGAGGTCGACGCCTCCGGCGTGGCAGGTCGCGGGATCGAAGCGGTCCGGAGCCGGTCCCGCGCCCGCGGAGCGCCGGCGGGAGAGCATCCAGTAGCGCTCGGCGCCGGCATCGACGAAGCGATCGATCGCCCGCGGCGAGCAGTAGCGGAGGTAGTACCAGCAGCTCCCTGCCCAGCCGGGCATGGTGTTGGTCTCGCGCACGACCGGCGCGTCGGGAGGAAGGACCGCCGGGTCCACTCCCGCGGCGCCGGCGGTGGTCCTTGCCCAGTCGGCGGCCTTCGCGAGCGGCGGCTGCGGCGAGTCGCTCTCGATCGGCGAGTAGTCGGCGAGCGGCGGCAGCGCCACCGGCAGCGCCGACGCCGACACGGGGTGATGCAGCCCTTCCGCGTCGTAGACGATCGGGAAGGGCTCGCCCCAGTAGCGCTGCCGCGAGAAGAGCCAGTCGCGGAGGCGGTAGTTCGTTCGTCGCGCCCCGAGCCGCCTCGCCTCGAGCCACGCGATCACCGCCGCCTTCGCCGGCGCCGTCGCGAGCCCGTCGATCGAGAGTCCGGTCGCGGCGCTCGCGCTCCGCACCGCGGTGCCCTCGCCGGAGTTCGCCTGCTCGCCGGTGAAGGGCGTGCCCGGCACCTCGACGACCTGCACGATCGGGAGATCGAACGCCCGCGCGAACTCGAAGTCGCGCTCGTCGTGCGCGGGCACCGCCATGATCGCCCCGGTGCCATAGCCCATGAGCACGTAGTCGGCGGTCCAGATGGGAATGCGGCCGCCGGTCGCGGGATTCACCGCGTGAAGTCCCGTCGGGCAGCCGGTCTTCTCCTTCGACTGCTGGCGGTCGACGTCGGCGCGGTTCCGCGCCGCCTCGACGTACGCGGCGAGGCGGGGATCGCCCGACCGCGCGACCGCCCGCGCGACGAGCGGGTGCTCCGGGGCGACCACCATGTAGGTCGCGCCGAAGATCGTGTCGGGGCGCGTCGTGAAGACCTCGAGCGACTCGCCGGAGCCGTCGTCGAGCGCGAAGCGGACCTCCGCGCCCTCGCTCCGACCGATCCACTCCGCCTGCAGGGTCTTGGTGGACTCCGGCCAGTCGACGAGGGCGAGGTCCTCGAGCAGCCGGTCGGCGTAGGCGGTGATGCGGAACATCCACTGCTTGAGCGGCATCCGCAGCACCGGGTGACCGCCGCGCTCGCTCCGCCCGTCGATCACCTCCTCGTTGGCAAGCACCGTGCCGAGCTTCGGGCACCAGTTGACGGTCTGCTCGCCGAGGTAGGCGAGGCGATGCCGGTCGAGGTGCGCCTGCCGCTCGAGCCGCGAGCAGGCGCTCCAGCGGCGCGGTCCGGCGGCGGTCTCGATCGCGCGGTCCTCGCGGGCGAGCGTCGCCTCGAGCTCCGCGATCGGTCGCGCCTTCCGCAGCGCCGGATCGAACCACGAGCCGTACGCCTGCAGCCAGATCCACTGCGTCCAGCGGTAGTACCCCGGATCGATCGTCGCGAGCTCCCGCGACCAGTCGTAGCAGAAGCCGAAGCGCTTCAGCTGCCGGCGGAAGGTGTCGATCGCCTTCGTCGTCGTGACCTCGGGGTGGACGCCCGTCGCGATCGCGTACTGCTCGGCGGGCAGGCCGAACGCGTCCCAACCCATCGGGTGCAGGACGTTGAAGCCCTTCATCCGCTTGTAGCGGCAGATGATGTCGGTCGCGGTGTAGCCCTCGGGATGCCCGACGTGCAGGCCCGCACCGGAGGGATACGGGAACATGTCGAGGCAGTAGAACTTCGGTCGCGACGGGTCGAAGCCGGGCTCGCCTGGATTCGGCTGGCGGAACGCGCCCTCCGCCTCGAGCCGCGCCTGCCACGCCTCCTCGAGGCGGTTCGCGTAGGCGCCGCTGTAGCGGTGGGGCAGGTCGTTCGGGGCAGGCTCGGTCATCGTCGGATCGGCTCGTCCGGAGAGGCTCGGACCGCGTGTTGTACCCGCGTGGTTCGGCGCCCGCTCCGCGAGAGGCGCATGGTCCGCGCGGGCTGCCGACGGACCGGCGCGACCCGCGACGCGAGCCTCGACCGCACGCCTCGCGTGATACAAACGTCGCATGCCTTCACCGACCCTCGCATGGATCGGCGGTCTCTACCTCGCGTCCCTCGCCTACTCGATGGTCCGCTACGTGGCGTTCGCGCCGCAGAACCTCGAGAGCCTTCCGGTCTTCGTGGTGAACAAGGGGGTCTCGATGGCGGCGGCGCTCTGCCTCGCGCTGGGATTCCTCGCCCAGCGGCGCCTCGCCCGCGGGGGCTCGGCGAAGGTCGCGCCGGGCGACTGGTTCCGCGCGGGCGTCTTCGGCGTGATCTGGCACGTCCCGATGTCGCTCGCCATCCTCGAGCCGGCGTACTTCAAGGAGTTCTTCCGACCGATCGAGGCGGCGACCGCGGACGCGCCCGCGATCGCGCCGCGGATGAGCTTCGAGGGCGAGCTCGTCTTCATGTGCGGCGGTCTCGCGGCGGCGCTCGTCTTCCTGCTCGCGCGTCCGCAGTGGTCGGAGGCGGTCCGCCGGAGGATCTCGATCGCCGCGATGCTCGCGCTCCTCGCCCACGTCCTCGCGATGGGATGGTGCCGCGGGCTCAACATCAACGCGTCGCACGCCTACCTGCCGCCGATGTGGGTCCTGAGCGTGCTCGGCGTGGCGGTCGGGCTGTGGTGGATCATGCGGACCCCGGTCCGCGCGGAGCCTCCCGCGCCCCGCGAGCCGCGCTGAGTCCGCCGAGCGTCCGCGGCGGGTCCGTCCTCAGCTCAGCCGACCCACGCCGACGACGCGAGCGTCGCGGGGTCGCCCTTGAAGTCCTTCCCCGCGAAGTGCTTGATCGCCTCGCCGACGAGGTAGAAGCTGCCGGTGACGCAGATGAGGTCCTCGCGGCTGACGGCTCGCTCGGCGAGCTCGAGCGCCTCCTCGAGGGTCCGACCGACCTGGCTCATCTTGCCGCTCCGCTCGATGAACATCCGATGGAGCTCGTCGGGATCCATCGCGCGAGGATTGCCGCTGGCGCGGGTGAAGATCACCTTGTCCGCGCCGAGGCTCACGCGGTCGAGCATCGCCCCGACGTCCTTGTCGGCGCAGCAGCCGAAGACGCAGACCATCGAGTCGTAGGGGACGTGCGCTCCCGCGCACTTCATGAGGGCGGTGATCGACGCCGGATTGTGCGCGCCGTCCACGAGCACCTTGGGACGCTCGTGCACCACCTGCATGCGGCCCGGCACGCGGGTGCGGGCGAGACCGGCGGTGACCTTGTCCTCCGGGCACACGAGCCCGCTCGAGCGGAGGATGTCGATCGCCGCGAGGGCGAGCCCGCAGTTCCCCGCCTGGTGCTCGCCCGGCAGCGGCACCGGGAGGTGCTCGAGGCGGCTGGTCTGGGTGTAGAGGCAGACGCGGGTGTGGGGACCGAGGTCGGGGCTCGAGCAGAAGCGGCTCGAGAACTCGATGTCCTTGTTCACGATGCGGAGCGGCGCCCCCACCTTCGCGGCGACCTCGCGGAAGACGGCCTCCACCGGGGCGTCCGGATCGAAGACGAGCGCCGGCACGCCCGGCTTGAAGATGCCCGCCTTCTCGCGGGCGATCTCCGCCCGGGTCGAGCCGAGCAGCCGCGTGTGGTCGAGGTCGATCGAGGTGATGATCGAGATCTCCGGCGTGATCACGTTCGTCGAGTCGAGGCGCCCGCCGAGCCCGACCTCGATGACCGCGATGTCCACCGCCTCCTCCGCGTAGTGCTTGAACGCGGCGGCGGTGATGACCTCGAAGAAGGTGGGTGGCTGGGGAAGTCCGACCGCCGCCTCGGCGACCGCGCGGATCGCGTCGGTGAAGGACGCGCGGTCGATCGGGGCGCCGTTGATCGAGATCCGCTCGCGCACGTCGAGGAGGTGCGGGCTCACGTACTGCCCGACGGTGTAGCCGCAGCCCTCGAGCATCGCGGCGAGCATCGCGACCGTCGCGCCCTTGCCGTTGGTGCCGCCGACGTGGATGGTGCGGACCTGCTCGTGCGGGTTCCCGAGCCGCCGAAGCAACTCGCGCATCCGGTCGAGCTTGAAGGCGTCGTCGCTGTAGCGGACGACCCGCATCCGCTCGATGTCGGCGCGGTCGTGGAGCCATCGAAGCGCCGAGGCGTAGTTCGAGATCTCTCCCGAGCCCGCCTTCCCCCGCTTCGCGTCGCCGGCGAGCTTCGCCTCGGTGAACGTCGCGGTCGGCGCCGACCTTCCCTTGCCGGTCGCGGCGGGCTTCGTCGCCGACTTCGGCGCAGGCTTCTGCGCAGGCTTCTGCGCAGGCTTGGGGGCCGGCTTAGGGGAGAGGTTGGCGGGGCCGGCGCTCGGCTTCGCAGAGGTCGTCCGAGCGGGCTTCTTCGCGCCCTTCGCGGTGCCGACGACCGTCGTCTTGCCCGCGGGGTTGCCGGAGTCTGGGACGGTCAGCTTCGGGGTGGCGGGCGTCTCCCGAGCAGGCTTCGGCTTCGGCTTGGGCTTCGCCCCCCCCGACGCCCCGCCGCCCTCCGCCTTGCCACCCTTCTTGACCGTCCCCGTGGGGTTCGAGGGGGTGGGATCAGGCTTCCGAGAGGGCGAATTGGCGTTTCGAGGCATAGGGGGCAGAGTTTATCGGGACACCCTCCGAACTTCAACGGTTTTGATGCAAGTCGCTCTCAAACAAGCACTTGCGGGAAGACTCGTCCAGATCGCCGTCCCCGCTCTTCGCTCCCGGTCCTTTCTTAGGGCCACTTGTGCCGGGGGTACCGCCGGCTCAGTTCCCCCCGGAGCCGGGGGTAGAGCTCCTTCCAGAAGCTCGCGAGGTCGGCGGTCACCTGCACCGGGCGTTGGTTTGGCGCAAGGATCTCGAGAAGGACCGGCACCGCGCCGCCGCCGACCATCGGCGATCCGGCGAGCCCGACGAGGTCCTGGATCCTCGCGCGACCGCGGGGCGGCTGCCCCGGCGCGTACTCGATCTTCATGCGGAAGCCGGAGGGAAGCTCGATCCGCTCGGGCGCCATGGCGCGGACCATCGCGGACTGCTCGCGGGTGAGGAGCCCCTCGACGGCGGCAAGCACGTCGCGTCCCGCGAGCTCGCCCGCGCGGGTCGCGCCCTCGGCGAGCCGCCGATGCGCGGCGCGGCGGTCGGCGTCGTCGAAGACCGGAAGCCCGCGGTCCGGTCGCCATGCCGCGACGCAGCGGACGCGGTCGATGAACCGATCCACCGCCTCGTCCCACCCGGGAAGCGCGACCTCTCCGGCGTCGATCCTCGCGGCGAGCATCTCCGACGCCCATGCGACCGCCTCCTCGCCGCGCGGCGGACGACGCACCTCGTCGATCTCGATCCCCGCGACGAGGATCACTTCCCGCTCCTCGACCGCCGCGACGCGGTCGTTCCAGACGAGCTCGCGCCGCTCCTCGACCGACTCCGGCAGCGCCGCGAGGAGCCACTCGGGCGGCACGCTCGTCGCCATCGCGAGCACCGTCTCGCCCTCGCCCGCCGGATCCTCGCGGATCGAGAGCGCGAGCACCGGTCCCGGCAGCGCCGCCGCGGAGTCCCGCTCGAGCCGCACCCGCCGCCGACCCGGCATCAGGGCGTGGCTCCGCTGGCGGTCGGGGCGGCGGGCGAGATGGTCGGGAAACGCCCGCAGCAGGCAGGCGACGAGGTCCTCGCTCGAGCCGCCGCCCGCGACGCTCCCCGCGTCCGCGAGGCTCCGACCCGCGAGCTGCTCGAGCTGACCCGCGACCGCCGCCACCTCCCGCAGCGCCCGCCGGTCGATCCGCGGACCATCGCCCTCGTCAAGCTCGTCGCGCCGCATGAACGCCTCGAGCATCCGCGCCTGCCGAAGCAGGTCCGAGGGCGGATCCTCCGCGCGATCGAAGCGGGAGAGGTCCGGGGCGCGTCCGGGCGGGAAGAGGTCGCGTTCGGAGAGGATCGCCGCGCAGCCCGCGGCGCGATCGACGACGCCCCGCCGCGACGCCTCGAGCATGACCCGTCCGAGCCGCGGATGCAGCGGCAGCGCCGCGATCGCCCGACCCTCGGCGGTCACCTCGCCCGCCTCGTCGATCGCCCCGACGAGCCGCAACGTGCGGATCGCCCCCTCGACCGCCGCGGGCTCCGGCGCGTCGAGCCACGGGAAGGCGAGCGGATCACGAAAGCCGAGCCGCAGGATCGAGAGCGCCGCGCCCGCGAGGTCGACCCGGCGCACCTCGGGATCCGGATGCGCCTCGCGGCGGAGGTGCTCGACCTCGGTCCAGAGCCGCAGGCATCGCCCGGGCGCCGTGCGTCCCGCGCGACCAGCCCGCTGATCCGCGGTCGCGCGGCTCGTCGGCTCGGTGCGGAGCGAGTCGAGCGGTCGCGAGGGGCTCCGCCGGTGGACCCGCACGAGCCCCGCGTCGATCACCGTCCGCACGCCCTCGATCGTGATCGAGGTCTCCGCCACGTTCGTCGCGACGATCACCTTGCGGTGCCGGCACGGTCGGAGCGCCCGGTCCTGCTCCGCGGGCGGCAGGCTTCCGTGGAGGGGCAGCAGCTCGAGCGGCTCGCGCCGCGCGGCGGGGATCCCCCGCAGGCGATCGATCGTGCGGGCGATCTCGCGGGCGCCCGGCATGAACACCAGGACGTCGCCCGCCTCCGCGGACCGTTCCGCGAGCACCTGCTCGACCGCCTCCGCGGCAAGGTCCTCCGGCTCCGCGCGGCTCGTGCGGGCGAGGTAGTCGACCTCGACCGGGAACGCCTGCGTGGACGCGGTCAGGATCGGCGCCCCGAGCGCCTGCGCGATCGGCTCCGCGCCGAGGGTCGCGCTCATGACGAGGACCCGCAGGTCCCGCCGCCGCGACCGCAGGTCCCGCAGCAGTCCGAAGACGAGGTCCGCGTCGAGCGAGCGCTCATGAAACTCGTCGAGCACCACCGCCCCGACCCCGTCGAGGTCCGGTCGCTCGAGGACCTGCCGCAGGAAGAGCCCCTCGGTGAGGAAGCGGATCCGCGTCCTTGGCGTGATCACCCGCTCGTGCCGCGTCGCGAAGCCGACCTCGTCGCCGCCGAGCGTCGTCCCGAGGAGCTCCGCCACCCGCGCCGCGGTGACCCGCGTCGCGAGGCGCCGCGGCTGCAGCACGACGATGCGCCCGCGGATCGACTCGTCCTCGGCGAGGAGGAGCGGGACGCCGGTCGTCTTGCCGGAGCCGGTCGGGGCGACGAGCACCGCCGCGCCTGGATCGCGCATCGCGGCCCGCAGCGGCTCGCGGAGCGCCATCGCCGGAAGGTCGCGCCACGAGGGCGTCGCTCGAGATCGCCGATTGCCGCCGCTCGATCCGGTCACGCCGCGGATCCTAGGGATCGCGTGCGACGAGGCCCGCTCCGGCGACGTCGCTTGGCGGGTCGGCCGACCCACCCTCGCGAAGCACGAGGGTTCGCATGCGAAGCGTCGCCAGCAGCACGCCCGCGAGCATCACGCCCACGAGGACGAGCACCAAGCCCACGCCGCCGAGCGTGCGGGTGGGGTTGGCCGGATCCGGATCCATCGCCACCCAGCGGGTGCCCCAGAGGATCCAGAGCCACGCGCCGTTCACGAGAAGCCCAACGAGCCCCAGAAGCCATCGCACCGGATCGATCGTGCGCACGCGGGCGTCCGGGGACAGCGCCATCCACCGCTTCTTCTGCGGCACGTTGACGAGACCAGGCCACGTTCGCGCCAGCGCCGGCAGGAAGACTCCCACCCCGCCGACCAACGCGGCGATCCACGTGGCGATGAAGGGCAGCATGAACCAGTTCGCCACGCTCGCCGGCCCCCAGCGGTCGGGCACGCCGCTGCCATCGAAGTGAAGCGGAATCTGCGGGGGAAGCGTCGGCCACCACGCGATCGCCGTCGCCCACACCGCCGCGACGCCGCCGAGGGGAAGCATCGCCGCCGCCCAGCCCGACGCGGCGGTGCGGGACTGCGGGAACGAACGATCGTCGTCGAGGACGCGGGTCGAGGCGTCGAGGCTCGGGTCGTCTGAAGCGACGGGGCGATCCATCGCTACAGCCCCCCGCTGAGCCTCTTCCGCACGTCGACCATGAAGCGGGTGATCTGCCCCTGCTCCCGGGGCGTCGCCGCCTTCTCGACGTCGCTCTGCCAGAAGTCGAGGAACCGCCCGGCGCCGACCTCGGTGAGCGAGAGGTCGGTCGGGCGCTCCTGCTGCCGCTCGAGCTGCCGCTCCTGCCCGCGCCTCGCCTCGCGGCGGAACTCCTCGATCCGGTCCTCGTCGCTCCGCTCCCGCGGCGCGCCGAGCGCCATCTCCTCGCCGACCTTGCTCCAGCGCACGAGCCACGCGTCGATGAACGCGCCGCGCTCCTTGGGAGGCAGGTCGACGTAGGTCGCGGCGCCCTCGACGAGGATGTCCTTCGCGAGGATCCGCATGTTCTGCAGGAGCTGCTCCCGCGCCTTGCCGGTGAGACCCGCCATGAACGCCGCCACGACCGCGGACTCGCCCTGCTCGAGGCCGCGGAAGCGGTTGGCGAAGTCGAGCATGAACCGCACCCGCTCCTCGAGGGGCAGGCGGTTGAAGTCGTCGATCGCGAGGTAGCCAAGCGCGTCGTCGACCGGCGAGTCGAAGATGGACGGCGGCGGACGCCAGCGGCTCGACCACCACGCGAACGCGCCGCCCGCGAGGAGGAGCACCGCGACCACCGCGAACGCCGCGGTCAGCCAGCGGCGGTGCTGGTCGATCCACCCGCGGACCTCCCACCACGAGACGCCCATCACGGGTCCACCTCGTTGCCGATCGACTCGGCGAGCTCCTCCGGCTTCGGCATCGCCCCGACGCTGCCGTCGCGGAAGAGCCCGTTGCGGGGGTTGCGGTCGCCGACCGGATGACGGTCCTGGCTGTCGGAGAGCAGCGCGAACTTCCGCGCGTCGCTGCTCGCGTCGTAGAAGCGGGTGACGAGCCGACCCTCGAGCTGGATCCGCTGGCGGTCGATCTGCGACTGCGAGAGCGTCCCGTCGAGGACGAGCGGCAGCAGCGCCTGCGCCACCGGGACCTGCACCTGCGGGCTGTAGCGGAGGAGCCCCGGCATGTAGTAGTAGCTCGTGCCGGTCACGAGCGACTCCTCGTCGAAGTCGGCGGGGCAGCGCCACGCGGGGTCGTCGAGGGGGATCGTCGCCTTGAGGAGTCCCGGCAGCCCGCCCTCCGGACCGTTCGCGGTGGCGACCGGAAGGAAGTCCGCCATCGGCAGGACGTCCTTGTTCGAGATCCGATAGGACTCGATCGCCGGTCCGAGCTGCCGCAGGTTGTTCAGGCACTGGGTCGAGACCGACTCGTCGCGGATGCGCCCGACCATCGGGACGAGGAGCCCCGCGAGGAGGACGATGATCCCGATCGTCACGAGCGTCTCGATGATGGTGAAGCCGCCGCGGCGGCGTCTCGGGATCGGCATGGCGGGGGCTTCGTCGGCGACGTCGGGCGGAGGCACTCGTCTCATCGGCGTCGCCGGGGGGTTGGGGATCTCCGACGCGGCGACACTGTAGGAACCGCCGGGGAGTGCCGCGGTTCCGCTCCCCCGCCGCGGAACGCCCCAATCCGGACGCCCCGCGCCTCCCGTCAGGACGCATCCTCCGAGAACATCCCCTCGACGAAGGTCTCCGGGTCGAACGGCTCGACGTCCTCCGGTCGCTCCCCCACCCCCACGAGCTTGACCGGCAGCCCCATCTCGTCGCGGATCGCCATCACCACGCCGCCCCGGGCGGTCCCGTCGAGCTTGCTCAGGAAGATCCCGGTCACCTGCACCGCCTTGGTGAAGACCTCCGCCTGGCGGATCGCGTTCTGCCCGGCGGTCGCGTCGAGGACGAGGAGCACCTCGTGCGGCGCGCCCGGGATCCGCCTCGCGACGACGTCGCGGATCTTGGTGAGCTGCCGCATCAGCGTCTCCTGCACGTGGAGCCTGCCCGCGGTGTCGACGAGCAGGACGTCGACTCCCCGCGCGACCGCCGCCTGCGCGGCGTCGAAGACGACCGCCGCCGGATCGGCGCCCTCGGCGCCCTTGACGAGGTCGACCCCGAGGCGGCGCGACCAGATCTCGAGCTGCGCGACGGCGCCGGCGCGGAAGGTGTCGGCGGCGGCGAGCATCACGCTGCGACCCTCCGCCTTGAGGCTCGCGGCGATCTTCGCGACGCTCGTCGTCTTCCCCGAGCCGTTCACGCCGACGACGAGGATCACCGTCGGCTTCGTCGTCGCGCGGGCGAGCGAGCAGTCGAGTCCCTCCCAGCGGCGGCGGAGCTCCTGCTTGAGGAAGGGCACCACCTCCTCGCCGCGCGAGACCTTGCCCGCGAGCCAGTCGCGGCGGAGCGACGCGACCATCTCGCGGGTGGTGCGCACGCCGACGTCGGCGGCGAGGAGCCGCTTCTCCACCTCGGCGAGGAGCGCCTCGTCGATGCGGCGTCCGGCGAGGAACGCCCGGAGCCCGACCAGCGCCTCCGCGGTGCGGGCGAGCCCTCGGCGGATCGCGGCGGCGGCGGCGGTCAGGATCCCCATCACGCCTCCGCGGGCGCCGGCACCGCCTCGCGGACGCCGCGCAGGAACGCCCCGAGCACGCCGTTCACGAACGCGCTGCTGCGGTCGGTGCCGTACTCCTTGGCGAGGTCGACCGCCTCGTTGATCGCAAGCGCCGGCGGCGTGCCCGCCTCCTGCATCTCCCACCAGGCGAGGCGGAGGATGTTGCGGTCCATGACCGGCTGGCGGTGGAGCGGCCACTCCGCGGCGATCGGTCCGAGCGCCGCGTCGGCGCGGTCGCGGACGGCGAAGGCGGCGCGACCCGCCTCGAGCCCGCGGCGGTGGTCCGCCGCCGAGCCCGGCGCCTCCTCGACCGACGCCGAGAGCGACGCCTCGTCGGGGTCCGCCACGACGTCGAGCTGGTACATGGTCACGAGCGCGGCATGGCGGGCGTTGCGGTTGATCGCCATCTCAGCGACCTCCCGCCGACGACGCCCGGAGCCTCGACGCCCCGCGGATCGCCGCGGCGGCAAGCACCGCCGCCTCCATCGCCTCGACGCCCTTGTTCCCCCGCCGACCTCCGGCGCGGTCGCGGGCCTGCTTCATGCTCGCGACGGTGAGCACCCCGAACGCGACCGGCTTCGCGAGGTCCGCCGCGAGCATCGCGAGGGCGTTCGCCACCGCCTCGGCGATGTAGCGGTCGTGCCGCGTCTCGCCGGTCACGATGCAGCCGAGCGCGACGACCGCGTCCACGTCGTGGCGACGGGCAAGCGCCGAGGAGATCGACACGAGCTCGACGGAGCCCGGCGCCTCGACCGAGAGGAGCGACCCGCGGTCTCCGCCCGCGTCGACGAACGCCTGCTCGGCGCCCTCCCGAAGCGCCGAGGTCACCTCGTGGTGATAGCGGCTCGTGACGACCGCCACCACGAGCCCCTTGGCGTCGGGGACCGGGCGGGCGGCGTCGGGGACGTCGTGGTCGCTTCGCATCGTGGCTCCGTCGAGGACGCCCGGCGCGCGGGCGAAGGGCGATGCTACGGCGGCGTCCCGACCGGGGCAATGGTCGCGCGTCGGTAGCATCGGCGGCGTGAAGCGGTTCCTGCTCCGCGTGCTGACCGCGATCCAGCTCACCCGCCTCACCATGGCGTTCGGCGCGGTCGCGGACATGTGGCTGGTGATCCTCCTCACCCGCACGCAGCCGGAGTACGTCTACCTCCCCGCGTCGGAGCTGCCGCTCGCGGGAGCCCTCGCGGTCGGCGCGGTCGTCGCGGTCGGGCTCTTCTCCTTCGGCGGCGCCCTCAACGACCTGCTCGACGCCCGCCACGACAGCGCGTTCAGCCCGCAGCGACCGATCCCCGCGGGGCGCGTCCGCGTCGGGCAGGCGGCGGTGCTGACGCTCGGGGCGCTCCTCGTCGCGATGGTCACCTCCGCGGCGTTCGGCACCGCGGGCATCGTGCTCACCGCGCTCGTCGCGGCGGGGATCCTCTTCTACGACGCCGCGGGCAAGCACGTGCCGGCGGTCGGGCTCATCGTGATCGGGCTCGTGCACGCGGTGCACATGCTGATCCCGAACCATCAGCTCACCTTCATGCTGCCGGTCTGGCTCTCGATGACCCACGCGACCGCGGTCGCGACGGCGATCTACCTGCTCGAGGAGAAGCGACCGCTGCTCACGCCGCGGGCGGGCGCCGCCCTCGCCGCGGGGTGGGTGGCGTGGTCGGCGGCGATCCTCCTCGCGGGATGGTGGCAGTCGGACTCCGGCGGCTTCTGGCCGGAGAGCCTCACGAGCGGGGGCATGGCGTGGCCGGTGCTCGCGGTGGTCGGCTTCCTCTGGATCGCCCGCCGGAAGACCGCGGGGCTCGACCGCGCCGCCGCGGCGGAGAAGCTCCGCCGCTATGGAAGCCTCTGGCCGTGCATCTACGCGGTCGCGTGGATGCTCGCGATCAACCGTCCCCGCGAGGCGCTCGGCATCGCGGCGTTCGCGCTCCTCGGCGTGACGAGCATGGTCGTCGTCCGCGAGGTGACCGCGCTCGCGAACCGACCGATCGTCTACCGGCGCTGAGTCGCGCCGCGGGTATCTTCCCCCGCGTGAGGACCCCTGCGCCCCGACGGACCGGGATCGCCGCCCTCGTCGCGCTCGCGGCGCTGGTGGCGCGGGCGCCGGCGCAGGCGCCCGCGCAGGCGCCCGCCGAGCCGCCGCCATCGACTCCCGCCGCGGCGCCGCCCGCCGCGGCAGCGCCCGGTCCCGCCACGACCACCGGCACCCTCCGCGCCCCGATCGCGGGTCAGAGCCTCGGCGGCTTCGTGCTGCCGATCGAGCCCCTCGCCGATCCGCTCTCGCTCAAGTCGAGCAGCGCCTTCGCGTGGCGGGTCGACGACACCCAGCGGCTGGTCCTTCAGGACGACGTGGTCATCCAGGTCGGCAGCTACCGCTTCCGCTCCGATGGCGCCGTGGTCTGGATCAACCGGATGCCCTCGGCGAAGGGCGTCATCACCCAGTTCGCGATCTACTTCTCGGAGGTCCGCGAGCCGACCCAGCGGGCGGGTCTCGTGGTGGGCGGCACCGACCTCCTCGTCACCGGCAGCACCACCGGCGCGACGACCCTCGAGGTCGCGTCGATCGAGCGCGCCGCGGCGCCGACCTCGCCGCTCCTCTCCGCGGGCGAGCGCCGCCTCGCCGAGTACCTCCGGCGCCTGCTCGCCTCGCCGCCGCCGCTGACCGGTCGACCGGCGATCGACTCGCCCAAGCCGCAGGAGGTGGCGCTCGTCCCCGGCGGTCCGGCGCCGACCACCGCGCAGGTCTTCCCCGAGCTTCCGACCTCGATCCTCCTGCCGCGACCGGACCTCGAGAACGTGCCGATCTTCCGACCGGGCGGCGTGGTGAGCTTCACCGCGGGGGCGACGACGATCGATCCCGACTCGAGCGCGATCATCGCGGAGCGCGGGGTGACGGTCGACTACGTCGCGGGCGACCTCGCGGACGCCCGCCGCCTCGAGCTCTCCGCCGAGCGCGGCGTGATCTTCACCGCCGAGGGCGCGATGGAGTCGCTCCGCGGAGGCGCCGCCGCGGTCGACGTCTCGAGCGTGATCGGCATCTACCTCGAGGGCGGCGTCGTCGCGACGGACGGCGTGATCACCCTCCGTGCCGACAAGGTCTACTACGACCTGCCCAACAACCAGGCGCTGGCGGTGGACGCGGTGCTGCGGACCTACGTGCGGCTGCGGGAGGAGCTGACCGTCTACGCGCGGGCGAAGGAGATGCGGCAGGTCGCCGCCGACCAGTGGAAGGCGTCCGAGGCGGTCGTCTCGACGAGCGAGTTCTTCACGCCGCACCTCTCGCTCGGCATGCGCGACCTCACCATCACCGAGCGTCCGGACGGACCCTACGTCGAGGGCGAGCACGCGGTGCTCCGCTCGGAGGAGACCCCCTTCTTCTATTGGCCATCCTTCACCGGATCGCCCGAGAAGATCCCGCTCAAGTCGACCACCGTCGGCTACGAGGAGTTCCGCGGCGTCGAGATCGAGACCCGCTGGGACCTCATCGCGCTCCTCGGCGTGGAGGCGCCGGAGGAGCTCGCCGCCGACCTCGAGATCGACGGCTTCACCGAGCGCGGTCCGGGACTCGGCACCAAGCTCCGCTGGCAGGACCAGACGAGCCTCGCGGGGCTCGACCTCTACGGTCTCTACAGCTCGGCGGGACAGGACATCACCGATGCCGGCATCATCCAGGACACCGACGCGGGCGGGCGGGGCATCGCCGACGCGGACTTCATCACCACGCTCTCCGAGGAGTTCACGCTCCGCGGGCAGGCGAACTGGATCTCCGACGAGAGCTTCGTGACCACCTGGCGCCGCCTCGACTACGAGATGCGCCGCGAGTACGAGACCTCGATGGGGCTGACCTACTCCTCGGAGAACACGCTCCTCGACCTCGCCCTCAAGTACGACCTCAACGACTTCCTCTCGAACTCGTGGCTCATCGCGAGCCGCGGCTACACCGTCTACCGCTTCCCGAGCGTCGCCTACAAGCGGGTCGGCGACTCGCTCTTCGGCGACTCGCTGAGCTGGACGAGCGAGTACCGCTACGACTACATGCGCCTGCAGGTGACCTCCGGCACCGCCCAGACCCTCGGCGTGCAGGCGCAGACCTTCGGCGTCTCGAACCCGAACGTCGCGGTGCAGGAGCTCTACGCGCAGTCCGGCTACAGCCAGGACACCCTGATGCGCTTCGACAGCCGGCAGGAGCTCGCCGTGCCGCTCGCGTGGGGTCCGCTCAAGATCACCCCCTTCGCGTCGGTGACCCTCGCCGGCTACGCGGGCGGCGAGTTCCTCCGCGAGTACTCCCCCGAGTCGAACAGCGTCCGCTTCCTCGGCGGCGGCGGCAGCCGCTTCAGCATCACCTTCAGCCGCATCGAGGACTCGATGCGGAGCCGCCTCTTCGACCTCAACCGGGTGCGGCACACCATCGAGCCCTACGCGACGGTCTGGTACGGCTACGACTCGCTCGCCGACAGCCCGCTGCCGGTCTACGACCAGACGATCGAGGGCGCGACCGGCGCCGCCGCGGTCGCCTTCGGCGTCCGCCAGCGCTGGCAGACCCAGCGGGGCGGCGCCGGCGCGTGGCGGAGCGTCGACTTCCTCACCCTCGACGTCGGCGCGTCGCTGAATCCCTCGAGCGACGACTTCCAGCCGGACACGACCTCGCCGCAGACGCTGCAGCGGTACGCCCAATCGCCGATCCCCCGCTTCTTCGCGTGGCGGCCCGAGCTCTCCCAGTGGGGCAGCCACCTCTACGGCTCCTCGACCTGGGAGGTCAGCGACACCTTCACCCTCGCGGGCAAGGCGATCTACATGCTCGAGGACCGCGCCCTCATCACGACGAGCGGCTTCCTCGAGAACCTCGCCCTCGGCTCGGTCGGGTTCTCGATGCAGCACTCGCCGCAGGTGCAGACCTTCCTCGAGTACCGCTACCTCGCGCCGGACCAGACGGAGCTGCTGCAGGGCGGGCTCGGCTACCAGATCAACCGCCGCTACCGCGCGACGTTCAGCCCGCAGTACGACCTCCGCGAGGGCGAGTTCCGCGCGGTCACCGGCACGCTCGAGCGGAGCTTCCCCGACTTCAACCTCGCCCTCACCGGGGGCTACGACCTGATCCTCGACCAGGTCGCGGTGTCGGTCCTGTTCTCGATCCCCGGCGTCACCGCCCCCTCGGGCGGCGTCGCCGGCTTCGGGCAGTAGGGTCCGATCGACGCAGCGGCGCCTCGACCTCGCCGACCGATGGACGCGTGCCCGACCGCGCCCCTCCGCGCCCTACCATCGCGGCGTGGCGGAGACGATCTCCATCGACTTCAACGAGCCGATCGCGCTCTTCCCCCTCGCGGGATCGGTGCTGCTGCCGCACGCGCCGCAGGGACTGCACGTCTTCGAGGCGCGCTACCGGCAGATGGTCGAGGACTGCCTGCGACCGGTCGCGGGCGGTCCGGTGCTGCGGGCGAAGCCGATCGCGATGGCGACCTACGCGGGTCCCGAGTGGGAGGGCGCGACCATCGGCGAGCCGCCGCTTCGGCCTGCCGCCTGCGTCGGCAAGATCGTGCAGCACGAGCGGCTTCCGGACGGTCGGCACAACCTCGTGCTGCATGGAGTCTGCCGGGCGCGGATCGTCGAGATCATCGAGCCCGAGGGTCGGCGGCTCTACCGCCTCGCGAAGATGGTGCCGCTCGAGTCGACCCGCGCGATGCCCCGCCTCGTCGAGACCCGACGACGCCTCCGGCACCTGCTCGAGGGTCCGCGCCTCCGCCGCATGGCGAGCGCCGACGCGGTGCGGCAGTGGATCGCCCGCGAGGACGTGCCGACGCACGCCCTCGTCGAGCTGGTGAGCTTCGCGCTCCTCCGCGACGACGAGGTCCGCTACCGGATCCTCGAGGAGTCCGACGCCCGCCGCCGGGCGCGGCTCCTCACCGGCGAGCTCGAGCAGCTCGACCGCCTCGTCGCCCTCGCCGACAAGCAGGCGTGGAAGGACTGGCCGAAGGGCATGAGCTGGAACTGATGATCGCGGCGGGACGGCGCGACGGCGGCGATCACTCCCGCGCGACCGGCGGGACCGCCCCGAGCCGGTCGAGCGCCGCCCGCCACGCCGCGACCTCCGCGGGCATCGTCGCCCACAGGGGCGCCGGATCGCCCTCGATCCGCACCGAGATCAGGCGGTCGCCGTCGCGGAGCATGTCCACCGACGCCTGTCCCTCGACCACGCTGCCGAAGATCGGATAGACGAGGTTCCAGCGCTCCTGCGGCTTGATGGTCAGGAAGACCCCGCTCCCGTGCGCGAGCGAGGCGTCGGAGTCGCTCGTGAGCGACGCCGCGAGGCGACCACCCGCGTCGAACCAGGTGCCCGGGACGAACTCCCGCGGCAGCTCGTAGCCGGTCGTGAACTCCGGGCGCGGTCGTCCCACCTGCCGCACGACCGGGCTCTGCCCGTACCACTCCTGACCGTCGTAGAAGCCTCGCGTCGCGAGCAGGCAGAAGTTCGCGACCGTGCGCGGCGCGCCCTCGGCGAGGAGCTCGACCACGAAGGGTCCCTGCGTCGTCTCGAACCGCGCCCGCAGCGGTCCGATCGCCGCCGGCGCGGCGGCGGTCGAGGTCGCTGGCGCGGGCGCGGCGGGCGCCGTCGCCTCCTCGCGCGAGCACGCCGCGAGGAGGAGGACGCCAAGCGCCGCGGCGGGCGTTCCGAGGCGGGGCGAGCGATGCCTTCTCGTCAGGTGAACCCTCGCGTGAGTCGTCGCATGAGCCATGCCGGCAGCGTAGCGGCGACGGAGCCCTCAGGCGGTCGTTGTCGTCGCGCGGTCAGGGAACCGCTGGCTCCGCGTCCCTCTGCTCGCGCTCATCGCGCTGTTGGGGCTCCTCGCTCGCTCGGGGATTCCTCGCCAGCTCCCGCAGCGCCGCGATCGACCGCCCAAGCGCCGCGCGGCGGAACCCCGCCGCCCGCCGCAGGCTCGCGTCGGTCTCCGTGAACTCGGCGATCGCCGCCGTCGCCTCGACCCGCTCGCCGGGGACGAGCGTGGCGACCTCCCGCACCGCCGCGTCGATCCGGTCGCGGCGTCGGTCGAGGACCTCGAGGATCCGCGACTCGAGCAGCATCTCCGCCTCCGCGCGGTCCGCGGGATCGGGAAGCGCCTCGACCGCGACGAGCGAGTCCGCGAGCTCCATCAGCAGGAGCCCCGGTCGCTGCAGCTCGCGGGAGGCGCGGTCGATCGAGAGCCCGACCGCGGCGATCTTCGCCTCGTCGAACGCCGCCGCCTTGGAGACCCGCTCGACGAGCGCCGCAAGCCGCACCTCGTCGCGGAAGAGCTCCGGATAGGTGAGACGCTGGTACGCCTCCTGCAGCCGGCGACCCTCCTCGTCGGGCAGGATCCGCCGCCAGGCGACGAGGGCGTCCCGCAGGAGCGCCCGCAGCGGCACGTCGAGCTCGGCGGCACGACGGGCGAGGTCGCGGCGCTCCGCCTCGATCTCCGCGCGCTCCGCGGGCGCGGCGAGCAGCTCCCACGCCGGAAGGAGATTCGTCCGGAGCGCCGCCTCCTCCGCGTCGATCGCGAGCCCCTCGCGGAACCTCGCCTCGATCAGGCGCTGGTGGTCGCGGCGATAGCGCTCGATCGCCTCGAGCATCCCCATCCGCGCCGAGGCGTCGATCTCGAGGTCCGCGAGCAGGTCGATGAGGTCGAGCGTCGCGCCGGGCAGCACCTCGCGTCGCCGGAAGACCCGCTGCAGGCGCTCGTGGCGGATGTCGGCGAGCAGCGTGCGCCGCAGCGGGTCGCCGATCGCCTCGAGCTCGCGGAAGACCGCCGCGTCCGCCTCGACGACCGCGTCGACGAGCCTCGACCGCGCGGCGAGGAGCTCGAGGAGCTCCGGCGTCGGCACCGCCGCGATGCGTTCGGTGCGCTCGTCGAAGCGGTAGGACGCCTCGAGGCGACCACGGATCTCCGAGGCGATCCGCCGGTCGAGGTCCGCCCACGCGCGGCGGTAGTTCTCGGCGATCCGCGGCAGCAGCGCCTTCGACTCCTCGCTCGCCCCGACCTCCTCGGCGAACGCGCGGAGGTCCTCCTCGGTGATCGGCTCCGGCAGGCACTCGCGGCGGAGCTGCTCGAGCGCGTCGCGCCGGGCGCGCTCGCGGCGCTCCGACTCCTCCATCGCCGGCGGCTCGCCGGGGCGGTCGATCCTCGGAGCCTCCTCGGCGGGAGGCCCCGGCGGCGCCTGCGGCGCGGCGGCGGAGGCGAGGACGAGGCACGCGACGGCGCTCGGGATGATCGGCATCGACGCGATCCGTGAACTCGGGAACCGGCAGGATACGGGGCAGGTCGCCGCCGCAGGGAGGTCGCGTCCCGCCGCTATCCTCGACCCGACGAGGACTCCCGCGTGAAGAGCGCCCCAACCAAGCCCGCGCGACCCGCCGCCGCGACGCCCGCGGCGTGGCTCCTCAAGACCGAGCCGGAGGTCTACTCGATCGACGACCTCCGCCGCGACCGCCGCACCGGCTGGGACGGCGTGCGGAACTTCCAGGCGCGGAACTTCATGCGCGACGCGATGAAGGTCGGCGATCCGGTCCTCCTCTATCACTCGAACGCGGAGCCGCCCGGCGTGGTCGGTCTGGGTCGGGTCTCGGGCGGGCCGCGTCCCGACCCCACCGCCTTCGATCCCCGCTCCGATGGACACGATCCCAAGTCCCGCCGCGGCGCGCCCACTTGGATGATGGTCGAGGTCGAGTTCGTCGAGAAGTTCCCGGCGATCGTCTCCCTCGAGGTCCTTCGCGCCGAGCGCCGCCTCGCGGGGATGCCGCTCCTTGCCCGCGGGCAGCGCCTCAGCGTGCAGCCGGTCTCGCGGGAGCACCTCGAGGTCGTGCTCGGGCTCGCCCGCGCGGCGCGGCGAGCCTGACGACCGGACCTCGCCCGCGACCTCTCCTCATGGCGGACTTCCTCACCCCCCGCGAGCGGAGCGAGCGGATGGCGCGGATCCGCGGTCGCGACACGAAGCCGGAGCTCGCGGTGCGGGCGATCCTCCGCGGGCTCGGCGCGCGGGCGAGGCTCCACCGCCGCGACCTGCCCGGCTCCCCCGACCTCGTCCTCGTCCGCGAGAGGATCGCGATCCTCGTCCACGGCTGCTTCTGGCACCGTCATCAGGGCTGCGCCCGCGCCACGCATCCGGCGACGCGCCGTCGCTTCTGGCGGGAGAAGTTCGCCCGCAACGTCGCGCGGGACCGCCGCGTCGCGCGGCTGCTGCGCCGCCTCGGCTTCCGGGTGATCGTGATCTGGGAGTGCCGCCTGCGCGACCCCGAGCGGGTCCGGCGGCGCCTCGCGCGGGAGATCGCCGCGCGGGAGATCGCCGCGCGGACGACCCCGCCCCGACGAGCCTCGCGTCAGGCAGGAGCGCGCCACCTCTCCCGCGAGGAGCCGCGCGACGAGCGGGAGAGGTCGCGGCGCGAACGCAGTTCGCGACGCGGGTGAGGGGGGGTTCGACTCGCGACGAACGTCGCGGCCCGCCGATCGAGACGTCGCTCATCGAGTCGTCGCCACGCCTCCGTTCGTCGTGCTTCGGACCACCCCCACCGGACTTCGAGCTCCGCTCGAAGTCCGACTCCCCCGCGTCGCTCCGCTCGCGGGAGAGTGGAGGACTCGTTCGAGCCCGATGTGATCCGCGGGCATCCTGCCCGCATCGGATCCGCCACGAACCTCCCGGGTGCGGTCCCGTGGAGGACTCGTTCGAGCCCGATGTGGACCGCGGGCATCCTGCCCGCATCGGATCCGCCACCAACCTCCCGGGTGCGGTCCCGTGGAGGACTCGTTCGAGCCCGATGTGGACCGCGGGCATCCTGCCCGCATCGGGTCCGCCACGAACCTCCCGGGTGCGGTCCCGACGTACGCGGTGCACTTCCGCGTGCGAAGTCCGCGTGGCGGGAGTCATCCGTCGGAGTTGGTCCCCTCCGTCGCCTCGCTGCGCTCGGCGACACCTCCCCACGGCTGCAGCCGCGGGGAGGAGTTCCCGAGGTCGCGAATGCCGCGACGCACTCAGGAACTCCGCTGCCTCGACCCACGCCGTAGCTCCGAAACTCCTCCTCGACCGAGCCCAGCGAGGTCGGGGAGGTGGCTCGCTGGCGAAGCCAGCGAGACGGAGGGGAGATCCGATGAACGGGTTGCCTGCGATCGCCGCGAAGTCATGAACCTGCCGAGCGCCTCACGACTCCCCCGCGTCGCTCCGCTGTACAGACCGGAGACATAGGTAACGGGTGTTCGGAGACATGGGTAACACGTCGGGGACTTCGAGGCTTGCTGGCTCCGAGGAGGAGCCATGCCCTGGAAGACGCCGACGGCGGGCCAGCGCGACCTAGCTCGCCGCCCCGCCGCCCTCCGCGGGCGGCTTCGAGCGGCGGCGACGACGGCGACGCCGCCGCGGCGGGTCCTCCAGCGACGGTGGGCGGATCGACGCCCGCAGCTCCCGCGCGAGCCCGCCGAGCGCCTCGTCGCGCCACGATCCGGGCTCGAAGGGAGACTCCCGCGGCGCGGGCGCCTCCGCGCGGACCGGCATCCCGCGGACCTCCGCGACCTCGCGGGCGAGCCACCGCGCGAAGTCGGCGCGGACGAGGACGAGCTCCGGCGCGAGCCCGAGCTCGATAGAGCGCGCCTGGAGCATCGGCCACGCCCGGTCGGTCTCCTCCCGCACGACACGGTCGGCGAGGAGCTCGCCGAGCGGGTCGTAGGGGGGCGGCGAGGCGAGCGCCCGCGCGATCGTCGCGACGAGCCGCTCCGGGCACTCCTTCATGGTCCGACCAGGAATCCCCTTGAGGCGTCGGAACTCCTCGACGCTCGCGGGTCGATGACGGGCGATCTCGGCGAGCGCGCCGTCGGGAAGCGTCGCCCGCGGCGGCAGGTCGTGCTCGCGGGCGATCGCGTGCCGCTCGAGGACGAGCGCCCGCACGAGCCCTCGGTTCTCGGCGCCGACGAGCTCGCCCCGGGCGATGCGGCGCACCTGGCTCGCGGGATCGAAGGGCGCCTCCGCGAGCTTCTCGGCGCTCTCCCGTCGCGCCCATTCGAGGCGCCCCCGCCGCGCGAGCTCCTCCGACAGCCGGCTCCAGAGGAGCGGCATGTACCGCACGTCGTCGGCGGCGTAGAGGAGCTGGGTCCGCGAGAGCGGTCGCGCGTCCCAGTCGGTGAAGGTGTGCCCCTTCGCGGGGCGGTGCCCGGCAAGTGACTCGAGGGCGGTGGCGAGGCTCGAGGGAAAGGGAAGCCCCGCCATGGCGGCGGCGATCTGGGTGTCGATGACCCCGCGCGGATCGCGACCGACCGCGAGGCGGATCGCCTCCACGTCGTGGAACCCGGCATGCACGAGGACGGTCGGCGACTCCTCGGCGAGCCGCCCGAGGAACTCGACGAGCGCCCCCTGCTCGCCCCGCGCCTCGAGGCGGAGCGGGTCGATCAGGGCGACCTCCCGCTCGGTCGCGACCTGCACGAGGCAGACCCGCGGGCGGAAGGACTCCTCCCCGATGAACTCGGTGTCGAACGCGACGAGCGACGCCTCGGCGAGCCTTGCCCCAAGCGCGGCAAGCGTGGCGGCGTCCTCGACGAGGAGCGGATCGCCGGAGGGGACCAGCGGGTGCTCGAGGACCGGGGTCGGCGCGCCGACCGCGCCATCCGCCTGCTTGTGCCACGCGGCACGCTTGCGGCGTCGGTGGCTCGAGGCGGGCGGCTTGGACTCGGGGACGTCCATCGGGGATCGGGCAGCGTACCGCCGCCGCCACCGAGCGGGCGCAGCGGACGGCGGGATCCCTACGATGCGTTCCTCGCCACGCAGGAGAGTCCCGATGGGTCCTCTGTTGATTGCCGTGATCGTCATGGGCGCGATCCTGCTGATCGCGCTCCTCTGGGGGATCGGGGTCTACAACCGCCTGCAGCAGCTCCGCATCCGCTCGCAGGGCGCCTGGTCGGACATCGACGTGCAGCTGAAGCGGCGCCACGACCTGATCCCGAACCTCGTCGAGACCGTGAAGGGCTACGCCTCGCACGAGCGCGAGGCGCTGGAGGCGGTGATGAAGGCGCGGAGCGCCGCGGTCTCGGCGCAGGGACCCGCCGCCGCCGGCGCCGCCGAGGGGCTCCTGACCGGCGCGCTCGGGCGGCTCCTCGCGGTCGCCGAGGCGTACCCCGACCTCAAGGCGAACGCGAACTTCCTCGAGCTCCAGCGGGAGCTCGCCGCCACCGAGAACTCGATCGGCTTCAGCCGGCAGAACTACAACCGCGCGGTCGGCGACTACAACGAGCAGATCGCGATGTTCCCCGCGAGCGTGATCGCGGGCATGTTCAACTTCGAGGCGGGATCGTTCTTCGAGGTCGCGGCGCCCGCGGAGCGCGAGGCGCCGAAGGTCAAGTTCTGAGCCGCGCAGGGAGGTGGGCATGAGCCGCGAGCGGGTCGTGTCGGCGACGGAGGAGGCTCCGCAGGAGGAGCAGGCGAACGTCGCCCTGCGCCCGGCGCGGATCGCCGAGTACGTCGGGCAGAAGGAGCTCATCGAGCGGCTCGGCATCGCCCTCACCGCGGTGCGGCAGCGCGGCGAGGCGATGGAGCACGTGCTGCTCCATGGTCCTCCGGGGCTCGGCAAGACGACCCTCGCCCACGTCATCGCCCACGAGATGGGCTCGCGGGCGTACGTCACGAGCGGCCCCGCGCTCACCAAGGCGGGCGACCTCATCGGGACGCTCACCCGGCTCGAGCCGCGGGACGTCCTCTTCATCGACGAGATCCACCGGCTCCCGCCCGCGGTCGAGGAGTACATCTATCCGGCGATGGAGGACTTCCGCGTCGACTTCACGGTCGACAGCGGGCTCCACGCCCGCACCGTCACCATCAACCTTCGACCCTTCACGCTGATCGGCGCGACGACCCGCGCGGGGCTCCTCACCCAGGCGCTCCGCAGCCGCTTCGGGATCGCGCATCACCTCGGCTTCTACGGCGTCGAGGAGCTCGGGGCGATCCTCCGCCGCGCGTCGGGGCTGCTCGGGCTCGCTCCGCCGCCCGCGGTCGAGCGGCTCATCGCCGAGCGGAGCCGCGGCACGCCGCGGGTGGCGCTGCGGCTCCTCCGCCGCGTGCGCGACTTCTCGCAGGTCCGCGCGAAGGGCGGGCTTGACCTCGCGGTCGTCGAGGCGGCGCTCGCCCTCGAGGGAATCGACCACCTCGGTCTCGACGAGCTCGACCGCAAGTACCTCCGCACGCTGCAGGGGATCTACGACGGCGGTCCGGCGGGGCTCGAGGCGATCGCCGCGAGCATGGGCGACGACGCCGCGACGCTCGAGGACCTGGTCGAGCCCTACCTCCTCCAGATCGGCTTCCTTGCCCGGACCCGGCAGGGCCGCATGCTGACTCCCGCCTCGAAGTCGCACCTCGGCGCCTCGATCGGCGCGACGCCCGCCCGCGGGCTCTTCTGATCGCGACGACCCGCGCCTGATCGGGACCTCCGCGGGCGATGCCCTCCTTCCTCGTCTCCATCCTCGAGCGACCATTCGTCCCGACCGCGGTGCTCCTCCTCGCGGCGGGCATCCTCGGATGGCTCGCGGTCTCGCGTCAGGAGCAGCGGCTCCTCGTCGCGGCGCTCGTCGCCGGAGCGCTCGCCGGGGTCGTGGTCCTCCTCTCCTTCCTCGTGACGACGCCCGGCGGGCACGGCGAGCGGCTCGTCGAGCGGCTCGTGCGCGCCGCCGAGGCGGCGGACTTCGACTCGCCGCAGGGGATGTTCGCGTCGCTCTCCGACGACGCGTCGCTCCACTTCGGCTCGGAGTCGAGCCCGGGCACGGGGATCGAGGGACTCAAGGGCGCCTTCCGATCGCTCGGCAGGCAGCACCGGATCCGCGACAACGCGATCCTCTCGCTCGACGGCGAGACGACCGCGTCGGATCGCGCCCGAGTGAGCCTCGCCTGCCGCACCGAGACCGACAGCTCGCAGGGCGCCTCGGTCGTCACCCGCTGGGTCTTCGAGGTGCGCCGCGATCCCGACGGCTCATGGCGGATCCGCCGCGTGACCTTCGAGACCCTCGCGGGTCGCCCGGCGGACCCCGGCATCCTGCGATAGCGAGGCTGCGAGAGCGAGGCTGCGATCGCGAGGCTGCGATCGCGAGGCTGCGATCGCCATCCTGTGCTCGCGATCCCGCGAGCATCGGACGCCCGCGATCGGTGCGCGAACCCCTGCGGGCGGGCGGCGATTCCTGCCGATCTCCCCTCGTCGCCCGACGCCTCCGAGGTCCCCGCCGATGACCGGTCCCCTTCGACCACTCCGCACCCTCCTCCTCACCGCCCTGCTCGGCGCCGTCGCCGGCGCGGTGCTCTGGACGGTCTACCTCGACCGCGAGCGCCGCCTCCGCGAGGAGATCGCCGCCCTCGAGTCGCGCATGGCGGAGGAGATCGCCCGCCGCGAGGCGATGATCGAGCGGCTCTCGCGAGGTCAGCGACGCGCGGTGATCGAGGTGCTCGCCCAGAACCCCGCCCTCGCCGCGGGACCCGGCGGCGAGGTCGGCGTGGTCACCGATCTTCGCTTCGTCGAGCTCGACGAGGAGGGTCGCGAGCTTGGTCGCCGCGAGTACTCGATCCCCGGCGACGTCCTCTTCGTCGATGTCTGGACCGCCCGCTTCGCCGCCGAGAGCGTCGCCGCGGGCGATCCGCTCCGCGGCTCGACGATCGTCCTCCTGCGGCGCATCTACTCCGACCGCATGCCGCCCGCGGACGGTCTGCCGATCGACACGCCCGGCGGGATCCCCGACGGCTACGCCCTCGCGGAGCGGTCTCGCTTCGAGCAGTCGGTCTGGCGGAGCTTCTGGCGCCTCGCCTCCGATCCCGCCGCCGCGGAGGCGCAGGGCGTGCGGGTCGCGCAGGGCGAGGCGGTCTACAAGAAGGTCAGACCCGGCGACGCGTACGAGCTCGTCGTCGAGGCGGCAGGCGGGATGACCCTCGTCCCGAGGCGAGCCGGCGCCGCCGAGCCCGCCGCGCCGTGAGCGACGCCCACGCGGGCGAGCTTCGCGTCCTCGCCCGCGAGGTCGTCGCCTGCGATCGCTGCCCGCGGCTCCGCCGATGGCGCGAGCGGGTCGGGGAGGAAAAGCGACGCGCCTTCGCGACGGAGTCCTACTGGTCGCGCCCGGTGCCGGGCTTCGGCGATCCGCAGGCGCGGATCCTCCTCGTCGGGCTCGCGCCAGGCGCGCACGGGGCGAACCGCACGGGACGGCTCTTCACCGGCGACCGCTCGGGCGACTTCCTCTTCGCCAGCCTCCACCGCGTCGGGCTCGCGAGCCAGGCGACCTCGACCTCGCGCGACGACGGACTGGTGCTGCGCGGCGTCTACGTCACCGCCGCCGCCCGCTGCGCGCCCCCCGCGAACCGCCCGACGCCCGCCGAGCTCGCCCGCTGCCGACCGTTCCTCCTCCGCGAGCTCGAGGTCCTCTCGCCGCGGGTCGCGGTCGCCCTCGGCGGGATCGCGTGGAGCGCGCTCCTCGCGGCGCTCGCCGAGACGGGCGAAGTAGTGCCGCGTCCCCGCCCGCGCTTCGCCCACGGCGCGGAGCTCGCCCTCGGAGGACTGGTCCTCCTCGGCGCCTACCACCCGAGCCAGCAGAACACCTTCACCCGGCGGCTCGTCCCCGCGATGCTCGACGAGGTGCTTCGGCGGGCGATCGCGATCGCCGGCTCGCGAGACCCCGCCGCTACACTCGCGCCGTGCGACCGATCGACCTCCGAAGCGACACCGTCACCCGTCCGACGCCCGCGATGATGCAGGCGATCGCCGCCGCGGAGCTCGGCGACGACGTCCTCGGCGACGACCCGACCGTCGAGCGCCTCGAGCGCACCGTCGCGGCGATCCTTGGGATGGAGGCGGCGATCCTCGTCCCGAGCGGCACGATGGCGAACCAGCTCGCGATTCGCTCGGCGTGCGAGTCGGGCGACGAGGTGATCTGCCACCGCGACTCGCACGTCCTTCACTACGAGACCGCGGCGCCGGCGGCGCTCTCGGGCTGCATGACGCAGCCGCTCGAGGGCGAGGCGGGAGTCTTCGACGCGGAGTCCGTCCGCCGGGCGGTCCGTCCGAGCGACCAGCACGCGCCGCGCTCGCGGATGCTCGTCGTCGAGAACACCGTGAACCGCGCGGGCGGCACCGCCTGGCGGCGCGAGGAGTTCCGGGCGGTCGCCTCCGCCGCCCGCGACCTCGGGCTCCACGTCCACGTCGATGGCGCGAGGCTCTGGAATGCCTGCATCGCGCGGGGCTACGCGCCGGGCGAGTTCCTCGCCGCGAGCGCCGACAGCGCCTCGGTCTGCTTCTCGAAGGGTCTCGGTGCCCCGGTCGGCTCGGCGCTCGCCGGCAGCCGGGCGCTGATCGGGCGGGCGCGGCGCTTCCGCAAGATGTTCGGCGGCGCGATGCGGCAGAGCGGTCTCCTCGCCGCCGCGGCGATCCATGCCCTCGAGCATCACGTCGCCCGCCTCGTCGAGGACCATGCCCACGCGATGCGGCTCGCCGCGGGGCTCTCGGGACTTCCCGGGATCGAGGTCGAGCCGGCGCCCCGCGGCATGCGCACCAACATGGTCTTCCTGCGGGTTCCCGGCGATGCGGCGGAGTTCTGCACCCGCCTCGCCGCGCAGGGCGTCCGCATGATCCCGATGGGGCACGGTCGCGTGCGGGCGGTCACCCACCTCGACGTCGACGCCGCGGGAATCGAGCGGGCGATCGAGGCGGTGCGGTCGATCGCTGGTCGCTGACGCGCCCTCAGCCTCGCGCCCGCAGCGAGAGGAAGCCGATCGGTCGCGCGGTCCGCCGCGTCATGGCAAGGTCCGCGAGCACCTCGCCCACGACCGGCGCGAACTTGAACCCGTGCCCGGAGAAGCCCGCGGCGACCGCGACCCGCGGGTCGGCGGGGTGCAGGTCGATCACGAAGTGACCATCCGGCGAGTTCGTGTAGAGGCACGTGCCCGCCGAGGCGACGCGACCGCGGAGCCCCGGCAGGTGCTCGCGGGCAAGCGCCTCGAGCGAGGCGACCTCCTCCGCCGACGCGGCGCGATCGAACCGATCCGGATCGACCGCGCGACCATCGCCGTGGACGGCGATCTTCGCGAGCCCGCGACCGAGGTCGACCTCCCCCGCGCGGGGATCGATCGGGATCCCGTAGAGCGCCGGACGCCCGCGGCGGTCGAGGAGCCACGCGGGGAGCCGCGCGGGCGAGGCGAGCGCGGGGTCGTCCACCCGGAGCCACGCCTGCACCTGCCGCGTCGGGACGAGCGGGATCGGGAACGGGTCTCCGTCGATCGGCGAGAGGAGTCCGCTCCGCGACGCCGCGCGGTGATCGGCGGAGCTCCCGTGCGTCACGGCGGGATCTCGCGCTGCGTGATCGAGCCCTGCGGGATCGGGCGCTCCCGGACTCCACGCCCCCGCCGTCAGCACGAGGCGCTCCGCGAGGATCCGACCATCGCGCGTCTCGACCTCGATTCCATCTCGACGCGGGCGCCAGCCGCGGACCTCGATCCGCTCGCGCACCTCGGCGCCCTTCGCGCGGGCGAGCCGCGCCATCGACCTGACCGCGAGCTCCGGTCGCACGAAGCCGGCGCCGGGCTCGAGGAGTCCCTGCGCAGGTCCTCCTCCCGTGCCGACGAACTGTGGGAACCGCTCGGTGACCTCGCCCGCCGAGAGCCGCTCGACCGGGATGCCGTGCCGCCGCGCGGACTCCGCCGACGCGGAGATCAGGGTCGAGTCATCCTCCCCCACGATCAGGACGCCGCACGACTCCAGCAGCCGCTCGCCCGACTCCTCCTCGACGCGGCGGAATCCCTCGACCGCCTCCCGCAGGAGCGGCACGTAGTCGGCATGCTCGAAGTAGGCGAGGCGGTAGACGCGGGTGCCGCCATGCGAGCTGCCGAGGCGATGCCCGATCGTCCATCGCTCGAGGAGGAGCGCGTCGATCCCGCGCCGCGCGAGCGCGAGCGCCGCCGCGGTGCCCATCGCGCCTCCGCCGAGGATCACGACCTCGCGATGCTCCGACTCGTGCATCGAGGCAGTATCGCCGGAGGATCGCCGCAGGCGACGCCTGATCGCTCGTGCCGGTGACGTCGTGCTCGCGGTCCGCCCGCCGCGACCGCCTCAGGACGCTCCGGCTCCGCGACCTCAGGGACTGCAGGGTCCCCACGAGGCAAGGAGGATGCTCACGTCCGCCCCGTCGACCACGCAGTCGCCGTTCAGGTCCGCCGGGCAGCTGCCGCAGTCGCCCCACGAGCTGAGGAGGATCGAGAGGTCGGCGCCATCGACCGTGCCGCTCCCGTTCAGGTCGCCCACGCAGGTCGGCGAGATCGTGAAGCCACGCACCACCACCACGCGGTTCCCGCCGCCGAAGGTCGAGAAGAGGAAGTCGCCCGTGACGGGATCGATCGCGGCGCCCTCCGCGCCTCCGAGCCCGGTCACGAAGTCGCGGCGCGTGCCGGAGACCGGATCGCCGTTCGCATTCGCCTCGTAGGCGCCGACCCGACCGGTCTGGTACTCCGCGACGAGGATCGACTCGGTGGCGAACTGAGGATTGCCCGCGGGGATGTAGACCACGCCCTCGGGACCGCCGGTGATCGCGATCGCCGGCGAGACGCCGACGATGTCGTAGGTCCCGGCGCCATCCGCCACCAGTGCCGCGTCGTACCAGGTGCTTGCGCTGTAGGACAGGATCTTGAGGCGACCAGCGCCGGCAAACCCGGAGGGCACGACCGTCGCCGATCCGGTCGAGCCCGCGATGCCGAGCGAGCCGAGGTCGATGATCTTGGTGGGAGCCGTCGCGCCGGGCGCGATCTGTCCGATCACGTTGTTCGGGTAGCCGGTGTAGAAGAGGACGTTGCCTGGTCCGAAGAAGAGCCCGCCGTCGATGTTCGGCGCCGAGGCGAACGAGGAGATGGCGGCGCACCCGAAGCTCGTGATGCGACCGAGGGTGTCCCGGGCGAGACCCACGCGGTAGACCGCGCCGGCGCTCCCGTTCGCGCTGCCGCCGATGTAGAGCGTGTTGGGCTCGTCGGCGCGGATCACGAGCCCGCCCGCGGGCGGCGGAAGACCGGGCACCGAGCCGAGGTCGACGATCTCGTAGTCCTTGGCGAAGTCCGGACCCATCGACTGCGCCTCGGCACGGTCGATGGAGAAGAGCGAGCCAACAAGCACGCTCACGGCGGCGAGGGAGAACCAGGTCTGGTGCATGCAAGCCTCCTTGGCTCGACCAGCCCGGCGCTACGAACCTGCCGAGGAGGCTTCAAGACTCGGTCCCGATCTCCGCGGCAGTTGGTTCGATCGATGGGAAGGTGGGAGCGGGCGAGCGGGAGGCGCGAGTGCGGAGAGGCGGGGGATGCGGGAGGCGGGGATTCGGGAGGAAGCCCCGTCAAGCCATGAGATCTCCCGTCGCCGGTAGACCGTGCTCGCGGAGCCGCGCGTGGCTCCAGAGGACGACGCCAGCCGGTCTGCGCCGCGAGCCCTCGGCTCAGCGGGTCTCCGACGCCGACTCGATCCGGTGATGGAACATCTCCGGGACGCCGAGGAACTCGTAGCGACCGACGAACCCGCGGGACTCCCCGAGGCGGATCGAGAGGAGGTCGAAGTCCTCCCCGGGGTAGACGTCGACGAGGTGCCCGCCGCCGAGGTCGATCGTCACGTACTTCTCGCCGAGCCACGTGCCGACGTCGGAGACGCGGCCGCGGATCTCGACCGTCCGCCCCTTGTGCTCGCGGTCGAAGAGCGCCTCGCGCTGGTCGAAGCTCAACGAGCCATCCCACAGTTGCGCGATGATGCGCCGCACCTCGCCGCGCGGACCGGTCTGCGGAGGCGCCGACCGCGGAGGCTCCGGCGAGGTCGGTCGCCCGCTCGCGGTGGCGGCGAGGTCCGCGGGCGCCTCGCGACCTTCCTCGAACTGGCGATGGAACATGACGCCGGTCCCGAGGAAGCTGAAGGTGCCGATGAAGCGACCAAGTCCGCCCTTGCGGACGGAGAGGATGTCGAACGAGTCGTCGAGGTAGACGTCGCAGAGGTTCCCTGGCGCCACCTCGATCGTCACGTACTTGCGGCCCATCCAGGTTCCGACGTCCGTGATCCGACCCTCGACGAGGAACCAGCGATCCTCGAAGTCCCGCTCGAACAGGGCATCGCGCTGGTCGGCGGTGTACCCCTCGTCGGAGAGCGTGGCGAGGACCGCGGGAAGGTCGGTTCGGATCGTCATCGGACGCGCGGCAGCCCCGTCCGCCGCGTCGGTGCCGGCAGGACGCGAGCTCGTGGCGCGTCCGCCCTCGAGCCGGCGGCGATCGTCCGCCGCTCGGAGCTCTGCCTCGACCTCGCGCCGCAGGCGTGCCTCCTCGAGCGCGAGCTCTCCCTCCTCGATCTGGCCTTCCGCCTCGGCGATCGGATCGCCTCCCTCCGAGCCGTCCATGCTGCCGAGGGCAAGGACTCCGAGGACGAGCGCGACCGCCGCCGATCGGACATGGGCACGAAGGTTCATGCGTTCCTCCGGAGGATGGGATGAAAGCAGCCGGTCCACGCGAGCGCGACCGCTGCGGCGATGGTCATCGCGGCGAGGTCGACGAGGTCGAAGGTGCCGGGCACGACGCCGACGAGCTGACCGAGCTCGCCCGCGGCGGCGGCGGCGAGCAGCAGGAGCAGCCAGATCGGTCGCGCCGGATCGGAGGGTCCGGTCCACGCGGCGCGGAGCGCGAGGATCCCGCTCGCGAGCCAGAGCGCCGCGGGCGCCGAGCCGATCCACCAAGCAGGCGGACGCCACGACCGGGCGAGCCACGAGCCGCGCATCGCCTGCACGACGCCATCGAGACCGAGCGCCTCGAACCATCGGAACATCCAGAGCGACTCGGGGCGATGCAGGACGTAGGTCAGCCCGCCGAGCAGCATCGCCGCGAGGCTCGCCGCGAGGCTCGCCACGAACGACGCCCGCCGGAATCCGCCGCCGACCTCCACGACGCGGACCCTCCCGCGCCGCGAGGCGACGTCGAGCCACTTGGAGCGCTTGGCGATGATCCCCATGGCGATCCCGAACACGTGAGTGGAGGCGACTTGGAAGTCCCCGGCGAGGTGGTCCATCCCCGGCGGAGGGACCTCGCAGAAGCGTACCTCCCAGAAGCACGACTCGCGGAGACGCACCTTGCGGAGGCGCACTTCGCGGAGGCGCACTTCGCGGAGGCGCACCTCGCGGAGGCGCACCTCGCGGAACGGGAGCTGCCTCGCGGCGGCCCGGGTCGATCCTCAATCGGGGTGGCCGGATTTGAACCGACGACTTCCTGCTCCCAAAGCAGGCGCTCTACCAAGCTGAGCTACACCCCGCGCATGACGAGAGTCTAGCGGGCAAGGCGGACCGATCCCTCGGCGTGCCCGAGGTCCGCCGCGAAGTCCCGAGGACTCGACGCGCCGCATCTCTGATCCTCTCTCATCGCGCCAGGGCGTTCGTCGCGACACTCGAACACCAGCCAGCTTGCGCGATCGCTGCCCCGACAGCATGCTTGATTCCCCGGGCGTGAGCCGCCGATCGCTGCCAATCGCTCGCGGAGGCACCTGATGGTCTGGAACTGGATCGCGCGATTGCTCGCTCGCACGGGTGGAGTCGCTACCCCGGTCCCGACTCTCGGCCGGCACCCCCAGGCGCCGCGGCCAGCGTCGGCGGGTGGAGCCGCCGCCGACCTGCCCCCCGAAAACTGATCCACCCGCTACGAGAGTCCCGTCGGGTCCCGGTTGGGCCCTGGAGACTCTCGATGCAACGGACACGGCACACGCCTGAGCAGGTGATCAACAAGCTTCGCGAGGCGGAGACGATGCTGGCAGGCGGCCGGACGGTGGCTCAGGTGCTGCAGCATCTGGGCGTCAGTGAGGCGACCTTCAACCGCTGGCGAAACCAGTACGGCGGCATGAAGAGCGAGGAGGCGAGGCGACTGAAGGAGCTCGAGATCGAGAACGCCCGGCTGAAGCGTCTGGTGGCGGAGAAGGAGCTCGACATCGCGATCCTGCGGGAGGCGAACGACTACCTGGGAAAACCGCAAGCTGGCCCAGCACCGAACAGGTCCGACGCTGCGAGCATCCGAGGTGCCCCTGCACGTGGTTCACGACCGCCCTCCGCCGCGAGGGGCATCGTTCGACGCAGCGGTACGTGATTCGCATCGCGCCCGACGAGTCGGCGCTCGTCGGGCGGTTCGAGGAGATCGTGCGGGCTCATCCGCGGTACGGCTACCGGATGGTGTGCGGGCGCCTTCGTCTGGACGGATGGCGTGTGAACCACAAGCGGGTGCACCGCCTGTGCCGCCGGGAGGGTCTTCGCGTGCCGCGGTGACAGCGGAGAAAGCGGCGTCTTGGCGTTTCGGCGAACGGGATCGATCGTCGGCGTGCGACGCGTCCGAACGACGTGTGGTGCTGGGACTTCGTGGAGGACAG
>Ga0194132_10000498_pt1 | contig 80130 bp, 77 predicted proteins | sample TA2KigOf80mmetaG_FD_148612 | JGI IMG/M metagenome (GOLD analysis project Ga0194132, IMG submission 148612) | Freshwater microbial communities from Lake Tanganyika, Tanzania - TA2015054 Kigoma Offshore 80m | ecosystem: Environmental > Aquatic > Freshwater > Lake | place: Tanzania: Lake... | reverse complement strand
ACCGCCGCTTGCTGCACCAGCAAGCCACCGCCTAGACTGACAAACCAGATGGGCCGAAGCCTCCATTAATAAAGCCTTCGATCAGTCTCAAATGATCTGACGACGGACATGCCCGTCTCGGCTATCGCGAGACCCTTGTCGAGCAGATGGGTCCGTTCGAGCGTGTCTGGATGGAGAAGTCGGTTGCCTGACCCCCGTGCCGGCCCACGATCTGAAGATGGACTAGGGTCTAGAATGCCGCTGTGATCGGCCTTGTTCGCGGTCGATCTGTCTTGATGATCGCTCACAAACTGGCGATCGCCGGGGATGCAGACAAGGTTCTCGTGATGGAGAATGGGGCGATCGTCGAAGAGGGCATTCCCTCACAACTCGCGAATGCTGGTGGAAGGTACGCTCAACTTCGTCGTATCGCTGGGCTAGACCCTTGACGGCTACTTCGCGGGCAGTCGTTCGAGCAGAAACCTCGGCACCCGCGTGATCGCGTCCGCGCGTGCGGCGGGATTGGTGCCGACGGTCGCCGTACCGGACCTGGTCGTCGCGACATCGCGGCGCACGCGCACGGGCGTGTTGGGAGCATCGAAGTCGTGGTGGGCGTCCGGATAGACTACTGTTTCGATCGCTGGTCCTGATCCCCGGGCGCGTTCGGCGAGCTGCTGACAATTGGTGGCCGGCGTCCAGTCGTCCTTCTCGGCCAATAGCATCAGGAGCGGCACATCCGTCGACCATGGGCGCTTGGCCCGAAGGGCGGTGGAGCACCCGGGGTAGAACGCCACTGCTGCGGCGAAATCGTGCTCCAGCGTTTTGGGTCGCGCCGTGCTGGTGCCGGCGATCGTCCAGAGCAGCGCAATGCCGCCGTTCGACCAGCCCAGGAGGGCGACGCGATCCGGGCGCACGAAGGACTGCGACTGGAGATAGCGGAGCGCGCCGTAGGCGTCACGCGGGCGATCCCGTTCGGCCGTGAGTGGGCGGTCCTTCATCGTACAGACCTCGCGGACGCCGCGCGCCGTGAACGAATCGACTTGCAGCACGACGTAGCCCAGCGCGCGCAGCCGTTCGCTCCAGTCATCGTCCCGCGCGATCAGTTTGCCGTTGCGCTGGTAAATTCCGCCACACCCGTGGAGCACGACGACCGCCGGGAATGGTCCGTCGCCTTCGGGGCGGCGCAACAGCCCTTGCAGGACCGTCGGTGCGGCCTTGGTGACGTCGGCATCGTTCGAGGGAAACGCGACGTTCTCGATCGCCATGGCCGGAGCCAGCGTGGCCACGAGCCACAGGGCCGCGATCACGATGGTCTTCATCGCTCTTTGCGAAACAACGCGATCTTGGACAGGAAGGCGCGGCGTGTCTCCACGAGACGAAGCCCGTGTGGAGCGGCGAGCGTGCCCAAGTCCTGGCTCACGTAGTCGGTGTAGTAGGGCTCATGGAACGCCACGGGAAAGAACTCGAGCAGCCCGTCGTAGGGCGGGTGATCGCCGCGCTGCAGCGAGTCGAGCAATAGAAAACTCCCGCCTGGTTTCAAGACGCGCGCGATTTCGCCCAACACCCGCGTTCGCACTTGGGCGGGAAGCTCGTGAAACAGGAACACGGCCGAAACGAGATCGATGCTGGCGTCGGGCTCGGGAATTTTCTCGGCCTTGGCCTCGATGAACTTCGTACCGGGCCAACGCTTGAGTTGTCGCGCGGCCTCCCTGAGGTAGGCCGGGCTCAGGTCGAGCGCCAGGCGTTCGATCCCGGGGAAGCTGTCGGCGACAAATCCCAGGAAGCGACCGGTGCCGCAACCGACATCGAGCAACCGCGCCGGCTGGAGTTGCGCGATCCACGGCAGCGCGCGCCGGCGCATCAAATCGCCGCCACCGAGGAACAGTGTTTCAACCTGTCCGTCGTAGAGACGCGCCGATCGCTCGCTCAAGTAGCCGTCGGTCTGGAAATGGAAATTCTGCGTGTAGTAGCGCGGCCAGGAGCCCGCGCCCGCCAACGCGGCCGCTTCCTGGGTCGCGCCCTGGCGCCGTCGGCGGTCGACCGCGAAGAAATCGGCGAAATAGGCGAGCGACTGACCCAACACCTCGTGCGGCGGACGGAGCGCATCATGGGGTGCGCGATAGAGGCCCGCGGCGATGTCCCGCCATTCTTCCTCGAAGGTGGCGCGCAGGTCGGCGAGCAGGACCTTGAGCGTCGGTAGCGGTACGCTGTAGTGGCGCGGCGCGCCCCGCCATGGGCTCGACAGGCGCGCGGTCAGAGCGTAGTGGGCCAGATACCACGCGACGCGCCCACCTTGGGTCGCCGTGTAGTAGAGACGGTGCAGCGGAGGGCAGGCGGGTTCGCTCATTGGTCTCGGCGCATAACGGTGGTCTGGGCGCACGACGGTGCGGGTTGTGGTGCTTTACGGCGCGGGCGCCGCTCTGCTAGCGTGGCGCCGTTGGCAGCTTAGGGCAATCCTCGTGGGCGGACATCCTCCCAAGTTCGTGTCGTTCCTCTGGTGACGCTCCGTCACCGCGCAGCCCGTCTGCGCCGCCGACCCCTGTTGCCCCATCCCTAAGTGAGACCCCGCGTCGCGGGCCGCCTTTGGCGGAAGAGAGAGGAACCATGAGCGAGTTCGCTACCGTGAGCGGCCTTCGCGTTCGCCGCACCCAGACCCCACTCGACTACGCGACCGGCATCGGCTTCGTCATCGATCGCCTCGATAGCGAACGCGGCGCGTACTTTTCATCGGGTATCGAGTTCCCCGACCGGTACTCGCGCTGGGACATCGCGGTGATCGAACCACCCCTGGAGTTCATCGGGCGTGGGCGGAGCCTGACCGTCCGGGCCATCAGCCCGCGCGGCGAGGTCTTGCTCAAGCTGTTGCGGCCGCTCCTCGTAGGCCCGGACACAACCGTCACCCAGGACGATGCCCGCACTCTCGCGCTGACGATCGCCGAGCCGCGGGGGTTCTTTGCCGAAGAAGAGCGCAGCCTTCAGCCGTCGGTCTTCAGCCCGCTACGGCGAATCATCGCCGATTTCGCCGGCCGCGGCGAAGGCAACCTCGGGCTCTACGGCGCCTTCGGCTACGATCTCCTGTTCCAGTTCGAGCGCGTCACGCTCAAGCAGGATCGGCACAACGTCGCCAAGGACCTGCACGCCTACTTCGCGGACCGCATCCTCCTGGTCGATCGGCGCAAGGAGGTGGCGTTCCGCCTCGACTATGAACTGGCCGGCCCATCGGGCAGCACCGAGGGGCTCGGGCGCGGGGCCTTCGTGCCGATCCCGATGGCCGCCCAGCCCAGGAGCGGCGCGATCACGACGGACCAGAACGACTCCGATTATGCGGCGATGGTCGATCGGGCGCGCGAGCGCATGCGGGTGGGCGACATCTTCGAGGTCGTGCTGTCGCGGAGTTTCTTGGCGCCCTACGGCGGCAAACCCTCGCTGCTGTTTCGCACCATGCAGCGGGTCAACCCGAGTCCTTACGAGTTCCTCATTCAGTTGGGGGACGAGCAACTGATCGGTGCCTCGCCCGAGATGTTCGTCCGTGTCGAGGGCCGTCGCGTCGAATCGTGCCCGATTTCCGGGACGGTGCGGCGCGGGCAGAACCCGATGGAGGACGCCGACAACATTCGCAAGCTCTACAACTCGGACAAGGACGAGGTCGAGCTCACGATGTGCACCGACGTCGACCGCAACGACAAGTCGCGCATCTGCGAGCCGGGCTCGATCCGGCTGCTCGGGCGCCGGTTGATCGAGCGCTATGCCGGGCTGTTTCATACCGTCGACCACGTCGAAGGCATGCTGCGGCCGGGGTTCACCGGCATCGATGCGTTCTTGAGCCATATGTGGGCGGTGACGCTCACCGGCGCCCCCAAGAAGGCTGCGGTCGAGATCGTCGAATCGGAGGAATCGACACCGCGGCGTTGGTACGGTGGCGCCATCGGCGCGTTGCTCGTCAACGGCGACATCAACACCGGCATCACGATCCGCACGGTGCATCTCGAGAACGGCCTCGCCCGCTATCGCGCCGGCGCAACGCTCGTGTGGGACTCCCAAGGGCTCGAAGAGGCGGAAGAGACGCGCACCAAGGCGACGGCGTTTTTCAACATTTTGGAACCCAAGGCGCCGCCCAAGAAGGCCGAGGAGCTGCGCTCGTTCAAGGGCGTCAAGGTCGTGATGATCGACAACGAGGACTCGTTCGTTCACACGCTGGCCGACTATTTCCGGCAAACCGGCGCCGAGGTGCGGACCTACCGGGCCGGCGTGCCAGTTGCGAAGTTGGTGGCCGAAAAGCCAGACCTCGTCGTGCACTCACCGGGGCCCGGCCGACCCGAGCAGTTCGGCGTTCCGAGCCTGGTCAAATCGCTGGCCCAGGCCAAAGTGCCGCAGTTCGGCGTCTGTCTCGGGCTGCAGGGCATCGTCGAGGCGTTCGGCGGACGGCTCAACGTGCTCGACGAACCACGCCACGGCAAACGCTGGACGGTGAGTCACGACGGCGCGGGCCTGTTCCGCGACATTCCGAACGACTGTGCGGTCGGGGCCTACCACTCGCTCGTGGCCGATCCGGCGACGTTTCCCGCCTCCGAGCTCGAGGTGACAGCGCGCAACGAAACGGGGCTCGTCATGGCGGTCAAACATCGCCGCGAGAAAATCTTCGCTGTGCAGTTCCATCCCGAATCGATCCTGACCATGGGGGGTGACGTCGGGCACAAGCTGATCCGCAACGTGCTTGCGGTCGTCACGGGACGGAACGCGTGACGTTCCTCGAGGACGGGCCCAGGCGCGCGCCTTGGACGATCGTGCTCGCACACGGCGCCGGCGCTCCGATGGACTCGCCCTTCATGAACCGCGTGGCCTCGGGCCTCGCGGCATCAGGTCATCGGGTGCTGCGCTTCGAGTTCCCGTACATGCAAAAACGGCGTGAAACGGGGCGGGGCGGTGGGCCGGATCGCGAGCCCGTGCTTCGCAAAGCGTGGGCCGAGGCGATCGCAGCCGCCGGCAAGCCGGCCAAACTCGTGATCGGCGGCAAGAGCATGGGCGGGCGGATCGCCTCGATGGTGGTCGACGACTCGGGCGTCGCGGGCCTCGTCTGCCTGGGCTACCCGTTCCATCCGCCGGGTCAACCGACGCGGTTGCGCACGGCGCATCTGGAGAAGCTCGAGACTCGCGCCTTGATCGTTCAAGGAACGCGCGACCCCTTCGGCACCGAGGATGACGTCGCCGGCTACCGGCTGTCGCGCCAAATCGCGCTGCACTGGCTGGGGGATGGCGATCACGACTGGAAACCGCGCAAGGCATCCGGCCGCACGCACGATCGGAATCTCGACGAGGGGATCGCGGCGATCACAGGGTTCATCGAAGTGCTGTAGCCGAGACGACGAGCCGACCGTTCGGCCTCGCTGGTTGGTCGTCGGCTTTTCCGACGCGCAAGGGCACCCTATCGCTCAACTATGTGCTAACAACAGATGTTGCTGGTTACCGCACATGCGATTGCCAGCCCGGGCGGGCCAACGGCAACCTCCGTGTGTAGCGAGGCGATCCCTAATTGGCGTGACACGGGCAATCGTAGATGACGACTCCACGATCTGATCAGTGTTGGTTTGCTGGGCGGCGCCGTCGAGAATCTGTGGGAATTGATTGAGGGATTGGGCTACCTAGTGTCACTACCGGATGGGCGGTTTGCCAAAGCGGTCTTGTCATCCGGCGAACGTGTTCAGACCCCCAATGAGGCGACTAAGGATGTTTCATAGTGCGATTCGCGTTCTGGCGTACGTCGGCCCGACCGGTTTCTTGGCTGCGATCGTCCAGGAGCTCCGCGGCTGGTTTGCGCGTCGTTTGTTGGGGAAGCGGTTTTTGAAACGCCGCGTCTACGACTACGAAATGTGGATCGATTTGGAGGATCCGGGGATTTCGCGAACCATGCTGCTGTTCGGAAAGCGTGAACTCGAACACAGGAGACTGATGGAGTTGATCACCAGCCCCAAATCGACGGTCTTCGATATCGGGGCCAATATCGGATACTACGCGGTGATGGAAAGCCTTCTGGTCGGCAGGGAGGGCAAAGTGATCGCTATTGAGCCGTCCCCAGCCAATGCCGATCTATTGCGTCGAAACGTGAGTTTGAACGGAGCGACAAATGTCACCGTGCTGGAGGGGGCGATCTCCGACGCAGAGGGTGAGCGGGATCTTTACCTGTCGCGGCTTTCGAACCTGAATACGTTTCATCCTGGGCACGGTACACTGACCGACGAGAGCCGAAAAACTCGCGTTCGCACAATGACGGTTCGAGGCCTCGCCAAGGAATTCGGCCCGCCAGACTTGATACGTATGGATGTCGAGGGCCATGAGGTCGAGATTCTCGGTGGAATGGTTGAGGGGGTGAGGGCTGGAGAACTTGCCCCCTGGGTCATTCTCGAGGTCCACCGGAATCGATATTCGAAAGAGCACGATTTCGAAGCCGTTCTTCGTGCGCTGTTCGCTCTGGGATACAGCGTCCGCTACGTCGGTTCGTCGCAACGCGAGGGGACCGAGGCCTTGAAACGGCTCGGCTATGTCGGCGGTGATCCTATTTCGACAGACTTCATGGAGCGCGTGATTTTCGAGAACATACGATCCGATCATGCGCTTGATCTGATTTGCCGAACAGGCGGTGTGCGAACGGTTGTACTGGCGCCACGTGGGTCGGAGCATGGTAGACCCTGAGTAAGCGCGTCTTCGCCACGTAGCGCTCCAACCAACCTGGGATCGCGGCGCGACGTTTCCTGACGGAGTAGCGTTCAATGTAGTCCAACCGTGCTCTAGAATTGCGCAAACTCGGGATCGTCGAGTCGACAATGACCAAGCGACCGCAGATTGTGACCAGGATGGTGAATCGAAACCGACGTCAGCGCCGGCTGGTGTTGGCGCTGGCGTTTCTCTTTTGGTTCGCACCGGAGTCGGCCCATGCTCAGTCGGCCGAGCTGCGCGAACTGACCTCCCAGTCGACAGCGTTCCGTCAGCGTGGCGCCCACGCTGAAGCGATCGCCTTCGCCGAGCGCGCGGCGGCCCTTGCGGAAAAGGAGTTCGGCGGCGGTGACCCGCGTTTCGCCACCGCGCTCAACGACCTGGCCGAGCTCCGTCACGCGCAGGGTCAATACTCTGCCGCAGAGCCGCTGTACCGGCGCGCGCTCGCGATCCAGGAGAAAGCGCTCGGCGCCGAACACCCAGGCGTCGCCGCCTCGCTCAACAACTTGGCATTGCTCCATGGCGCGCAAGGGCAATACGCAGCGGCCGAGCCGCTGCTCCGGCGTGCGCTCGCGATCCAGGAGAAGGCGCTCGGCCAGGAGCACCCTGATGTCGCGACCTCGCTCAACAACTTGGCCGAACTCCATCGGGTGCAACGCCAATACACGACCGCCGAGCCGTTGCAGCGCCGCGCTCTCGCGATCAGGGAGAAGGTTCACGGCGCCGATCATTTGGACGTCGCCAACTCACTCAACAATCTCGCTGTGATCCATCGAGCGCAGGCGCAGTACGGAGCGGCAGAGCCCTTGTACCTGCGCTCCCTGGCGATTGTGGAAAAGGCGCTCGGCGCCGAGCATCCAATTGTCGCGCATCCGCTGCATAACTTGGCGAGCCTTTATCAGGCGCAGGCGAAGTATGCCGCGGCGGAGCCGTTGTACCGGCGCGCGCTCGCGATCCGTGAGAAGGCGCTTGGCCCACACCACCCCGACGTTGCCACTTCGCTCAACAACCTGGCCGTACTTCACCATTTGCAAAAGCAGTACGCGTCGGCGGATTCGTTGTATCGCCGTTCACTTGCGATTGGTGAGAACGTTCTTGGTCCTGATCACCTGGACATCGCTGCCTCGCTCACGAGCCTGGGCGTGCTCAACTACGATCAGCAGCAGTACGCTGCGGCGGAGCCGCTCTTCCGGCGCGCGCTCGCGATTCGGGAGAAGGCACTCGGCCCGGAGCACCCTGTCGTCGCCACCTCGCTCACCGGCATAGCCGTGCTCCACCATGCCCAGCAGCAGTACGCGACGGCGGAGCCGTTGTACCGGCGCGCGCTCGCGATCCAGGAGAGGGCGCTCGGCCCCGAGCATCCGGATGTTGCCACCTTGCTCGAGAATCTGGCCAAACTCTATGAGGCACAGGGGCAGCGCACGACGGCCGAGCCCTTGTCCAGGCGCGCCCGCTCGATCCGGGAGAAAACGTCCGGCGCGCGATGAGGGTGGCGCATGACTGGCGACGTAGCCGGTTACGCCCTGTCGCGCCGTATCACGCTTCACTGGCTGGGGATGGCGATCACGACTGGAAGCCGCGCAAGGCATCCGGCCGTACGCACGAGGGAAGAGCGCCGAAGGCACGAGGGTGAGAGAACTAGCGCTTCTTCTTGGTCGTCTTGTGCTCGTGCAGAGGGGCGTGGCGGGCCTTGGCCGCGCGTTCGATCGCCGCGGCGGGCAGCCGACCGATCCCCAGTTTGTGACGAAGGAACTCGAGCACCTTGATCTCTTCCTGGCGCAATCGGCCCTCGGCCGCGGCGACGTCACAGGCGAGCACGTAGGCCGTTTCGCGCAGGTGCGCGGGCAACTCGCGGGCGATATAGTCGATCACCGTGTCGACGCCGTCCTTGGCTAGCAATTCCGCGCATTGCTCGGACACCCGGGGCAGGTCTTTCTCCCGGAAGCCGCGGAACACCGGCAACACGCGCGACAGTTCTCCGATCGCGAACAGCTCTCGGTCGGTCATGTCGCTGTCGGCCGCGGATACGAGGACCATCACATAGATCAGGGCGCGGTGTTCGGTCAGGATCGCCATGGCACTACCCACTCGAAAAATGTGCCGCCAACCTAGTGATCCCACTTGGCGCCAGCAAGGAATTCCTTTGTCGCAGCGACAGCTGCGGCCAGGGGCGCACGCACGACCGCAACCTCGGGCGGAAACGCGGTCAGGAATCGTGACGGGAATGCCTTGTCGAGCATCACGAACACGCCGTGATCCCGTTGTTGGCGGATCAGGCGGCCATAGGCCTGCTTGAGCCGTAGCCGCACCAGCATGTCGTCGTAGGCGGCGCCACCGAAATGGGCGCGTCGGGCTTTGTGCAGCACGGTCTGGCGCGACCAGGGTACGCGCTCGAACACCACCAGTCGCAGCGCCCGACCCGGCACGTCGATGCCGTCGCGCGTCGCATCGGTCCCGAGCAGGCACGAGTTCGCGTCAGCCCGGAACATGTCGATCAGCGTCGCCGTGTCGATACCATCGACATGCTGGGCAAACAGCGCGATGTCCTCGGCCGCCAGGCGATCGCGAATGACGGCGTGAGCGTGGCGCAGGCGGGCAATCGAGGTAAACAGACCAAGCCCGCCGCCGCCGGCTGCCAGGAACAGATCGCCGATCGCCGTGGCCACTCGTGTTGCGTCGCCGCGGCCCACGTCGGTCACGATGAAGACCCGCGTCTGTTGTTCGAAGTCGAACGGCGAGGCGGCGCGGAACCGCATCGCCGGAAACACGAGATGGTGTGCACCGGTGCGCACCTCGGCCGCCTTCCAATCATCGGTCGCTCCCGAGGTGTCGCGTAGCGTCGCCGACGTCAGCACGACGCCCTTGGTGCGCTTCAGAATGGCTTCGGCGAACGGCTTGGTCGGGTCGAGCCAGGAGCGCGAGAGGCCCACGTCGCGGTCCCGGCCGCCCTCGCGCTCGATCACCAGCCAGTCGAGGAAGGCCGGCGGCGTCGTTCCGCCGAGGTCGGCCAACATCGCGCGCCAGGTGCGCAGCCGTCCGGCCTGGCGGTCGAGCGTGCGCCGGATACCGTCGAGCCGCGCGGCAAGCACGTCCTCGACGTCCTCGGCGGTCTCGAGGTACTTGGTGATCGCGGCGACCACGGCGGCTAGTGCCGCGGCAGTCCGTTCGACGTCCGGTTCGAGTTCGGCCGCCGCCGCGAGGAGGCGTGGCGAGGGGCTCCCCTTGTCGACCTCGAGATCGTAAGCCGAATCGGCGTCTTCGGCGCGCGCCACGACGTCCTCGGTGACCGCACGGAAAAATTCGGCGGCTGGACCCGGGTCATCGCCCGGGACGGCGCGACGGGGCAGGAACTTGGCCGTCCGCACAGCGCTTTGCAACGCTTCGACCGCCCCCGGAATACCTTCCAGCGTGTCGCGGTAGCGTTCGAGGAGTCCGTTGCGCCGCGCGTGTTCGCGCGACCGTCCGCGGATCCATCGCCGGAGGCGCATCGCCTCCCGGCCCGTGAGGCGTTGGGTGAAGGCGGCGTCGGCCACCTCCGCCAGGTGATGCGCCTCGTCGAAGACGACGCGATCCAGGGTGTCGGAGTCGATCTGGCCGAGGGCGGCTTGGGCGACGACGAGCGCGTGGTTGACGATGACGAGGCGCGCGCGTTGGCTGCGCCGAATGGCGCGCTCGGCGAAACACTTGGCGTAGTGCGGACAGGCGGAGCGCACGCATTCGCCGCGATGATCGACCAACTCGCCGATCGCGCTCCACCCCAACAACTGGCGCAGCCAACCCGGGAAGTCGCCGCTCTGAAGGTCGCCATCACGGGTTGCCAGCGCCCAGCGCGCGACCAGGGCCAGCGTCGTCGCCTGACCCGGAAACGCGAGCCGCATCAGGGACTCTTCGTAGTTGAGGAGGCAGAGGTAGTTCTCGCGGCCCTTGCGCACGGCCACGTGGCGCCGTTCCCTGGCACCGAGCACGCGGTCCAGTTCACCGCTGATCTGCATCTGCAGGTTCTTGGTGAATGTCGAAATCCAGACCGGTCGACCGTTGCGCTCCGACCACAACGTGGCGGGTGCAAGGTAACCGAGCGTCTTGCCGGTTCCGGTCCCCGCTTCGGCGAGCACGACGAGCGGCTGGCCGTCATCGCGCGGGAGTTGGAACACGCCGGCAACCGCCGCCGCGAAGTCGGCCTGGGCCGGGCGCCGCTCGCGACCCGCCGTGAGTTCGCCGACACGTTCGCGCGCCTCGCCGGGTGTCACCGGCGTTTCTTCGTCGGCCATCGCCGGCGCCGACTCGAGCCAGGCCGACATCTTGCGCCAGACATCGAAGCCGTTCGTGGTCGAGCGTCCGGTTCGACCCGGCACGTCGAAGAACGGCGCCCACGGCCAGTCGTCCCGTTGTAGCGCCGGGAGCAACGCCCGGACCTGACCAAGAGAGCGTTCGGGGAGTGCGGCTGCTTCCTGCAACAAGAGCGCGATCACGCGTCGCAGCGTCGTCGCTTCGGCGAACGCATCGCCAGGGTCGGGCAACCCCACCGCGCGGGCCAAGCCCCGCGGCGTCGGCAGGCAGAACTGGGCCGGCCGGACGAAGGCAAACAGCTCGAGAACATCGAAGGCCTCGAAGCGCTCGACGCCCAGTCGCCGCGCTATGGCCGGTGCGTGGCACACGATCGGGGGATTTCCCGCGACGAGGCGTGCCGCCTCGGCCAGCGCGGGTTCGTCGACCTCGCCGTCGGCCGAAAGCCAGATCGCCCGACCCGGGGCCAGCACCAATACCGGGGCGGCCGGAACGCGGGCGGACGGAAGCGCACCGTCGGTCATGGCCCAGTATGCGAAGTTACTGATGCAAGACAAAACCCCGGTTGACCCTCGCCGGGGCAGCGCCTAGCTTCGCGCCGCATTTTCGAGGGTTTCGCAAACATGCCGGTCGACCTCGCTACGACCAAGGCTTGGCCATTCCAGGAGGCCGCGCGCGTCGCCAATCGCTATCGCGACAAGACGCCGGGCAAGGGCTATGTCCTGTTCGCGACCGGCTACGGGCCATCGGGTTTGCCCCACATCGGCACGTTCGGCGAAGTGGCGCGGACCTCGATGGTGCGGCGTGCGTTTGCCGAGATCTCGTCGCTCCCGACCAAGCTGTTCGCCTTCTCCGACGATATGGACGGCCTGCGCAAGGTGCCCGACAACGTGCCGCAGCGCGAGATGATGGCCAAGTTCATCGGCATGCCGCTGACCTCGGTGCCGGACCCGTTCGGGACGCACCCGAGCTTCGGCCAGCACAACAACGCGCGACTTCGGTCCTTCTTGGACTCCTTCGGGTTCGAATACGAGTTCTGGAGCGCGACAGATTGTTATCGGCGCGGGTTCTTTGACCCGATCCTGCGCAAAGTGCTTGAGCACTACGTTGCGGTCAGCAAGGTGATCCTGCCCACGTTGCGGCCCGAGCGGCGCGCGACCTACAGCCCGTTCATGCCCGTGTGTCCCAAGACCGGTCGGGTCCTGCAGGTGCCGCTGGTTGAGCGGAAGGTCGACTCAGGCACCGTTGTCTATCGCGACGAGGACGGCAAACTCATCGAAGTTCCCGTCACCGGGGGCCAATGCAAGCTGCAGTGGAAGATCGACTGGGCGATGCGCTGGGTGGCCCTCGGTGTCGACTACGAGATGTCGGGCAAGGATCTGATCGACTCGATCAAGGCGTCGAGCCAGGTGTGTCGCATTCTGGGGGGCACGGCGCCGGAGACGTTCGTCTATGAACTGTTCCTGGACGAGAAAGGCGAGAAGATTTCGAAGTCGAGGGGTAACGGCCTCACGATCGAGGAGTGGCTCACCTATGCCGCTCCCGAAAGCCTCGCGCTCTACATGTTCCAGGCGCCGCGCAAGGCCAAACGGCTCTATTTCGACGTCATTCCGCGTGCGGTGGACGAATACGTCTCGCTACTCGAGAAATTCCCGGGTGAGACGCCCGAGGCCCGGCGCGACAACCCGGTTTGGCACATCCATGCCGGCAAGCCGCCCAAGGCAGAGGTGCCGGTCTCCTTCGGGCTTTTGCTCAACCTGGCCAGCGTCTGCAACACCGAGGACCGCGCGGTGCTCTGGGGCTTCATCAGCCGCTACGTTGCGGGTGCGACGCCGGAGCGTTTCCCGCTGCTCGACCGACTGGTCGGTTACGCGTTGCGCTACTACCAGGATTTCGTCAAACCCAACAAAGTGTTTCGCGCACCGAGTGAGACCGAACGCCAGGCGCTCAGCGAACTCGCGTCAGCGCTTTCGGGATTGCCGGCGACCGCCGACGCCGAGGCGATCCAGTTCCAGGTCTACGAGGTCGGGAAGCGCTATCCCTTCGCCAACCTGCGCGATTGGTTCGCCTCGATGTATCAGGTGTTGTTCGGGCAGACCGAGGGCCCGCGCATCGGCTCGTTCATTGCGCTCTATGGAATCGCGGACTTTGTGACGTTGATCGAAGGTGCGCTCCGTCGACCCTAGGCTTCATTGGCTCGCCCAGAGGATGCGGGCGATCCAGGTCACATCCTTGGCGGCGACCGTGAGCGGCGGGTGATCGGGGTTGAGCGAGCGGAGTTCGATCCGCTCACGGCTCCGCTGACCGAGTTCCTTGGCCATGACCTCGCCACTCGACAACTTGACCACCACCCGATCGCCGCGATGGAGCGTTGCTGCGGGTGCGACGATCACCAGATCGCCCGGGCGATACAGCGGCATCATGCTCTCGCCGCTCACTCGAAGGGCGTAGACGTCTTCGCCGCGCACGGCGGGAAACTCGATCTCCTCCCATCCGCTTCCCTTGGGAAAGCCAGCGTCGTCGAAGTACCCCTTCTGGCCGGCTTGGGCGAGGCCGAGGACGGCGACGGCGCTGCGCGCCTTCGGCTCGCCCTCGTCGGCCAGGCGGGCGAAGTCTTCGAACGTTTGCCCGGTCGCCGTGAGCACTTTGGCCAAGCTCTCGCTCGACGGCCATCGGGGCCGCCCGTCACGCGCCCAGCGCTTGGATTTGTTGAAGGCCGTCGGATCGAGGCCGGCGCGCACCGCGAGACCGGAGGCCGTCAGGCCGCGACGCTGGGCCAGGGTATCCAGCGCTCGCCAGATTCCTCGATGGGAGACCATGGCACCATTCTCGATGCCACCGTTGCGGGAATCAACGAACGGACTCGCGGCCCTAGCCAGAATGGGTAGGATGCTGCCCCGATGTGTGGCCGCTACCTCCTTCTGTCGCCGCCCGAGGCCATGCGGCGGTTGTTCGACGTCGACGCGACCCCGAATTTTCCGCCGCGCTTCAACGTAGCCCCGACCGATTCGATGCCGGTCGTGCGCCTGGACGCATCGGGACGGCGCGAGCTCGTTCTGTTGCGTTGGGGCCTGGTGCCGGGATGGGCCAAGGACCTGTCGATCGGCGCACGGACGATCAACGCCCGCTCGGAGTCCGTCGCCGACAAACCGGCGTTCCGCGAGGCTTTCCCTGCGCGGCGCTGTCTGGTACCGGCCGACGGCTACTACGAATGGAAGGCCGAAGGGAAACAGCGCCACCCATTCCTGATTCGCCGCGCCGATCGCGGCCTGATGGTGTTTGCCGGTCTGTGGGAGCGCTGGGTGCGACCGACCGCCAATGATCGCGGCAGCCCGCGCGACATCGGACCCGCCGGCCAAGTGATCGACACTTTCACCGTATTGACCAGGCCTGCCGATCCGGCGCTTCGGACGCTGCATGACCGCATGCCGCTGATGCTCGATCGCGAGGAATTCTCGACTTGGCTGTTGCCGGCGTCCGGATTGGCCGTGGTCATGGCCCTCCTGGCCGCTTCGCCGATCGGCCCGTTCGAGGTAACGGCGGTTTCCGCCGCGGTCAACAACGTTCGCAACGACGACGCCTCGTGTCTCGAACCCGCGACGACGATCGTTGCGCCAGCCGCGCCACCGCTGCAAGGACAGCTCCTCTGATGTCCTTCGCCGTTCGCCTGCTTCGGGCGCTTCCCGCCGAGACTGCGCACCACGTGACCGTTGCGCTGATCGAACGCGGCGTGCTGGCCGGGGTTGGGCGTCGGCCCATGGCCGACCCACGCTTGCGTCAACGCGTCTGGGGGCTCGATTTCGCCTCGCCGATCGGGTTGGCGGCGGGTTTCGACAAAGATGCCCGCATTCCGGCGGCGATGCTCGATATCGGCTTTGCGTTCGTCGAAGTCGGCAGCGTTACGCCGCGTCCGCAGCCCGGCAACGAGCGACCGCGCGTGTTCCGATTGCCGCGCGATCGTGCCGTCATCAACCGCTACGGCTTCAACAGTCTCGGCCATGCCGCCATGCGCCAGCGCCTCCTGGTGTCTCGCGGCGCGATCTGCGCCCGCGGCGTGCTCGGCATCAACCTCGGGGCCAACAAGGACAGCGCCGATCCCATCGCCGACTACGCGAACGGGGTCACGAGTCTCGGGCCCCTCGCCGATTTCCTCGTCGTCAACGTGTCCTCGCCCAACACGCCTGGACTGCGCGACCTGCAGGCACGCGACCGATTCGTCCGCTTGGTCGATGCGGTGCAGGGCGCCCGTGCCGAAGTCGAACGCGCAGGGACGCTGCCTCTTCTGTTCAAGGTGGCGCCCGATCTCGACGCCGAAAGCCGCCGCGACATCGCCGAAGTGGCTGTCGAAAAGAAGATCGACGGGCTTGTCGTCAGCAATACGACCATCGCTCGTCCGGACACGCTCCGCGGGGATCATCGCGGCCAGGCGGGCGGCCTGAGCGGGGCCCCGCTGTTCGCTCCGTCCACCGCCATGTTGCGCGAGATTTACGAGCGAACGGGTGGCGCTGTTCCCCTTATCGGCGTCGGTGGCATCCAGTCCGGGGCCGATGCCTACGCCAAGATCCGTGCCGGGGCGACGCTGGTCGAGCTCTACACCGCTCTCATCTACGAAGGTCCATCGCTCATCCGGCGCATGGCCGGCGATCTCGCTCGGTTGCTGGCCCGCGATGGATTCAACCATGTCGCCGAGGCGGTGGGGCGGGACGCCGGGCGCCGATGATCGGCTCTCTCGTTGTTCATGCCCTTGGCATTGGTGGCGGCGTCGCCGTCGCCTGGATCCTGCCGCGTTGGCTGCCGGGCAGCGCCGGACTCGGCGCCTGGCTGGCGGGGGGCGGCGTTGTCCTGTTGGTCGGCCTCGTCCATGAGGTCCTTTCCCGCCGTTGGCAGGCCGAGGAGCTCACCGTGAAGTTGGATGCGGCGCGGCTCGATCTTGCCAAGGCCCGACGCGAGATCGATGACCTTCATGCCGACTTCGAGCGATTGCGCTCGACCGTGAGCGATGGCACCACGCGCAACGACAACTTGCTCTCGGAGATGCGCTTGATGCGCAACCTGCTCGCGCGCCTGGATCCGGCCAAGCGCGCGGCCAACGCAGCCGCGGCACCGGTGCCGCGCGATGCACCACGCCGGGCCGAACATCCGGCATTGCGCCAGGAGCGCGTCCTCGAAATCACCCGCGAGGCGCTCGCCAACAACCGTGTCGATCTCTATCTCCAGCCGATCGTCGAGTTGCCGAGCCGCCGCGTGCGCTACTACGAAGCGTTCTCGCGCCTGCGCGATGAGAACAACGTGCTCGTCCTCCCCGAGCAATACCTGCCGGTCGCCGTCGCCGCCGGGCTCATCACGACGATCGACAACCTGCTGTTGTTCCGCTGCGTACAGATGATCAAACGCGCGCAGCGCGATCGCGTGGCGGTCGGGTTCTTTTGCAACGTTTCAGCGGACTCGCTGGCCGACAAAGAGTTTTTCGACCAATTCCTCGAATACATGGAATCGCATCGCGAGCTCGCCCGGACGTTGATCTTCGAGTTCGCCCAGGCCGACCTGCAGCGCCCGGCGGTGCGCGACGCGCTCGTTCCGTTGCGCAAGCTCGGGTTCACGTTTGCGCTCGACCGCATGACCAATCTCGCGATCGATTTCGCTCCTCTGGCGGCTCTCGGGTTCAAGACGGTCAAGGCCGAAGCGGATCGTCTCCTGGGCGAGCTCGGCCGCGGCGCAGGTCCGCACCTGCCCGAGGTGGTTGCGGGGATTGCACGCGCTGGTATGACTCTGATCGCCGACAAGGTCGAGCAGGAGGCTGCCGCCGAACGCCTCGCGCGAAACGGGATCACCGTCGCCCAGGGGTACCTGTTCGGCGAGCCAAAAGCGAGCGGCGATGGCCGCTGATGGTGATGCCCGTGTCCTGCTGGGAGTCCGTGAACTCGTCGGGATGTACGACGCAGCCCTCATCGACCTCTGGGGCGTGCTGCACGACGGCGTGAGACCCTACCCCGGTGTGCTCGAGGCCCTCGAACGACTGGGCGCCGCCGGGGTACAGCGGATATTGCTGTCGAACTCGCCGCGCCGTCTCGATCGCGTCAAGGTGCAGCTGGAGACCATCGGAATCCCGGAACATCGCTACGACCACGTGGTGACATCGGGCGAAGCGACCTACCGAGCTTTGGCCGAGCGATCGCGTGCGGCGGGGCGCCGTCGCTACTACTACGTCGGTCCGCCGCGGGACCTCGTCTTGTTGGACGGATTGCCCTACGAGCGCTGTGACAATGTCACGACGGCGGATTTCGTCCTCGTCACCGGCCCCTTCGACGACGAACGGGAGACGGCCGACGACTACGCCGCCCTGTTGGGCGCGATGAAAACCCAGTCACTTCCGCTCGTGTGCGCCAACCCCGACCTCACGGTGATGCGGGGCGGGCGGATCGTCACCTGTGCGGGCGCGCTCGCCCAGGCCTACGAGGAGATCGGAGGTGTTGCCGAATACTTCGGCAAGCCGCACGCCGCGGCCTACCAGGCGTGTTTCGCGTTGCTTCCCGGCGTCGATCACCAGCGCATCGTCGGGATCGGGGACAGTCCACGCACCGATCTTGCGGGCGCGGCGGCAGCGGGGATCAACGGCGTCCTGGTTCTCGGGGGGCTGCACGCCGACGAGCTGCGGGGCGTGTCCTCGGCAAACGACCCGCGCCTGACGCGGGCCTTGGGCGATACGCCGGTGAGCGCCCTCTTGCCGCAGTTCGTCTGGTGACGCTCGGCTAGATGTGCTCAGCGCCCAAATATTCCTCGGACTGCATTTCGATCAAGCGTGAGGTGCAGCGGGCGAACTCGAACGAGCCATCGCCCTTGGGGTAGAGCCCATCGGGGGGTGCAGCGGCCGAACACACGAGCTTTACCTTGTGTTCGTAGAGCGCATCGATCAGCGTGACGAAACGTTTTGCTTCGTTTCGCTTCTCGGGCGGTAGCAGGGGAATACCCGACAGCACCAGAGTGTTGAAGGTCTGGGCGAGCTCGAGGTAATCGGCCGCGCCGAGTGGGCGCTCGCAGAGTTCCGCGAACGTCGCGTACGCGACACCATTGGCGGCTCGTGGAATGGTCAGGGACCGGCCTTGCACCTCGATCAGCACCGGGCCGACGGCGCCGTCCGCCGTCAGTCGATCGAAGGTCGCCGCCAGCGCCGTTTCGCTCACCGGTCCGATCGAGGCGTGGTACACCGGCGCCATACGCAGCCGTTCCAGCCGATAGTCCCGGCCACCGTCGAGGCGCATCATCGTGCAACGCTCCTTGAGCGTCGCGATGAATGGTACGAACAGCTCGCGGTTGAGGCCGCCCTTGTAGAGATCGTCGGGCGGGCGGTTCGAGGTGGCGACGACCACGACGCCCCGCTCGAACATTTTCTTGAACAAGCGCTGCAAAATCATCGCGTCGGCGGTGTCGGAGACCTGGAACTCGTCGAAACACAGCACCGTTGCCTCGGATGCCAGCTGTTTGGCCACCGGTTTGATCGGATCGCCGTCCTCGGTCTTGTTCGCCGGATCCTTGCGCCAAGCGTAAATGCGGGCGTGGACATCGAGCATGAAAGCGTGGAAGTGAACACGCTTCTTGGCGCCGATCGGGACATGGGTGAAGAACATGTCCATCAGCATCGATTTGCCACGGCCGACGCCGCCGTAGAGGTAGAGGCCACGCGGCGGAGCCGCCGGGCGGGTCAAGCGTAGTCGACTCGCGAGTCCCGATCGCGAGCGGTCGTAGCGCGTCAACGTCTCGGACAGGGCATCGAGCGCTCGCACACCTTCGGCCTGGGCGGGGTCTTGGCGCAGCCCTTGGCGCAGGCGATTCTCGTAATCGTCCGTCAGCGTGCTCATGGCTTACGAAACGATCAGGCCAACCGATACCAGGCGCTTGAGGGCATCCTCGATCGCGGCGTCGTCGGCCGAAACCTCGCGGGCCAACTGGTCCCGCGTCCGGGTGCCGTCCAAAAGCGGCATGAGATTTCGGCACAACGCATCGTCGACGTTGACGTTGTCTACCAGCAGGTTGCCGACGATGGTGCCGGTCGCGAGCTGGGCTCGGGCCAGGACGCTCGCCGCCGGTCGTTCGCCAGGGGTGCGGGCGACCCGCGGGGCGGCGGTCGTTAGATCGAGGAGGCCCTTGCTGTAGCCGGCGTAGATCAGGCGCGTCACGTCGACGATCTCGGACGGAGCAACGCTCGTCTTTCCGAGTTTGGCGCGCGCGCGTTCCACGAGTTCGGGCAGCATGACCGCTTCGGGGTAGATGTCGGCGAGGCAGAGAATGGCGGCTTTGCTGATCGCGCCGTCGATGGCGACCCGGACGTTGCCGGCACCGACGAACAACGTGCGCCCCGGCGCTTCGAGGTCGACGTTCGGGATCTCCGGCTTGAGCGTCCCCGACACCCACAACGACGCGAGCCGCTGCGGTTGCGGGGAGACGAGCGGCGTTGCCTGCGGGCCGCACAAGAGCGACTCGCGGAACGTCCGATTGATCATGAAATCGAGCAACTGCTCGCGCTTGAGCAGGTCGGGCTCTTTGCTCAGGAGATCACGAACGCCAGCGGGATAGTTGTCGGCCACCATCCATTCGAGGGCGGCCTCGCACACGTAACGCAGGCCGGCCCGCTCCGCGCGCTCGACGAAATTGCGGAAGTACACGGGGTTGTTGTTGGCCTCCATCAGGTCGTGTGCGATGTGGCCATCGGCGAGCTTGCGCACGTTGTCGCGTTGTTCGCGCAGCGCCTGGGCATAGGGGACCTCGGCGGTGCCCAACGCTTCGACCATGGCCTCGATCGCCTGTCGCCCGCGGCGTACCCGCTCCGCTTCGTCGGCAATCCCGCTCGCGGCCGACAACATCGCGTCGCGAATGACCGCGCGTTGATGCCAGCCGGGATAGGTGTTGTAACTGACGTAGACGACCCCGTGTGGGGCGATGGCCCCGCGACAGGCGCGCAGGAACGCATCCTGGGTCTCCGATGTCACCCAGGAGAAAAGCCCGTGGGCGATCGCATAGTCGAACGCGCCGTGAACAGCCGCGAGGCTGCGCACGTCGCCCACCTCGAAGAACAGGTTCTTGAGGCCGGCGGCTTCGGCCAGGTGGCGCGCCTGGGTGATGTTTTCCGGGACGAGATCGATACCGACGCAGTTGGCTTCGGGCAGGGCCGCGGCGATCGCTGCCAGGTTCTCACCGGTGCCGCACCCGAGTTCGACAATGCGGGCGCCGGCGCACGGGGCCGGATCCAAGCCGAACAGGGATGCCAGGGCGGCGATACGGGTCGGGTGGGTGCGGCGACGCGCCTGAGTCAGGTAGGGGACGGCCGCGTAACTCGCACGCAACCCACCGTCGGTTTGTCGATTCGCCGTTTCGGCGTCGCTCATGCCGCGGTCCTAGCGCCGCTGCTGGATGAGTTTCTTGGTTTCGGCGATGGCCTTGGCCGGGTTCAGGCCTTTTGGGCAGGTTTGGGCGCAGTTCATGATCGTGTGACAGCGATAGAGCCGGAACGGGTCCTCGAGATAGTCGAGGCGCTCGCCGGTGTATTCGTCACGGCTGTCGACGATGAACCGGTAGGCCTGCAAAAGGGCCGCTGGGCCGAGATAGCGGTCGCTGTTCCACCAGTAGCTCGGGCAACTGGTCGAGCACGAGGCGCAGAGGATGCATTCCCACAGGCCGTCGAGCTTGGCGCGATCCCCGCGCGACTGCAGCCGCTCGCGCGTCGGGTTCGGCGTGTCGGCCTGCAACCACGGCTGGACTGAGGCGTACTGGGCATAGAAATTCGTCAGGTCGGGAACCAGGTCTTTGACCACGGGCATGTGCGGCAGCGGGTAGATCTTCACGTCGCCTTTGACGTCCTCGATCGCCTTCGTGCACGCGAGCGTGTTGGTCCCGTCGATGTTCATCGCGCACGATCCGCACACGCCTTCCCGACAGGAACGGCGGAACGTGACCGTCGCATCGACTTCGTTTTTGATCTTGATCAGCGCGTCGAGCACCATCGGGCCGCACGTCGCCAAGTCGATCTCGAAGGTGTCGACGACCGGATTCTTCTTGTCGTCTGGGTTCCAGCGGTAGACCTGGAAGCGCTTCGGCCGTTTGGCGCCGGCGGGGGCCGGAACCGTCTTGCCTTGGCCGATCTTGGAATTCCTCGGGAGGGCGAACTCGACCATGGGACCTGCCTAGTACACGCGCGCCTTGGGCGCGACGTATTCCACTTCGTTGGTCATCGTGTAGTTGTGCACCGGACGATAGTCCATGGTGACGTGGCCCTTGTCGTCGATCCACGTCAGGGAGTGCTTCATCCAGTTCTTGTCGTCGCGATCGGGGAAGTCCTCGCGCGCATGCGCTCCGCGGCTCTCCTTGCGATCGACGGCCGCCGCGACGGTGACGATCGCCTGGGCCATGAGGTTGTCGAGCTCGAGGGTTTCGAGAAGATCGGAGTTCCAGATGAGCGAGCGATCGCTGACGCCGATCTCGCTCATGCTCTGGCGCACGTCTTCGATCAGCTTGCGCCCCTCTTCGAGGACCGCGCCCGTGCGGAACACGGCGCAGTTGTTCTGCATCACCTTCTGCATGTTGAGGCGAATCTGCGCGGTCGGTAGGCGCCCCTTGGCGTGGCGGAAGTGATCGAGACGGGCCAGCGCCTTGTCGAGCGAGACTTTGGGCGTGCTGCGATGGCTGGCGCCGGCCTCGACGATTTCGGCCGCGCGATTGGCGACGGCTCGGCCGAACACGACGAGATCGAGCAGCGAGTTCGAGCCCAGCCGATTGGCGCCATGCACCGACACGCAGGCGGCTTCTCCGGCCGCCATCACGCCGCGCAGAATCGCGTCCGAGTTGTCCTTGGTCGGTGCGATCGCCTCGCCGTGATAGTTCGTCGGAATACCGCCCATGTTGTAGTGCACGGTGGGCAGCACCGGCACGGGTTCGCGTGTCACGTCGACGCCAGCGAATATCTTCGCGCTTTCGGTGATCCCGGGCAGGCGCTCGGCAATGATCTTGGGGTCGAGGTGGTCGAGGTGCAGGAAAATGTGATCCTTGTGCTCGCCGCAACCGCGCCCTTCGCGGATTTCGACTGTCATCGAACGGCTGACCACGTCGCGCGAGGCCAAGTCCTTGGCGTGCGGCGCATATCGTTCCATGAACCGTTCGCCCTTGGCGTTCACCAGGTAGCCGCCCTCGCCACGGACGCCTTCGGTGATCAACACGCCGGCGCCGTAGATGCCCGTCGGGTGAAACTGCACGAACTCCATGTCCTGCAGCGGGAACCCCGCGCGCAACACCATGGCGTTGCCGTCGCCCGTGCACGTATGGGCGGACGTGCAGGAAAAATACGCGCGGCCGTAACCACCGGTCGCCAGCACCGTCTGATGGGCACGGAAGACGTGCAGCGAGCCGTCGTCGAGACACCAGGCGACAACGCCGACGCAGGCCCCTTCGTCGTCCATGATCAGGTCGAGCACGAAGTACTCGATGAAGAACTCGGCCTTGTGCTTCAGGCTCTGCTGGTAGAGCGCATGCAGGATCGCGTGTCCCGTGCGGTCGGCCGCCGCACAGGTGCGCTGCGCCGTCCCCTCGCCGAAGCGCGTGGTCATGCCGCCGAACGCCCGCTGATAAATCTTCCCGCCTTCGGTGCGCGAGAACGGAACGCCGTAGTGCTCCAACTCGATGATCGCGGGAATGCCTTCCCGGCACATGTATTCGATGGCGTCCTGGTCGCCCAGCCAGTCGGCGCCCTTGACGGTGTCGTACATGTGCCAGCGCCAATCGTCTTCACCCATGTTGCCGAGCGCCGCCGAAATGCCGCCCTGGGCGGCGACCGTGTGGGAACGGGTCGGGAAGACCTTGGTGAGGCAGGCGGTCTTGAGCCCCTTTTGCGCCAAGCCGACGCAGGCCCGCAGGCCGGCGCCACCGGCGCCGACGACGACCACGTCGTAATAGTGTTCCGTCACGGAATAGGCGGCCACGGGCCTAGCCTCCAAAAGCGATCGATACGACCGAAAGTGCGCAGGCCAGCCCCAGGACGAGGCAAGCACCACTCATCACAACGAGGCTCGTCACCTTGAGCCACTCGGTATGGATGTAGTCCTCGATCACCACCTGCAGTCCGAGCTTCAGGTGGTAAAAGGTGAACACGACGAGCAACAGCAGCAACCCGGCGACCACCGGGTGCGCCATCCACAGGTAGACCTGGTCGTAGCCGGCGCCGGTCAGGCTGATCAGCGACACGACGAACCAGATGCTGAGAAAAACGAGCGCGACGGCGGAGAGCCGCTGGTGCCACCAGTGGTGCGCCCCTTCTTTGGCCGATCCGAGGCCGCGCGCGTGGGCGAGCGGAGCACGCTGACTCATAGGCCACCTCGCAGCGCGTAACCCGCGACCCAGATCGCGATCGACCCGAGCACGGTCATGACCGCGACCGTCCATCCGCTCGCACGCATCGTCGGAAGATCGAACCCGCGGCCGGTGTCCCAGAACAGGTGGCGAATGCCGTTGCAAAAATGAAAGACCAGCGAGATCGTGAAACCGAACAGCACCAGCCGGCCGAGCCAGCTCCCGATCAGGTCCTGGGCGTCGGCGAAATCGTCGGGTCCGCTGGCGATGGCCACGAACCAATACGTCATGAGCAGCGCACCCAAGCCCAATCCGACACCGGTGACGCGGTGCAGGATCGACATGGTCATGGTGATCTGCCACCGGTACACCTGGAGATGCGGCGAGAGCGGGCGTTCTTGGGACACCATGGGAACCTCTCCGCGGACCGAGCGCGGCGGCTGGAAAACGCGCTCACCCTGAAGCGCGGTCGGACGGAAAAATCGGCCCGATTTAAGACGTTACGGGTGGCATAGTCAACGTTACGAACGGCTGGCGATGGCGTCGGCCAGCGCGATCGTCCGCTTGGCCTCGGCGACGTGGAGGGCCTCGACCAGCCGGCCATCGACCACGACGACTCCTTCGCCGCGAGCGATGGCAGCGGCATGGGCCTCGATGATACGCCGCGCTTGCGCCACGGCGACAGGTTCGGGGGCGAATACGCGGTTGGCGAGTTCGATCGTTTTGGGGTGGATCAGCGTCTTGCCATCGAACCCCAACGCCAGTCCTTGGCGGCATTGCGCCTCGAACCCGACCAAATCGTCCAAGTCGAGATGAACGCCGTCGAGGATGGCGCGCCCGTGGGCGCGTGCTGCCAAGAGGCAGAGTCCGAGGCCGGTGATGAACGGAAGTCGATCCGGGGTGTGCTGGGCGTGAAGGTCCTTGGCGAGATCGGAGGTTCCCATCACGAGGCAGGTGAGCCGGGGCGAGGCCGGGACGATAGCAGCGGCGTTGAGCATTGCGAGCGGCGTCTCCATCATTGCCCAGAGGGCCATCACGGCGGAGGCTCCGTGGCGCGCGAGCGCCGCGTCGGCGGCAATGACATCGGCCGCCTGGTTGATCTTCGGGACCAGCAGGGCATCGGCTCCGCTGCGTGCAATGGCCTCAAGGTCGTCCACCGCCCAACGCGTATCGAGGCCATTGCAACGAACGATGCACTCGCGTGGACCAAAACCGCCGTCGCGCAGGGCGGCGAGCACATGTCCGCGGGCCTCCGCCTTCTGGGCCGGGGCGACAGCGTCCTCGAGGTCGAAAATGATGGCGTCCACCGCGAGGGAACGGGCCTTTTCGATTGCCCGGGTGTTCGAGCCGGGGACGTAAAGCACGCTGCGACGTGGTCGTAACGAAACCGACATGGAACGCTCTCTGGATTTGCGCTGGCCGACTATGGAAGAGGCCAGAGAACCCTGGCAAGGTCCCGCGATGGCGGTGCTTTCCATACAATCGCATGTTGCTTTCGGCGCCATCGGCAATCGTGCGGCGGTGCTCGTGCTCGAGCGGCTCGGGATCGAGACGTGGTCGGTGCCGACCGTGCTGTATTCGAACCATCCGGGGCACGCAACGTTTCGCGGCGAGCGGGTCGCCGTGCCGGCGATCCGCGCGATGATCGAAGGCCTCGGCGAGGTCGTGCCGTGGCAGTCGTGCCAGGCGGTGCTGAGCGGCTATGCTGCAGATTCCGGCGTCGTCGATCTGGTAGTCGACGCCGTACACCGCGTTCGCCACGCCAATCCTCAGGGATTCCTCGCTTGCAACGCGGCATTCGCCAACGAGGACGGCGTGTTCGTGCCCGAACCGGTAGCCCGCGCGACGTGTCACGCGTTGTTTCGCGAAGCCGGCCTTTTGTTTCTCAATCAGGCCGAACTCGAGTTCGCCACCGGGCGCGTGGTGGCGGGGGTCACGGCCGCGCGAAACGTGGCCCGTGAACTCTGGCAGCAGACGACGAAGGCGATTGTCGTAACCTCGGTTCGCTCCGAGGATGGCGCGACCGCCACGATCGCGCTCGAACGCGATGCGACGTGGGTCGTCGAAACGCCGCGGCTTCCCGGGCCGGCGCACGGGGCCGGCGATTTGTTCTCCGCCCTATTCCTGGCGCATTGGCTCAAGCGCCGGTCACCGGCCGAGGCGCTTGCCAAATCGGTGGCCGGAACGTTCGGGGTGATCGCGGCGAGCGGCGAGGCGCTCGATTTGGCGCTCGTTTCGGCCCAAGAAGAGATCGTCGCTCCGAGCCGGGTCTTCGCCGTCCGTCCTCTGGCGTAGGCGGACTTCGGCTAAGCCGCCTTCTTCTTGAGGTAGCGGTTGATCAGCACCTCGGCGATCTGCACCGCGTTGAGCGCGGCGCCTTTGCGCAGGTTGTCGGACACCACCCAAAGCGACAGTCCGTGCTTCACCGTGGTGTCGGCCCGGATCCGGCTGACGAACGTGGCATAGTCCCCGACGCATTCGACCGGGGTGACGTATCCGCCCGGTTCACGCTTGTCGACGACCATCACGCCCGGTGCCTCGCGCAACACCGAACGGGCGCGCTCGACCGAAAGCGGTTTGGCGAACTCGACGTTGACCGCCTCGGAGTGGCCGACGAACACCGGCACCCGCACGCACGTCGCCGTCACATTGATCTTGGCGTCCAGGATCTTCTTGGTTTCGACCACCATCTTCCATTCTTCCTTGGTCGAACCGTCGTCCATGAACACGTCGATGTGCGGAATGACGTTGAACGCGATCTGCTTGGTGAACCGTTTCGGTTCGATCGGATCGTTGACGTAGATCGCACGCGTTTGGCCGAACAGCTCGTCCATCGCGTCCTTGCCGGCGCCCGAGGTCGATTGGTAGGTCGCAACGACCACGCGCTTGATGGTTGCTTCGTCGTGCAGTGGTTTCAGCGCCACCACCATCTGCGCCGTCGAGCAGTTCGGATTGGCGAGGATGTTGCGCTTGTGGAAGCCGGCCACGGCCTCGGCGTTGACCTCCGGCACGACCAGCGGCACGTCGGGGTCCATGCGGAAGCGCGAGGAGTTGTCGATGACGACGCAGCCTTGTTTGCCCGCCTTCGGACCAAAGTCCTCGGACACTTTGGAGCCCGCCGAGAACAGCGCGATGTCGACGGTGGAGAAGTCGAAGTCCTCGAGCGCGCGCACCTTGAGGCGCTTGTCGCCGAAGGACACCTCTTTGCCGACGGAACGGCGCGATGCGAGCGGCACCACGGTGTCGGCCGGGAACTGGCGCTCGTGCAGGATGTTGAGCATCTCGCGGCCGACGTTCCCCGTCGCTCCGACGATGGCGATGTTGTAGCCCATGGCTCACCTCGCGAGCCGCCCCATTCGATCAGGCGGCGAGTTTGTCCAGTTCCTTGAGAATGGCGTCGCCCATCACCGAGGTCGACACCTTGGCTTTGCCCGGTTGCATGATGTCGGCGGTCCGCAGGCCGCCGTCCAGCACCTTGCCGACGGCGGCTTCGACGAGGTCGGCGTCGTCGCCCATATCGAAGGAATAGCGCAGCATCATCGCCAGGCTGAGAATCGAGGCGATCGGATTGGCCAGGCCTTTGCCGGCGATGTCCGGGGCGCTGCCGTGCACCGGCTCATACAACGCGCGCCGACGGCCCGTCGGGTCCGCTGGACCGAGCGAAGCCGACGGCAGCATGCCGATCGATCCCGTCAGCATCGAGGCGACATCGGACAGGAGATCGCCGAACAGGTTGTCCGTGACGATGACGTCGAACTGCTTGGGGTTGCGCACGAGCTGCATGCCGCAAGCATCGGCGAGCATGTGGCTGAGCGCAACGTCGGGGTAATGCTTGTGGGTTTCGGTGACGACTTGGCGCCACAGGACGCCCGACTCCATCACGTTGGATTTTTCGCTGGAGCACACCTTGCCCTGCCGCTTGCGGGCGAGTTCGAAGGAGACCCGGGCGACGCGCTCGATCTCATCGGAGGTGTAGACCTGCGTGTCGACGCCGCGCCGGCGTCCGTCGGGCAGCTTCTCGATCCCGCGCGGCTTGCCGAAGTAGACCCCGCTCGTGAGCTCGCGCACGATCATGATGTCGAGGCCCGAAACGATGTCTTCTTTGAGGGTCGAAGCCCCGGCGAGCGCCGGGAAGACCTTGGCCGGGCGGAGGTTGGCGAAGAGATCCATGTCCTTGCGCAGGCGGAGCAGAGCGGCCTCCGGGCGCAGATGGCGCGCCACGTTGTCCCACTTGGGTCCGCCGACGGCGCCGAACAGAACGGCGTCCGCCTGCATCGCTGCGTCCATGGTCTTGTCGGTGAGCGGCGTGCCGTGGGCCTCAAAGGCGGCGCCACCCACCAAGTCCTCGCTCACGCCGAAGGACACGGCGCGGCGCTTGCTCATCCACTCGAGGACGCGGCGGGCCTGGGCGATGCCTTCAGGGCCGATGCCGTCGCCGGCAAGGATCAGAAGTTTCTTGTTGGACGCCATGATGCTCGTGCCTCAGACCCAGGGCCGTTCCGTCTTCGATCGTGCTTCGTAGGCCGAAATACTCTTCTCGGCCTGGAGCGTGATCCCGACGTCGTCGAGCCCGTGCAGCAGGTTGTGCTTGCGATGGGCGTCGACCTCGAAGCGGATCGCGGCCCCGCCCGGGCGCGTGATCGTCTGAGCCGCCAAGTCGACCGTGAGGATCGCGCCCTGTTGCGCATCCTTCATCAAGGCATCGACATCGGCCTTGGGCAGCGTGATGCAGAGGATGCCGTTCTTGGCGCAGTTGTTGAAGAAGATGTCGGCGAAGCTCGTCGCGATGAGGCAACTGATGCCGAAATCGGAAATCGCCCACGGCGCGTGCTCTCGCGAGGAGCCGCAGCCGAAGTTGTCGCCCGCGACCAGGATCTTCGCTTGCCGGAACGGCTCACGATTGAGGACGAAGTCGCGCTTTTCCTGCCCCTTGTCGTCATAGCGCATGGGATAAAACGCGGCCTTGCCGAGGCCCGTGCGTTTGATCGTCTTGAGATAGCGCGCGGGAATGATCGTGTCGGTATCGATATTCGGTAGCGGCAATGCCGCGGATGTCGCCTTGAGAACGGTGAACTTCTGCATCGTCGGCTCCTAGCGGGCGAGTTGGCGCACGTCGGCGAGACGGCCGGTGATGGCGGCCGCGGCGGCCATCGCCGGGCTCAACAGATGGGTCCGCGCGCCCGGGCCCTGGCGACCCTCGAAATTGCGGTTCGAGGTCGAGGCACAACGTTCGCCGGGACCGACCTTGTCCGGGTTCATGCCGAGACACATCGAGCAGCCGGGCTCGCGCCACTCCCATCCCGATTCGAGGAAGACTTTGTCGAGCCCCTCTTGTTCGGCGGCCTGCTTCACCAAGCCCGAGCCGGGAACGACCATTGCCTTGACGTGGGAGGCAACTTTGCGACCCTTGATCACCGAAGCAGCCGCGCGGATGTCTTCCAAACGGGCATTCGTGCACGACCCGATGAAGACCCGGTCGATGCGAATGTCGGTCAGCTTCGTGCCGGGTTTCAGGCCCATGTATTCGAGTGAGCGCTGCATCGACGAACGCTTGTGCTCGTTGGGCTGATCCGCCGGGTCGGGTACGAGCCCGGTAATGGGCAGAACATCCTCTGGGCTCGTTCCCCAGGTCACCTGCGGCGCCACTTCGGAAGCGCGCAAGGTCACCTCTTTGTCGTAGCGGGCGCCGGGATCGGTCGGCAGCGTGCGCCAGTAGCGCTCGGCTTGCTCCCAAAGAGCTCCCTTGGGGGCCATCGGCCGACCCTTGACATAGGCGAACGTCGTATCGTCGGGCGCGACCAAGCCAGCACGGGCCCCGGCCTCGATGCTCATGTTGCACATCGTCATGCGACCTTCCATCGACAGCGCGCGCACCGCTTCACCGGCGTACTCGATCACATGTCCGGTGCCCCCCGCCGTACCGATCTTGGCGATGATCGCGAGGATCAGGTCTTTGGCCGAAATGACGGCCCCGGGGAGCCCTTCGACCGTGACCCGCATGTTCTTCGGGCGCTTGAGCGGAAGGGTTTGTGTGGCCAGCACGTGCTCGACCTCGGACGTTCCGATGCCGAAGGCGAGAGCGCCGAAGGCGCCATGGGTTGCGGTATGGGAGTCGCCGCAAACGATCGTCATGCCCGGCTGGGTCATGCCCTGTTCTGGCCCGATGATGTGGACGATGCCCTGCCGAATGTCGCCCATCGCGATGTAGGGCACTCCGAACTCCTTGACGTTCTTGGTTAGAGTGTCGAGTTGCAGACGCGACTCATCGTCCTTCACGAACTGTAGCCGATCGGCCGTGGTCGGGACGTTGTGGTCGGGTACGGCCAGCGTCAGATCCGGGCGTCGCACCTTGCGGCCGTTGGACCGCAGCCCTTCGAAGGCCTGCGGGCTCGTCACTTCGTGGACGAGGTGACGGTCGATATAGAGTAGGACGGTCCCGTCATTGCTCTGTTGTACGACGTGGGCGTCCCAGATCTTGTCGAACAGGGTGCGTGCGGCCATCGCGTCCTCCCGAGGGGTAAAGCGTTATTCCTTGGTCGCCGGACTCTCGGCCGGCGCCGCCGCGGCGTCCTCGAGAAGATAATCGCGCTTTTCGGCAATGCGGGCCTTCTTACCGGCACGGCCGCGCAGGTAATAGAGCTTCGCCCGGCGGACATCGCCACGACGCAGCACCTCGATCGAATCGATTTGCGGCGAGTAGAGCGGGAACACGCGCTCGACCCCTTCGCCGTACGAGATCTTGCGCACGGTGAATGACGAGTTGATGCCGCGGTTGCGCCGCGCAATGCAGACTCCTTCGAAGGCTTGGACGCGTTCCCGTTCGCCTTCGATGATCTTCACGTTCACGACGAGGGTATCGCCGGGACGAAACTCGGGGACCTTGGCCGCGCGCTTGGCGACCTGCTCCCTCTCGAGTTGCTCGATGATGTTCATGGCTCGACTCCTGTCTTGTTGCGGGCGAGATGCCGACGCCAGAGGTCGGGTCGCCGTTGCTTGGTAATTTCTTCCGATTGCGCCTGTCGCCAGCGGCGAATCGCGTCGTGGTGGCCGGACAGCAGCACGTCCGGGACCGGCCGGTCCTCCCAGACGCGAGGCTTCGTGTAGTGCGGATATTCGAGGAGGTCGTCCGCGAAGCTTTCCTCGTTCAATCCGTCGGCATCGCCGATGACACCGGGCAGCAGACGGACGATGGCATCGATCAGCGCGATCGCCGCCGGTTCGCCGCCCGAAAGGACGAAATCACCGAGGCTGATCTCCTCGATCGCGCGTGCTTCGATCAAGCGTTGGTCGACGCCTTCGAAGCGGCCGCAGATCAAGGTCACCCAATCGGCGGCCGCCAACTCGCGCACCATGGTCTGATCGAGGAGGCGACCACGCGGACTCAAGTACACGAGGCGGCGCTGTGGTCCGATCGCGGGGCCGCGCTGAAGCGCCGTCTCGATGGCCCGCGCTAGCACGTCGGGACGCAGCACCATGCCTGGACCGCCCCCGAACGGGGTGTCATCGACCGTGTGATGGCGATCCGTGGCCGATCGGCGAATGTCTACGGTTTCGAGATTCCATATCCCGGTCTTGAGGGCCCGTCCCGCGAGCGAGAGCCCGAGCGGGCCGGGAAACGCCTCGGGCAGCAGGGTCAGCACCTGCGTGGTCCACAGTGGCTCCGCACGATCTAGGGCATTGGCGGTCATGACCGCTCCCGCGATCGGCGATCGCTGTAGATCCACTCATCGTCGGCTTTTATCCGAAGGCCGTCGGCGAGGCTCACGCTGGGGACGAAGTCGGCCGTGAACGGCACCATGAAACGGCCACCGTCTTCTCGTTCCACTTCGACCAAGTCGCCCGCACCATAGTTGTGAAACGCGATCACCGTGCCGAGCGCCCGTCCATCGACATGGCGCACGGGGAGTCCCTCGAGGTCGGCTTGGTAGAACTCGTCCGGCGCGGTTGCCGGCAGCCGGGAGCGATCGAGGAACAGCTGAACGCCACGCAGTGCCTCAGCGGCGTTGCGGTCGCGCACGCCCTCGAGGGCAGCGACGACGATGCCCTTGTTCTCGCGATATCGAACCACGGTGTAGTTCACGGTGCCGGTCTCATCGGTGAGCGGTCCATAGGCCGTCAGGGCGGTCGGATCCGAAGCGAAGCATCTGATCTTCACTTCGCCCTTCAGTCCGTGCGCCGTGGCGATCACGCCAAGGCAGACACGGGACGCCCTCGCCCGGTTGGCCACGGTCGCCGGTTAGCCTCCCTGGGCCGCCGGCGCCGCTTCGGCGGCGGGGGCAGCATCGGCTTTGGCGCCCTGGGCGGCCTTCAGTCGTTCTTGTGCCTTGGCCTTGGGGATCGCCTTCTGCGGGTTGTTGCGGCGCGGCGGCATCGCGATCAGTTTCGCCTCACCCAGGAAACGGGCCACCCGCTCGCTCGGCTGGGCGCCCTTGCTCAGCCAATGCTTGATGCGCTCGACGTCGAGCTTCAACCGACTCGGGTCGGCCTTGGGCATCAGCGGATTGAACGAGCCCACGCGTTCGATGAAACGACCATCCCGCGGGCTACGGGAATCGGCAATGACGATGCGGTAGTACGGGCGTTTCTTGGCGCCCGCGCGGGACATGCGAATACGAATGGCCAAGTTCAGTTGCTCCCTTCAAAGCATAGATAGGTGTTGGATCAACGCGGAAAACCCTGTGGTGGAATCAAACTGCGCAATGCCTGCGGCGAAATCTTGCCGCCCTTCGTCAGCTTGCCGACTTTGCGCATCATGTCGGACATCTGGCGGTACTGCTTCAGGAGCCGGTTGACGTCCTGAATCTGAACGCCGGCCCCCGCCGCGATGCGGCGACGGCGCGAAGCGTTCAGGATATTGACGTTGCGGCGCTCTTTCTTGGTCATCGCGTAGATGATCGCTTCCTGACGAGCGAGAAGCTTGTCGTCGAGGTTGGCTTCGGCCATCTGCTTTTTGACCTTGCCGACGCCGGGCAACATCGCCATGAGACCCTGCATCCCGCCCATCTTGCGCATCTGCCGGAACTGCTTCGCCAAATCCTCGATGTCGAACTGGCCGCTCAACAGCTTCTGTTCGAGCTTCTCGGCTTCGTCCTTCTCGATCGTTTCGGCTGCTTTCTCGACGAGCGATACGACGTCGCCCATACCGAGGATGCGCGATGCGACGCGTGACGGGTGGAAATCCTCCAGTGCGTCCAGTTTCTCGCCCGAGCCCATCAGCTTGATCGGACACCCGGTCACCGCCCGCATGCTGAGCGCGGCACCGCCCCGGGCATCGCCGTCGACCCGGGTGAGCGCGATGCCCGTGATACCAACGCGTTCCTTGAACGCTTTGGCGACATTGACCGCGTCCTGGCCGGTCAGCGAATCGGCGACCAACAGAATCTCCGTCGGACGCACCGCGTCGCGTACCGCGACGACCTCGGTCATCATCGCTTCGTCGATGTGCAGCCGACCGGCGGTGTCCAGGATGACGACATCGGCGCCCTGGAGCTTGGCGGCTTGGATGGCCCGCCGGCTGATGTCCACCGGCATTTGGCCGTCGACGATCGGAAGCGTCGCGACGCCGGCTTGCTCACCCAAGACCTTGAGCTGCTGTTGGGCCGCCGGGCGGTAGACGTCGAGCGAGGCGAGGAGCACTTTCTTGTGCTCCTTGTCCTGCAAACGCTTGGCGATCTTCGCCGCGGTCGTCGTCTTCCCCGAGCCTTGGAGCCCGACGACCAACAACGGCACGGGCGGCACGGCCCTCAGGTTGATCGGCTCTGCGGCGCGGCCCAAGGTCTCGACGAGGTGGTCGTGGACGACCTTGATGACCATCTGGCCTGGGGTGACGGAGCGCAAGACGTCGGCACCCACGGCCTTGGTCTGGACTTGCGCAACGAAATCCCGGACGACCGGCAGGGCCACGTCGGCTTCGAGCAACGCGACACGTACCTCGCGCAAGGCCTCGGCGACGTCCGATTCCTTGAGGACGCCGCGCTTGGTCAAGCGATCGAAGACCCCGGTCAGCCGTTCCTGAAGTGCCTCGAACATCGTCGTCGTACCCGCAAACGCCAAAATCGCCAGTGCACGAACATCGTGGACTGGCGGACCGACCCGCCAGCGGATCGGCTCAAGCCCTTGAAAAGCCTTGAGGGCGCGGACCATACGCCCCGCCCTTCCACGCCGTCAAGGCGTCCTTCCGACGTTGGTCCACCCCGGAAACGGTTGGATTCCCGGGGGTTGTGGCCATATAAGCGGACCATGGACACGGCATTCGTGAAAATGCACGGCCTCGGCAACGATTTTATCGTGTTCGACGCGCGCCAGCGGCGGATCGGCCTTGGGGCTGCCCAAATCCGCGCGCTTGCCGACCGTCACCGCGGGATCGGCTGTGACCAGGTGATCGTGATCGAGCCGGCGGCACAAGACCTCGCCATGTTGCGCTTTTTCAACGCCGATGGCGGTGAGTCGGGCGCCTGTGGCAACGGAACGCGATGCGTCGGAGCCATGTTGCTCGATCAAACCGGGAGCGATCACGCGACGCTGTCGACGGTCGCCGGACGAATAGCGGTCGACCGCAGCGATGGCGAGGTTTGGGTGGATATGGGGCCGGCGCGCCTCGACTGGCGCGATATTCCCCTGAGCCGACCGCAAGACACCCTGCATCTCGAACTCCGGGTGGACACCGAGGCTGGTTCCCTCGCGGACCCCGTTGCCGTGAGTATGGGCAATCCCCACGCGGTGTTTTTCGTGCCCGATGTCGAGGTGTTCGACCTCGCAACGATCGGGCCGCGTCTGGAACGCCATCCACTGTTTCCCGAGCGCGCCAACATCACGCTCGCCAACGTTCAGGGGCGGGAACGCATCGTGGCGCGCGTCTGGGAGCGGGGGGCCGGTCTGACGCTCGCCTGTGGAACAGCCGCCTGCGCGATGGCGGTGGCGGCCGTACGGCGGGACCTCTGTGACCGCCGCGTCAAAGTCGTCTTGCCCGGCGGCACGCTGACGATCGAGTGGCGTGCCGACAATCATGTCCTGATGAGCGGAGCCGTGAGCAAAGTGTTCCAAGGCTCCATCGATCTCGACCGGCTGACGGCGCGGCCGTGAACGTCGTGCGCGACATCGATGTCGTGACATTCGGGTGCCGCCTCAATTCGTACGAATCGGAGGTGATCCGGCGCCAGGCGTCTGCGGCCGGACTTACCGACGCGGTGATCATCAATACCTGCGCCGTAACGGCCGAGGCCGAACGGCAGGCCCGCCAAACTATTCGCCGCGTGCGCCGTGAAAGACCGGGCACCCGGGTCATCGTCACCGGGTGTGCGGCCCAGATCCGTCCGGCCGACTATGCGGCCATGCCCGAGGTCGATCAGGTCGTGGGCAACCTCGAAAAACTGCAGCCCGAGACGTTCGGGGTTCCGACGCCGCCACGGGTGCGGGTCGAAGACATCATGGCGCTACGCGAGACAGCCGGGCATCTGATCGAAGGATTCGAGGGCCGCGCGCGCGCCTTTCTCGAGATTCAGCAGGGCTGCAATCACCGCTGCACGTTCTGCATCATTCCGTTCGGGCGTGGCAATTCGCGGAGCGTGCCGGTCGGGCATGTGGTCAGCGAGGCTGAGCGGCTGGTGGCGGGCGGCTTTCGCGAGCTCGTCTTGACGGGAGTCGACATCGGCGAGTACGGGCGCGACCTGCCTGGCCAACCGAATTTGGCCGTGCTCGTGCGGCGATTGCTCGACCGCGTTCCCGGGTTGTCCCGCCTGCGATTGAGTTCGATCGATCCGGCCGAGGTCGATGACGCCCTGCGCTCGCAGCTTGTCGCCGAACCGCGGTTGGCGCCGCATCTGCACCTGAGCCTCCAATCGGGGAACGACCTGGTGCTGCGTCGGATGAAACGACGCCATTCGCGCGACGACGCGATTGCCTTGTGCCGGACCCTTCGCTCAGGGCGTCCCGAGTTCGTCTTTGGCGCCGATTTCATCGCGGGCTTTCCGACCGAGAGCGATGCGATGTTTGCCGACACCTTGGCCCTGGTCGAAGAGTGTGACCTCGCGTTGCTGCATGTTTTCCCGTACTCGGCACGTAACGGCACGCCGGCGGCGCGTATGCCTCAAGTTCCGCTCGCCATCCGTCGGGCGCGAGCCGCACAACTTCGGGAGGCGGGCGCAAGGACTCTTGATCGCCGGCTTGAGCGGATGGTGGGTACGACCGTACAAGTGCTCGTCGAGGACGGTCGGTCGGGTCGTTCGGAACACTATCTTCCCGTCGAGCTGGAAGGAGTGGCCGAGGTCGGGCAGATCGTGGCGGCTCGCGTCATCGACCGTCGCGGCGATCGTCTGCGGGCTTCCGCCGTCGATGGCTGAGTCCGAGCGGCGAACCGGCTGGTTGGGCAGGCTGCGACAGGGCCTTGCCCGCACCGCCGCAGCGTTGGGCACGGGCCTCGGTGGTGTGTTCGTGCGCCGTCGCCTCGACCGCGCGGCACTGGAGGAACTCGAAGAAATCCTTATTCGCGCTGATCTCGGGGTGGCCACGGCAGCAGCGGTCACGGAACGACTGGCCGCGACGCGGTTCGACCGCGAGGTGACCGAGCAGGAGATCCGTCAGGCGTTGGCCGACGAGGTCGCGGCGGTACTCGGTCCGGTTGCCGTCCCCCTCGTCATCGACACGGCACGACGTCCCCATGTCGTCCTGGTCACGGGCGTCAATGGCACGGGCAAGACGACGACGATCGGAAAGATGGCGAGTCGCTTTCGACGCGAGGGCCGCACCGTGTCGATCGCGGCGGGCGACACGTTCCGAGCCGCCGCGATCGAACAACTCAAGGTCTGGGCCGAGCGTAGCGGCGCCAAGTTCTTTTCGCGGGCCCAAGGGTCGGACGCGGCCGGCCTGGCGTTCGACGCACTGACCAAGGCGCGCGCCGACGGAGACGACGTCCTGCTCATCGATACGGCCGGCCGTTTGCAGAACAAGGCCGGTTTGATGGAAGAGTTGCGCAAGATCGTCCGCGTCTTGCGCAAGGTCGATGCGACGGCGCCGCATACCGTGCTTTTGGTGCTCGACGCGACGACGGGCCAGAACGTCCTGAATCAGGTCGAGTTGTTCCGTGACGTGTGCGAGGTCTCCGGCCTGATCATGACCAAGCTCGACGGGACCGCGAAAGGTGGGGTTCTGGTGGCGGTCGCTGCCAAGTTCGGCCTACCCATTCACGCCATCGGAGTCGGCGAGAGCATCGACGACCTGCAACCCTTCGACGCGACCGCGTTCGGCAAAGCCTTGGTCGGGCAGGTCTGATCAGCGCTCGATCGTCACGTAAGCGCCAACGCCGATTCCGCGAATCGCGCTGGCCCGTCCGCGATTGACCACCAGCTCGGCGAGGCCGAGCGAGTTTTCCAGCCACGCGAGTTGCCCTGGGGCCATATCGGCAAACGTCCGTATCCGATCCGCGCGGCAACCGGCCACCCCAAGGCTTGCGCAGGACGGCAGCGAACCGGCCCGCAAGCCCGTCATCGCGTTGCCGAAGTGGTCGACGTAAATGACCTCGCTGAGATCGTCTGGCCAGTCGTGCCCAGGCGTGGGCGGCGGGATCGGAACGCCCAGCGGGGCTTCGCCGCGCGCCAGCATCGCGGCGACGGGCGCGAACAGGTCGCGGCCATGAAACGTCGCGCTCAAACGCGGAGGCTGCCAAGTGATCCGCCACCAACGGCAATGCCGGGCGCGACGCGCGACGATCGCACACAGGCCATTCCCCGGACCCACGAACCAACGATCATCGGCGTTGAGGATGCAGGGCAGGCGTTCGTCGCTTCCGACCCCTGGATCGACGACCGCGACGACGACATGATCGCGCGGCAGGTCCTGGGCGAGCGCCGCAAGCAGGTAGGCGCTGGCGCGGACATTTCCCGTCGGTGCATCGGCCAACATGGAGACGACCGGGATATTCGGGGCGTGCCGGAGAAGCACAGCGGTCATCTGACCAACGTATGGGCCGTCCGCGCCGAAGTCGGTGAAGAGCTGGAGAATCATGGGGCCTTTGGTCGCGGCTGGCCCGGGCGATCGGCCCTGGTATGCTCGCCACAATTCGGATTTCGCAACATGGCCGCGCCCACCAATACTAATCCGCTCGCGAAGCTCGCCGTCGATCTCCTGCCGTTGATCGTGTTTTTCGTGGCCAACGGCATCTGGGGAATCATGCCGGCCACGATCGCCCTGATGCCGGCGACCGTGATCGCACTCGGGGCGTCGTATTGGATGACCCGCAGATTCGCTCTATTGCCGGTGGTCACGCTGGGAATCGTCTTGATTCTGGGTGGAATGACAATCGCGCTGAACGATGAGTTATTCATCAAACTCAAGCCGACGATCGTCAGCGCACTTTTTGCCATCGTGTTGTTTGCCGGGCTGGCTCTCCGACGGTCTCTCTTGAAGCTGGTGCTCGGTGACATGATCCCGCTGACGGACACCGGCTGGCGCATTCTGACGGTTCGCTGGGCGTCGTTCTTCCTCGGGTTGGCGGTGCTCAACGAGATCGTTTGGCGCTCTTTCGGGACGGACACGTGGGTGTCATTCAAGGTCTTTGGCATCACGCTGTTGACCGTGGTGTTCAGCGTCAGCCAGATGTCGGTGCTGCAGCGACATCGGCTTTCTGACAGCGCGTCGCCCTCATAGTCCGGCCGGGCGTTCGTCGCCCCAATCTCCCTCCGGATTGGATCGCGGAGCGAAGACGGCGGCGTTGGCCACCTCGTCGTGATGGCGAATGGCCCAACGCACGCTGGGGAATGCCAGTGCATCCCATGGAATCCGTTGCCGTTCGAAGAACCGAGCCTCGAGGGTCTCGGGCCCGGGGACGAGTTCGTCCGTTTCAGCGATGGCTTGGTAGATTAGCTGAACTTGGCTGATGCGCCGGACACTGTAGACGGCGAGGAGTGCGCGAATGGTCGGAACCACGCCCGCCTCTTCGCGAGTCTCGCGCAACGCACCGTCGATGGTCGTCTCGTGTTCTTCGAGATAGCCGGCGGGGATCGTCCAGAAGCCGCGCCTGGGCTCGATCGCTCGTCGGCACAAGAGAATCCGATCGCGCCAGGTCGTCAGCGTTCCGACGACGATCTTGGGATTGACGTAGTTGATGAATCCACAGATATCGCAGACGGCGCGCATCTTGGTGTCGCCGGCCGGCACGGCGTAAACGACCTTCTCGGGCTGGTTCGGAAATCGGGGAGGTGGGGCCACGGAGACAGTCTTGCACCGGCGGCCGGTACGATCCAAGCGAGGCAAGAAAAAGGGGCGCCTTTAGGCGCCCCGTTGTGACCGGCGAAAGCCAAGCTCGACGCTAGACGCGGATATCGACTTTGTTGCCGCGTTGCTCTTCGGTTTCGCGTCGTTCGCGCCGCTCTTCGTCGGCCCGCTCATCCGCGTCCGCACGCGCTCGCAGTTCGTCCGTGCGTCGATCGTTCTCGATAATCGAGTTGGCGCCACCGCCATCCTGACCTTCCGCGTCGGAGCGGCTGGTCTCCTGAATCGGTCGGCGTGTCTCTTGGGCCGCAACACGGCGTAACGGGAATTCCGCCGGAACCGGGGCGGTCGCGCCACCGGGTGGCAAACCGCCGGGACTGATCTGGACCATGAAACCTCCCACGCGCGCGCTAACCGTTCGTCAAGGTTAACCGCCGTAGAATTCTATTACCTAGGACCTCGCCGCGCGATATTCAAGCGCCCCGCTTCTCATTTTGGGACAAATTGTATCGAATTGCTCCAAGACGACCGTGACCGAACTCCCGGTTGAGCCAAATTGAGTGGGCGTAACTCTCGGGAGGCACTCGGAGAACCTTAGATTCCAGCCATTTTTTGCGTCTCTCGCGGTTGGCACAGGTCTTGCTGAGATCACCATGTCTGGGTTTGGCTGGGCCTGGGCCTGGTGCGGTTTTCAGCCAATGGATTACGGATCGATCCCCCAAATTTGTCCGTAATTTGTAGAGGGCGCATTGTCGAAATGCGCCTTCTACTTTTTTGGGCTTAGGGGCGCCGAAGCGCCGTCAGTCGAGACTGAACGAGCATCTCGATCTCTGATCCACTTGCCACATGACCAAGCAGTCGCCGCCAGAGCCGTTCGGCCTCCGCCGGATTGTCGCGTTGGGATTCCCCTAGCCCGACGTAATAGAGCGCCTCGACGTGGTTGGGCTGATGTTCGAGCAGGCGCCGATAGAGGTTCAAGGCTGCGGTCGGTACGTTGGCGCCCGTCGGCGCAGTCTCCAGGTTTGCGCGGGCGCCGGCCTGTAGGACCTCGGCATCGTTGGGCCAAAGCTCCGCCGCCCGGGCGTAGGCGGCGAGACTATCGGTGGATCGCCCGAGCACTTGGTAGGAGCGGCCGAGCCGCAACCAGCCGTCGCGATCATCGGCGTTGCTGGCCAGTCGCTGCGCCAAGGTTGCCACCATCGACTGAACCATGGCGTTTTGTTGGTCGGTAGCGGCGTGGGCCGTCGCTTCGTTTCCGACTGGCGAAGGAGGTGGCGCCGATGGACGGGACTCCGTTGGGCTCGGTGAGCCGCGCTGCAACGCCTCGAGGCGCGCTTGGGCCTCGCGTGCCTTCTGCCCTTCGCCCAGCACCTGGTAAGACCGGATCAACCGCTGCCAGCCTTCGATATCGTTGGGGTTCTGTCGTAGGCGCGCGGCCAGACCTTCGACCATGCTGCGGATCATCGCATTGCGATCCTCGGTCGACAGGGATTGCGCGGCCTGCATGTCCTCGGCCGTTGGTCCGCGCGGGCGCTCGGGTCCGCGGGTCGGTGATCGCAGAGCAGCAAGGCTACGGGGGTCGATCGCCAATTCGCGCGCCGCGCTCTCGATCTGGCTGACCAGCATGCCGCGCCAAGGCGCCTCTTCCGGCGTGTCGAACGCCAAGGCCGACCATCGATCGAGAGCCTCGCGCCAGCGTCCGGCTTGGGCATCGCTCAGCGCGAGGTAGAATCGTGCGGCGGGATCGCTGGGATCGCTCTTCAACGCGCGGTCGAAGGCCTCCCGAGCTTGCGGCGTCACAACCCCATCGGCGGCCATGACCAAACTTTCGCCGTAGAAGGACCGGAGGCGCTCGTCGCCGGGGGCGATCTCGATGGCGCGACGAAAGGCCTCGATCGCCCGGTGGGGTTCAGCCGTGATCATGAACGATCGGCCGAGCAGCACCCAACCATCGACATCGTCGGGTTGATCGCGCAGGCGCGCTTCCAGACGGGCAATCGATTGACGCATGTCGGTGGCGTCGGCTGGGACCGCTCGCTGGGCGCCGGTACCGGCAGGCTGTCCGGGCAACGCGGGATTGCCGCGCCAGCCATAAATGCCGGCCCCGGCAAGCGGGATCGCGAGGACGACGATAAGAACAGCAGCCCTCCGCCAACCGTGCTCCTTTCGATCGCTTCCGCCGCTTGGTCCGGTGGCCGTCTCTGTCGCCAACAATCGTCGGGCGATCTCGCGTCGGGCGGATTCGAGTTCGTCGCCGCCGATCAAACCACGTGCGGCATCGGTCTCGAGCTCTTGCAGCTGCGCTCGGTACACGGTCGCATCGTAGGCCTGGCGCTCGGTGAGCGTCGTCCCGGCACGCAGGAGTGACCGAACGAGGGCGATCAGCACTGCCAGAGTAATAACGCCTGCGAGTCCCCAAACGATCATGGCCGCACCCGGTCATCGCTCGAGAGCAGGGCGTCGAGCTTGCGCTGCTCCTCGGTGCTGAGCGGGGGCTCGGCGCGCGTCCCCCGTTTGCGCCGGACTTGGACAATGGCGATTGCGACGACCAATGCGAACAGCAGCGCGGGGCTCAACCAGAGCAGCGCCGTCGACCACTTGAAGGGAGGTCGCATCAAGACCCAGTCGCCGTAGCGATCGACGACGTACCGCCGAACCTTTTCGTCGCTGTCGCCAGCCGCAATGCGCTCCCGCACGATTTGTCGAAGCTGGCGCGCCAACTCGGCGTTCGAGTCGTTGATCGCCTGGTTCTGGCACACCAGACAGCGAAGTTCCTTGTGTAGTGCCAACGCCCGATGCTCGGCCGTCGGGTCTGCGAGCGGTCGATCGGCCTGCGCTGCGACGGAACCAGCGGTGATCAGCCAAGCGAGGAGGATAGCGGCGAGGAGCCTAGCCATCGCATCGCACCTGACGCTCCCCGCGAAGGCGGGGCAGAATCTCGCGTTCGAGGACGTCACGCGTGAGGACGCTGATGTGCTTGTATTGAATGCAGCCGCGACCATCGACAACGAAGGTCTCGGGCACGCCATAGACGCCCCATTCGATGCTGACGCGCCCGTCGCGATCGGCGCCCGTTCGGCTGTAGGGATCGCCAAACGCGGCGAGCCAGCGTTCGGCCGCTTCGGGTTCATCCCGCTGGTTGATTCCGACGATGAGGACGCGACCCGTTCTCGCGAGGTCCATGAGCAGCGGGTGCTCCTCGCGGCAGGGAATGCACCAGGATGCGAACACGTTGACCAGGGTGGGCGTCCCTGCGCGCAGATCGTCGCTGCTCAATCCGGTGGCCCGGCCCTTGACCGGAGCCAGGTCGAACGTCGGAGCCATCTTGCCGATGAGGGCCGACGGAATCTCGCGTGGCCGCAGCGTGAGTCCGACCGCGAGTGCGACAGCCAGGACGACGAACACCGCGAGCGGAACGAGGACCCGCCAAGTCATCGCTATTCCGCAGGCGCTAGAGCGGCCGCCGCGGCCCGGCGCGCCGGGGCGCCGACGCGGTGGCGGCGATCACTCAAGGACAGCAGTCCCCCGAGCACCATGATGAGCGCACCGCTCCAAATCCAATGAATCATCGGTTTGCGGTAAAGCCGAGCGGCAAACCCGCCGTCACCCGTGGATTCTCCCATCGCGATGTAGATATCCCCCCCGAAGCGCGGTCGGATGGCCGCCTCGGTGGTCGCCATCGGTGGATTGGCAAAGCGGCGTGTCTCGGGCTCCATCACCGCGATCAGGGCGTTGTCTTGGTAGATTCGGAACGTTCCGCGGATAGCATCATAATTTGGCCCGCGCGCGGGGCGCGCGCCGTCGAACACGGCGGTGTACCCGGCGAACTCGACCGACTGGCCCGGCTTCATGGCCTCGAGTCTCTCGGTTTCCCACGCGAGCGATCCGGTGATCCCCAGGATCAAGACCCCGACTCCGGCGTGCGCTATCGCCGCCCCCAACGCCGCCCGCGGCGTGTTGACGGCCCGCGCCACGACATCGCGCCATTGCACTCGACCGACTCCCCAACGTTCGGCGACGTCAGCGAGCGCGCCACCAACCACCCAGGTTCCCAGCGCAATGCCACCGACGGCGAGCGGCGGGATACCGGCAGTGACATAGAGCGTCAGGGCTGCGGTGATCGCCGCGAGTAGTGCAGCGAACTTGAGGCGAGCCAGGGCTCCCGACAGGTCCCCTCGCTTCCACGGCAACATCGGGCCAATGGTCATGAGGATGACGAGTGGGGCCATCAGGGGGGCGAACGTCGAATTGAAGAACGGTGGCCCGACGGTGACCTTCTCCCCAGTCACCGCGTCGAGGAACAGTGGATACATGGTTCCGAGCAGCACCGTGCCGGTGGCCGCCATCAGCAGCAGATTGTTGAGGACAAGGGTGCCCTCGCGGCTGATCGGGGCGAACAAGCCTCCGGGCGCGAGTTTGGCGGCGCGACTGGCGTAGAGCGTCAGGGCACCGCCGATCGCGATGACGAGAAACGCAAGGATGAAAACGCCGCGCGAAGGATCGGTGGCAAACGCATGAACCGAGTTCAGAACACCCGAGCGGACGATGAACGTCCCGAGCAGACTGAGTGAAAACGTCAGGATGGCGAGCAATACGGTCCAGGCCTTCAGCGTGTCGCGACGTTCGACCACGATCGCCGAATGCAACAACGCGGTCCCCGCCAGCCACGGCATGAACGAGGCGTTCTCGACCGGGTCCCAGAACCACCAGCCGCCCCACCCGAGCTCGTAGTAGGCCCACCAACTGCCGAGGGCGATGCCGATCGTGAGGAACGTCCAGGCCGCCAGCGTCCACGGCCGCACCCAGCGCGCCCACGCGGCGTCGACCCGGCCGTCGATCAGCGCGGCGATGGCGAAACTGAACGCGATCGAGAACCCGACGTAGCCGAGGTAGAGAAACGGCGGATGGAACGCGAGGCCGGGGTCCTGCAACAGCGGGTTCAGGCCGTTGCCCTCCAGCGGGGCGGGCACCACGCGTTCGAACGGGTTCGACATGAACACGAGGAGACCGAGGAATCCGACGGCGACCAAACCCTGGACCGCGATGACCCGGGCGCGCAAGACGGGCGGAATGTTGCGCCCGAAACCGGCGACGGCCGCACCGAATAGCGCCAGGATCAAGACCCAGAGCAGCAGCGATCCTTCGTGGTTTCCCCAAACTCCGGAGATCTTGTAGAGCAACGGTTTTTCCGTGTGCGAGTTCTGCCAGACATTGAGCACCGAGAAATCCGACGTTACGTACACATAGGTCAGGCAGGCGAAGGAAAACGCCAGGAGCGCGGCTTGGGCGAGGGCGGCCGGTTGGGCCACGGCGGTCCAGGACGGCACCCGACGGCTGGTGCCGACGAGTGGAAAGGTTCCTTGAACGATCGCCACGACGAGCGCGAGGATGACGGAAAAATGGCCGAGTTCGGGGATCATTTCGCGGCCTCGCCCATCCAGTGCCCCGACTTCTTGAGCGCATCGGCGACTTCCGGCGGCATATAGTTCTCGTCGTGTTTGGCTAGCACCGTGGAAGCGAGGAAGACGCCGTCCTCGCCCAAGCGACCTTCGGTGACGACGCCCTGGCCCTCGCGGAACAGATCGGGCAGGAGGCCGGTGTAGCGCACAGCGACCGAATGGCGGGTGTCGGTGACGCGAAATGTCGTCGTCGTGCCCATTTTCAGCACGGAATCCTGTTCGACGAGACCGCCGAGACGAATGCGAACGTTGGGGGCCACCTTCTTTTCGACGACGTCGGTCGGGCTGTTGAAGAACACGAGATTGTCTTCGAACGCGGCCAGCACGAGGCCGACCGCGATCGCCAACATCGCCATCCCGGTCACCACGAACAGCAGACGTCGGCGCTTCGGCTTCATCCTGGCGGGTCCTTCCGTCGCCTTGGGCGCTCGGTCTCGAGCAACGCCAAGGTCCGACGATCGTGCCGGAGAGCCCGAACGCTCGACCACACCAGGCCGGCCATGACCACGGCGGCTACGGCGAAGGCGGGCCAAACGAAAGCGGCATAGCCGCCCATGGCGAAAAAGGCGATCACGGTGTCCATGAGCTCAGAAGGCGGGCCTCGCTCCCAGGTTCGCGCGGGGCAACGCGCGGCACACTATAAGAACCCCGGCCGATCCATGCGGCAACTAGGGCTTTGGCGGCTGGTAGTCTTTGGCGCCCGGGTCTGGTTTTGCGAAGTGGGGATACAACGGATGACCCACAAGGGGAGTCACGGTGACGCGGGCGAAATAGCGAAAAAACGGCAAAACTCGCAGTGATTGCTGCAAATCCTCGTGGCTGGCGTAATCGAAGATCCCGATGGCGCCGCCACCGTTGGCATTGAAGTAGATACGCAGCAGTTTTCCTGCCCGATACTGCGCCAGGCCCGCCTCCCACTCGCGGCGGACCAAATCTTGAATTTGCTCCCCAGGAACCTGGGCCAAGGCCCCGGAGTCGGTCTCGAAATTGATCAAGAAGAGCATCGCGTTCTCCTAATTCACCTTGGCGGGCTCTTCGCTCGCCAGCAAGCGTAACGCTCGGATACGTCGCGCCAAGATTTCCCGTTCGATACGGGTCAACACAATGGCGATGTAAAACAGTGTGAAGCCAACCGCCATCAACAGTAGGGGCGTCAGCATCGAGCCGTGAATCGTCGGCCCCCGGGTCGTCAGCACGCTGGCGGGTTGGTGCAACGTGTTCCACCAGTCGACCGAGAACTTGATGATCGGAACATTGACGAAACCGACGAGAGCGAGGATCGCCGTGGCCCGCGCCGCGCGCTGGGGATCTTCGATCGCCTCCCACAAGGCGATGTATCCGAGATAGAGGAAAAGCAGGATCAGGACCGAGGTCAGTCGGGCATCCCAAACCCACCAGGTGCCCCACGTCGGCTGGCCCCATAACGAGCCCGTAACCAAGGCGATCACGGTGAACCCGGCGCCGATCGGAGCGCTTGCCTTGGCGGCCAAATCGGCAAGCGGATGCCGCCAGATCAAGGCGACCGCGCTGGCCACGGCCATCGATGTGTACACGAACAGCGCCATCCATGCGGCCGGGACGTGTACATACATGATTCGGACCGTGTCCCCTTGCTGGTAGTCGGGGGGCGAAAATCCAAGCCCGAGCACCAGGCCCACGGCGAGACAGACGATCGTCGCGGCCGTCGCCCACGGACGAACGGCCTGCGCGATTTTCAGGAAGCGGGTGGGATTGGCCCAACGCTGCATTTCGGCATTCTCCAGGGACTGGACGCTATCGACAACCAACGTGGCCGTGACCGCGACATCTCGCCACCACGATCTGGAGGCTATTCGGTGTTCGCCCGCAACGCTGCGGCGGTTGCCAACGGTGCAAGGACGATCGCGGCGAGAAGCATGGCCCCGAGGATCAACAGGTGTGGCCGTGCCGATAGTCCGTTGATCGCCGCTTCCACTGCCCCGACGCCAAAAATAAGGATCGGGAGGAATAACGGCAGCACCAGCAAGGACAAGAGGACGCTGCCGCGGCGAATGCCGATCGTGAGGCCGGCCCCGATAGCGCCCACAAGGCTCAGGACGGGCGTGCCCAACGCCAATCCCAGGATCAACGGCACGACACCCGCCCCTTCCATCTGCAGCGCCATCGCGAGGACCGGCGCGATCAGGGTGAGCGGAAGGCCGGTCAACAACCAATGGGCGAGCGCCTTCGCGAGCACCGCGGCGGGCAAAGGGGTTGGCGCGAGGCAGAGCTGTTCGAGCACGCCGTCTTCGAAATCGGCCTGGAACAGGCGATCGAGCGAAATCATGGCGGCGAGCAGAGCGGCCGCCCAAACGACACCGCTCGCGATGCGCGCCAAGACCTGCGGCTCCGGCCCGACGCCGAGCGGGAATAGGGTCACGGCGAGGACGAAGAAAACGACCACACTGGTGCTTGCGTTCCCTTGGCGGAGAGAGATGCGAAGATCGTGATGCAAGAGCGCCCACAGCGACCGCATCATGGGTTTCGTCCCAAGGTGAGCGTCTCTGCCTCGTCAATCGCGAGTTCCTGGTGGGTCGACAGCACGGCGACCCCGCCTTCGGCCAAGTGTCGCCGGAGCGCGACCATGAACACCTCGATGCCCCGGCCATCGAGGGAACTCACCGGTTCGTCGAGGAGCCAGACCGGGGCGTCGACCAAAAGGAGCTTCGCCAGAGCAGCTCGACGGCGTTGTCCCGCAGACAGGTAGCGGGTCGGCATGTCGATCAGGTGAGCGATGCCGAGCGCATCGAGGGCCGCCGCGAGACTACGGTTGTGGCCGCGGTAGGCCAGCCAAAACGCCAGGTTCTCCCGCAAGGTCAAGGCGGCCTTGATGGCATCGAGGTGGCCGACATAGGACACCCGACCCGCGAGGGATCCGCCGGCCCAGCGCACTTGCCCGACGGCCGGTGCGTTCAGGCCCGCGAGCAGGCGCAACAGGCTGGTCTTGCCGACCCCGTTGGGACCGCGGACGAGCAGGGCCCGGCCGGGCGCGACCGAAAAGGTCAGGCCGGAAAAAATCATCCGTTCGCCGCGGATGCAGGTCAGGTCGATTGCTTGGAGAGTCACGAATACCGCCTCGCCGAATCGCGGCCCGTCATACTGTGCCAACTCGCCCCGGCGCGCCAACAGGGCGGCGACTGGTCTTCGAGGGCGCTCCGTCGCATAATGCGCCGCCCGAACGCGGCGACTTGCGCCCACCACGGCGAGGCCGCCGCTCATCGCGAACACAGGGAGATTCACCATGCCGTCGATCGGACAGGACAGCATGAAGACCCGGCGCAGCTTTACCGTCGGCAACCGCAAGTACGACTATTTCAGCCTCAAGGCCGCTGAAAAGGCGGGGCTGGGCGACCTGAGCCGTCTGCCGTACTCGCTGAAGGTGCTGCTTGAGAATCTGCTCCGCTACGAGGACGGCAAGACGGTCAAGATCGATGACGTCAAGGCGATCGCCGGTTGGCTCAAGTCGCGGACGTCCGATCGCGAAATCGCCTATCGCCCGGCACGTGTGCTGATGCAGGACTTTACCGGCGTTCCCGCTGTGGTCGATCTCGCGGCAATGCGGGCGGCGGTAGCGCAGGCGGGTGGCGACACCAAGAAGATCAACCCGCTGTCGCCGGTCGATCTCGTCATCGATCACTCGGTGATGGTCGATAGCTTCGGGTCATCGAAGGCGTTCAAGGAGAACGTCGGCCTCGAATACGAGCGCAACGGCGAACGCTACGCGTTCCTGCGCTGGGGGCAGCAGGCCTTCGACAATTTCCGCGTCGTGCCCCCGGGTACCGGCATCTGCCACCAGGTCAATCTCGAGTATCTCGCGCGCGTCGTATGGACCGACAAGATCGACGGCAAGACGGTCGCCTACCCGGACACGTTGGTCGGCACAGACAGTCACACGACCATGGTCAACGGGTTGTCGGTGCTCGGTTGGGGCGTGGGCGGCATCGAAGCCGAGGCTGCGATGCTCGGTCAACCGATCTCGATGCTGATCCCCGAAGTTGTCGGTTTTCGCCTCACGGGCAAGCTGCGTGAAGGGGCGACGGCGACCGACCTCGTGCTCACCGTGACCCAAATGCTGCGCAAGCGGGGGGTCGTCGGCAAATTCGTCGAGTTTTTCGGCCCGGGCCTCGATGAGCTGTCGTTGGCCGACCGGGCGACCATTGCCAACATGGCGCCCGAGTATGGTGCGACGTGCGGGTTTTTCCCGGTCGACGGCGAGACCCTGGCCTATCTCAAATCGACGGGTCGCAAGAAGGCCGAGATCGATCTCGTCGAGAAGTACGCGAAGTTGCAGGGACTGTGGCGCACGCCGAAATCGCCGGACCCGGTCTATACCGACGCGCTCGAGCTGGATGTGTCGACCGTCGAACCCAGCATGGCGGGTCCACGTCGGCCGCAGGACCGCGTTGCCTTGTCGCAAGCCGCTGCCGAATTCAAGAAGGCGCTGCCGAGTTACAACGTCAAGGACGAGGGCAAGCGCAGTCGCGTGAAAGGTGCGAAGTACGAGGTCGAGCATGGGTCGGTCGTCATCGCTGCGATCACGAGCTGCACCAACACCTCGAATCCGGCCGTGATGTTGGGCGCCGGGTTGGTGGCACGTAACGCGGTCAAGCGCGGCCTGAGTGTGAAGCCCTGGGTGAAGACCTCGCTTGCCCCGGGTTCGCGCGTCGTCAGCGACTACCTGGCGAAGGCCGGTCTGCAGAAGGAGCTCGACAAGTTGGGGTTCAACCTCGTCGGCTACGGCTGCACGACGTGTATCGGAAATTCGGGCCCCGTTCCCGAACCAATCGCCGAAGCGGTGACGTCTGCGGATCTCGTCGCTGCGGCGGTTCTGTCAGGAAACCGAAACTTCGAAGGGCGAGTGAGCCCGCACGCGCGCGCCAACTATCTGGCCTCGCCAATGTTGGTAGTGGCGTACGCCATCGCCGGCAACATGAAGATCGACCTGCTCAAGGATCCGATCGGTCAGGACAAGAAGGGCAGGAACGTCTATCTGCGGGACATCTGGCCGAGCAACGCCGAAGTGCAGGCGACCATTCGCAAGGCGGTCAAACCGACGATGTTCCGCTCGCAATATGCCAAGGTTACCGAAGGAGACGCCCTGTGGCGGCGGGTCAAGACGACGAAGGGCGATACCTACTCCTGGGACTCGCGCTCGACGTATGTAAAGCATCCGCCGTACTTCGAAGGGATGGCGAAAACGCCGGCACCGGTCAAAGACATACGGTCGGCGCGAATGCTGGCTCTGTTCGGGGATTCGATCACCACCGATCACATTTCGCCCGCGGGGTCGATAAAGAAGGACGGCCCGGCGGGGAACTACTTGGTCGGTCTCAACGTCAAGCCGGCCGATTTCAACTCCTATGGCGCGCGTCGCGGCAATCACGAGGTGATGATGCGCGGGACCTTCGCCAACATCCGGCTCAAGAACGAGATGGTGCCAGGTACCGAGGGCGGGATCACCAAACTGCTGCCGGCCGGCACGGTGATGTCGATCTATGACGCCGCCATGGCTTACCAGAAAGGTGGGACGCCCCTGGTCGTCGTCGCCGGCAAGGAGTACGGCACCGGCTCTTCGCGGGACTGGGCGGCAAAGGGCACCGTCCTGCTCGGGATTCGCGCGGTGATCGCCGAGAGCTTCGAGCGCATCCATCGCTCGAATCTGGTCGGGATGGGGGTCCTGCCGCTCGTCTTCAAGGAGGGCGAGAACCGCAAGTCCCTGAAACTCGTCGGCAACGAGACCTTCGATCTGACCGGAATCGAGAAGGGGCTTCGACCGCGCATGGACGTCGACTGCCAGATTACCTATGCCGACGGCAGCAAGAAGCCCATCAAGCTTACGTGCCGGATTGATACCGAAGACGAAGTGGCCTATTTCCAAAATGGGGGAATTCTGCACTACGTCTTGCGGAATCTGATGAAGGCGGCTTGAACCGTTACGGGTGCCGGATTACGGCGAATCACCCATTGTTGATTCGCGGCCGAGTTCGGCCGCACCCTAAGGTGGATCATGTTGCAACGGGCCCTCTCGGCGCTAGCCTTGGTGCTTGCCATGTTGTCCGCCACTCCGGCGCTCGCCGGTGGCGGCAAGGCGCTCGTGTTGGTTGAGCTGTTCACGTCGCAAGGTTGCAGTTCCTGCCCGCCGGCCGATGCGTATCTCGTCGAGCTGGCAAAGCGCAAAGACGTGCTGGCGCTCGGATTCCACGTCAGCTACTGGGACTACCTCGGTTGGAAGGACACGTTTGCGAGCGATCGCAACGTGTGGCGCCAGCGTGCCTATGCCAAGTCGCTCGGAGAACGCAGCGTCTACACCCCGCAAGTCGTGGTGAATGGCACGGCCCACGAGGTCGGGTCACGGCGCGACGCGATCGAAGCATTGATTTCCAAGGCCAAGATCGGCGCTCGTGAGAAGCCGAATCCCGAACTGTCGTTGGCGCCCGGGCCAGGGGATACGCTGTCGGTGACGCTGAACGACGGAACGAGTGCGACCGCAGGAACGGTTTGGCTGATCCGCTTCGACCGCGGTCGAGAAGTCTCCATCGACCGTGGCGAGAATGCCGGACGCACCCTGCTCTATCGCAATGTCGTGACGGACTTCAAACGGATCGCTCAGTGGAACGGCGGTCGGCTGGAACTTTCGCTCGGTATGGCCGAACTGCGGGAGGGCGATCGCGATGCGGTCGCCGTCGTCGTTCAGGAAGGTTCGCTCGGACGGGTGCTCGCCGTCGCCACCCACGAACTCAAGCTGTTGCCGTAGCGTTCAACGCCCGCGCCATGGTCTGGGCGAGCCGCCGTGAAAAGGCGGCGATGTCGGTTGGGCTCTCGCCCTCGAGGATACAGGCATAGTCGTAGAGAAGTTTGGCGGCCTCGCTCAGGTTGTCGGACGCGCCCGATCGACCAGCCAGTTCGGCGAACGCCTTGATCAACTCGTGGTGGGGGTTGAGTTCGAGAACGCGCGGAAGCGAGGAGTCGACCCGCCGATGTTGCTTGAGGATGCGCTCGAGATGCATGTCGAGCGCACCCTCGGCCGCGACCAGGCAGAGTGGGCTGTCGGTGAGACGGTCGGTGACGCGAACATCCTGGACGGTCTTGTCCAGGCTCAACTTCAGGAGCGCTACGAGGCTGTTGAGCTTGCCGTCGGCGACAGGATTTTCGGCCGGGGCCTCCTTGCCTTCAGGACCGGCCAGATCCTTGAGATCGCTGCTGCCGCGCGTGACCGACTTGAAGGGGTGCTCCTTGAAATCGCGGACGGCATTGATCCAGAAGTCGTCGACCGGATCGGACAGGTAGAGAACCTCGACCTCTTTGGCTTTGAAGCCCTCGGTCTGGGGACTCCGTTTGAGGGCGTCCTGGCTCTCGCCACTGATGTAGTAGATCGCCTTCTGGTTTGGCCGCATTCGGCCGACGTAGTCTTCGAGCGAGATCCATCCGTCCCCGGACGATGTCGAACGGAAACGTGCGAGCTTGAGGAGCGTTTCGCGAACGTCGGCATCTTCGTAGAGGCCTTCCTTCAGCACGGCCCCGAAGTTCAGCCAGAACTTGGCGTATCCCTCTGAGTCGTCGGTTGCCTTCTTCTCCAGCTCCCGGAACACGCGCTTGCACAAATCCTTGCGGATTTTGGCGAGCAACGGGCTTTCCTGCAGCATCTCACGACTGACATTGAGGTCGAGGTCTTCGGAGTCGACGATGCCGCGCAGGAAACGCAGGTAAGGCGGAACCAAGCCGGTGATCTCTTCGGAGACGAATACGCGCCGCACGTAGAGGCGCACGTGTCCGCGTCGTTCCGGATCGAATAGATCAAAGGGCTTGCTGCTCGGTACGAACAGAAGTTGCGTGTATTCGATCTTCCCCTCGGCCCGCGCATGGATTGTCAGCCAGGGGTCGTCGAAGGCTTGGGCGACGTGATGATAGAAGTCGCGGTACTGCTCGGGCGTGACATCCTTCTTGGGTCGAGTCCACAACGCCGAGGCCGCGTTGATCGTGTTCTCGGATTTTGCTTCCTTGAGCGCGATCGGCACACCGATGTGGTCGGAGTGGGTCTTGACGATCCGCCGGATCGTTTCCGGCTCGAGGAACTGGCGAGCATCTTTTCTGAGATGGAGCGTCACCGTCGTCCCGCGCTGCTCGCGCTGCGCCGTTTCGATCGAGAACTCGCCCCGGCCATCGGAGGTCCAGCGCCAGGCGTCGGTTCGGCCGGCCCGGCGCGACACGACGTCGACACGATCCGCGACCATGAACGCGGAATAGAACCCGACCCCAAACTGGCCGATCAGGCTCACGGCGGCCGCGTCGTCGGACCTCGATAGTTGGTCGACGAACGCGCCGGTTCCCGACCGGGCGATGGTGCCGAGGTTGTCGATCAGTTCCTGGCGGTCCATGCCAATGCCGCTGTCGGCGATCGTCAGGGCCCCGGCCTTTGAATCGGCCTCGAGGGTGATCTTCATATCCGGCTGCCCAGCCAACAGGTCCGGTTGGCGCAGGGCCTCGTATCGCAGCTTGTCGCAGGCATCGGCGGCATTGGATATGAGCTCGCGCAGGAAGACTTCCTTCTCGCTGTACAGCGAGTTCGCGACGATGTGCAGAAGCTTGCTGACCTCGGCCTGAAAAGAGCGTTTTTCGGTGCTGGTGTCGGCCGACATGGTTTCCCCTGGGTTTTGCCCGCCGGGAATATGTGATCCCACCCCCTTCGTTCAAGGGGTTAAGGGGCAAAGGCCGGGGTCGCCTTGCGGCGGGCCAGGGAATCGGAGTAGTTAGCGGGCCGCCGGGAGGCCCAAAGCGCCCCAAGGGGAGGCCGCCGTCCCGCAAACGAAGAGGATTCATGGCTCGCAACAAGATCGCCCTGGTGGGCGGCGGAAACATCGGCGGTACTCTCGCGCATCTGGCGGGGCTCAAGGAACTGGGCGACATCGTTATTTTCGACATCGTCGAGGGTCTGCCCCAGGGGAAATCCCTCGATATCGCGCAGTCGTCCCCCGTCGACGGGTTCGATGCCAGGATCAGCGGCACCCAGAGTTATGCCGGCATCGCGGGGGCGGACGTCGTCATCGTCACCGCCGGCGTACCGCGCAAGCCGGGCATGAGCCGCGACGACCTCGTTGGAATCAACACCAAGATCATCAAACAGGTCGGCGAAGGGATCCGCCAGCACGCGCCCAACGCCTTCGTCATCTGCATCACCAACCCGCTCGACGTCATGGTGTGGGCGCTGCGCGAGGCCTCTGGCCTGCCTCACGCGAAGGTCGTCGGGATGGCGGGCGTGCTCGACTCCGCGCGATTCCGCTACTTCCTCGCGACGGAGTTCAACGTGTCGGTCGAGGACGTGACGGCCTTCGTGCTCGGCGGCCATGGCGACACCATGGTGCCGTTGGTCCGGTATTCTGCGGTCGCTGGGATTCCCGTGCCGGACTTGGTCCGGATGCAATGGACGACCCAGGAGCGTCTCGACAAGATCGTTCAACGGACCCGCGATGGCGGGGCGGAGATCGTCGGCCTTCTCAAGACCGGGTCGGCATTCTACGCGCCGGCCTCGTCGGCCATTGCGATGGCCGAGTCGTACCTGCGTGACAAGAAGCGGCTTTTGGCGTGCGCGGCGTTCCTCAACGGCCAGTACGGTGTCAAGAACATGTACGTCGGCGTGCCCGTGGTGATCGGGGCCGGTGGCGTCGAACGGGTGATCGAAATCGAGCTCAACGACGCCGAGCGCAAGATGTTCGATCACTCGGTGCAGTCGGTGCGCGGGCTGATGGAATCGGTGAACCGCCTGGATCCCAGTTTCAAATTGGCCTGATCGCTCGATCTATTTGAAAATCAAGGGAAAAACCCTTGTGGCGGGCGGCGCGCCGGTTGCGCCCGAGCGCTTGCCTGCTATAACTAGCGCCCTCCGGGCCCCCCGGGTTTCCAATGCCCACTTCGGCCTAGCACCATGAACATCCACGAGTATCAAGCCAAGGGCCTGCTGGCAAAGTACGGGGTTGCGGTACTCCGCGGCGGCGTCGCCTACACGGTCGATGAAGCGGTCAAAGTGGCCACCGACCTTGGCGGTCCGATTTGGGTGGTCAAAGCGCAGATCCACGCCGGAGGTCGCGGCAAAGGCGGGGGCATCAAGATCGCCAAGTCGATCGAAGACGTCCGGCGGCACGCCGGGGCGCTGCTCGGCATGCAACTGGTGACGCCCCAAACCGGTCCGCAAGGCAAAGAAGTCAAACGCCTCTACATCGAAGAGGGAGCAGACATTGCCCGGGAACTCTACCTCGGCATGTTGGTCGATCGCGATCGGAGCCGTATCGCGATCATGGCGTCCACGGAGGGCGGGATGGATATCGAAGAGGTCGCGGCCAAGACGCCCGACAAGATCGCGATCATCCCGATCGATCCCGCCGCGGGCCTGCAGCCGTTCCATGCCCGACAAGTTGCCTTCGCGCTCGGCCTCAAGGGCGAACAGATCCAGGCGGCCACGCGTTTCGTCAGCGGCGCCTACCGCGCCTTCGTCGAGCGGGACGCGAGCTTACTCGAGATCAATCCTCTGGTCGTGACCAAGAGCGGCGCCGTGATCGCGTTGGATGCGAAGATGAACTTCGATGACAACGCGCTGTTCCGCCACAAGGACGTGGCCGAGTTGCGCGATGAGGACGAGGAGAACCGGGTCGAAGTCCGGGCCCGTAAGCACGATCTCAACTACATCAAGCTCGACGGTTCCATCGGGTGCATGGTGAACGGCGCCGGCTTGGCCATGGCCACCATGGACATCATCAAGCTCATGGGCGGGGAACCGGCAAACTTTCTCGACGTCGGCGGCGGCGCGACCCGGGAGCGTGTCACCGAGGCGTTCAAGATCATTCTGTCCGATCCCAGTGTCGAAGGAATCCTGGTCAACATCTTTGGCGGGATCATGCGTTGCGATGTCATCGCTGAGGGTGTCGTGGCTGCGGCCCGTGAGGTCAGTCTAACGGTGCCGCTCGTCGTACGCCTTGAGGGCACCAACGTCGATCTCGGCAAGAAGATTCTGGCCTCGTCCGGTCTGCCGATCGTTTCGGCCGACGATCTGGGCGACGCCGCCCGCAAGATCGTAAGTGCGGTCAAGGACGCGGCCTGATGTCCGTTCTCGTCAGTGCCGACACGCGCGTCATTTGCCAGGGCTTCACGGGAGCTCAAGGCACATTCCATTCTGAACAGGCGATCGCGTATGGCACCAGGATGGTGGGCGGAGTCACTCCGGGGAAGGGAGGGTCCCGGCATCTCGACTTGCCGGTGTTCGATACCGTCGCTCAAGCCGTACGCGCGACCAGGGCCGATGCGTCCGCGATCTACGTGCCGCCACCGTTTGCGGCCGATGCCATCCTCGAAGCGATCGATGCGGAAGTGCCGCTCATCGTATGCATCACCGAAGGGATTCCGGTCCTCGACATGGTCCGGGTCAAGCGCGTGCTGCAGCATTCGAGGTCACGCCTCATCGGACCGAACTGCCCGGGCGTGATCACGCCCGGCCAATGCAAGATCGGCATCATGCCCGGACATATCCATCGTTCCGGCAACGTCGGCATCGTATCGCGGTCGGGCACGCTCACGTACGAGGCCGTGGCGCAGACGACCGCCGCGGGACTCGGCCAGTCGACCTGTATCGGCATCGGCGGCGACCCCGTGAATGGCACGAACTTCATCGACTGCCTCGAGATGTTCCTCGGTGATCCCGGCACCGAATCGATCATCATGATCGGTGAGATCGGTGGTAGGGCCGAAGAAGACGCCGCGGCGTTCCTGCGCGCGAACAAGGTCAAGAAACCCGTCGTCGGATTTATCGCCGGTCGCACGGCACCACCGGGCCGGCGAATGGGCCATGCCGGGGCGATTATTTCGGGCGGTCGCGGCGGTGCCGACGACAAGATCGAGGCGATGAAGCAAGCGGGGATCGTGGTCGCCGATTCCCCCGCCGAAATCGGAAAGACCCTGCTCGACGTGTTGAAACGTCGCCGTTAGGACACACATCTGAGTTTGTGAGAGGGGCGCCCGTTCCGGGTGTCGGCAAGTGATGAACAAGCCCATTGACCGATTGTCGTTCCTGGGCGGCGCGAGCAGCGCCTTCGTCGAACAGCTCTATGCGCAGTTCCTCAGCGACCCGGCTTCGGTCGACGAGAGTTGGCAAGGATTCTTCGCGACGCTCGGTGACGACGTCGCGACCATGGTCGCGGGTCAGCGGGGTGCCAGTTGGTCGCCGCTGGGCGGGCCCTTCCTAGGCCCTCTCGGGGACGAGGATCGTCCGGCCAAGGCGAAGAAAGGCAACGGCGCGGCGGGCCTCGATCAGGCCTCCGTCCGGGCGGCAACGCTCGATTCGCTCCGCGCCCTGATGTTGATCCGCTCCTACCGGGTTCGTGGGCACTTGGCTGCGACGCTCGACCCACTGGGCCTGGAGAAACGTGAACCGCATCCGGAGCTTGATCCGGCGAGCTACGGTTTCACCGACCAAGATCTGGATCGCCCGATCTTCATCGACCATGTCCTCGGTCTCGAAACGGCGACGATGCGGCAGATTCACGAACTGCTGCAGACGACCTACAGCGGCAACATCGGTTACGAGTTCATGCACATCCAGTATCCAGACCACAAGGCCTGGATGCAGGAACACATCGAGGGCGTCGACTTTCGCGCCGGGCTCGATCCCGAGGCGTGCCGTTCGATCCTCGATCAGTTGACGCGCGCCGAAGGTTTCGAGCGTTTCCTGCAGTTGCGCTACACCGGAACAAAACGCTTTGGCGTCGAAGGTGGTGAATCGCTGATCCCCTTGCTCGAGTCGGTGATCCGGCGCGCCGCTCAAGTCGGGGTCAAGGAGATCGTGATCGGCATGCCTCATCGCGGCCGGTTGAACGTTCTCGCCAACGTCATGGCGAAGCCCTATGCCGCAATCTTCGCCGAGTTCCAGGGCACCAGTGCGCGTCCCGACGATGTTCAAGGATCGGGCGACGTGAAATACCACTTGGGCACGTCTGCCGATCGCACGCTCGAAGGGCAGGAGGTGCATCTTTCCCTTTCTGCCAACCCCTCGCACTTGGAGGCCGTCAATCCGGTGGTGATGGGGCGCGCGCGCGCCAAGGCGATGCAACTCGGGGATCAAGAGCGCAACGTCGTACTGCCGATTCTCATGCATGGTGATGCGGCCTTTGCCGGACAGGGTATCGTCGCCGAGTGCCTGGGGCTCTCGGATCTCAAGGGCTATCGCACCGGCGGCACGATTCATGTCATCGTCAACAACCAGATCGGCTTCACGACGACGCCGGTCTACAGCCGATCGTCACCCTATCCCTCGGATATCGCCAAGGGCGTGCAGGCGCCGGTTTTTCACGTCAATGGTGACGATCCCGAGGCGGTGGCCCACGTCGCGCGCCTGGCCCTCGACTTCCGCCAACGCTTCCATCGCGACGTCGTCATCGACATGTTCTGCTATCGACGCCACGGACACAACGAGGCGGATGAACCGAGCTTCACCCAGCCGATCATGTACAAGGCGATCGCTTCTCATCCGACGACGCGCCAGATTTACGCCGGCTCCTTGGCGCGACGCGGTGTCATGAGCGCCGAACAGTCCGAAGCGATAAACAAGGACTTTCACGCCCACCTCGAACGGGAGTTTGCGGCGGCGACGGCGTTCAAGCCGAACCGTGCCGATTGGCTCGAGGGTGTCTGGAAGGGACTGACGACGGCGACCGCCGACGATCGCCGGGGGAAGACCGCGGTCAAGCTCGATGTGCTCCGCAAGGTCGGCAAAGCGCTGACCCATGTGCCCGAGGGATTCCAAGCCCACCGCACTATTCAACGTCAGCTCGCGGCCAAGAAGGCGGCGATCGATGCCGGTGATGGGATCGACTGGGCGACGGCGGAAGCGTTGGCCTTCGGCTCGTTGTTGCTTGAGGGCCATGGTGTTCGGTTGAGTGGCCAGGATTCCCAGCGCGGAACGTTTTCCCAACGGCACGCCGTGTTGATCGATCAACGCGATGAAGCGAAGTACGTTCCGCTGGAACACGTTGCGCCGGGGCAAGCGCCGTTCGAAGTATTCGACTCGATGTTGTCGGAGTTCGCGGTGCTCGGTTTCGAGTACGGCTACAGTCTGGCAGCGCCCAACATGCTGGTGCTGTGGGAAGCACAATTCGGCGATTTCGCGAACGGTGCCCAGATCATGATCGATCAGTTCATAGCGTCGGGCGAAAGCAAGTGGCTGCGGATGAGTGGGCTCGTGATGCTGTTGCCGCACGGCTTCGAGGGTCAGGGTCCCGAGCATAGTTCTGCGCGCCTCGAACGTTTCCTCCAGCTCTGCGCCGAGGACAACATTCAGGTGGCTTACTGTTCGACGCCGGCCAACTATTTCCACATCTTGCGTCGACAGCTGCGCCGCGAATTCCGCAAGCCCCTCGTGCTGATGACCCCGAAATCGCTGTTGCGCCACAAACGCGTGGTCTCGACCCTGGCGGACTTGGGGGACGATTCTTCGTTCCATCGCGTGTTATGGGACAAGCATCGGACCGTCGCCGACGCCAAGATCAAGCGGGTCGTACTTTGCACCGGCAAGGTCTACTACGACCTCCTCGAAGAACGAGAGAAGCACAACATCGATGACGTTTACGCGCTCAGGGTCGAGCAGCTCTATCCGTACCCGGAAACGGCGATGCGGGCCGAGCTATCGCGCTTCCCGAACGCCGAAGTGGTCTGGTGCCAGGAAGAACCCAGGAATCAGGGCGCGTGGACGTTCGTAGCGCCATTGATCGAAGAAACGCTTACTGCCATCGGCCGAAAGAACGACCGACCCCGCTACGTCGGTCGTGTGGCCAGTGCCTCACCGGCCACCGGGTCGCTCAAGAATCATCTCAAGGAGCAGGCCAAGTTGGTGAGCGAAGCGGTAACGCTCTAGTCAGGAAAGACGCGAATGGTCGACATACGAGTTCCCACGCTCGGTGAATCCGTCACCGAGGCGACGGTCGCCAAGTGGTTCAAAGCGGTTGGCGAGTCGGTTGCGACCGACGAGCCGCTGGTCGAACTGGAGACGGACAAGGTGACGGTCGAGGTTCCTGCCGCGGCGTCGGGCACCATTCGCGAGATTGTCGCCAAGGAAGGCGCAACCGTCGCGGTGGGGGCGATTCTCGGTTCGATCGCCGAAGGGGCGGTGGCTACGAAGTCGACGAAGCCAGCGCCGGCAAAGGCGACGGTGTCCAAGGTGGCGTCACCGGCAGCTATCGCGCCTTCCAAGCCCGCGACCCAAGCGGCCCCGGCATTGTCGCCATCGGTTCGCCGCGTCGTGGCTGAGCAGAAAGTCGATCCGGCGTCGGTTGTCGGCACCGGACCGGGCGGTCGATTGACCAAAGCCGACGTGGTGATGCACACGACTCGCCCCGAGGCGGCTAAGGTCGCGAGCGGGCCGCGCCCGCGGGCCGAGCGCGAAGAACGGGTGCGCATGAGCCGCCTCCGCCAGCGCGTCGCCCAGCGACTGAAGGAGGCTCAGAACACCGCGGCGATGTTGACCACGTTCAACGAGGTCGACATGAGCGCCATCCTGGCGCTGCGCAACCAGCACAAGGACAGTTTCGAGGCCAAGCACGGGGTCAAGCTCGGCTTCATGTCGTTCTTCGTGCGCGCCTGCGTCGTGGCGCTCAAGGAACTGCCTGCGGTCAACGCCGAGATCGACGGAGAAGATGTTGTCTACAAGAACTACTACGACATCGGCGTGGCGGTGTCGGCGCCGCAGGGCCTCGTGGTGCCGATCATTCGCGATGCCGATGCGCTTTCGTTCGCCGCGATCGAGAAGACGATCGGCGAGTTCGGCGTGCGAGCGCGAGACGGCAAGCTCAAGCTCGAGGAACTGACGGGCGGCACGTTCACGATCTCCAATGGCGGCGTGTTCGGTTCGCTGTTGTCGACGCCGATTATCAATCCACCGCAATCGGCCATCCTCGGGATGCACGCGATCCAGAAGCGTCCCGTCGCAATCGGCGACCAGGTCCAGATTCGTCCGATGATGTACGTCGCGTTGTCCTACGATCATCGCCTGATCGACGGACGTGAGGCCGTGACCTTTCTGGTGCGCGTCAAACAGTGCATCGAAGATCCCCAGCGAATCCTGCTCGACATGTGAAGGCGCGGGCGGCGGCCGAAGGCCGTGCCCGTGATCGGTGATGAAAGCGTCCGACTTGGTAGGAACGTGGACCTTGGTCCGCTACGAGACGGCAACGCCCGACGGCAAAGTCGTTCTGCCGATGGGGGCGGACGCCTTCGGGCGGCTGACCTACACGTCGGATGGCTACATGCATGCCTACATGTGCCCGGCCAGTCGCTCTCCATTCGCAGGGAACGACATGTACGCTGGGAGCGAGGTGGAACGCTTAGCGGCGGCAGATCGTTTTCTCGCCTATTGCGGGCCGTTCGAAGTTCAGGGGGACAGTGTCCTACACCACGCGGAGTCCTGCTTTTTTCCCAACTGGGTCGGGCAGACGCTGCCGCGCAAAGCCGAGTTGCAGGGCGACCGTCTGACGCTGCGGGCCCCGACCGCCAAGCGAAACGGCGTCCAGGGTGAAGCGCGCTTGATCTGGCAACGGCTCAAGAGGTCGTCATGAGCAACGACGCGTTCGATCTGGTCGTCATCGGCGGCGGGCCTGGCGGCTATGTCGCGGCGATCCGGGCGGCCCAACTCGGCGACAGGGTTGCCTGCGTCGAGAGCCGGGCGACCCTCGGGGGCACGTGCCTCAATGTCGGGTGCATTCCGTCGAAGGCGTTGTTGCAATCCTCGGAGATTTACCACGAGGCGGTCTCGGGATTGGCCGTCCACGGCATCAACACCGGCAAGATTGTCCTCGACCTGGCCGCGATGATGAAGCGCAAGGACAAGGTGGTCTCGGACCTCACGGGAGGGATCGCTTTCCTGTTCAAGAAGAACAAGATCGAACACGTCCAGGGCAAAGGGCGTCTCATCGATGCGCATACGGTGCGGGTTGACGGACCGTCGGGCGCCCGGACGCTGACGGCCAAGCGCGTGTTGATCGCGACCGGTTCCGAAGTCGCGCCACTGCCCGGCGTCACGATCGACGAGAAACGCATCGTCTCATCGACCGGGGCGCTGTGCCTCGCGTCCGTTCCAAAAACCCTGGTGGTTGTCGGCGCCGGGTACATTGGGCTGGAGATGGGTTCCGTGTGGAGCCGGCTGGGCGCCAAGGTCACGGTCGTCGAGTACCTCGACCGAATTACCCCCGGCATGGATGGGGAAACCGCCAAGCAGCTCCAGCGCGTGCTCACGAAACAGGGCCTCGTTTTCAAGTTGGGCACCAGGGTCGTCAGTGCGCAGACCACCTCATCCGGGGTCACGTTCAAGGTGGCACCGGCAAAAGGGGGCGAGGAGCAGGAACTCGCCGCCGATGTCGTGCTGGTCGCCATCGGGCGTCGGCCGTTCACCGAGGGCCTCGGCCTCGATGCCCTCGGCATCGCATGCGACAAAGCCGGCCGCATCGTGGTCGACCAGGCCTTCGCGACCAACGTTGCGGATGTCTACGCGATTGGGGACGTGGTGGCGGGGCCCATGTTGGCGCACAAAGCCTCGGAAGATGGTGTCGCGTGTGTCGACATGATGCATGGCCACTATGGGCACGTCGACTACGACCAGGTGCCGGGCGTTGTTTACACCTGGCCCGAGGTTGCTGCGGTCGGCAAGACCGAGGAGCAACTGAAGGACGCCGGCGTCGCCTATCGAGTCGGAAAATTTCCCTTTACCGCGGTCTCGCGCGCGAAGGTCAACGGTGACACTGATGGCATGATCAAAGTGCTGGCCGATGCCACGACCGATCGTGTGCTCGGTGTGCACATCATCGGCCCGGACGCGGGGACGTTGATTCACGAGGCGGTGTTGTGTCTGGCCTTCGGTGGCTCCGCGGAGGACATTGCCCGCACGTGCCATGCGCACCCGACGCTCGCGGAAGGCCTCAAGGAAGCGGCGCTCGCCGTTGGCGGCGCGGCGATTCACGTCTAGCGGAACGTCAACGCGCCCGCGGATGGGCGCGTTCGTATACTCGCAGCAACTGGGCCGCGTCGACCTCGGTGTATCGCTGGGTGGTCGCCAGGGACGCGTGCCCCAGCAGTTCTTGAATCGTCCTGAGATCGGCCCCGGAACCGAGCAGGTGCGTTGCGAAACTGTGGCGAAGGGCGTGCGGCGTGGCCGTTTCCGGCAGGGCGAGCGCGCGCCGAAGCGTTTGCATCTGCCGCTGGACGATGGCTGCCTGAAGCCGCTTGCCGCGGACGCCGACAAACAGCGGCCCGGATGGCGCCACGGCAAACGGACAAAGGGCGGTGTAACGGTCGACCGCCTCGCGGACCAACGGCAACACGGGCACCGCCCGCTGCTTATTGCCTTTGCCCTTGATCGTCAGGATATCACCGAGGGGTGCCTCGTCCCGACGTAGACCGAGCGCTTCAGAGATGCGTAGGCCGCAGCCGTAGAGCAGGGTCAGGACCGCGACATCGCGTGCCTGGACCCAGGGCTCGTCGTGGAAGTCCCCGGCCGCCTCGCGAATCGACTCGCTCCCTGCGATGGTCAGCGGTTTCGGAACCGCGTGCGGTATCTTGGGTGATCGCACGGTTGCAATCGCCGGATTGTGCAGGTGCCCGCGCCGTTCGAGGTGGCGAAACAGCGATCGGATCGCCGACAGACTGCGTGCCAATGACGTACTGCGTAGGCCACGGCGACGGTTGGCCGCCAGGAAGCCACGCAAATCCTGCGGCTGTAACTGTTCGAGCGTCTTCAGCGAAACGCTCGTCCCATGGTGCGCAGCGAGAAACGTGAAGAATTGCGTGAGGTCGCGGCGGTAGGCGGCCAACGTGTGGGCCGAGGATCGCCGCTCGTCGGCCATCATCGCCAGGAAGCTCTGCACGACGACGCGCGCGTCGTCGTCGAGTGGCAGCGCCGGATCTAGGTCGGGGGAAGGTCCAGCCACGTTCGTGCGCATCGGGCGACGGCACCGCCGAGGAACATGAGCAGTTCCGTCCCCTGGCCCGGGTGAAATCGCGCCGAGGTTTGTGAGCCCAGGGCCAAGAGGCCCGGTGGTCCGGCACGGCTCACGGTCAAGCGTACGAGGGCGTCCGAGGTGATCTTGTCGGCCATCGTGTTGAACAGCCGGCGGTCGCCCTTCGACTGATCGCGCAGCAGAACATCGCGACCGGCGCCGATGAGCGCGTCGATCTCTCCCGGCGCCAGCAGCACCAACCCGCGCAGTTTGCGCCGCCGCCCTACCGTCTCGGTGCTTTCGAAGCACAACGTAATCACGTCGACATCGAGCAGACCGGTAAGTTCGTCGGTCAGCGTCTCGAGCAGGTGCTCGAACGTCCGGGCTTCGAGCAGCTTGAGCACCGCGCCGTGAACGCGCTCCTGGCTGGACAGGTTGGTACGGCTGGCGTCGAGCAGTTCGTGCTGCCGTAGGCGAAGCCGGGCGATTTCCGTCTGCAGCCGCTCGATCATGAAGCGCTGCATGTCGACGATCGAATCGCCGTGTTGGTGCGCGGGCGGCAGCAGGTGGAGGAGAAGATCAGGGTTTTCGTCGAGGAAGGCCGGATGGGCGCGCAGGTAGGCGACCACCTGATCCCGTTGCAACCGTCGCGGGACTGGGGCTGCGCTCTCCGGTTTGCTGGTCAAGCGGAACCCTTGCGCGGAATGGCCTGGCTGGTCGCTTTCCAGTCGGCGAGGAACGCGGCCAAACCTTTGTCGGTCAACGGATGCTGGACCAGCTTCTTGAGGATGTCCGGAGGAACAGTGCACACCTCCGCTCCGATCTTGGCCGCTTCGATGACATGGCGAGGGTGCCGCACCGAAGCCACGAGGATCTCGGTCTCTATCGTCGGGTAATTCTGATAGATCGTCCGGATATCGCGGATGAGCGCCATGCCGTCCTCGCTGACGTCGTCGAGACGGCCGACGAAGGGCGAGACGAACGTGGCCCCGGCCCGAGCGGCGAGCAAGGCTTGGCCGGCGGAGAAACACAGGGTGACGTTGACCATGGTTCCGGCCTGTCGCAGCGCGCGACAGGCTTTGAGCCCGTCCCAGGTCAAGGGAACCTTGACCGCGATGTTGCGGGCGACCTCGGCCAAGTGGCGACCCTCTTGGAGCATGCCTGCCGCGTCGGTGGCCGTCACCTCGGCGCTCACGGGCCCGTCGACGACCGCGCAGATTTCGCGGAGAACAGTGACGAAGTCGCGACCGGTCTTGGCTACCAACGACGGGTTGGTGGTGACCCCATCGAGCAGGCCGGTGGCAGCCAAGTCGCGAATCGACTCGATGTCCGCGGTATCGACGAAAAACTTCATGGACTCTTACGCGTCGGCCGAACTGGTTGAGGCGATGGCGTGCGACTGGCACAGTGTAACGTATGCGAATCAGCGACACTAGGTTGTCGGCCGCCGAGGCTGCGCGGACCCGCGTGCTGCTGCCGTTGCCCCTGGCCGACGTCTACGATTATCGGCCGCCCGAGGGCGAGCGCGTTTCACCCGGCGACTTCGTGCGGGTTCCGCTCGGTAACCGCGAAGTCGTCGGGGTGGTTTGGGATGCGGCAAACGTACCGTCCGAGGTCCCGGAGGCGCGCCTCAAGTCGGTGATTGCCCGCCTCGATTGTCCAACCATGCCCGAATCTCTGCGACGCACGATCGATTGGGTGGCGACCTACACATTGGCTCCCCTGGGCAACGTGCTGCGCATGGCGATGTCCGTGCCGGATGCCCTGGAACCGGCCCGCAGCCGGATCGCCCTGGTCGGCGGCGGGGCTCCGCCGCCACGCCTGACGGAAGCACGCAAGCGTGTCCTCGCCGTCGCGCAATCAGGAGGCCCGCGGACTGTGCGAGAGCTGGCCGAAGAAGCCGGGGTGAGCGATGGGGTCGTCCGAGAACTGGCCGCCGCGGGTTCGCTGAAGTCCGTGGCGCTGCCCCCGGAACAGCCATTCGCGGCACCCGACCCGAAGCATACCGGCCCGGTACTTTCGGACGAGCAACGGGTTGCGGCCGAAGCCTTGGTGACGGCGGTCGAGGCCCAACAGTTTGGCGTGACGCTCCTCGAGGGCGTCACCGGGGCGGGCAAGACCGAGGTCTATTTCGAGGCGATCGCCGCTGCTCTGCGCCAGGGCCGCGAATGTTTGATACTGGTGCCGGAGATTGCGCTCACGGTCCAGTGGTTCGACCGGTTTATCGCCCGCTTCGGCGTCAGACCGGCAGTGTGGCACTCGGACGTCTCGACGCGGGAGCGCCGCCGAACTTGGCGGGCCATCGCCGAGGGTCGGGTTCCCGTCCTGGTCGGCGCCCGTTCCAGCCTGTTCCTGCCGTTCTCGCGATTGGGCGTGATCATCGTCGACGAGGAGCATGACAGCTCATTCAAGCAGGAGGAGATGGTGACCTACCACGCCCGCGACATGGCGATCGTCCGATCGCGGGCGGCGGGGTGTCCTGTCGTCCTGGTATCGGCAACGCCGTCGTTGGAGACTGTCCTCAATGCCCAACGCGGCCGATATCGACATCTCCAACTACAGGCACGCCATGGGGATGCCCAATTGCCGGCGATCACGTTGCTCGACATGCGACGCGAAGGGCTTCCGGCCGGCCGATGGATTTCGGCGGCCCTCGCAGCCGAACTCAAAAGGACTTTGAGCGCTGGCGAACAAGCGCTGCTGTTTCTCAATCGCCGGGGCTACGCGCCGCTGACGCTATGTCGGGCCTGTGGTCATCGTTTGCAGTGTCCGAACTGTCAGGCTTGGCTGGTCGAACACCGGCACACGAACCGGCTGCATTGCCATCACTGTGATTTCACGAGTGCGGTTCCCACCGAATGTCCCTCGTGTCATGCCGAGGGCCGTTTTGCCGCGTGCGGCCCGGGGGTCGAGCGGTTGGCCGAAGAGGTGGCCGCATTGCTGCCCGAGGCGCGGTGCCTGGTGATGGCGAGCGATACCATCGTCGGTCCCGAGGCGATCGCCGACGTGATCCGTCGGATCACCGCCCGTGAAGTCGACGTGATCATTGGCACGCAGATCGTCGCCAAAGGGCACCACTTTCCGTTCTTGACGCTCGTCGGCGTTGTCGATGCCGACCTCGGCCTGGCCGGCGGCGACCTACGGGCGGCCGAGCGGACGTTTCAGCTGTTGTCGCAGGTGGCCGGGCGGGCCGGTCGCGCTGAGCGGCCTGGGCAAGTCTACCTTCAGACCTACATGCCCGATCACGGCGTTATGGCCGCGCTCGCGTCGGGCGATCGCAGCCGGTTCGTCGCCCAGGAACTCGCCGCGCGTCAGTCCCAGGGCATGCCGCCGTTCGGTCGCCTCGCCGCGCTGATCGTCTCGGGCGAGAACGAAGCGCGGGTCGACCGGGGGGCTCTAGCGCTGCGACAGTTGGCCCCGAGGGAGCCGGGGGTGACGGTGCTCGGGCCGGCGCCGGCACCCCTGGCGCTGCTCCGCGGCCGTCATCGTCGGCGCTTGTTGGTCAAGGCCAGCCGTGATTTTCCCATTCAGCCGATGTTGCGGGCTTGGCGTGACCGGGTGCGCTTGCCGGCTGCCGTTCGTCTACAGATCGACGTCGACCCGTACTCGTTCCTGTGAGCGGTCAGGTCGAACGCAGGTAGACCCGGAACGCACGGGTTGCGAATACAGCGGCCGCGATGGCAAACGCTGCGAGCGCAGCGCATAGCCCCACGACAGTCCACCAATCGTCGCCGAGCAGCGCCGCGCGGGCGGCTTCGACCGCCCAATTCACCGGGTTGGCCTGGGACAGCGTTCGGATCCACCCCGGCATCAGGGCGGCCGACATGAACGAAGCCGACATAAACGTTAGCGGCAGGCCCACGAAATTGACGATCGCGATCAGATTCTCCTCACGCCGAATGAGAAGCGCGATTCCGTTGGATAGAGCGGAGAAGCCGGCGCTCACCAACAAGGCGGGAACGAGGATCACGGCGAGCCCCAAGATCCCGCTCGGAGACTTGGCTCCCAACAGGAGCCCGAGTGCGAGAATGATGATCGCCTCGACGGTGGCCGTAACGGCCGCGTGGAGCACCCTGGCGGCGATCAGGGCGCCCCGGTTGACCGGTGTCGCGAGCAGACGATCCATAACGCCGTGGTCGAGATCGAAGATCAGGCCCATGCCGGACCACGCCGCCCCGAACATCGCGGTCATGATGACGACACCCGGGGTCAGGAATTCGATGTAGCTCGCCGTGGTGAAGCCGGGGATTTCGATGATCCGTTGGAAGAGTTGCCCGAACAGGAACAGCCAGATCACCGGCTGCACGAGGCTGACCCAGATCCAGATCGGCAGGCGCAACGTGGCGCGACCGTGGCGGAGGAACAGATGATAGGTGTCGGCCAGGAAGGCGCCCATGTCAGGTCCTCACCGAAGCCTCGTCGGCCAGCCGATGGCCCGTGTGATGCAAATAGACGTCGTCCAGGGTCGGCTGGCTGACCGAGAGCGAGAGGACGTCATGGCCGGCGCGGGTCAAGGCCGCCATCAGCGGCGGCACGATCGTTGTCGCGTCCGCGATCCGGGCACCGATCTTGCTGCCGTTGAGATTGGCTTCGACCACGCCAGGGACCGACCGAAGGGTCGCAAGGGCCGCTTCGGGCACGCCCGCGACGCGGATCTCGACCACGGCGGCCCCGAGGGCCCGCTTGAGTTCGGTGGGACGACCGATCGTCACGATTCGTCCCTGATCCATGATGGCGTCGCGGTCACACAGTTGATCGGCTTCCTCGAGATAATGCGTGGTGAGGAACACCGTGAGCTGCCTATTTTCTCGGAGGCGGCGCAGGTCCGCGAGCAGCGTCCGTCGTGTTTCCGGGTCGAGTCCCGTCGTCGGCTCGTCGAGAAAAAGAACGCCAGGCTGGTGGACGAGCCCCATGGCGATGTCGAGGCGACGCTTCATGCCGCCCGAATACGTGTTGACCAGACGATCGGCTGCGTCTTTCAGCTGTACCCAGCCGAGCAACTCTTCTGCCCGCTGGCGGACGGCCTTGGCGCTCATGTGTTGAAGCTGGGCCTGGAGCGTCAGGTTCTCTCGCCCGGTGGCCCAGCGATCGACGCCAGGATTTTGTGCCACGTAGCCGATCGACCGGCGGACCTGCCGTGCCGCCCGCACCACGTCGTGGCCGGCGATGCTCGCCGACCCGGCGTCGGCTTTCGTGAGCGTCGTCAGGATGCGGACTATCGTGCTCTTGCCGGCGCCGTTCGGGCCAAGGAGGCCGAATATTTCGCCTGCAGTGACGCTGAATGACACCTCGTCGACCGCGAGGCGGTTCTTGCCGTAGGCCTTGCGCAGGCCGTTGACGATGATCAGGTCCATGGCGGTTCGATGCGGGCGCGAAACCATAGCCGATTGTCCCAGCGGCCGCGTCTTGTGCGACCGGCGGCGGGACGTTACGCGGCGACGGGCAATGCGTCGATTTTCCGCACTTTTCTGCGGGTCTCCGGCGCCCACTTTGGTTGCAAGGCCTAGGTCAGTGTGCTAGGTATCCGCTGCCTCGGCGGCGGGCAGCGAGATCGGCTCGCCGTTATTTTTGCCCTAGATAACAACAAGATAACCAACCTCTCGGATAGGCGCGCGCGTGGTTGCAGAGACGACCCTGGTTTCCGGAATTGCCGGCCGTTATGCGACCGCTTTGTTTGAACTCGCGGCCGATCGCAAGGCGATGGATCAGGTGGCGGGTGACGTGGAGCAACTCGGCCGGATGATCGAGGGGAGCCCGGAGCTGCAGCGCGTGTTGCGCAGCCCGGTGCTGTCGCGTGGGGATCAACTCAAGGCGATGACGGCCATACTCGGGCGTGCCGGTGCCAACGATCTGACCCGGCGGTTCGTCGGATTGGTCGCGCAAAACCGGCGCCTGTTCGCACTGTCCGATATCGTGCGCGATTTCGGCCGCCTCTTGGCCCATCACCGGGGCGAACAATCGGGCGAGGTCGTTTCCGCCCAACCACTGGCCGACGATCAGTTGGCCGCGATCAAGAAACAGCTGGCCGGCCTTCTCGGATCCGAGGTCCGGTTGTCGGCCAAAGTCGATCCCAATCTGCTCGGGGGCCTGATCGTCAAGATCGGCTCGCGCATGATGGATGCTTCCCTTCGAACGAAACTGCAACGTCTCAAGCTCGCGATGAAAGGGGCCGGCTGATGGATATCCGCGCCGCCGAAATTTCGGCAATCCTCAAGCAACAGATCGCCAACTTCGGCAACGAGGCCGAGGTCTCCGAGGTCGGTCAGGTTTTGTCGGTGGGTGACGGGATCGCCCGCGTCTACGGGCTCGATCGCGTACAAGCCGGCGAGATGGTCGAGTTCCCGGGCGGTATTCGCGGGATGGCCCTCAACCTGGAAACCGACAACGTCGGTATCGTTATTTTCGGTGACGATCGGACGATCAAAGAAGGCGACACGGTCAAGCGGACCGGCACGATCGTCGACGTCCCCGTGGGCAAAGGTCTGCTCGGGCGGGTGGTCGATGGTCTGGGCAATCCGATCGACGGCAAAGGGCCGATCGCGGCCACGGAACGCCGGCGCGTCGAGGTCAAGGCGCCGGGGATCATGCCGCGCCGCTCGGTGCACGAGCCGATGCAGACCGGTCTCAAGGCGCTCGACGCGCTGGTGCCGATCGGTCGTGGTCAGCGTGAGTTGATCATCGGCGATCGCCAGACCGGCAAGACCGCTGTCGCGATCGACACGATCATCAATCAGAAAAAGAACTGGGAAGCAGGCGATGAGAAGAAACGCCTGTATTGCGTCTATGTCGCCGTTGGCCAGAAGCGCTCGACGGTGGCGCAGGTCGTGAAGGCGCTGCAGGACGCGGGCGCGATGGACTACACCATCGTCGTTTCGGCCACCGCCTCGGAACCGGCGCCGATGTTGTTCCTGGCGCCCTACACCGGCTGCACGATGGGCGAGTACTTCCGCGACAACGGTATGCATGCCCTGGTCATCTACGATGACTTGTCCAAGCAGGCTGTCGCCTACCGCCAGATGTCGCTGCTGCTGCGACGTCCGCCAGGGCGCGAAGCCTACCCGGGCGACGTGTTCTACCTGCACTCGCGTCTCCTTGAACGGGCCGCGAAGATGAACGATCAGAACGGTGCCGGTTCGTTGACCGCGTTGCCGGTCATCGAAACCCAGGCGAGCGACGTGTCGGCCTACATTCCGACCAACGTCATCTCGATCACCGACGGTCAGATCTTCCTCGAAACCGAACTGTTCTATCAGGGCATTCGGCCGGCGATTAACGTCGGCATTTCGGTCAGTCGCGTCGGTTCCGCGGCGCAGATCAAGGCGATGAAGCAAGTCGCCGGGCGCATCAAGCTCGAACTTGCCCAATACCGCGAAATGGCGGCTTTCGCGCAGTTCGGTTCGGACCTTGATGCTGCGACCCAGCGTCTGCTGGCACGTGGCGCACGGCTCACAGAACTCCTGAAGCAGCCGCAATTCTCGCCGATGGCGGTCGAAGAGCAGGTGGTCTCGATCTTCGCCGGTGTTCGCGGCTTCCTCGATCGCATCAAAGTCGATCAAGTCCAGGAATTCGAGCGGCGGTTCTTGAACGAGATCAAGACCAAGCACGGCGACTTGCTGACGGCGATTCGCAACGAGCAGGCGCTTTCCGAGGCGTCCGAGAAGAAGTTGACGGAGATTCTCGAAGCGTTCACCAAAGCGTTCGCGTAGGTCCGGTCAACTCCGTAGGCGCCGATGCCGAGTCTCAAGGACCTTCGCAAGCGGATCAACAGCGTCAAGTCGACGCGAAAGATCACCAAGGCCATGCAAATGGTGGCGGCGTCCAAGTTGCGTCGGGCGCAGGAGGCGGTCGAGGCGGCGCGCCCCTACGCCGAACGCATGGAACGGGTGCTGGCTTCACTCGCGACGAGTCAGACCGACAAGGAAGGCGCTCCGCCGCTTCTGGTCGGTACCGGCAAGAGCGATACCCACCTTTTGGTGGTCGCGACGGCGGAACGCGGCCTCTGCGGCGCGTTCAACTCCTCGATTGCCCGTGCGGCCCGCCGGCATGTCCAGCACCTCCTACAAGAGGGCAAGAAGGTCAAGATTCTCTGCGTCGGCCGCAAAGGTCGCGATGCCCTACGTCGTGATTTTTCGAGTCTCATCATCGACACGATCGAGATGCGAAACGTCAAACGGCTGGCGTTCGGTAACGCTCAGCCGATCGCGCGTCGATTGCTCGACATGTTCGAGGCCGGCGAGTTCGACGTCTGCACGCTCTATTTCAACAAGTTCAAGTCGGTCATTTCGCAGGTCGTGACGGCGCGGCAGCTGATCCCGGCGACCCTGCCGAGCGAAGGCTCGGCCGGGCCTGGCCTCGGTGATGCGATCTACGAGTATGAACCCGACGAAGCCGACATCCTGGCTGAACTTCTGCCGCGCAATCTCGCGGTCCAGATTTTCCAGGGTCTCCTGGAGAATGCGGCCTCCGAGCAGGGGGCGCGTATGTCGGCCATGGACAACGCGACGCGCAACGCCGGCGACATGATCAACAGCCTGACGCTCAACTACAACCGGACGCGTCAGGCGTTCATCACCAAAGAACTGATCGAAATCATCTCCGGCGCCGAGGCGCTGTAGAAAGCAACGGAGCAATCGTATGGCAACCAACGTTGTGGGCAGAATCACCCAGATCATGGGGGCGGTCGTCGACGTCAAGTTCGACCAACATCTGCCGGCCATCCTGAATTCCCTGGAGACGACCAATCAAGGTACGCGCCTCGTGCTCGAGGTGGCGCAGCATCTTGGCGAGAACACGGTTCGTTGCATCGCCATGGATTCGACCGACGGCTTGGTGCGCGGCCATGAAGTGCGTGACACCGGCGGCCCGATCATGGTGCCCGTCGGCCCCGAGACCTTAGGCCGCATGCTCAATGTCGTCGGTGACCCGATCGACGATCGTGGCCCGGTCACGGCCAAGCAGCGCGCGCCGATCCATGCACCCGCGCCCGCGTTTGTCGATCAGGCGACCGAAGCCGAGGTGTTGGTTACCGGCATCAAGGTGATCGATCTGCTCGAGCCCTACGTCAAAGGCGGCAAGATCGGTCTGTTCGGTGGCGCCGGCGTCGGCAAGACCGTCATCATCCAGGAGCTGATCAACAACATTGCCAAAGGTCACGGCGGCTACTCGGTGTTTGCCGGGGTCGGCGAGCGGACGCGTGAGGGCAACGACCTCTACCACGAAATGGTCGAATCGGGCGTCATCGACCTCAAGGGCGACAAGTCCAAGGTGGCGCTCGTGTACGGTCAGATGAACGAGCCGCCGGGAGCCCGCGCCCGTGTCGGCCTCTCCGGTCTGACGCTAGCCGAGTACTTCCGTGACCAGGAAGGCCAGGACGTGCTCCTGTTCGTCGACAACATCTTCCGTTTCACCCAGGCGGGTTCCGAGGTGTCGGCGCTGCTGGGTCGCATCCCGTCGGCGGTCGGCTATCAGCCGACGCTGGCTACCGACATGGGCGCGCTGCAGGAACGAATCACGTCGACCAACAAGGGTTCGATCACATCGGTGCAGGCGATCTACGTGCCGGCCGACGATTTGACCGACCCGGCGCCGGCGACCTCGTTCGCCCACCTGGATGCGACGACAACGCTGTCGCGCCAAATCGCCGAGCTCGGCATTTATCCGGCCGTCGATCCGCTCGACTCGACCTCGCGCATTCTCGATCCGCGCGTCATCGGCGAGGAACACTATCGCGTCGCCCGTGAGGTGCAGCGCGTGCTGCAGCAGTATCGCTCGCTGCAGGACATCATCGCCATTCTCGGCATGGACGAACTTTCCGAAGAGGACAAGCTGACGGTCGCGCGAGCGCGCAAGATCCAGCGCTTCCTGTCGCAGCCGTTCCACGTCGCCGAGGTATTCACCGGCTTGCCGGGCGTGTTCGTTCCGCTCGAGGAGACGATTCGCGGCTTTAAAGAAATCGTCGCCGGCAAATACGATGATCTGCCGGAACAGGCGTTCTATATGTGCGGCTCGATCGATCAGGCGATCGAGAAGGCCAAGAAGATGGCCGCCGAGGCGGCCTAGGATCGACGATGGCCGACAAGATCGCCTTCGAATTGGTGTCCCCGGATCGTCTCCTGATCTCGGAGGCGGTCGACATGGTCACGATTCCGGGCGGCGAAGGGGACTTCGGGGTGCTCGCCGGCCATCAGCCCATCATTTCGACGGTGCGCCCGGGGATTCTCGAGGTCCAGAACGAGGGCGCCGCGGTGCGGCGCATCTTCGTCTCCGGCGGGTTCGCCGAGGTGACCAACGAGCGCTGCGCGGTCATGACCGAGGAGGCAATCCCGGTCGAGGACATCAACCGCGCCGATATCGAGCAGCGGATCAAGGACACCGATGAGGACTTGGCCGCGGCCAAGTCCGATCATGAGCGGGCAACCCTCGAGGTGCGGCTCGCCACCTTGAAGGATATGCTTCAGGCGGCCACATAGGGCGTGGTTGTGGTGGGCGATTGTTGAGAAGCCCGCCGCTCGCTATCATTGCGATACGTTGGGGGATCGCGCATGAGCGGGGAATGGACTCTCGACGCCATTGAGTGGCACCGGTTCGACCGAACCAAGGTCGATCCCGATATTCTTGCCATTGTTCGCGCGGCAAGCATGGTCGAGTACAACGCCTGTGATTACGTCCGCTATCTGAAGAACGTGTTTCCCGGTGACGCGGAATTTGCCGCGGCCGCGGAGCGTTGGGGCGAGGAAGAGCGCCAGCACGGCTTGGCCCTTGCGCGCTGGGCCAGCTTGGCGGACCCCTCCTTCGACTTCGCCACGTCGTTTGCGGCCTTCGTCGAGGGATTCCGTCCCGACGTCAACGTGACCCAATCAATTCGTGGTTCGCGTACGGGGGAACTCCTGTCGCGCTGCATGGTCGAGATCGGGACCAGTTCGCTCTATTCAGCGATCCGCGATGGAACCGAGGAACCCGTGCTCAAGCAGATTTGCGCCTGGATCGCACGCGACGAATTCGCTCACTACGGCATGTTTCGTCGTCACATGCACCGCTATCTCGATCGCGAGGGCGTGAGCCTGTGGACGCGGGTTTGGACGTTGATCGCACGGGCGTTCGAGGCCAAGGACGACGAACTCGCGTATGCCTTCCATGCCGGGAACCGACTCCCCGGGCCCTACGATCGTGAGCGGGCTATTTGCGCCTATGGCGCCAAGGCCCTCAGGCTCTACCAGCCCTCGCACGTCGAGCGCGGCGTCACTATGGCGCTCAAGGCGGCTGGCCTCGAACACGACGGCTGGTGCCAGCAGTGGGCATCCCGGATCACGTATCGGGCCGTACGCTTCCGCGCCCGGCGCTTTGCCCGCGCCTAGCTAGCTCGAGTGCAACGCGGGCGTGCCCCGGCCACAACTCATCGTCTTCGATCTCGATGACACGCTGATCGCCGCCTATGGCGCACGGGCGCAGGCCTGGGCGTCGTTCATTCCGCGTTACGCCGATCGTCTCGGTGGGCGGCGTCCTGCCGATGTCGCCGCCGCAATCGACGACGCGGCTGGCAAGTTCTGGGCCGATCACGGGAATCTGCACCGCCACCGATTCGACATGACGGCGGCCCGACGCAGCATCGTCGGGGCCGCCTTCGCGACCCTTCGGTTCGACGATCACGATTTGCCCGAAGAAATCGCCGAGGCGTTTTCGCGAGATCGGGAAGCGGCGTACCGCCTCCACGAAGATGCCCAACCGACGCTCGACCGATTGCGCAGCGCCGGTTTCCGTCTTGCCATTCTTACCAACGGTGGCACCCGGAGCCAACGGGCCAAACTCGAACGCTTCGATCTCGCGCGCCGGGTCGATCACATTCAGATCGAGGAGGAGGTCGGGGTCGGCAAACCGGATCGCCAGGCGTTCGACAAGATGCTCCGGGCGTCTGGCTGCCAGGCTGCGGGCGCCTGGATGGTCGGAGATCGTCTCGATTGGGATGTCCGCGGCAGCCAGTCCGCCGGAATGGTCGGGGTCTGGTACAATCCCGCCAACGAGCCGGCCGCCGCGGGCTTTCGCCCCGATCTGGTCATCGGTCGTCTCGCTCATCTGATCGATCGCTTGGTGTGACGCGGCGATCGTCCCGGGAGGAGACCCGATGTTCTACGAGCCAGCCAACGGCCATGGCCTGCCTCACGATCCGATCAGCGCGCTCGTCATTCCGCGCCCGGTCGGCTGGATATCAACCATCTCCGCCGAGGGGGTGCCCAATCTTGCGCCGTTCGCCCTGTTCAACATCGTGGCCTACGTCCCACCCCACGTCATGTTTGCGCCGACCGGAACCCAAAACGGCCGCTTCAAGGACAGCCTCAACAACGTCCAGGCGACCGGTGAGTTCGTTGCCAACCTGGCGACCTGGGAGCTCAAGGATCAGGTTTGGCTGACGTCGATCCCGGCGCCACCCGAGGTCAACGAGTTCGAACTCGCCAAGCTGACGCCGATCCCCGCGAAGCTCGTTCGGCCGGCTAGGGTCAAGGAAAGCCCGGTGCATCTCGAATGCCGACACGTCCAGACCGTGCGCCTGCCGCATGTCGATGCCAACGCGGCCAATCATGTCGTGATCGGCCGCGTGGTCGGGGTCCACATCGACGACCGCGTGCTCAAAGACGGCATGGTCGATTACGCGAAACTGACGCCGATGGCCCGGCTCGGCTACACCGACTACACCCGCATCACCGAGGTCCACACCAAGCCGTTCCCGAAGTGGCCGCCAAAGGCCTAACAAGGCTTGCAGGAGGGTAGATAGATACCATATAGTGGGTAGAAGGAGAGACCAATGGGTTTCAACATCAAGAACCCCCGTACCCACGAGTTGGTCCGGCAACTTGCGTCACTGACCGGCGAGACGTTGACGCAGGCCGTCACCGAGTCGGTGCGGCAGCGCCTCGAGCAGCTGCGGCGCGTGCGCCACCGCAGCCTGGCCGAGCAGCTGCTCGATGTCGGCAGCAAGTGTGCGGCGCGGTTGAAGGAACCGTACCGTTCGATCGACCACGGCGATCTGCTCTACGACGAACGCGGCCTCCCGCGCTGAAGTGATGGTGATCGATACGTCAGCGCTGGTCGCCATCCTGCGGGCCGAGCCTGATGCGTCGGTCTTTGCTGCTGCAATCGAGATCGCAGAAATCCGCTGTGTATCGGCGGTGAGTTTTGTCGAAGCTGCCGTCGTCGTGGACGGGAGTCGTGATCCGATCGCCAGTCGGCATTTTGATGAGTTCGTCCAAATGGCGAAACTCTCGCTCGAACCTGTAACCGCGGAACAGGCTCAGATCGCGCGTGAGGCCTACAGGGACTTCGGCAAGGGCAGTGGCCATCCAGCCCGACTCAATTTCGGCGATTGCTTCTCTTACGCGCTAGCCAAAGCGAGGCGCGAACCGCTTTTGTTCAAAGGCCGAGACTTTGCCGAGACCGATGTTGCCATGGTCCTCGACCCCCGTGAGACGCGCTGAATCACAAATCCCGGATGTGAGGCAGAACTTCGCGGCTGAACAGGCCGATGCCCTCGTTCACCGCCTCGTCGGGGATGTTCCCCACCTTGAGGTTGATGATCGTGATGCCGTGCCCAAATTCCTTGGCGAAGCGCTTGAACTGATCGGCCACCATTGCCGGGGTGCCGCATAACACGATGCCTTGCTCGATCAGGTCGTCGATCGTCTGTCGCGCGGCCGCATCGGCGGCGATGAAGGTCTTGACCGACGTATCGTTGTAACGGGTCTTCTGCAGGATGATGCGTTGGGCCGTGCGGATGCCGCCGCCCAGCACTTCGGCGAAATAGCGCCGCCCCGCGGCCAAGCGCTCCTTGGCGCGTTCGGCATCGCGGTCGATCGACAACGGTATCCCCACGAGAAGATCGTCGCGGGTCGGAGTCCAGCCCCAGGCCTTGGCCTCTTCCCGATAGGTGGCGATCGTGTCCTTGGTCTGTTTGGCGCTGATGACGGTGGCGAGGCCGAGCACGGCGCGATGGCGGGCGGCCAGCCGCGCCGAATAGAGGCTGTTGCCGGACATGACGATGCGCGGGTGGGGTTTCTGCATCGGTTTGGGCCAGATCGACACCGCGCGATAGCGATAGTGTTCGCCCTCCCAACCAAACGGTTCGGGTTCGGTCCACGCCTTCTTGATCAGCTCGATCGCTTCGTTCAGGCGCCCGTAGGACTCGTCCGGCGGCTCGTTGTAGGCGACGTATTCGTGCGGGATGCCGCGCAACAGGCCGGCCACCACCCGGCCGCCGCTCATGACATCGAGCATCGCGAATTCCTCGGCGACCCGGAGCGGATTCAAGATCGGCACGAGCGACCCGAGCACGGCGATCTTGGCGGTCGTCGTGCGGTGGGTGAGCGCTCCGGCGACGATATTGGGATTGGCCATGAGGCCGTAGGGGCTCATGTGGTGTTCGTTGCACCCCAGCCAATCGAACCCGCCGCGTTCGGCGGCCACCATCGAATCGATGTAGACGTCGAACAGCTTCTTGCCGAGCGCTGGGTCGAAGTGCTTGTTGGCGACCGGCCAATCCTCCGTGACGCTGGTCTTGCCCGTGTAGGGCATCAGGTGGAAATAACAGAACTGCACGGCCAGCTCCCCCAGATTGAGCCTTTACCCCATGCTGGACGGGATCGCGTGAACAGGCAAACGGTGGCGAGCCTGGCGTGGCGGGCGATCAGCCGCGAGCGGCGCCAACGTGGCGGAGCAGACGCCCATCAATCGTCAGAAGCGAAAGGGCGATGAGGGCCATTCCCGCGAACATGGTCCAAGTTGGCTGTTCGCCCAACAACGTGACGCCGAGAAGAACGGCGGTGACCGGGTTGACCAGGGTGACCAACATCGCATTCGTCGCCCCGGCGCGGCGAAGGATGACGAAGAACAGAGGGTACGCGGCGGCGGTGCACAGCGTGCCGATGCCGAACAGAGCAGCCAGCGCCGACCAACCCGGATCGACGATCCAGAACCGATCGAATACGAGGGCGAGTGGCAGCAGAACGATACTCGCGCCGACCACCTGGCCGAAGGCCACGTCGAGGGCCGGCTGTTGGCCAAAGCGGCGTCCAAACACGCCCGCCAACGAATAGGACAGCGCCGCGCCCAAGACGAGCAGTTGTCCCCACGCACTCCCGATCTGCGACCACGCCGTCGGACCCATCAAAACGGCGACCCCGAGAAACCCGAGAAACACTGCGATCAGCCGGGGCGCCGTCCAGGATTCGTGGCCGACCAACCGGGCGACGATCACGGAGAAGATCGGCGTGGTGGCGTTGAGGATCGAGGCTAGCCCGCTCTCGATGGTCTGCTGGGCCATCGCTGTCAACGTGAACGGGATCGCGTTGTTGAGGAGGCCGAGGACCAGGTAGTCCTTCCAGATGGCACCCCGGGGCATGGCACGGCGCAACACCAGATAGACCGCGACCAGAAAAATCACGCCGATAAGCGTTCGTCCGACGGCGACGGTGAGCGGCTGAAAGTCTTTCAGGGCGACGGCAAAGAAGAAGAACGAACTGCCCCAGATCGCGCCCAGGCCGACGATCATCGCCCAGACGCTGTTGCTCATCTTGGTGTCGAGGGAAGGGTTCATGGTGGAGCGGGCGACCATGGGCAACGACGAGCCCACGGAAGGAGACGGCGGCGCGATCCTAACGGTTCACGCGGTCCCGTCCACCCGCTTCTTGCGCGCTCCTAGGTCAGCGAGATGCGGCGGAGGTTTGGCAGAGCCGGGAAAATTCCTGCACCAACGCCGCGTAAACCTCACGTTTGAACGGCACGATGAGTCGCGGCAGATCGTCCACGGCCACCCACTGCCAGGCGTCGAACTCCGGTTCGTGCGTGTCGATCACGATATCCGAGTCCTGGCCGAGGAAGCGCATCGCGAACCACTTTTGTATTTGGCCGCGATAGCGCCCGCGCCAGACCTTTCCGATCAATTCCTCGGGCAGGTCGTAGCGATACCAGTCGGCGCTTTCGCCGATGATCTCGGCGTTGTCCGTGCCGACCTCTTCGCGCAGCTCACGAATCGCGGCCGCCCGCGGGCTCTCGCCTTCGTCGATCCCGCCTTGCGGCATCTGCCAAGCGCCTCGCGGGCCGTCGCAGCGCTGGCCGACGAAAACCAAGCCGTGCCGATTGATCAACATGATGCCGACGCACGGGCGGTAGGCCGGCGGTTCGGGTTCGGCCGTCATTGCACCGTCTGGCGATTGGCGACCGCCGACACCGGAGCGAGGTCGATTCCCTTCGCATCCAAGGATTGTACCCACTGGGCAAGCCGTTCGATCGTCACCGGATAGGTCTGGGCGAGCCCCACCGCCGTTCCGACCTGCTTGGCGATTCGCTCAAGCTCGAGGAGACGCGCCTCGATGCTGACGCGCGAGGCCTCCTGATCGATCGCCCGGTTGTTGAGCGCCCGCGGCAACTCGAGGTCGGTCGCCAGCTGCGCCGCCAGGCTGTTGCGCGTCGCCCGGGTGTCGACCAGCATCAGGCCGCGATCGCGCAAATCCTGGAGGATCGGGGTCAAGCTCTCACCCGATGCGGTGAATTTGTCGCCCATGTCGTTGACGACACCGACGTAGCCCGTGGATCGGCTGAGAATGAACGACAGGCGAGTCAAATTCTCTTCCGGCTTGAGCGAAGTGAGCAAGGTGTGCGGCCCGGGATCACTCGCTGGGTAGTCGAGCGGCTCCATCGGCAGGTCGAGAAACACCTCGTGGCCGGCGGCCCGGGCGGCGGCGATCCACTGGTCGAGCTTGCGCGCGTAGGGCGAGAAACTCAGCGATACGTTGCTGGGCAGCCGTTGAATTGCCGCCGTTGTCGCCGCGTCGCTGAGGCCCAAACCGCGAACCACGATCGCGATCCGGGGGCGCTGGCTCTCGGACGGGAACGGGCGCGCGTATACCTGCCAGGCGCGACGGCCGTCGGGGGCGACCGTCGGGACGAGGCCGAAGTCGCCCCGTGTCGCCAATTGCGGATCGATGGCCGCGAGCGCCCTTCCGGGGGTTGGCGGCCTGGAAGCCGGCGTCTCTGGCGGCGCCGCGGGCGTCGGCGTGGGCGTCGCGGTGGACGGAGCGGGTGCCGCTGGCGCGGAGGTGGGGGTCGGAGCTGGCGCAGGTCGCCCGGTTGGCGTCGGAGCGGAGGCTGTCGCCGCTGGCGATGGCGTAGCGGGCGCTGGCGGAGCGGCGGGCGCCGGAGGCGGG
>Ga0194132_10000497_pt1 | contig 80247 bp, 78 predicted proteins | sample TA2KigOf80mmetaG_FD_148612 | JGI IMG/M metagenome (GOLD analysis project Ga0194132, IMG submission 148612) | Freshwater microbial communities from Lake Tanganyika, Tanzania - TA2015054 Kigoma Offshore 80m | ecosystem: Environmental > Aquatic > Freshwater > Lake | place: Tanzania: Lake... | reverse complement strand
CCACCTTTCTCCGAACTCTACCTCGCGCTTCGGACTGGCGTCGTCGACGCCACGACGCTGTCAGCCCAGTACATCAGATCGACATCGCTCTTCGAGGTGACGAAGTACCTGACGCCGGTGATGAACATCACCAACGCGGCCCCGAACATCATTGGGATACACGAGAGCGAATGGGCGAAGGTTCCCGAGGATATCAAGAAAATCTTGAGGGACGTTGGCGATGAGATGTACGTCGAGAGCATCGCCGCTTGGCGCCTTCACAAGGGTGAAACGGAGGCGGTCAAGTGGCTGGTCAGCGAGGGGAAGATGCAAGAACTGCCGTCGTTCCCGGAGGGTGAGCGGCGTCAGATTGCGAACGCCCTCATTCAGGCTTGGTTGGATCGCTGCAAGGAACTCGGCAACCAAGTTATCGAGCAGTGCAGCCAGATCGCGGCGCAGGTCAAGAACTGACTCTTTAGGCGCTCTTCTCTTTTGGGGCCGCCCACCCGGGCGGCCCTTTTTCTATGTCGCGATGGACGACGCTCCGTCGACGCGGAGACCGTTGTCTTCTGCGTTTGCTCGTCTCGGTGGGCGTGCCTATATTACCGCGTGCCCGTTCGTCGTGCCGGTGGCATCTCATTCCCGCGTCGAGCGCCAGTGCTGGTCATCGGCGCCGGCGCCTGCGGGCTGTGTGCGGCGCTCGCTGCGCGCGAACGCGGCGTCGAGGTCACCGTCCTCGAACGTGACCGCACTCCAAGGGGCGGCACCGGCATCTCGGGTGGCGAGATCGCCGGCGCCTGCACCGATATCCAGCGTCAGCGCGGAATTCATGACAGCCCGCGGTTGTTCGCCGACGAGATCCTCGCCAAGGCGCGCGGCGAAACGGATCCAGGCATGGCGCTCGCGATGGCGCGTGCGTCGGGCCCCACGGTCAATTGGCTTGTCAGGCGCCATCGCATACCCCTCACCCTGGACCACGTCCCCTATCCCGGCCAGAGCGTGCTGCGCGCCCACGCGCTACGATCCGAAACGGTGGGCACGTCCGGGGCGGAGTTCGAGCAGCTGCTGGTTAAGGCGGCGCGCGATGCCGGCGTGTCGTTGATCACCGGTGCCACGGCCGTCGACCTCTACGTAACGTCAACGGGGCGCGTTCGTGGCGTCGCATACAAGAAGAAGCAGCGTCGACACCGCATCGGATGTGGTGCGCTCGTGCTCGCGTGTTCCGGATTCGAAGGCAGCGCTGCGATGATCCGTCGCCACGTCCCTGAGATGGCCGGCGCGCCGTCGTTCGGTCACCAGGGCAACAAGGGCGATGCCATCGCTTGGGGCGAAGCGCTCGGCGCCGCGATCGCGGACCTCGGCAGTTATCAAGGTCTGGGTTCGGTTGCCTGGCCGTCGCGAATCTCGATGTGGATGCTGTGCCTTGTCGGCGGCGGCTTCCAAGTCAACACGAACGGCGAACGCTTTTCCGACGAGTCCCGCGGCTACTCCGAACAGGCTCCCGACATCAGGGCCCAACCCGGCCACATTGCCTGGAGCATCCACGACCGCCATGGGCATGCCGCGTTACTGCCCTTCATCCGCTATCGCAGCGCCATCGACGCCGGCATCTTCGAGAAAGCATCATCCGTCGCAGCGCTTGCCCGAGCCACCAAGCTGCCAGTCGAGGCGCTCGAGCGCACCGTGAAAGAACTGGGTGCGGCGATCGACGGCAAGCAAAAGGATCCGTTCGGGCGCGACTTTTCCTCGCACCGGCGGTTGAAGCCGCCCTACTACGCGGTGCGGGTCACGGGCGCATTGTTTCACACCCAGGGCGGTCTCGTCGTGGATGCCAAAGCGCGGGTTCTGCGGCCCGATGGCCGACCGTTCCCCAACCTGTTCGCCGGCGGCGGCGCCGCGCGGGGGCTTTCGGGACCCGCGAGTTGGGGCTACCTGTCGGGCGTCGGCCTGATGATGGCGACGACACTCGGGCGTCTCGCCGGCAAGTCGGCAGCCAGCTCCGTACGCGGCAGGGGCAGATAGCGAGCGGCACGCCTCGCTGGCCGAGGGCTCGTTATCTCAGTGACTCCTTCATCGTCGGTCCCGAGCTTGGCCCTGACGACCGGGAGGTGCGGGCGGGAACGAGTCTGCATGGTCCCAATCAGTGGCAGGCCCAGGTTCCCAAACTCCGCACGCGATGTTGATCTATCAGGCGCAGCTGTATCAAACCGGCGAGGCCTGTCTCAGGGGTGCCAATAGGACGTGACCAAGGGCCGGGTTAGGCAATTCCTGGTGGGTTGGCGCCGACACGCACAATGCGCTTGCCGATATTGCCACCCGCCTGAAGGTCGATAAGCGCATCCGGAGCGTTCTCTAGACCTTCGATGATGTCTTCGCGATAACGCAGCTTGCCCTGTTGGAGCCACGCCGCCAGAGCTTCGGTTCCGGCATCGAACTCGCGATGGTAGTCGTGGATTATGAACTGCGAACGAACCTGTGCTTCCGGCCAGGTCCACGGCTTGTTGCCAACGACCGCGTTGTATTGGGTCATGATACCGATGATCGAGACGCGGGCGTTGGCATTCAGGGTTTTGGAAGCCGCTTCCGCGATCCAGCCGCCGACATTGTCGACATACATGTCTACGCCGTTGGGCGCCTCGCGGCGGATCGCCTTCCGCAGGTCGGGTTCGGTCTTGTAGTTGATGCAGGCGTCGTAGCCAAACTCCTCGACAACAACCCGACATTTCTCGTCGGTGCTCGTCAGACCGATGACTCGGCAACCCAGAATTTTGCCGATTTGTCCTGCGACCTGGCCAACATTTCCGGCAGCGGTGGACACGAGCATGGTTTCCCCTGACCGGGGTTTCAGCTCCCTCATGACGGAAAAATACGCCGTTAGGCCGCCATGGCCGAGCACACCGACGCCGGTTGAGATCGGGCCGTGGGCTGGATTGAGCTTCCGCGTGCCACGCGGATTGTTCACGTAGTGGCCAGTGCCATCAGAAATGGAGTGGCTCTGCCACCCCAGGATGTCGTTGACGATGTCTCCAGCCTTGAACGACGGTTGGTTCGAGACCAGCACCTCGCCGACGGCATAGCCGTACATGACGCCGTACAGCGGCAGCAGCTCGACATTGCGCGGCGTTGGATTCATCAGCAGACGCTGCTTGGGATCGATCGAAAGCCAGATAACTCTCGCGAGATACTTGCCCGGTGGAGGCATCGGAACGGTGTCTTCCACGTAGAGAAAGTCGTCACGCGTAGCGCGCCCGAGCGGATGTCGAGCCAGGAGCCACCGACGGTGCCGACCCTCCACGCTTCGGTTCGCCTGCGCGAACATGATTTCGGAGACTTCTTTGTTCATGGCGGTCTCGGTAGATAGCGGTTGGTGCTGATCGAAATTCGAGTACGAGCGTGCGCTCCAGCTTATTGCGGGTTGCGAACTACAGCCAAGCATCCCAGAAGCTGAATGGGACCGTGGCGGCCATGAAGGGGTTTCCACGCGTTGGCGCCTTCGAGGGCACGCCAATCGGCAGGGTGTCCTCGGGGCCCGCGGCGCGGGCGCTTCCGACCGACGTGAGGCTCGCCACAGCGGACCGCAGCGTGAGGCCGCCGACATGTGCCGCAAAGGCGATAGAACGACGGGGAACCATTTTCTGAGTCCTTTGCCGGGCCACCGAATTTGCCCTGCGGGGCCGATCCGCACCAAAGCGGCGAGGATGAAGGGCCGATGCTGTTTGCGATTCCGTTGTGTAGAAACGGGGGAGTCTGGCAGATTGTCAAACGAAAAAACCATCTTTCCCCAGTTCGACGACATGGCGCGTCGGCAGTTCCGCTGTCTGCCACGCACAAGGTTCAGCGAAAACGACAAGGAAAAAGACAATGGACGACATGTTTGACGTGATTGTGGTGGGCGCGGGCACGGGCGGCATCCCTACGGCCATCTTCGCCGGTCAGCGCGGGGCGAACGTCCTGTTGATCGAGGCGGATGATCGTGTGGGTGGAACCCTACACTGGTCATCCGGTCAAATGACGGCCGCCGGAACCAAGCTGCAGAAGCGATTGGGTATCGAGGACCATCCTGATTGGCATTGGGATGACTGCCTGAGAATCTCCAAGGGCGAGGTCCACCCCGTCCTGACGCGCATCGCGATCGATCATGCCGCAGATAGCTTCGACTGGCTGTGCGACAACGGCCTCGACCTCGTGCCTTTTGCGCCGGTCGCCGGTTGGGGCCATGAGCCGCACCGCGTGCGTCGGTATGCCTGGGGCGTGAACGGCGGCACCTCGGTGCTCGAGGTGATGCAGCCGCTGCTCGACGAGCAGATCGGTCGCGGCACCGTCACCCTGTCGCTGCAGACCAAAATGACCAAGCTGCTGACCGAGAACGGCGCCGTGGTGGGCGTCGAGGTCCAGGCACGCGACGGCGGGAAGGCCGAGGTGTTTGGCAAGAACGTCGTGCTGGCGACCGGGGGTTATGCGGCAAATCCTGCTTTGTGGAAGGAACTGACACCAAACTATCCGCTGCGCTCCTATTGCAATCCATACTCGCGGGGTGAGGGCATCATCGCGGCCCGCTCCGTGGGCGCCAGGGTAGACGGCGGGGACCGATTTCTGTGCTCTACAGGCGGCATTCTTCAGAACCCCAATGATCCACTGTCCGCCCGCGGCGGCCTGATCCTGAACCCGCATTTCCGCCAGCCGTGGGAAATCTTCGTCAACCACAAGGGTGAGCGCTTCATGCGCGAAGACCACCCGAGCGTCGACAACCGTGAACACGCGCTGCTGAAACAGAAGAACGTGGAAATGTGGGTCGTCTTCGACGAAGGCATTCGCCAGAACGCGCCGAACTTCCATAGCGAGATCGAGCGCGAGCACATGAAGACGCTGTTCAACAACCACCCGTCCTACTTCGCGGCGGACACGCTCGACGAGTTGGCGAAAAGGGCCGGCGTCGACGCGGCCGGACTGAAGAAGACGGTGGAAGAGTTCAACCAGGGCGTGGAGGCGAAGAAGGACAAGCTCGGCCGTGAATCGCTGCCGCGTCCGATCAACCGTGGCCCGTATTACGCCATCAAGACGGTGGGCTATGCGGTGCTGAGCCCGGGCGGGCTTGACATCGACGCGGACTTTCGGGTGCTCGACACGAAGAGCAAGCCGATTCCGAACCTCTACGCCACCGGCGAAGTACTCGGCAAGGCACGGCTGTCGGGCGCGACCTACCTCAGCGGCATGTCGGTGCTGCCCGCCATCACCTTCGGCCGCCTACTTGGCCAGACGAGGCTGAAGTGGGGCGACAACCGCGCCGCCGCCGAATAGGCGAAATTGTCGATGTAGGGCAAGCGGAAGCCTCGGTGGAGGCTGAGTTTTGCTGAGGTGCAACCAAGGACTCTCGATTCGGAACACCTGAGCGGCACAAACGATCGCATTGCAAGCGTTGACGACCATCCGAACTAGGCTCACGATTACAGACGGGAGCGTTCTCGATAGTCGTGGGCCTACGATTGACTCTCACCCGAGTTTCATTAGGGAGGTCGTGATGACTTGGCGGAAAGCTGTGTGGTCGTTAGGAGCGACAATCGCTGCCGGGTGGGCAATGACAACGGCACCCGTGCTCGCTCAGGATGCGAAGGATACCCTACGCGTCGCCATGCATTCGAAAGCTCCGTCGCGCGGCGATATTTATACCATCTTCTACATCTTTCCCAGCATGTACTGGTGGGAAGGCATCTTTGATTCGTTTGTCCGCATCGACGACAAAGCACAGATATTGCCGTTTGCTGCCGAAAAGTGGGAGGTCATGAATCCCACGACTTGGCGCGTGACGTTCCGAAAGGACGTCGAGTTTACGTCTGGTCGCAAGAACGATGCTGCAAATGTCGTCAAGATTTTCGACTACCTGCACACGACAGAGGCGGGCAAAGCATCTGGAATAATGCGAAACATGAAGTTGGCGAGTTACCGGGCCGTCGATTCGCACACGGTGGAATTTGTGACTCCCGAACCAGATCCGCTGCTCGTGGCGAAGTTCGCGGCGTTCTACGTCGCGGACATGGTGGCCTTCAACGACATGGGGCGGGCGAATTATGGTGCCAAGCCCGTCACGTCGGGCCCTTACAAGGTTGTCAACTGGACCGACCAGGAGATGCAGGCGACTGTTTACGAGAAGAGCTGGCGTCCGGCAAAGATCAAGAACCTGTATATCGTCGAAGTGCCGGAGCCAGCGAGCCGGTTGGCAGCGATCGTATCCGGGCAGACCGACATGGCGCACAATCTCGCCCCCGAAGACGTCGCTCGCATCAAGGCATCAGGACACACGGCGGCTGTGGAGGGTGCGCCATTTGTTGACGCTGTTGCTCTGTTCACCAAGGACTTCGCCAACAAGTGGAGCGGCAAGGCACCGTTTTCTGACCGACGCGTGCGACAAGCGGCCAACTATGCTCTCAACCGCGATTCGTTGGCGCAGAATTTGTTCAAAGGCTTGGCCAGACCTGCGGGTCAGCCGGCTATTCCATCGACGAACGGCTACAATCCGAGTGTCTTGCCCTACCCGTACGATCCGGCAAAAGCAAAGCAGTTGCTAACGGAGGCCGGGTACCCCAACGGATTCTCCGTCACCATGGAGACGGCCGTGGGTCTGCTCGGTGGCCGAGAGCTGCTGCAAGTTGTGTCCGAGGACCTTGGCAAGGTCGGGATCAAGACCGAGGTGGTGGTCGTTCCGTTTGCCGAGCGAGCACGGCTGTTCAATCAGCAGAAATGGAACGGCGACCTCACGTCATTCGCGATGTTTCACTCTCCGGTCATGGATGCCGCGATACCCTTCTCAGTCTACGACGGCTGCAGGCTGCCGATCGGAATGGTCTGTATCCCTGCCCTCAACGAGTTGCTTGCCGCGCAGGAAAAAGAGATGGATCCGGCAAAGCGCAGAGCTCTGTTGCAGGAGCTGATGAAGCGGTCGAGTGAGGAGGCGTTGGCGCTGTATACCTTCGAAGGTTTGGACGTTACCGGCATCTCCAAGAGGGTTCGTGGCTACAAGAACTGGAACAAAGTGATCCATTACGAAAGCATGACCTTGGAAAATTGAGGTCGGGAGGCGGCGCGGCGGGCCGGAGTCACCAAACACTACTGACACGTTTAGTGGCTCAGCGCGACGAAGCCCTCGCTCTGATCCGAGAAAAACCTGGACCGCTTTGGCGTGTCCGCGGATGCCGTTGGGTTACGGGCTAGGCACATCGGACTCAGAGTTGATCCAATCAAACCAAGCATGAAGAAACCCGTGGCGGCAAACGTTCGAACCAAGCGGCGCTCGCTCAAGGGAATCATCCATCGTCGAGAATGGGAGACGAGGGTTGATCTCGCGGCCTGCTTCCGCGCCTGTGATTTGCTTGGCATCTACGAGCGGCGCTCGACCGTCGGTGCCGCGATCGCCGCGCGAGTCCCGGGGGCCGCTGACCAACTGCTCATCAACCCGCGCGGGGTCTCGTTCGACGAAATCACGGCGTCGAACCTGCTCAAGATCGATCGACAAGGGAAGAAGCTTGACAACAACCCGCTTCCCACACCGGGCGCCTACGTGCTGCACGCGACCGTGTTCGACCGGCGCCGTGATGTGAACTGCGTGCTGCACCACCATTCGCAGGCCACGATGGCGGTTGCGTCGTTGACGCATGGCTTGCTTCCCGTGAACCAGCCGGCCATCCAATGGCTCGATCGAATCGCCTATCTCGACTTCGACGGGTTCGAATTCGGTGAATCGGAGCTCGCCAATCTGGCGCGGGCATTTGGCGACGACAACAAAATCGTGTTCATGAGAAATCACGGCGTTCTTGTCGGTGGCGAAGATATCGCCGAAGCGTTCGCCATTACCGACGATCTCGAAAAGGCCTGCCGCGCGCAGCTCCTTGCGGAAGCGACCGGAACTGACCTTGCGACACCACCGATCGAGGTTTTGGCGCGCGCGACACGACAGTTCGAGAAGTTCCGCGCCGATACCAACCGCAAGGATTGGCAGGCGATGCGTCGCTGGCTCGACCGCCAGAAGGTGAGGTACGCGGTTTGATCGGCAGGGTGGACCGGGCGCCCGGTCTGAGTTCCTTTCACGTCCAAGTTTGTCTTCGTCAAGAATGGCAAGTGGCCGGTCGTGATGGGCGCCGCGCGGTGTGCGTCGTCACTACCTGTTCTGCGCCTTCAATCAACCACCTCGCGGGCCGCGCGTTGACGTAGGCGGCGCCTCCTCGACCCGCCGGGTGTTCTCGAGCTCTTCCGGGGCGGAGTGTCGCAGGGGCTTCTCTTCCCCGCTCGTGCCCGCTTTGCGCGGCCGAATCGGAGTTGCGTCTCGCAGGCTACATCAACGCTACGAGTTCGTTGATGTCGGCGAACTCGGCGATGCGTCGGGTGCCGGCCAACAGCTTGCGGGCTCGTTCGGCGCTCATCGAGAGTGAGGTGCATTCGAGGAACTTCTCCTCGACCATGGCGTCGGTCATGTCGACGCCGGGGCTGCCATAGGTTTCGGCGATGGTGTAGCCGCGCCGGAACGTTTTGCCGCCCGCCACAATCTCGGCGGCACCGCCGATCTCGAACCAACGCAACTCCTTGTAGGCCCGCGTCCACGCGGGATCCTCTTCAATCGCGACCCGGCGCGCGAGTTCGCGGCTAAACGGGTCGGCCAGGCGCTCGGCGTTCACCCACCGGGGGCCGGGCGGAATGCGCTGCAGAACCATCGCCACCGCCCACTGGGTCGAGAGGGTCGCCTGCATATAGGTATCGGGTGATGGTTCGAACTGGTGCGGGATGACGTACATGCCGGACAACCGGAGCTTGACCGCGGTCACGCTGCGCGGATCGATCGCGTGCTCGCGCACCAGGTCGACGACCGACTGGATGCCTGCCTGGCTGTGCCGGCTGCAGACCCAGGGCTTCAACTCCATCTGGCCGTCGACCCAGTGGTAGGGCGTCGGCTGTTGCAGCAGGATGGCGCGGTCGTAACCCGCCATCCATTGGTCGACCTCGTCGGGCACGCTTTCGACGCCGTGTTCCGCCCACAGCGCCGCCTGGACGCCCGCCCGGGTGCAAAAGCCGGTCGAGCCGAACGGCGTGATGCGTTTGGGCACCTTGGCGGCGAGGAAGTACACGAGCGGCCGATAAGGCAGCTCGGCGGCCAAGCTGATCGAGCGCGCCGTCGTCGCGGTGTCGTGGCCCAACAACCGCGAGGCGATCGCCGCCGCAACAATGCACTGCTGCGGCACGCTCGAGTCGGCGGTGCGGGCAAAGTGAAAGCGGCCGCACAGCACGTAGCCGAGCGCCGCCGCTGCCAGCACGTCGCGTCCGGAGGCGTGAACACGCTGGCCTATGGCGAACGCGACGTGCCAGCACAGCGGCCCGACATGCAGGCCGGGACCGGTCTCGTGAAAGTCGGTGACATGGCAGAACTGAGCGTTCAACCCGGCGGCAAGCTCGGCCGGGACCCGTGCGCCATGGCCGATCAGAATTGCGTCCGGACGGCCGCCCAGATCGAGGGCGTAGGCGTGCAGGCCCTTGCCGGTGAAGGCCGCGCCCATGTAGGCGATACCGGTGTGGTCGATAGCCAGCCGCTCGATGGCGTTGATCGCCGACCGCGGCACCGCGGTGCTCGGTGTCTCCGCCATCTCGCGGGCGAGCATCGTCGTGACGCTGTCCTGACGGGGCGAGGTGCTGTTCATGTGCTCTCCTCAAGCCGGAAATATCGAATCCGACATTTCCCATTGGAGCGGGCTATCCGCTCCTAATTGACGGAAGAATAGTTCGACGCCGACGCTCGCGGAAGGCTTAACCGCCGAGCAGCAGCGTCCGTCGCAGCGCAATCGACCGATATGCAGCCCCCCGGGGCGTGCGATTGTCGCCGGGCTTGTTTTTTTGTCGTAGTCGTTCTGCGCAATTCTCCTCGCCGAACCGCGATGGCCGAATCGTCCCTGAATCGTGCTAGTCTGGTGTACTCGCCAGGCAGACCGAAATGAGGGAAGTATCGACGATGAGCTACCAGAAAGGTGCGCGCGCTTTGGCGGCCGCATTGCTGACCATCGCAGCCGCAGCTCCGGTGCTTGCACAGGACGCCAAGGACACGCTGCGCGTCGCCATGTATCAGAATGCCACCACGCTCGGTAACGTCTATGGGATCAACTTCATCTGGCCCCACATGTACTGGTGGGAGGGCTCGTACGATTCGTTCGTGCGTACCGACGACAAGGGTCAGGCCCAGCCCTTCGCGGTCGAGAAATGGGAACTCGTCAATCCGACCACTCATCGTCTGACCTTCCGCAAGGACATCGTGTTCTGGAACGGTCGTACGAACGACGCCGCCAACATCGTCAAGGCATTCGATTTCCTCACTTCTGAAACCGGCCGAACGGCCGGGATCATGCGAAATCTGAAGGTGGCTAGCTACAAAGCCGTCGATGCGCACACGGTCGAATTCGTGACTCCCAGCCCCGACCCGCTGTTCGTGCCCAAGCTCGCCGCGTTCTATGTGATCGACGTCGCCGCCTTCAACGAAATCGGCGTCAAGGATTTCGCGGTCAAACCAGTCGCCTCGGGCCCGTTCAGGATCGTCAGTTGGACGGATCAGGAGCAGGTGTCGACGGCATTCGAGCGGAGTTGGCGTCCTGCCAAAACGAAGAACATGCGGATCGTCAACGTACCCGAGACCGCAACGCGACTCGCTGCGCTCGAGTCCGGTCAAGTGGACGTTGTCTTCAACCTGAACCCGGACGACGTGCCGCGCGTCCGTGCCGCTGGACACACCGCCGCCGTGGAGAGCTCGCCGTTCGTCGCGGCGCTTGCCCTGTTCACGGTTGACTTTGCCGCCAAATGGGGCGGCAAGGCGCCGTTCGCCGACAAGCGGGTGCGGCAAGCCGCCAACTACGCGATCAACAAAGAAGCGATGGTCAATCAGTTACTCGGTGGCTTGGCCAAACCGTCCGGTCAGCCGGCGGTACCGACGACGCACGGCTACAACCCGGCAGCCAAGGCCTACCCCTACGACTTGCCCAAGGCCAAGCAACTGATGGCCGAAGCGGGATACGCAAACGGGTTTTCCACCATCATGGAGACGGCCGCCGTATTTGGCGCCGCCACCGACATCTTCCAACTGATCACCGCCGACCTCGGCAAGATCGGAATCAACGTGGAAGTGAACCTGATGCCGTTTGCCGAGCGGTCCAGGCGGTTCAACGGCAATAGCTGGAAGGGCGATCTGACCTCGTTCACCATGGCGTTCTCGCCCACTCAAGACATTTCGGCGGTGTTCCAGACTTATGGCTGTGGCCTTCCCAACACCTTTACCTGCATCCCCGAACTCACGCCCTTGATCGAGGCCCAGGCCAAGGAGATGGATCCGGCCAAGCGGCTGGCGCTGCTACAGGAACTCGCAAAGCGCTCGAACGATGAAGCCCTTGGGCTGTTCCTGTTCGAAGGTTTCGATGTCACGGGCCTGTCGAAACGGGTGCGGGGCTACAAGAACTGGAACAAGGTCATCCACTACGAGGCGATGTCGGTCGACGGCTGACCGAAAACCAGACCCGTCTCCGGGAGCTGCTTCCGGCTTGACATCGCGTCGCGATGCGGACTGCCCTCTCCCGTCGACCGACCGCCTCAGCGCGTGCGACTTAGAACAGGTTGGCCACGTCGTTGATGTCGCTCGCGTCCTCGATTCGGCGGAGCGCCTCGAGCAGCCGGCGCGCCTGTTCCGGCGCATGGGTCAACGACGCGCACTCGACGAACTTTTCCTCCACCATCGCCTCTGTCATCGGCCGGCTCGGACTGCCGTAGGTCTCGCGCATCGTGCAGCGGGTTTTGAAGGTTCGCCCGCCGGCATCGATCTCCGCCTCGCCCCAGACATCGTACCAATTCACCACGTTCCCCTTGGCGCGCGCCTGGGCAAAGGATTCATTGTCCTGGCCGACCGCCCATTCCTCGCTCTTTCGGCTCGACGCCACCGTGATCGACACCCGACCCGCGAGATGTCGACTCAAAGGGTCGGTGAGACGCTCCGCCGCGACCCATTTCGGGCCGGCGGGAATGCGCTGCAGGATCATGGACGCGGCCCATTGGGTGGAATAGATCGCCTCGAGATAGGTGTTCGGGGCGGGGTCATCCGTCCACTGCGGATTGGGAAAGTTGAGGAGGTGAAGACGGACTGCGGTGACCGTCTTCGGATCGATGGCATGATCGCGCACGAGATTCGCGATCGCCTGCATGCCGCACTGGCCATGCCGCGCACTGATCCAAGGCTTGAGTTCCATTTCGCCATCGACCCAATGATAGGGCGTCGCCGGATCGACGAGCACGGGGACATCGTATTCCTGCAGGTGCTGGTCGATCTCGTCGGGAGCGCTCTCGAAGCCGAAACCGGCCATCGTGGCGGCCTGAACGCCCATGCGGGCATTGAACAGCGGCATGGCGACGCCGGAGGCCGAGCCGAAAGGCGATAGTCGCTTGGCTCCATAGCCGTCGTTGGTCTGATGTTTGCGCGGCGGAAATTCCCAGGCCAGGCTGAGGGCCCGCGCCGTCATCGCGGCGTCGTGTCCGAGCAAACGCGATGCGATACCCGCAGCGACCGTTCGATGGTGCAAAGCACTGGTCCGGGGCCAATGGCTGAGGCGCGCAAACTGGAACCGGGCCCCCATGACGTAGCCGAGGGTTGCCGCCGCCAAGACGTCCTTGCCCGACGCATGTGAGCGTTGCCCGACAGCGAGCGCGGTGTGGACGACGAGTGCGCCGATGTGTGTGCCCGGACCGGTCTCCTCGAAATCGGTCGTGCGGCAGTTTTGACTATTGATGCCCGCTGCAAGCTCGGCCGGCACGAGCGTGCCGTCGCCGATCAATACCGCCTCGGCACGAACGCCGAGGTCTCTCGCGTAGGCGAACAGCGGCTTGCCCGTGAAAGCCGCACCCATGTACGTGATGCCCACCTGGTCGATGACCATCCGCTTGATGGCATCCCACGCCGCTTTGGGGATTGCCGTCGCCGGCGTCATGCTGATCTCGGCGGCGAGAGTCCGGGTCACGTTCGTTGCGCGACTTGGATTGGCAGCCATCTCGGCAACTCTCTTCGATACAATGCCGACGGGCGGGGCCCGTCGACGATCTAGGAATCCAACCACTCCGTAAACATGTCCGCGACCGCTGCATAGTCGCCGGCGAGAACGCCGGGGGGATATCGCCGCGCGGTGCAGTTCGGGATCATCTTCGCGACCTGGTCGAATACGGCCGCACTTCCGTCCAACTCGCCGACAGTGTGCAGAATGGGATGCCTGAGCTTGGCGTATTTGCTTCCGCCGGGGTTGGCGTAGAACGCGGCGACGTAGGCATCGGAATACGTGTCGTGATTGCGCAGGAGTTCAAGGGCGCGCAGGTGAAGTTCCTGCGCCGTACCGAGGTCGCGCACGCGGCGATGGGCGCTATCACGCTCGTAGTACGGAAAGAACATGTACATGTCCTTCGCCGCCTGAAACGCCCACATCGTCTGGCTGCCACTGTATTCAAACGGCGGCTTCTTCCGCACCTGAGCGACGTAGGCGTCACGAACCGCCTCGGGCATGGGTCCGGAGCCATCGAGAATGACTTTGCGGATGCGTTGCGGGTGGCGGATCGAAACATCCATCGCCAAATGGCCGCCTGTTTGGGTGCCGTAGACGTCGACCTTGGCGACACCCAAGGCATCGAGTAGCTGGATCAGCGCGTCGCCGAAATACTCGATGGTCGGATTGGAGATCCGTGGTCGTGCCGAATCCCCTTGCCCGAGGTGATCGGGGGCGATCGCCCAGCGGGAACGGCCCATTGCTTCGGTGAGCACGTTGAGCGTCCGTGCCGAGTAGGGCGAGGCATGCAACAGAACGATCGGCTGTCGGCCGCCATCCCGTTTGTCTTCGCCGGCGGTCCAATAGTGAATCTGACCGAGGTCGATCGTCGCAAACCGGCGCTTGATCAAGAGTCCCTCCAAGAGTGGATTCAACGGGCGAGGCTGGTCGGGCACGCGAGGGAGGCCAGCCTACATCTTCGGATTGTTCTGTTGTTGGACCCCCAGTTGCGACGTCCGGACCTTCAGCGAGGGCCGCTCGGAGATCTTCCGATGCCAGTCCGATAGTCTGGGATACGTCACCCGCCAATCGAAGTCGGCATCCTTCTGGTCGAGTTCGACGCGACGGAATGGCCGTCGCCGGTCGTAGTAATCGAGCCCGGCGGCAAAAGCGACGTGGCCGATATGGAAGTCGTCGGCGCCGAACTCGGCGGCGTGTTTATCCATGGCCGCTAGGGCGTGGTAAATCCGTTGACGGTGCCGCAGGGTGTCGGGCCGACTGCGATCCGCCGGTGGCCGCAGCGCCTGTACGACCAGGGCCGACGTGGTATCGAACAGTCCGTCCCCCAGGATCGCCTGGCTCAACGCTTTCCAGCGCCTGCCGTCCTGCGGGAACAATCGCCGCCCTTTGCTGAGCGAGTCGAGATACTCGCAACAGAGCATCCCGTGGTAGAGCGTGACCCCGTCATCCATCACCAACACCGGGTGGCGGCCGAGCGGATTGTACTGCCAGATGATCGCGTCCTCGTCGAACGGCTGCTGGATGATGAACTCGATCCGGTCGAGCACTCCGGATTCGGCTGCGACGACGATCACCTTGTCGATAAAATCCCGACCATGGAACAGGAGCTTCATAGGGTTGCCTCTTGCCTCAGCCGCGACACCGCGCCGGCCGTCGTGGCCGCGCGCCTACGATGATATCATCCGTCCCAATCGACTGAAGTCGGTTTTCGCCAGCCCGCGCTCATTCTCGAACCACCGGCATCGCGCGCGCGTTCGCTTGGGCGTTGGCGACAATGGAGCGAATTGGTGCGTTGACGTTGTCGCCGGAGTTCCCGTCGAGGTTCAACGGCAACGACAGTCGCCGCCGAATATCCGGGGCGATCGTCTGGGGATCCGGGTGGCTCATCCAACCAACCCGACCGTGCCGCGCAATCCACTCGGAAAGCCTGCGCTCGCCGTCCCGGGTGAAGGTCAGTCGCTGGCCGCTTCCGGCCCGACGCAACGTGATCCCAAGTTGATCGGCCATGAGGCAGCCCAGGGCCAGACGGAGAGCCGATTCGCCGGCGTCGCCGTGCAGATCGACCTGGGTTTGGTGCCAAAGGGTTCCTTCGCCTCGCCCTTCATCGGCTGGCGCCGCCGCCCGCCCGGCCACGCCGAGGTACATGAGGGTGCGCCCCTCACGCTTGGTGCGCGCGGCATCGGCAAGGCCCGGAACGATCGGGGGAAAGAACCAGACGTAGACGCCGGGTCCATTCGGTACCAGGCGCGGATTGTCGAGAAGCGCTTCCCGACTCCAGAGCGGAACCGTCAGGACGAACTCCTCATGTCTGGCGATGGCTTAGTGTGGGTGGGCTGGCGGCAACCGCAGCGATGGCCGTCGACGAACGCGATCGTACCAGGCTGCCAATCCCGGGTGTGTCGTCCGCCAGTCGAACGAGGCGTCGGTCGGATCGAGTCCGGCCGACCGCAGCGGCTGGCGGATCTCATAAAAATTGAGGCCGCTGGCAAACACCGCATGGCCAATGTGAAAGTCATCGGCGCCGAAGGCGGCGGCATGTTCGTCCATCGCCGCCAGCACGTGATAGATCCGTTTGCGGTGTCGCAGCATGTCGGGGCGACTCCAATCCGATCGTGGGCGCAGCGACTGCACCGCCGAAAGAGCCGACGTCGTATCGAATAGACCGTCGCCTAGGATCGCCTGGCTCACCGCCTTCCAGCGCGTGTCGTCCTGCGGGAACAGCCGCGGTCCTTTGCTGAGCGAGTCGAGATACTCGCAGCACAGCAAGCCGTTGTAGAGGACGACACCGTCGTCGAGAATCAACGCCGGGTGACGGCCGAGCGGGTTGTGTTGCCAGATGATGGCGTCGTCGTCGAACGGCTGCTGGATGATGAACTCGATCTGATCGAGCACCCCGGCCTCGGCCGCCACGACCAGGACTTTGTCGATCTGGTAAGGACCATGACGATGAAACAGCAGCTTCATTTCGCCGCCCCCGTGTCTCGGGTCCCGGCTAAACGATGCCTCTGGGCACGACTATGACGGGTCCCTGAAGCACGCTCGACCCAGCCGCCGCTAGCCGTCGACCGCCATGTTCTCGTAGTGAATGATCTTGTTCCAGTTCTTGTAGCCCCTGACGCGCTTGGCCACGCCGGTGATGTCGAACCCCTCATTGAGCACGAGAGCCATCGCCTCTTCGCTCTGCCGCTTCATCAGTTGCTGCAGCAACGTCAGGCGTTTCTTAGGGTCCATTTCCACGGCCTGAGCATTGATCAACTCCGTGAGTTCGGGGATGCAGGTGATCGTGTTCGGTAGTCCGCACCCTTAGATCGAGAATGGAACCGATGCGTCCATCGCCGGGGAAAAGTTCATCGCGAAAGTGGTCATATCCCCCTGCCATTTGTTCTGGAAGTACAGGGTGGCGCGGGTCGAGAAGGGAACCACTTCGACGTTGACCTTGATGCCAACCTTTCCCAGATCCGAAGCGATAAGTTGCAGAACGTCGCGCGTCCCGCTGGTGATCGGCGTCGCCTCCATCTTGACGGACAGGCCATTCGGGTAGCCGGCTTCTGTCAAAAGTTGCTTGGCCTTCACTGGATCGAACGGATAAGGCTTGACGTCGGGATTGTAGCCGAAGATCGACGCCGTCGCCGGCTGACCCGATGCCGTTGCCAGTCCCAGCAAGAAGTCTTTGACCAATGTGTCGCGGTTGATCGCATGGTTGGCCGCTTGGCGGACCCGTCGATCCGAAAACGGCGTCTTGCCGCCAAGGTTCCACTTGTTGGCAAAGTCCGTCGTGAACATCGCAAGTGCGTTCACGAAAGGCGCCCCTTCGATGGCGGCGACATGGCCGCTGGCACGAACGCGCGGAACGTCATCCGGCCCCAGATTAAAAACGATGTCCATCTGACCGGACTCGAGCGCGGCCAGTCGAGACGCCGCCTCGGGCACGTTGACGATCTTCAGGTTCTTCACCTTGGCCGGGCGCCAACTCTTGTCATGCGCCGTGGTCGTCATCTCCTGATCGGTCCAGTTGACGACGCGAAATGGGCCCGATGTTACCGGCTTGGCGGCGAAGACGTCGGCTCCCATCTCGGTGAATGCCGCCATATCGACGACATAGAACGGCGCAAATTTGTGAATCATCAACGGATCCGGAACTGAAGTCACAAATTCAACCGTGTGCGGCCCGACCGCCCGGTAGGTTGCAATTCTGACGCCGCGCATGACACCGGCGCTCTTGCCCGCATCGGAAGTCAGGAAGTCGAACGTCTTCACGATGTTCGCGGCGTCATTCTTTCGGCCGCTGCCGTACTCGATATCCTGCCGGAACGTCAGGCGCCAGGTCGTCGGATTGACCAGCTCCCATTTCTCGACGGCGAATGGTCCGGGCATAGCTTTGTCGTCGATGCGGACAAAGGAATCGAACGCTGCTTCCCAGTAGTAACTGTTCGGCCAAATGTAAGGGAGCCCGTAGACGTTGCCGCGCACCGTCGCCTGGGCATACATCGCGACCCGGAGCGTATCTTTGGCGTCTTGTGCCGCACCGGGAACGGCCGCACCCAGCACCGCACACGTCGCCGCGCAAAGGAACCACGCATTCGACACGAATTTGGTCATGACGCTTTCCCCCTTCGTTCAGCCGAGATTCGAGGCTAGCAGCGGGTATTTGTCAGACATCAAGTCGTCACCATGTCGGACCAGCGACCGGATTCGTTATATGGTGTGGCAAGCCCTTCCCGAGCACCAATGGCGGGGCGGAAAATTCTCTCTTGCGGCGAGGGCCGCTCGCGCTGCTCGGGTCAGTGCACCTCGCCGCGATCAGCGACATCAGCGACCTCGCCGCTGGTTCCGATGTCGTTTTCCGAGTTTCCGAGCGGTGACCGGTATCGTGGCCTAGCTTGTCTTATCTTTCCTTCATTCTCGCCAACAGCCGCTTTCTCGGCTTCGGCTTTCTGGTCATGTTCTCCTCCTGCTTCGGTCAAACCTATTTCGTTGCCCTTTTCGCTCCGCAGCTCCGCACCGAATTCAGCCTCAGTCACGGTGATCTTGGCCTCTACTATTCCGTCGGTACGCTGGCCAGCAGTGTCACATTGCTTTGGGCCGGCCGACTTATCGATCGCTTCGATCTGAGGTGGTTTGTTGGCGGCGTCATTGCCGGACTGGCGGCGGCCTCCGCTCTGCTCGCGTCCGTCCAGACAGCGGTAGCAATCCCGATTGCGTTCTGTCTGCTGCGCTTGTTCGGCCAGGGGCTCATGCCCCACGTGGCGTCGACCGCGATGTCTCGCTACTTCGAAACGACACGCGGCAAGGCCCTGAGCATTGCGACGCTCGGGTCGCCCTCGTCCGATGCCCTCATGCCGCTGCTCGTGGTCGCCTCGGTCGCGTTGGTTGGTTGGCGCGAGACCTTGAACATCGGCGCGATCGTGCTGCTCGCCACAGTCTTGCCGGCGGCGCTCTTGCTGCTGAGGGGACACCGCGTTCGTCATTCGCTCTTCCTGCGGCGAAGCAAGGAATTGGCGGTAAACGGCTCCGGTCGCGGCGCGGCATGGACCCGGGCTCAGGTCTTGCGCGATCCGCGGTTCTGGATCTTGGCCCCTGCGATGCTCTCGCCTTCGTTCGTTCTTGGCGGCTTCTTTTTTCATCAGGCCCACCTGGCCGAGGAAAAGGGCTGGCTGTTGTCGTGGGTCGCCAGCACATTTGCCGGATACGCCCTGGGCGTTGTCGTCACGGTCTTCGTTGCCGGCCCTCTGATCGATCGTTTCGGCGCGGTTCGCCTGGTGCCGTACAAACTGCCGCCTCTGGTTCTTGGATTGGTCTTGCTGGCCGCTCTCGATGCGCCGGTGATTGCGCTGGTGTTCATGGTTTGTGCAGGCGTCGGCGCCGGGCTTGGTTACACGCTGACCAGCGCAACGTTTGCCGAGCTCTACGGCACCACGCACTTCGGGGCGATCCGCGCCATGGTGCTGGCGTTGGCGGCCGGCATCAGCGCCGGGTCTCCCTACCTCGTCGGCGTCCTCATTGATGCCGGCGTGACCATGGCAACGCTGGCGTGGGCGTCAGCCATCCTTTTGACCGGGGCTACTCTCGCCGCCTATGCGGCGATCCGCGATCACCCCGAGAACAGGAACCCACCGCAGACTGCAGGGTGACCTCCGCCGCGGCAGCGGCCGATCAGCGCGCGCTGCACGGGACGCTCCACCAGCTTGGCGGTCGCGTTTCGCCGAGACGCGGAATTTGGAGACGGATAGCCTTGTCGGCAAAACGCCGCAGCCGAATTGGGGAACGTCATGAGCGACATCCAGCATCACTATGACATGCGTTTCTGGCGAACGCCCTTCGGCGTCCGCCGCGCCTATATGGAGGCTCGCTTCGGTCAGCTGCACTACCGGATCGCCCAACCGCCCGATCCGGAAAGGATTCCGCTCCTCTGCTTTCACCTCAGCCCGAATTCCGGGCGAGTCTACGCCCAACTGGTTGCCGAGATGGGCAAGGACAGAATCACCATCGCGGCCGATACACCGGGTTTCGGCGAGTCCGATCCGCCCGATGCTGCGCCGTCGATCGCGGATTACGCCGCTACCATGGGTGAATTGGTAGACCACCTCGGCATCAAGCAATTCGACGTCATCGGCTATCACACCGGTTCGCGGACCTGCGTCGAGATCGCCCAGCAGCGACCCGATCAGGTTCGTCGTGTCGTGCTCATCTCCGCACCGGCCTACTCTGACGAAGAACTCAGGATTCAGTATCAGACGATGGGCACGCCGGCCGCGGAGGAGACGGGCGCGGACGGTTCTCATCTGCTCAGGAAATTCAGTTGGCGGTGGAAGGATAAAGCGGCGCCGCCGATATTCGTACATCGCGAGGCGTGTGAGGCGCTGCGCGGCGGCGCAACCGCGTGGTGGGGACACCAGGCCGCGTTCCGTTATCAGCATGCGCGCGAACTGCCCAAAGTCGAACAGCCGGTGATGATTCTGTGCCCGCGCGACGATCTTTGGACGCCAACCCAACGGGCGCGGCAGTACCTCAAGAACGGCAAGTTCGTCGAGTTGCCGGACTATGCGCACGGTTTTCTCGACGTTCACACCGCCCACGTCGCGACGCTGCTGCGCGAGTTCCTGGACGGCCTGGCCGATGATCGCCCGAACCGGACCGTGCGTTCGCCGGTGCCGCCGGCGCCGACCAAGAGACCTCGTGTCGTTCACCGCGACTTCTGGGACGGACCCTACGGACAACTGCACTACCGTATCGTGCGACCGGCGGCGCCCTCGGTGACACCGCTGGTCATGTTTCACATGAGCCCGCGGTCGGGTCGAATCTACGAAGCGATCCTGCCGATCATCGGCAAGGATCGGATCGCAGTGGCGCCCGACACGCCGGGATGCGGCGAATCAGAAGCGCCGTACGCGCCAATCGAGATCGACGATTTCGCCGCGGCAATGGCCAAGTTCATCGATGCCCTGGGTTTCAAGCAGATCGATGTCCTGGGCTACCACACGGGCGCCCTGACAGCTGTTGCGCTCGCGCTGCAGCGGCCCGAATTGGTGCGCCGGATCGTCCAAATCTCCTGCCCGGTCTTCACCGAAAACGAATTGGCCGAGTTCCGCCTGCGCTACCAGCCAAAGCCGATCCTGCGCGATGGCAGCCACCTCGCGAAGGGCTGGATCGCGGCACGCGAGCTATATGGACCCAATGTGCCGGAGCAAATCTTCGTCAGAAATTTTTCCGAAAGCCTGCGCGGCGGTCCGGCGGCGTGGTGGAGCTACCGGGCGGCGTTCCGCTACGATCTGCGGGCTCACCTGCCCCAGGTGACGCAACCCATCCTGATCATCAATCCGAACGACGACTTGGTCATTCAAACGCCGCGTGGGCTCGCGCTTGCGAGGAACGGCCGCCTACACGACATCGCGAAGCATGGGCACGGCTTTCTCGACATTGTCCCCGACGAGGTCTGCAAGGTGTTGCAAGACTTCCTCGACGCGGCCGACTTACCCGCCACGGGACGCAAATAGCGGCCGAACGATCGAACCCCGAAGCATCTCCGAGGGATGCGGCTCCCTTCACGCCCGGCGGCGGTCGGACGTCATCAGGGCCGCGACGTCATTGACGTCGTTGATGTCCTCTATGCTTCGCAGTGACTGAAGCAGCTGACTCGCGCGATCGCGACCGAGCGATGGCGCGACGCATTCGTGGAACTTCGCCTCGACCATCGCCGCAGTCATTTCTTTGCCGGGGCTGCCATAAGTCTCGCCCAGGGTCCGTATCGCGCGATAGGTCCGCCCCCCTGCTTCGATTTCTGCGGTACCCCGCACCGCTGCCCGACCCTTGGTCAGACGGTCGCGATAGATCTGCGATGATTCCGGGTCTTCGAGCACCTCGACCATCGCCGCCAGGCGGCGACTGACCGGGTCGGCAATTCTCTCCGGTGACACCCATTGCGGGCCTGCCGCAATGCGCTGCAGCACCATCGCCGCGCACCAATTCGTCGAGTAGATCGCCTGCCAGTAGTCGTCCGGCGCGGGATCGATCTGATGCGGTACCAGCGACATGAAGGTCAATCGAAGTCGCAGGGCAGTGACCCTGCCGGCATCGATCGCGTGTTCGTCGAGCAAGTCCGACAGGGCCTGAATTCCAGTCTGGCTCTGCCGACTGCAGATCCAGGGCTTCAGTTCCATTTCGCCGTGCAGAAAACGAAATGGCGTCGGGTCGACGGTTAGCGCGGGGACATCGTAGTCGTGAAGAAACTGGCCAATCTCGTTTGGCACGCTCTTGAACCCATGACCGGCCATCAGCGCCGCCTGCACCCCGCCGCGTGCATGGTACAAGGGGGTCGCGAGCGCAGACGGGGTGCCAAGCGGCGATATTCGTTTGGTGACAAAATTGCTGCCGTGGGCGGCGAGCTGTCCGGGCATCGGCTCGCGATGCGGCAGCTCCCAGGCGAGGTTCAGCGCCGTCGCCGTCGTTGCCTGGTCGTAGCCGAGCAAGCGCGAAGCGATCGCCGCGGCCACCATCCGGTGCTCCGGAGTTCCGCTAATCGGCCCGGTTCGTCTGGCAAAATGAAATCGCCCACACAGCACATAGCCAAGAGCCACGGCGGCGAGGACATCGCGCCCCGACGCGTGCCTTCGCTGACCGACCGCCAACGCCGTATGCACGGCCAGCGGCCCAATGTGGCGACCGGGCCCGGTATCTTCGAAATTGGTCGACCGGCAGAAATGGCCGTTGATGCCGGCCGCGACTTCAGCCGGGAGTCTCGCACCGTCGCCGATGAGAACGGCATCGGGTCGCCCGCCAATATCCTTGGCGTAGGCGATAAGTTCGCGGCCAATATGCGCGGCACCCATGTAGGTGATACCGACGTGGTCGATCAGCAGATTCCGGGCGGCGTCGATGCAAGCCCGTGGAATGGCATGGAACGGCGTTGCCACCATCTCGGCGGCCAACATCTGGCTCACGTCGCCCTCACGGGTCGGTGCACGGACGTTTCCCATGGGACGAACTCCTTGCCCTCGAAGCGGACGCCGATCTACATCAACGCGGCCAGTTCGTTGACGTCGGCCATCTTCTCGAGGCGGTTCGCGGCCGAGTACAGACGCTCGGCGCGCGGACGCGGCATTGACAGCGCGGTACACTCGAAGAACTTCTCTGCTACGACGGCGTCGGGCATGTCCTTGCCCGGGCTGCCCCAGGCGTCGCGCATGGTCAGGATCGGCGAGATGTAGGTTCGGCCGCCCGCGTCTATCTCGGCCTGGCCACGGATATCCATCCAGCGCAGCTCCCAGTAGGCCTTGGAGGATTCCTGGTCCTCGATAACCTCGACCGCCGCCGCAAGCTTGCGGCTGAACGGATCGGCCAGGCGTTCCGCGCTCACCCACTGCGGCCCGGCCGGAATGCCCTGGACGATCATCGCGGCCGCCCATTGCGAGGAATAGATCGCCTCCCAATAGGTGTCGGGCGCGGGCTCCCACTGCCACGGCCGGGTGTACATGTTGGAAAGCCGCAACCGCATCGCCGTGATCGCCTTCGGATCGATGCGATGCTGTTGCCTCAGGTCGTGCACCGCTTGCATCCCCGCCTGGCTGTGGCGGCTGCACACCCAGGGCTTCAGCTCCATCTCGCCATCGACCCAATGCCAGGGCGCGGGCTGGCGGAGGAGTTGCGCCAAATCGTAGTTCGCACGCTGAGTGTCGATCTGATCGGACAGGCTGTCGCAGCCGTAGCCCGCCATGATCGCGGCCTGGACGCCGGTCCGCGCATGGGCGAGCGGGGTCAGCGAGGCGAACGGCGTGACGCGCTTGGCCATGTACGTGGTCGCGCCCGAGGACTCCGTCGTCTTGAGCATCGTGCCACCGAGTTCCCACGCGAGGCTCATCGCCATGGCAGTCGCGACGGCATCGAAGCCCAGCACGCGCGCGGTGATGGCCGCCGCAACGACTCGATGCTGGGCATCGCCGGTCCTCGGCCAACCGGCGCCGGTGCGGCCAAAGTGAAAGCGTCCCATGAGCAGATAGCCGAGTGCGATCGCCGCCAGCACCTCGCGGCCCGAAGCATGGGCACGCTGTCCGGCGGCGAGCGCGGTGTGAACGCAGAGCGGGCCCACGTGCGTGCCCGGGCCGGTTTCCTCGAAGTCGGTGGTGCGGCAGAGATGCCCGTTGATGCCAGCAGCTTGGTCGGCTGGAACCTTGAGGTCGGTGCCGATCAACACCGCCTCGGGCTTGCCGCCCACGTCGCGCGCGTAGTCGAGAATGCCTTTGCCGGTCAGAGCCGCCCCCATGTAGGTGATGCCGATGTGATCGACCACCAGGCGCTTCACCGCTGCCATCGCGCCGGCTGGGATGTCGGCGAAACCGGTATCGACGATCTCGCGCGCGAGCGACCGCGTAATGCTCACGTCTCGGGAAACGTTCATGGCTCACCCCCTATGACCCCGGCGATCATGATACAGAATGGCCGGGCCCGCCACAGTCTTGCCCCTGGTCCCGCCGAACCGGGATCGCCATGCACCGCGTTGCGGCCGCACAGGTATCAGGGCGGAGCGACTGCTACCTGCACCCCACGATGGGGAATCCCGGCGCCCACCACCTGACCTCCGCACGATCGACCCTAAACTCACGGAGCCGCTGCATTCCTCCGATGCACGACAGGGCTGCTTGCAAACCGCGATGCGTCGGCTAGCGTGGCCGCATGAACATCCGTCGCGGCTTCATCGACACCATCGGCAACACGCCTCTCATTCGGCTCAATCGCCTCTCGGACCAGACCGGCTGCGAGATCCTCGGCAAGGCCGAGTTCCTCAACCCCGGCGGCTCGGTCAAGGATCGCGCCGCCCTTGCGATCATCCGTGACGCCGAGGCCAAGGGGCGGCTCAAGCCGGGCGGCACCATCGTCGAGGGCACCGCGGGCAACACCGGCATCGGCCTCGCGCTCGTCGGCAACGCCAGCGGCTACAAGACGGTGATCGTGATTCCCAACACGCAGAGCCAGGAGAAGATGGACATGCTGCGGCTCTGCGGCGCCGATCTCCGCCCGGTCCCGGCCGTGCCCTACCGCGATCCCAACAACTACGTGAAGGTCTCGGGGCGCATCGCCGACGAGCTGAACGCCGCGAAGGCCGGAAGCGCCCTGTGGGCCAACCAGTTCGACAACCCGGCCAACCGCGACGGTCACTTTCGCACCACCGGCCCGGAAATCTGGCAGCAGACCGACGGCACGATCGACGGCTTCGTCTGCGCCGTCGGTACCGGCGGGACGCTGGCCGGCGTCGGGATGTACCTCAAGACGCAGCGCCGTGACGTCACCATCGCGCTCGCCGACCCGATGGGCGCCGCGCTTTACAGCTACTACACGACGGGCGAGCTCAAATCCGAGGGCAACTCGATCACCGAAGGCATCGGCCAGGGCCGCATCACCAAGAACCTGGAGGGCGCGCCGGTGGATCGCGCCTACCAGGTTCGCGACGAGGAGGCGCTCCCCTATCTGTTCGACCTGATCGAGCAGGAGGGGCTCGTGCTCGGCGGTTCGAGCGCGATCAACGTCGCCGGCGCCGTGCGCCTGGCGCGCGATTTGGGTCGTGGCCACACCGTCGTCACCGTGCTGTGCGATTTCGGCAGCCGCTACCAGAGCAAACTGTTCAACCCGGAATTCCTCCGCGGCAAGAACCTGCCCGTGCCGCGCTGGATGGCGTGAGGCGATGGACGCTACACCAAGTTGCGCGTTGCGCGGTCAATCCGACGTGATCGTGCGTTGACGGACGCGCCGCACCACACGACATTGGTTGGCGCGCCGATCTTCGCTTCGCGTGCGTGGGTCATGAGCCTGACGGGTCGCGAGTCGCAATCCGGCACGCGGCCCAAAACGTCGCCCCAGCGGTCCGAACGTGCTAGTTTGGCCCCGACGCGAATCGGTAACGGATTGATATTACTAGATAGTTTGGCTTTGTTTCGGCGTGGGACAGGGCGCTTGTGGCAGGGTGCATGACCATTCTGGTGTTCAATGACGACGCCTACGCCAAGGCCTGTACGGCCAAGGTGACAGCGGTCCATGGCGATGCGGTCGAGTTGGATCGCACGGTGTTCTACGCCCAAGGCGGCGGACAGCCCGGCGACACCGGGCGGCTGGTACGCGCCGACGGCAGCGCGATCACGGTCGCCAACACTATCAAGGGCGAGTCTCCGGGTTCCGTCCGGCATCTCGTCGGCGGTGCTGCGTTGACCCTGGGCGAAGCGGTGACGGCCGAAATCGATTGGCCGCGGCGCCATCGCCTGATGCGCATGCACACGGGTCTGCACCTGTTGTCGGCGGTGCTCCGCTACCCGGTCACCGGCGGCCAGGTCGGCGATGACCGCGGGCGCCTCGACTTCGACATCCCCGAGGCGAACCTCGACAAGGATGCGATCACCGCTCAGCTCGCACAACTGATCGCCGCCGATCATGCGGTCGAACAGACCTGGATCAGCGACGAGGAGCTCGCGGCCAAGCCCGAACTCGTCAAGACCATGGCGGTCAAGCCGCCGGTCGGCGCCGGTCGCGTGCGCCTGATCCGCATCGGCGAGCATGTCGACGTGCAACCTTGCGGCGGTACGCACGTCCGGCGCACGAGCGAGATCGGTGCGCTCGCCGTCACCAAGATCGAAAAGAAGGGCCGGCTCAATCGTCGCGTCAACCTCGCTTTCGTCGGAGTCTGAATGTCCTATGCCAAACCAGAATCGTTGGTCGAAACCGGCTGGCTCGCGGCCAACCTGAACCGCGTCAAGGTGCTCGACGCCTCGTGGTACCTGCCGGCGCAGAAGCGCGATGCCAAGGCCGAGTTCGCCGCGGCGCACGTTCCCGGCGCGCAGTTCTTCGACATCGATGCCATCTCCGACCGTGACACGACGCTGCCCCACATGCTGCCTTCGGCCGAGGCGTTCGGACGTGCCGTTGGCGCGCTCGGGGTCTCCAGTGGCGATCGCGTCGTCATTTACGACGGCGCCGGGCTGCAGGGCGCGGCGCGCGTGTGGTGGACGTTCCGCGCCTTCGGCCATCGCGACGTCGCGATCTTGAACGGTGGCTTCGTCAAATGGATGGCCGAAAAGCGCCCGACCGAGTCGACCGTGCGACCGGCCAAGCCGGCGAGGTTTCATGCGCGCCTGGAGACCTCGCTCGTGCGCGACCTGGCAGCGATGAAGGCCAACGTCACGAGCAAGGTCGAGCAGGTGCTGGATGCGCGGCCGCGCGGCCGCTTCGCCGGAACCGAACCCGAACCCCGGCCCGGCCTGCGCTCGGGCCACATCCCGGGCAGTCGTTGCCTGCCCTCGGCCGAGTTGATCGACGCCAACGCCAAGACCGTGCGCCCGGCGGCCGATCTCCGGGCGTTGTTCACCGGCGCCGGCATCGACCTCGCCAAACCCATTGCGACCACCTGCGGCTCGGGCATCACGGCCTCGGCGCTGGCCTTCGGGCTGTACCTGGTCGGGCACGAACGCTGGGCGGTCTACGACGGCTCGTGGGCCGAATGGGGCGCGCAAGCCGACACGCCGGTGGCGACCGGCACGTAAGCCCAGGGACGTGGTCCGCCCGCGCCTGCGGTGCTATGTAGATCGGCCCCGCGGGAGAGAGTCATGAAAGAAGACACCAAAGTCGTGCGCGCCGGACGTCACCCGGAAAAACACCTGGGCGCCGTGAACCCACCGGTGTTCCACGCCTCGACCGTGCTCGTGAGAACGCTGGACGAACTCGAGAACCTGTCGCGCCGCCCCGACCCGACCTTCGTCTACGGCCGGCGCGGCACGCCGACGCAGCACGCCTTCGAGGAAGCCGTGCGCGAGCTCGAGGGCGGCGATGCCTGCTACAGCTATCCCTCGGGCGCGGCGGCCGTCTCGGCCGCGTTGCTCGCCTTCGCCGCACAGGGGGCGCACTTCCTCGTGGCCGACTCGGTCTACACGCCGACGCGACGACTGTGCGATACGCTGCTCAAGCGCTGGGGCGTCGAGACCACCTATTTCGACCCGCTGATCGGGTCGGGCTTGGCCGCGCTCATGCGTCCCAACACCAAGGCGGTGATGTGCGAGTCGCCGGGCTCGCTCACCTTCGAGGTGCAGGACATTCCCGCCATTTCCAAAGTCGCCCACGCCGGTGGCGCCAAGGTGCTGCTCGACAACACCTGGGCCTCGCCGCTCTATTTCAAGCCGTTCCAGCACGGCGTCGATGTCTCGATCCAGTCGGCGACCAAATACATCGGCGGCCACTCGGACGCGATGCTGGGCACGGTCACCGTCAACAAGGGCGCCCTCGAGGCGGTGCGCGACGCGACGCACACTCTCGGATACTGCCTCGGGCCCGACGATGCCTATCTCGCACAACGCGGCATCCGCACGCTCGCCGTGCGGCTGCGCCATCATCAGGACTCGGGCCTGAAGGTGGCGCGCTGGCTCGCCGCGCGACCCGAGGTCGAGCGCGTCATTCACCCGGCGTTGCCCGGCGATCCCGGTCACGTGTTGTGGAAGCGCGACTTCCTCGGCGCCTCGGGGCTGTTTGGTTTCCTGCTCACCCCCTGCTCGCGGGCCGCGCTCGCCGCCATGGTCAACGGCTTCTCGCTGTTCGGCATGGGCGCCTCCTGGGGCGGTTACGAGAGCCTGTGCATGCCGACGCACCCGGAGCGCTCGCGCACTGCGACGGCCTGGAAGGTCGCGGGCCACACCATGCGTATCCATGTCGGCCTCGAAGATCCCGACGACCTGATCGCCGACCTCGACCGCGCCTTCGCACGCCTGAACGACGTCGAACGCCGCCGCAAGGGAGCCGCTTGAGATGACCGGCAGCGACGTCATCGCTCTGCTCGCCGCGACCAAGTTCGACGACCGCGGGCTCGTGCCAGCGATCGCCCAGCAACACGACACGGGCGAGGTGCTGATGATGGCTTGGATGAACGCCGAGGCGATCCGCGAAACGCTGGCGACCGGCCGCGTCTGTTATTGGTCGCGTTCGCGCCAGGGGTTGTGGCGCAAGGGCGAAACCTCGGGCCAGACCCAGACGTTGCGCGAGATGCGCCTGGATTGCGACGGCGACACGCTGTTGCTGCTGGTCGATCAGAAGGGCGTCGCCTGCCACACCGGGCGTCGCAACTGCTTCTTTCACGCGGTGCGTGGTGGCGAGTTCCGCGTCATCGCCGACGTCATCGCCGATCCCAAGGCGCTGTACGGAGAGCGGACGTGACGCGCATTCTCGCGATCTCGGGCAGCCTGCGCCGGGAGTCCTTCAACACGCGGCTGATCGTTCAAGCCCAGCGTCTGGCGCCGGCCGGTCTTGCGATCGAGCGTTTCGATCTCGCGCCGATTCCGCTCTACAACGAGGACGTCAACGCCGTGGGTTTCCCCGCGCCCGTCGCTGCGCTCCGCCAGGCGATCGCCCAGGCCGATGGCCTTCTGATCGCCACGCCCGAATACAACTACTCGATCCCGGGCGTGCTCAAGAACGCGATCGACTGGGTGTCACGCCCACCCGCGCAACCCTTAGCGGGCAAGCCGATCGCGCTTATGGGCGCCTCGGCCGGGCGATTCGGCACGGCGCGCGCGCAGTATCACTTGCGCCAGGTCTTCGTGCTGCTGAACGGCCTGGTGATGAACCAACCCGAACTCATGATCGGTCCGGCGTCGGGCGAGTTCGCCGCCGACGGCACGCTCAAGGATCCAGCGACCAACGATCGTCTCGCCAAGTTCCTGGCGGCGTTCACCACCTGGGTCACGGCGCGGCCGCGGTCATCCTGAAGGCGGCCGACCAGCGCGCGGCGAAAACCGCCGTTGCGGCGGTGAGCGATCCGCAGATCCACGCCGTCGCCTGCATGCCGTCCACGAAGGCCTCGCGCGCCGCCGCCAACACCGTGTCGCGCACCACGGGATCGAGCCGTGCGCTCGCCCCGACCGCCCCACCCAAGGTTGCCTGCATCTCGGCGAGCAACGACGGTGTGACGAGGGTCGCCAGCGACGCGTCGGTTCCCGCGCGATAGAGGCCGACGCCGAGGGTCCCGAACAGCGCGACGCCGAGGGCGCCCGAAAGTTCGCCACACGTTTCCGCCACCCCGGAAGCCGCGCCGGCACGCTCGGGCGGCGCCGTGCCGACAATGAGATCGTTGGCGATGGTGATCACCGGGGCAAAACCGATCGAGGCGACGACGGAGGCGACGGCCAGCAACACGACGGAATCGGTCGCGGTGACGAAGGCGGTGGCGAGAAGGCCGGCCGCCGCGACCGCCTGGCCGGCGATCAGCGTCCGTTCGCGCCCGAAACGCGCCACCCAGCGCGCCGTCCACATCGAGCCGACGACGAAGGCGAGCGCGCCGGGCGAGGTCCACAGCGCGGCGGACAACGGCGAAAGCCCCGCCACGAGCTGGAAATATTGCGGGATGAAATAGTAAATGCCGAACATGACCAAGCCGATCACCGCGTAGACCCCGAGCGAGGCGCGAAACGCCGGTGCCGCGAACAGCGACAGCTCGATGTGCGGATGGGCGAGACCGCGCTGGCGGCGAACGAAGATCACGGCGAGCACGATCCCGAACAGGATCGCGGCCAGCGAAACGAGAAGGTCGTCGTGCTCGACCAGGCGCTTCACCCCGTAGATGACGGCCAGCACGGCGAAGAGCGAGAGCGCTGCACTCGCGAGGTCGAGTGGCCGTGCCGCCGGGTCGCGATACTCGGGCAAGAACCGGGGTCCGAGCACGAGCAGAATGACCATCACCGGCACGGCCAGGAGGAACACCGAGCCCCACCAGAAGAACTCGATCAGAACGCCCCCCACGACCGGACCAATGGCGGCCCCAGCCGAGAACGCGGCGATCCAAACGCCGATCGCGAAGGTGCGCTGGCGTTCGTTGTGGAACATGTTGCGGATCAGGGACAACGTCGAGGGCGCGACCGTCGCCCCCGCGACACCCAAAGCGGCACGCGCGGCCACGAGGAGATCCGCGGTCGGCGCGAACGCGGCAACCACGGACGTCACGGCGAAGGCCGCCGCGCCCCAAAGCATGATGCGACGTCGGCCGACACGGTCGCCCAGGGTCCCCATCGTCACCAGGCACCCGGCGACGAGGAAACCGTAGATGTCCATGATCCACAGGAGTTGCGTGCTGCTCGGCTGGAGATCGGCCGAAAGCGACGGTACGGCCAGGTAGAGCACCGTCAGGTCCATGGCATAGACCCCGCACGGCAGCGCGATGATGGCGAGGCCGATCCATTCGCGGCGGGTTGCTCTGGTCGTCACGGTCGATGGCTCCACAAAAGGGCGCGGGTTGTGACTCCGCACGCCCCGCAAGTCAACGGGCGGCCGTTACGGCATGAGGTGTTTGCCCAGGACCTGTGTCAAATCGGTGACGGCGCGCGCGAGCGAGGGCGCGTGACCTCCGAAAGTTGCGCCACGCTGGCTACAGCCGCGAAGAAAATTTCCGATCTCGCCCGGCGCGACGACCCGGCCATCGTCCTGACGCCGCCCTTGGACCGGTTCGAGTTCGAGGTCGAGGGCGCAGGCCCGGGCGCTCTGCACCCGGTTGAGGCGCACCGGTGCACCGGGCGTATCGAAACCATGTCCAGCCTTGGCGTAACGAAACACCTCGACCGGTGATCCGCGATCACGAAACCAGTCGACGTAGCGGTCGCATTGTGCGGCCGGCGTGTAGTCGTCGAGACCACCCAAGAACACCGCGAGCGGCCGGCGCGTCGTCTCGCGCGACAGATAGGGCAGCGCGCACGACGGATAGAATGCGACGTGAAGTGCGTAGGCGCGATCGCCGATGCCGGCCGCGCGCCGGAACGCTTCGAGCGCCGTGTAGAGCGCCACCTGCCCTCCCTTCGAAAACCCCATGACAGCGATACGATCCGGATCGATGCGTGGGTGCGTCGCCAACAGCGCCAGGGCGTTGAACGAATCGGCGACCATGGCCACGGTCGACACCTGGCTCTGATCTTCGGCGGTGCTCCGAACGCCGCGTGGACCGAACGAATCGACGAGCAACGTCGCCAGGCCTTGCTCGGCCAGTCGCTCGACCCAGGCGAACTCACGACCGGCGCTGATCCCCCCGCTGCCGTGATGCAGGACAACCGCGGGAAATCTCTCCGCCCCACCGCGCGGCAGTGTCAGGGTAGCGGCAATCGGCACGCGTGCGGTTTCGACGCCGGTAAGATACGGAGTCGGGCTCGCGGGCGAGGTCGACCAGAAGGCCACGGCCCCCGTCCGGCCATCGGCGAGCGACGTGGTCACGTCCGCCGCGAACCCGCGGTTCGCGAGCAGCGCAAGCAGCAGGACGAGGACGCCCGCTCGTCGCGCGCGGAAGGCGGTCAGGAGGATCGCCGACCGCCCGCGACGCAGAAATGGCCGCCGACGTGATGGGCGTAGTTGCCGTCTTTGCCGGGATCGGCCACGTAGATCACCAGCGGGACGAGATCAAGAATCGTCTCGCGTGGCGAAAACCCGGCCCCGGCGATGACCGCCCGCATGTCGAGGTCGTGCAACGTGCCGATGAAGGGCTCGGCGTTGTAGTGCGTGTCCCAGTCGGTCAGGTATTGGTCGAACGGGTCCTTGCCGGCGAACGGGGGCACTTCGAGGTGGAGGGCGATCCCGCCCGGGCGCAGCAAGCGCCGGCTCTCGCGCATGATCGCGTGAACCGCCTTGGCCGAGGTTTCGTGCAACGCGATGTGCGACACCACGAGATCGAACGAACCGGTGGCGAAGTTGGTGCGCTCGGCGTTCTGCTGACTGAAATGGACGCGCTTGCCCATCGCCTCGGCGCGCGCGTGCGCGTAGCGCAGCATGGGTGCGCCGACGTCGATGCCATGGATCTCGGCGGCCGGAAACGCCTCGGCGTAAGGCAGAGTCGAATGTCCGACGGCACAACCCATGTCGAGAATCCGCTGCGGCGCGAGGTCGGGAAACGACTTTCGGATGTAGCCGATCAGCATGTCGCCGCAGGACTGGTTCGTCCCGCCCATGCCGCCCATCATGTACAGGTAGACGCCGCGATCGTAGAGCGCGCCCGCGGTGACATCGCCCGGACCCGGGTCGGTCGTGTAGTTGCCCGGCATGCAGTGGATGTCGACGGCCGTAACGTAACGCGGCGGCACGAGATCGGGGTCGAGCGTCAGCGTTCCGTGTTTGCCGACCAGTTGCGCGGCCCGGGCGTTGAGCGTCGCACGCTGGCGGTCGACCGAGGTCTCGATCGAGTCCCAGATCATCTCCTGGGTCGTGCGCATCATCGCGCTCCAAGCCTGATGGTAGGGCTCACGCAGCATCGCTGCCCGCACTTCCCGACGATCTTTGGGCGAACGACCGTGACGACGGGCGAACGCGGGCAGGACCGCCCGGCGATAGACCACCTCGTTGCCCGGCGTGAGGCTCATCGTGACGTGCTGACGCATCGACTTGACGAAGTCCTGACGCGCGGCTTCGTCGTGCGTGGTGCTCGGCAAGACGGCATGGGGGGTCTGGAACGACATCGGGCTCTCCCTGGTTGGCGCCTCCATTATAGGCGACCCCGCCGGCCGCGGGTTGGCCTAGGAGGGACCCTGGAATTCCGCCAGTTCGTAACTCGTCGCGATGTAACCACCGATCCGCACTTTGACGAACGTGTACTCGCGCGGCACGCACCAAAGCTCTTCGACCGGATGGTCCTTGGGCAGGGCGCCATCCAGCAGAAAGCGATAGTGATCGGCCTCGAAGGTCCCGGCCGGAACCGTCACCCGCTCGCGTCCCACGTATTCGATGGAAAAGCTGATCGCCCCCAACATCGGGCCCGACGCGCCATCGTGCTCGAGCGAACTCAACAGCACCTGGTCGAGGCGCTGAACGCGTTCCGGTCGCGAATGATCGAAACGCGCGCAAAGCAGCGTGTCGCAGAACAGCGGATGGGACCCGAATGCGAGCGCCCGGGTCGCGAGCGGCCAACGCTGGCGATAGCGCCCGAGATCGGCCGCGAAGCCTTCGCACTCGGCGTGATCTTCCGCGAAGCGAAACCATGCCGAGCCTCGGAAACGATCGTTCACGGTGAGGCGCACGAAGGCATCCAATGGTCGAAAACGATCGTCCATCGAATATGTGACGTCCCGCAGCACCGAACGGCCGGTCACTTCGCGGTGCTCGATCTCGCACATCGCCCGCACCGTGCGCGTTCCATCGCCGTGAACCGTGTAGGTCCACCATTCACCACCCTGGTGTCCAAACTGATCGTGAACCCGCTGCATGCGTCCGCGGAAGGTTCGATGACGCATATGCCCTCGTGGTCGGATCGGTTGGCGCTGGCCGGGTCGCCCGCTAGAATGCCGGCCCGCCCCGGCCCTGAGGCCGTCAGTCCGAGAACCCCATGATCCCAAAACTCCACCGAGAATTCTACGAAGTCGACATGACGACCGGCTGGGAGACCCCGGCCGGCTACCCTGCCGGTATCAAGCAGAAGATCCTGTCGGGTTCGCTCGATGAGAAAAACAAACGCGGGTCACGTTCCCGCCTGATCAGGATCGAACCCGGCACGTACACCACCGAGGCCTTTTGCCACGATTACTGGGAAGAGGTGTTCCTGTTCTCCGGTGACCTGCGCGTGGGCAACGACAAGAACGGCAAGGGCGGCGAGGTCTTTCGAGCGCCCACCTATGCCGTGCGGCCGCCGGGCGCCTGGCACGGGCCGGTGACCACCGATCAGGGCTGCTTCGGCTTCGAGATCCACTACTATGACGAGGCTGAACGGCCGAAGTAAATCTCAACACCCACGAGGGAGGGACCGATGAACAAACCAGCCGACCGTATGATGAAGCCGATGAACGTCCTGTTCCGCGCCGACAAGGACATTCCCTACGAAGAGATTCACGCCGTCGAGGGCGTGAAGGAAATGGGCGAACTGTCGCTAAAGGTGCTGATGGTGACCGAGAACTTCGTCGTTCTGAAAGCCAAACGTGGCAAGGGCCTGATCGACCCGATACATCAGCACGACGATCACGAATCCGTAGCGATGCTGCTCTACGGCAAGCTCAAGATGAAGATCGGCGACAAGGAATTCCTCGCCACCACCGGCGACGTCTGGCGTCACCCGCCGGGCGTGCCGCACTACTCCGAAGCGCTGGAAGAGTGCGTGCAGGTCGAGATCAAATCGCCGGCCCGCAAGACCTGGGCCTGACGATCAGCGATTGGCGACCGGGGGAATGGCGTGACACTCCCGGTCGCCGAGCGTCTCGACGCAGGTAACGCGCTCGGGCGCGACCGGCCGCGGCGGCGGCACAGAGAATAGGGTTTTCGCCATGTTCTCGAAATCGCTGCACCACAATTGGCGCTCGGGTGGCGCACCGAACTCGTTGTTGCAGGCGAGCCCGGAGCCGCAAGCCGTGAGGCTCGACAGGACGAGGACGGAAACGACGCGACGGACCAGGGTCATGAATGAGCGCTCCATGGCGCATCCCCATGCTCGCACCGAATCGATTAACGCGACGTTAACGGCGCCACCTCAGGGCTTGTCCCGGTGCTTTTCGGGCGCGGCCTCGTCTTCATCGTCCTTGGCCTCGTTGATCTCGACGATGACGAAGCCATCGCGGGCGGGATAACGCGCGGTGGCACGGCGGCGTGCACCCGCGAGGTCGGGCGCCTCCACCTGTTCGTGATGGACGTCTGCCCAATCGTCCTTGTAGTAGCGATGGTGCTGGTCCTGTTCGACGAGGTCTCGTACCAACTTGTTGTAGACCAGCACTTCCCAGCGTTTCTTCATGACCCAACCACGCGACGGTCGTCCCCTCCCGGCGTGAATCTCGATCGAGATTGTAGGTGGTACAAGTACAACCGTCACACTTGGGGGTTGAGAAAAGAACGCATTCGACACAAAATCTAGTGGTTTCGACCACTTGCGTCGGCTAGATTAGGTACGCGATGCGCAATGCATTTCGGGGAGGGGCAGCGATCGAGGCTTAGGCCCGGACGCTGCGGTATGGATCGGTGACGACGGCACGGTCAGTGCGGCCGGTGTCCCGCTGCACCCCATCAAGGTGCGGCGTCCCCCGCACGCCCGTTTCCTGATCGTTGCGCTCACGCTGTCCACGCTGGTCGGGTGTTCGACCTTCAACGATCTCTTTGGTTCCGGCAGTTCGGCGACGGGTACGCCCGCCGCGTCGCGAACGACTCCCGCGCCGCGAACGGTGAGCAGGACCGACCTCGATCCCTCGCCAGCCAACAGCATCCCCAACCGCGTGCAACAGCTGGAGCAAAAGGTCGCGTCCTTGCAGGCCGAGATCGATCGTATCGGGCCCGGCCTCGAGCGTCTGACGTCGATGGAGAACGACCTTCGAACCTTGGTCGCGTTGGTGCGCCGTCCGGATGGACGTCCGGGAGCCGGTCCGACCTTGCTCAACCTCGGCGCGGCGCCGGGTCAAGGCCCCATTCCACAATCCGCATCAGTGGCGACCAAAGACCAGTTCTCCGTCCACCTCGCCTCGTTCAAGGACGAGGATACCGCGCGCAAGGGTTGGAAAGACCTGAGCGGCAAATACGCCGACCTGCTCGGCAGCCTCGACTACCGCATTTCGCCGGTCAAGCTGGCCGGCGACAAAGGCACGTTCCAGCGGCTGAAGGCGGGCCCCTTCACCGACTCCGCGAGCGCCAACGAGGTCTGCAAGGTGCTCAAAGCGCGCAAGGCCTATTGCACGGTAGCCCACTTCTCCGGCAGCAAGTAGCGCGCGGAGTCATGGCGCCCCGCTTCGTCGTCTTTTGTCTCGCCGGTCTCGTTGTCCTCGCCTTGGTACCGCTCCCGCCCTTGAGCACGGCACAAACCCGCAGCGCAGAACCCAACAACATCGTACCGGCGGCTCGCGCCATCGAACTGGACGTGCCCTTCGTTCCGAAAGGGGGCCCCGGCACAGGCGTGGGTCCGGTCCAGTTTCTCACCCGCGCGCGACTCGATCTCGACGCGGGAACCGTGACGCTGCCGCTCGAACAAGGCCGCACGGCCAGCGGGGAACCGGTTTGGTTCGTGTTGACCGACGCGAGCGAAGCCGCGGCGGCCCGGGCACAGGGCGTCAATCACGCTGCGAAACTCGCAAATGCCCACGGCAAAGCGGTACGTGAGGTCACCCGCGCCGCTGACGGGACCTGGGTGTTCGGTCGTGGCCGTGTCGACTTTTCGCCGGAGCGCAAGGTCGAGCCCGGTGAGGAGCCAAAGCTGTTCCCTCCTCGGGCGGCCGCTCCCGGCTCGGTCGGCGATGCCGACTACACCCCGCTCGTGCGTCTGGGCAGCGTCGTCTACAATGCGCCGGTCTTGGCTCAGGGCCCGAGCGCCACGGAACTCGATGCGTTCTGTGACGGCCGCGTCGACTATCGCCGCGTTCACGACAACGTGCTCGCAATCTGCCCGCGCACCCGGTCGGTCACGCTCGGCCTGACGCTGGGGTTCTCCGTCGGCCGCCCGATTCTGTACTTTTCCACGGAGGCCAACGATCCGCTTCCGGCGGCGTTGGAGGGCGCAACCTACGCACCGGCGCTCAAGGACGTGCCGGTCGGTGCCGGCGACCGGCCGGACAGTGCGGTCGAACGGTTGGTGCTCGTCCTCAACGGCGCGCGTGAGCGCGGCCACCCGCACCGCCAGGGCATCGAGAGCGCGCTGGCCGAGCGACTGTCGCCGCTGAACGTGCTGGGCGGCGTCCCCACGCTGGGAGACGACTACAGTCCGCTGTGGGATGTCTTCCCGGTCGAGTGGACGCGCGAAGCCCTCGACCAACAGCTGCGTGCCCGCCTCACCGACGAGGCCACGATCATCGGATTCGTCGATCGTGACTGGCTGGCCGGCCCCGGCGGCACTGCGTTCGGTCCCGCCGGAATGATCGTCAACTGCCCGGTCGTGCTCCGCGTCTACTGAGACTTGCTACGACGTCTGGTACTCCGCCAACACGTAGTCCGAGCGCAGCAGGTCCCAGCGCATTTTGACGAACTGGGAATCATCGCCCATCACCCAGGTTTCGAGCGGCGGAGTCGCCGGGTTGGACGCTATCAGACGGTAGTGCCGGGTGCTGAACGTCCCGGCCGGAACCGTGATGCGCTCCTCGCCCACGTACTCGATCACCTTCGTGCCGATCCCGATCATTGGCCCGGAGCCCCCGTCCGGGCGGGGCGAGGTGTTGGCCCACGGCTCAACGGTTTGGATGCGGTCACTCCGGGCGTGATCGAACGCGGCACATTGCCACCCGTCCGTCATCAACGGGTGCGAGGCGATGATGCGCACCGGCCGGCCGGTTTCGACCCGCTGCGTCACCCGGCCCTCGGCAAGCGTGAATGCCTCACAGGCAATTCCCGTCGCATCGCAGCGGAACCAGCCGACGCCCATGAATTTTCCGTGCTGCGCCAGCCGGACATAGGAGTCCCGGGGAAACCAGTCCTTCGAGACCGTCTGGATCACGTCCCGCAGCAGCCCGATGTCGTCCATCTCGCATTGGGCGCGCAACGTTCGATCGCCGCTTTGTGACACGGTGACGGAGAAAAACTCGCGTCCCGAGACGCCCTTGCCGTCGCGGATGTAGTCGATGCGACCCCGGGCTGATCGTGTGTGCATCTGGTGCCCCCCGGCCGTCATTAGGCCACTGTCGCCACGCCGATTCAACGCCGCCGCCATCCTTGCTAGACTGGGATGTCGCTTCATCAGCATAGGGTTGCATGGTGTTCTGGCGCAATTCGTTGACCGACTTCTCGTCGGCTCGACCGGCCTTTCTTCAGGGGAAATCGACGCCTCGGGCCTACCTCGACCGCTGCATCGAGGCCATCGACCGGCGCGAGAAGGACGTCCGGGCCTTCGTGACCCTCGACCTCCCAGCCGCCCGTAAGGCAGCCGATGAGGCGACCGCGCGCTATCGGGCCGGCAAACCGCGGTCGATGCTCGATGGCTGTCCGGTCGGCATCAAGGACATGATCAATACCAAAGATCTGCCGACACAAATGAACAGCCCGCTGTACAAGGGCTGGCAGGCCCCGGTGGACGCGGCCTGCGTGCAGGCCCTGCGCTCCGCGGGCGCGATCATCCTGGGCAAGACCGTGACGACGGAGTTCGCCTGTGGCCACACCAACGCAGCCAGAAACCCGCACGATCCAGCGCGCACCCCGGGTGGTTCGTCGAGCGGTTCCGGGGCATCGGTCGGCGGCGGAATGATTCCGGTGGCGCTCGGCACCCAGACCCGCGGTTCGTTGTTGCGCCCGGCCGCCTATTGCGGGGCTTACGCACTGAAGCCGACCCTCCACGTCATCCATACGGGCGGCGTACACCCGTTGTCGCCGACGTTCGATCACGTGGGCATCATCGCCGCGAGCCTCGCCGATGCCTGGCATACGACGCAGGTATGTTCGTCCGTTCCCGGAGGCTATTCGGGTCATCGCCCCCTGCCCTTGGAAGTTCCCGCTGCGCGCAAACCCAAGGCCGTGGGGTGGCTCGCTTTCAAGGAGTTCGACAAAGCGGGCCGCGGGACACAGGCTGGCGCCAATGCCATCCTCGAAGGGCTGGCGCGCGCGGGCGTCACGATCGTTCGGCGCGAAAATAGTCCAGCCTTTGCCGAGTTGGAGGACGACATCGCGGCGATGATCGACGGCGAATCGCTCGAACTTCTGGGCTACGAAATGGCTTGGCCGTTTCTCAGTTATCCCCGGGCGCAGCTCGACGCCCGTATCCACGATCTGATCGACACCGGGGCCAAGGTGGACGAGGCGCGCTACCACCTGCTGCTCGCTAACCGCAACGCGCTCCGTGCGCGTGTCGCCGGTTGGGCCGACACGATCGATGTGTTCCTGAGCCTTGGGTCGACGGGGCCCGCTCCGGTCGGTCATGCGACGACCGGCAGCCGCCACTACCAGGTGCCGTGGACGTTCCTCGGCCTACCCTCGATGAGCTTGCCGCTTCTCGCCGAAGGGTCGCTTCCGGCGGGTTTCCAGGTCATGGGGTTCGCCAACCGCGACCCCGAGATGGTGGCCGCCGCGGCCTGGGTCGAAACCCTGGCGCGGTGATCGATGCCGGCGGCCACATTCGACCCGTACGACGTATTGGGCGTCGAGCGTACCGCTCGTCGCGATTTCATCCGCTGGCAATTTCGCACGCGGGCGAAGGCCTGCCATCCCGACACCAATCCCGACAACCCGGCTGCGGCCGAGGAATTCCGTCGACTCTGTGCGGCGTATACCATCCTCAACGACAAGGAACGGCGTCGGGAATACGACCGTGGCAGATACGAGCCCACCGGCCAGGAGTGGACCTCGACCTCCGATCCAACGCTCGACATCGGCGAAGATGCCGCCCGCTGGGAGCGTTACTTCGAGGGCGACGTGCAATGGCAGGTCGAAGCCCACCAGGTGCACCGTGCCTCGACCCGATTCGGCCGGTTCGCCGGCGAAATCGGCGTGTTCTTCAGCGACATCTTCCTGATGCTACTGACGATCCTGGCCGTCGGCGCCCTCACCAGCCTGATGCTGTGGGGCGTCGTCGAGCTGACGGACTACCTCGGGTTCCCGATTCTCGGCGGGAGCTAGCCGCTACTGCGCGTAGGGCGCGCCTAGTTCATCGAGCCAACCGAGCATCGCCTTCCACTCGGTGGAGTCCGCCCGCCGCTGCTGGCTGCCGCGCTCGAACTGCTGGGCCGTGTGCTCGCACACCGCGGGCGTCGGGAAGTGCAGCCGGGCGCCCGACTGTTGCGCCATGATCTGCGAGCGGCATGCGGTTTCGAATTGATCGCAGATCGAGAACGCCATGCCGACCGACGAGCCGACCACGAGGATCCCGTGGTTGCGCAGCAGCATCACGTTGTTCGTGGGTCCGAGGTCGCTCTGCAGACTCGCCCGCTCAGACGGATCGAGCGCGATCCCTTCGTACTCGTGGAACGACACCCGATTGTAGAACTGGAGCGCGTGCTGGCTCATCGGTAGCAAGCCGTCTTCCTGCGAAGACACCGCGATGCCCGCGTCCGTGTGGTGGTGCAGGACGCAGTTGGAGTCGGACCGGGCCGCGAGCACCGCCGAATGAATGATCGCACCAGCGGGGTTGACCTTGCCCGAGTCGGGATCGACAAGATTGCCATCCAGGTCGATCTTGATCATCGAAGACGCCGTCACCTGGTGGAACAGGAGATGATCCGGCTTCAAGAAGAAGTGGTTCGGGTTGTCCGGGCTACGGACCGACAGATGGGTATTGATCCCGTCCGTCCAGCCTTTGCGATCGAACAGCTGGTAACACGCCGCAAGGTCGACGCGGGCTTTCCATTCACCCGCTGAAACGTCGTTGCGACGGGCACGGGTATAGACATCAAGAGCGACACCGGCGGGCATGGGCAATCCTCAGCAGGATGGATCTGGCGAAGGGTGTGATCATACCGCGCTTTGCCCCGGGTTGAACGACCGAATCGAACCTGGCCAGGCTGGGCCAAACCCGCGCGATGGGCGAGGCTCGGAGCGCGGGTGGTTCCTGGCCTGCTAGTCGCGCTCGACCAGCTCCTGGAGCGCGCCGCTGCCTGGGTTGCGGACGATGGCCGAACGGACCCGTCCGAGTGCCGGAAGCTCACACTCGACGGCCGGGCTATAAATCGCAGCGCTGACGTTCGCGCATTCGGCCAGGGCGGCAGCCAGGTCGGGCACGATGAACGACTGTGCGATAAGCCCGACATTGGGGGGAACCGCGCGACCAACCATGTCCGTGCAGGGAAAATTGAGCGGTTGATTGACCGCTATCTTGCCGAACATATGGTTGCCGTGGACGTAGGTATCACGGGTCTTGGCGCCTGGCGGATATCCCATGAACCGCTCCATCTCCGCACCGTGGAGGATGGTATCGACGCGGATGCCCATCTTCAGCACGCGTTGATAGAACCCGAGCGCCCGATCGGCATCGCGCACGCAGTGCTGCATGGTGACGACCGGGGTCAGCCCACAGCGATTGAAGCCGTGCGCGTCGCGCGTATAGGCCAGCGTCTCGCGAATGCGCCCTTTCGGCGATCGGGCTTGGAGCTGAATCAGGTTTAGGATCACCGTATCGGGGCCGTCGATCATGACCTCGATTGGTTCACCGATGTGCTCGCCCATGTCGTGAACGACGGGCGGCGACCACGGGCGGTATCCTGCCGCTGCCAGCTGCCTGGTGTGGCCTTCGATGTCCTGCGTGTAGAAGTTGAGGTTCATCAGCCCGAAACTGCGCTGGCCCTGCGCCACGTCGCGCACGGGCACCCGATCCGCTGCAGACCAGCGGATCAGGGCGACTCGGCCAACGGCACAGCGATCGGCAAGCACCGCCATCTCGCCCGTCGTTCCGCGGGGCAATTGCCAGTGGGCTTCGAAGGCGGGGCCCGAGAGCGGTTCACGCGCGACGACGTCGAGCCCGATGAATCGTTGGTAGAAGTCGACACTGCGATCGAGGTCATCGACCCCGATCGTCGCCGCATATACCGGGCTCCCGGGTGAGTTCGCGATGTAATCCGGAAGCTGGCTTCTTGCCATCGTTGATCCCTCCCCGCTCAGGCCGTCACGTCGATCACCAGCGTCATGCCGCCCGCGCCATCCACCTCACGGCCGTCGTTGGTCGTGTGGTGATTGATGTGGCAGTGCAAGAGCCACTTTCCGGGCCGGCGCGCCGTCCACAACACGTCGTAGCGCTCGCCCGGCCCGACCAGCACCGTGTCCTTGGTCAGGCGGGCACCCGGCGGAACCGGAAAGCCATCGGTAGCAACGATCTCGAACGGGCCACCGTGAATGTGGATCGGATGGATGAACTGCCCCGAACCCACGAGTCGCAACAGAATCGACTCGCCCACCCTGGCGCGAATCGTTTCGGTCGCCGGGTAGCTCTTGCCGTTGATCGTGAAATAGTTTGGCATCATGCCGTCGTGCGGCATGGCGGGATAACTCTTGCCGCCGACGATCCGCCACTCCCCGAGCGAGAGCGTGTAGGCCGCATGGGGTGGCGGGTTGTCCTCGATCACCAGCGCGCCGTAGAGACCGACCGCCTGCTGCCGATCGGCGTGCATGTGCGTGTGATAGAAGAACGTGCCTGGCGTGGCCGGAACGCTGAAAGCGTAGGTGAACGTCGCGCCCGGGGCGATCGGCGGCTGCGAGAGGAATGGCACCCCGTCCTGGTCGATCGGGATGTCGAGGCCGTGCCAGTGGACCGTCGTCGCCTCGGGCAACCGGTTGGTGACGGCGATGCGCACGCGTTCTCCCGGCCTCACCCGGATCGTCGGGCCCGGCACCTGACCGTTGTAGGCATACGCGCCGGCATAGACGTTGGGCAGGATCGGCCACTGCACCACGCTGACCTCGAGCTGGAACTCGCGCACGCCGTCGATCATGCGCGACGCCAAATCCTGGCCGGGTTTGATGGTGGGATCGATCCGCGGCGCCCGGCTCACGTCGACGGGCGACATATCGTGACCACCCTCGCCGTGCCCCATGGCTCCGTGACCGCCCGCCATGCGAGGCTCGCGATCTCCGCCCACGACGATCCCGAGGACGATCGCTGCGACCGCCGCGACCACGGCAGCCGCGACCCACCAAGTATTTCGTTGCATCGATTGCCTCCGTGACTTCGGGTTGGAACCACCGAGCGAGGGCACCATGAGAGCGACGGCCCCGCGTCGTCGATCGAAATCGCCCGACGATGATAGACCACTCCAACGGCTGCGACGGGCGCAAGGTTGACATGCGACGCCATGGACCAGAACCGACGGTGATTGATCCGTGGGCGAAAGCTGGTCTGCACCAACGACTGGGGCGGACCTTCCGCCAAAACGGTTTTCAGGCTCTGCCGACCATCATGTTTGGGAGCCTAAACAAGATGCCGATAAGGGGCCGACCGGTGCACTAGACTCTAGCGGCGATGGTGCGCCCTCCTGGACTCGAACCAGGGACCTACAGCTTAGAAGGCTGTCGCTCTAATCCACCTGAGCTAAGGGCGCCCGTTCTCCCCTTAACACCATTTGCCTGCCCTCGGAAGGCAGGCGCCGGCCTAGCTGGCGCGATCGAGCTCGCGGCGTACGTTCTCGACCTCGGACGATAGGGCCGGATCGAGTTGAGCGGCGCGCGCCAAGTCCGACCGCGCCTCGTCCGGCTTCTTCGCCTTGGCCCAATAGCGCCCGCGTAGCAGGAAGGCCCGGGCATTGTTGGGGCTTCGCGTGACGACGGTCGTCATGTCGGCGATCGCGCCCTGAACGTCGCCCGAATCCGCACGCATTTCGGCCCGGAAGAAATAGAGCACCAGCGTATCCGGCGATCGCTCGATCGCCTGGCTGATGTCGGTGTTCGCGCGCGCGAAATCCTTCTGCGCTGCATAGGCCAGGGAACGCCACATCAACGCCGGAACGTGAAACGGATTGACGTCGAGGGCCGTGCTCGAATCCCGCACGCTCATGGCGTGTTGCCCCAATCCGAAATGGGCCGAGGCCCGGGAAGCCAGGACCTGCACCCGCATGCCGTCGAATTCGGGCAACTGTGCCAGGGCCGCTGTCAAATCGTCCTTGGCTTTTTCGAACTCTCGACGCGAGACGAAGGAGAACCCCCGGTAGGGCAACGCCTCCGGTTCCTTGGCGTCGAGTTTCAAGGCTTCGTCGGCGCGGTTGATCGCCTCGACCCATAGGCCGGAGGCATAGGAGTCATGGATGCGGCGGACGGCGATACTGGTCGGATCGGCCGGCATCCCTCGCAGCCGGATCACATTGTCGATGACGGCCGCCACGTCGGCCGGCGGGGTGAACCCCGAGCCGATGATGGCGTAGCCGACGTATTCGGCGAACGCTTCCTGAATCGCCGTGGCCGAATAGAGCGTCGGCAGACCGACGTCGCGCGCGAGATCGTCGCGGCGGGCGAGCAGCGCATCCCGCAAGTTGCTGTATCCGGCGGTGCGAACACGCTCTCGCGCGGCACGAATGCGCGGCTCGACCACGGCAAGAAATTCCTTGGAGCGCGCGATCCGGCTGTCCTGGTCGGCGACGTGGGCGATCTCATGGGCGATCGCCTGACGGCTGAAGCTCTCGGGCGTGCGCGGGAACGAATTGTAGATCCAGATCGAACCCTCGCCGGCCCCGGCCAGCGAGTTGAGCCCATGCACCTGACCGCTGGTCCGATCGATGCGATAAATCGGGACCGGGCCGGCCAACGCCGCCCGCTCCAGCAACCCGGGCGCGGATTCCCCAATGACATTCACATGGACAAGGAATTCGGCCCGTTCTTCGGGGCGCCACGGCCGGGTCTGGATCGAGGCGGATCGTGGGCTGGCGGCAACAGCCGTCGGCAACGCGTCGCGCAGACTGACCGTCTGCTGCCAACGGCCGCCAGCAACCGGAACCTCGGCGCAGGCCGCAAGGACGACGAGCAGCACGCCGCCGATGAGACGCTTGAACTGCTCTACGGTGGTGGCTTGCCGATGCACACCGAGACCATAGCACAGAGGGACATGCGCGAATGCGGTGGAACAGACCCTTGGCCGGGCTGGACCTTTGATCGAGGGCGTCTTATCGCCGGCGATACGATCCACCGAGTTTCGGTTTCGCGTGATCACGGGCCATGTCGACCGGTGGCCCCACTAAGGGCAAGGTACCCGGCCGCACGCGCTCGAGTGCCGTGGCGGCAGATTTCGGTTAGTCTGGTCGCCGCGAATGTTTCGCATCGTCACATGACGAGACCCCGGCTTTCGCCCACGAATCATCAGCGTGGCAGCCAAGTCAGCCCGGTTTGTATCGATATCGTCGAAGTCGTACCCTGGTACTTGATCGCGCCAATACATCGAACCGCGAACCAAGCGGAGATCGATCATGAAGGTGTCGTGGGTCCACGCTTGTATCACCGTTATGGCATTGGTGTTCGGCGGCCCGCTCAATGCAGCCGACCTCCCACCGGAACACGCCTATCGCTTGAAGCGATTCACCGACGAAGCGACGCGGGTCCTACCACCAATTGTGGTACCACCTCCGACGCCGGCGATGCTCGCCGCACCGCGACGGCCCGCCGCGGCGATCGATTTCGCCGAGGCGAGGCGGCTCATGGGCCTGGATACCGCCGGCGCGACTGCGGCGCGGCTTCCGGGCGGGAGGCTCGGCATTATCGACGTCGGCTTCGCCGGGCTCCGGCACTGGCTCGATGCCCATCCCGAGGAGGCCCGCCTCACAACGTTGAGGAAGCGAGCAGAAGGACCGAGAACACAGTACTCCTCAGACCCGACGTTTAGCAGCGAGGGTGCGGACGACCATGGCTTCCAGGTGTATCGCGTCGTGCGCGCAATTTTGCCGGACGTGCCGATCGTGCTTTACACAGCGGCCTCCGTCTTTGACACGGGCAGTGCTCTCAACGACGGAATGGTCAATGGCGTCGTATTGTTCAACATCAGCATGGGCATCCCGGCGACGATCGATGTCTATTCCGACCAGGAAGATTTCTTCGCCCAGCAACTGCGTGTCTACCTAGCGCAGCACGAGGCTTTTGCGTTCATTTCCGCTGGCAACACGCGAGGCTCAGTCCACAGTTGGGTGTCGGCAGACCGAAATGGTAACGGCCTCGTCGATATGCGTGAACGCACTGCCGCCGGGCAAGACATCGATGCCAATCGCGTCATGCTGCGCAAGGGGGCCAATCGTTTCTTCTTTGCCTGGGATTCGAGTGTTGCGCCCGACGCCGATTACGAGTTCGAACTTGTTCTCGACGGTGGCGAGCGGTTGGCGACGGCTCGCGTCGCCCCACGCGACCCGCCGCGCAAGGGCTACATCGCGATGAGCTTCGCCGCCGGTCAGGATTGGCCGGCCCGGTTGCGCGTCAAACGACTCACGGGGCCACCGACCGGCGTCCCGATGCGGCTTTCGGCCTTTCCAATCGGTGGCGCCTTTGGCGACTTCAACGGCGTGCAGACTGCATTGACGTATTTGTTTCGCGACAGCCCCTTCGTCATCTATGTCGGAAGTTTCGGCCGGGCGACCGACGGCGCCCTGGCGCCCTCGGCTTTTTCCGACCTCGGTGTCGCGGCCAACGGCCAAGTAAGTCCGCACGTCCTCGGCCCAGGCCAGATCAGGTTGGACGGCATGGAGATCAACGGCACGTCCTTCGCCTCGCCGTTCCTGACCGCGCTCTACGCTACACGGATCGGATTCAACATGAAGAACCTGATCGAACGTAGCACGAGCCATACCCAAATTTCGCCATTGGCCGCCCCGTTCGAGCGGTCGCGCTGGGGCACGCCCGACGCAAGGAAGGTCGCTTCGGCACTCAAGGACATCACCGGTCCGACCCGCATCCGCGGCGTGACGCACGCGGTCGATGGCGAGCGCGCAAGCGTTGCGTTCAACGTGACCCGATGCTGCATGGCTGGGCTTACTTGGTACGTCGACGTCAAACTGCTAGACCCGACGACCAAGGAGCCGCTCCACGGAGGCGATGGCAAGCCGTTGGCGAGTGAGGTCTGGCTGCTACGCGACGAACCGGATTTCGTCGATCACCGGGCCGAGGTGACCTTTCCGGCGACGGACTTGAGGGGCAAGCGGGCGCTGGTTGACTTCTCGTTGCGCGTCCGGGCCTGGAAGAATGCACCCCCCGGCACGATCACGATCGACGACAAGCCGAACTACATCGCAGTATTCTAGGAAACGCGAGCGCTGCGACGCGCTCTCGTGCGCGACCTGTCGGCGGCCGGTGACGCCGCTCGAAACCGGACTACAGCCTCAAGCGCGTGCCAACATCCTTGGCGGGCGGGATAGCACTAGAAGCAGGCATACAAGCACGAGATTCATCGCCCCAGCCACCGACCCGATTACGAAGCCGTTCGCGTAGCTCGCCGCCAGATCGAAGGCGACGGCGCCTTGGTACCCACCGGCGGCGTGCCCCAGCCAAGCGAACGCCAGGATGATGCCCATGAAAGCACCCCTTCGGTGGGCTGGCGTCAGAGCGCGTGCCGAGACCAGCAGGCTCGTCATGACGCCCGCGTACGCGAAGCCGTAGACGACGCCAAAGATCAGGAAGCCTTGAAGCGACACGAACTGCGTGAACGCAAGGACTCCGATCGTCTGAAGCAACGAGGCCACGGCCCAGGACTGGATCGGACCAATCAGGTCGCACAGTTTGCCTTAGGCGACGCGCCCGAAGATGGCCGAAAGCAACATGGCGAACATCACGCTCCCTGCGTCGGTCGATGGGATACAAAAGCCCTGGATCAGCGGCATGAGGTGCATCAGGGGCACGGCCATGCAGGCGCAACAGAGGAACACCGCGGCACTCAGGATCGGAACGGCCACGGCGGAGGGGATCGGTGGCGCCGGTGCTACGCCACTCGCGCTCGCCGAGGCTGGTACGTCGCGCATGCCAGCCGCCAAGGGGATCAGCACGACCAAGGTGATCGATCCAAGGGCAATCATCGCGCCGCGCCAGCCGAACGCTTCGATGAGGTAGGCCGATAGGAATGGCACGCCCCCCTGGCCGACGGCTTGCCCGGCCGCGGCGATACCGATCGCCAGCCCCGCCATATCCGGGAACCAGTTTCCCACGGTGGCGAACACGGGGGCGAACAGCGCTCCTCCACCCAAGGCCCCCGACAAAAAGAAAATAACGTAGACCTGCCAGAGTGCCGTCACCTGGGAGGTGAGCAGAAGACAAGTGCCCGTCGCGATCACGGCGATGAGGCAAATCGCCCGAATGCCGATCCGGTCCGAGACGAAACCCATGACGACGCTGCCAACCGCCAAACCGGCCAAGCCGAAGCTGTTGATGGCGGCGATATCCCCACGACTCCAGCCTTCGGAAGCCTCGATCGGAATGAAGAACGCCGTCAGGCCGTTGACGAGCATTCCCATGACGAGCGCGAGCATAAGGGCGGCCGAGCCGGCAATGACCCAACGTCGACCATGTTTCTTGTTCTCGTCAGTCATGCGCCGATCCCGCCATTGGTTCAGTTGACTTCGGCGGTGCGCCAAGCAAAAGGGCCGGAGGTTCACACCGGCCCTTTCGCCGCTCGCCGTCGTGTTCGTCAGCTCTTCACCGCACCGACACAATAGTAGGCACCGAAGCCCTTGCCCTCGCCACGCTTGCTATTCGTGACGTAGGAACTGGCAAAACCCGTTTCGAAGTAATCCTTCGCCTGGAATCCCGCTTGCACCGAGATGTCCTTGAAGTCTTCGTCCTGCACGGTCCCGAGGTATGGCTCGGCATTGTAGTGCGCGTTCCATTCCGCGAAGTACTTCTCGAACGGATCCTTCCGACCGATGCCGTCGACATGCATCATGATCCCGCCCTTGCGCAGCAACCGGTGACACTCTTTGAAGATCGCGCGGCTGCCGCGGGTCGAGGTCTCGTGCAACATGATGTGCGACACTACGAGGTCGAAGTACCCGTCCGGGAAACTCGTGTGCTCGGCGTTCTGTTGGCTGAAGTGCACCTTCTTGCCGAGCGCTTCGGCGCGGTGGTGGCCGTAACGCACGCACGGCCCGGCGACATCGAGCGCATAAACCTCCGCGCCCGGAAAGTGATCGACGTAGGGCAGCGTCGAGTGACCGATCGTGCAGCCCATGTCGAGGATTCTCTTCGGGCGGAAATTCGGGAAGCGCTCCCTGAGGAAGCGGCCACTCGAAACGCCCATGTCATCGTTGTTCGGACCGGCATTCCCCATGAAGTACAGGTGCAGCGTCCGATCGAACTCGGCGCCAGCCAGGATGTCGTCCTCGCCAGCCGCCGTGTGATAGGCACCCGGCTTGCAATGGATATCGACGGCGGTGTGGTAGCTCGGCATCTCCAGGCTCGAGTCCATTTGGAGAGTCCCGAGCTTGCCGCTGTACTTCTTCTTGGCCCGCTCAATGAGTTCGGGGAGCTGCCGCTCGATCGACGGCCGCACGGTGTCGTAGAGCATCTCCTGGCTGGTGCGCAGCAGCGAACTCCACATCTGGTTGAACGGCTCGACCGAGAGCGCTTCGCGCACTTCGCGGCGGGTTTTCGGCTGCCGGCTCTTCTCCTTCAGGAACTTGGGAACGACCCGGCTGCGATAGAGCACTTGGTTCCCGGGCATGATCTCGCCCGCGATATGCACCTTGAAGCTGCGAATAAAATGCTGACGCGACTGTTCGTCCTGGTTCGCGTCGGGAAACATGGCGTGGGTGGCATTGATCGGCATTTGAAACCCCCGGAGATATCCGATGGCCAAAGCCTACCGAGGGTCGTGCGCGCGAACAAGCCGCGCGGCGGGCATCCGTCTAAAGGCGCCGATCGCTGCGGAAATTGTCCGCGTAGTTCTTGGGACGAATGACCCGTTCCCGGGGGGCCACCACCTCATAGTCGTATCCGTGCGCCTCGGCGTAAGCCACGGCCTCGTCCCTGGTCACGAAATGCAGCACCAGTTGTTGGCGGGTATCCGCCGAACTGGTCCAACCCATCAGGGGATCGACGGTCCGGGCACTCTGTTGTTCCGTCTCGAGACACCAATCTCGGGCGTTGGCCCACCCCGATTGGGTGGCCGTTTTGGTGGGGCGGTAGATGCGAACTTTCATGGCTGTGCCTTCAATCCTCCGTTATTTGGCGAAAACCGCCCCGCTTGGCAAGGCCCTGGCCCTGGCGGATCGTCCCCGGCAAGGATATGCACAGAAGGATGTTCGTCCCGTCCCCGAGATTTCTTGTCTTTTTCCTGAGCGCCTGCACCGTCGGACTGCTCCTCCTCCTTATGGTATCGCGCTACGGGTCGTTCCGCCCGTGCGAGGTTTTGCACCAGGAGATCCTGCGGGAGGCCGCGACGACCGGCCAGAGCCGAGCCGCGACCGAGTTGCGGTGGAAAAACGCTGAGCCGAACCTCGACGCGATCGCGTGTATGGGTGCTCTCATCTCCCGCGACCCCATGAGAATCCTGGGTTGAGCAAGCTCGTAGCGCGCTCGTCCCGCAGTAGAAACCCGCGCCTTCGGCGTTGACGCCGAGGAAGCGCTGACGCCATTGTGTCGCGCGCCGCGGAGAAGCGGCGATTGACCTACGGGATCGGCAACGGCGGGGTGGCGATCGTGTGGCGAGCGTCGTTGGTGTTCGTGGCGATCGTCGGCTTGATCGGACTGCTGACTTGGTTGGTTACGCTGTCGGTCGAGGTCAACGTGCGCGGAGTCGGCGCCCAAAGTGGCGGCGAGCAAACCGACTCGAACTCGGTCCAACTCGCCCAGATGGTGCAGTCGACGTCGCTCGACAAGTCTGAACTCCGGACGCTTCCCAAGGGCAATCCTGAGGCGTTTGCCAAACTGTTGCGGGAGGTACCGCGCGGGACTCTCGCGGTTCGCACGCCCGATGAAATGCGTCTCGGGGACCGCGCCGACATCGAAGTGCTATTGGCGCCCGATCCGAAAGCGTTGCGCGAAACCGTCGCGCTCGGCATGCGCAATCCTCGACTGGCACTCGAACGCCTACGCCTCGGGGACACCATCACCGCGACCATCGAGGCGCCGGGCTTCGACGTCACGGGAGAAACGAGCCAAGCCTTGTCGACCGGGCGTGGGCTTGCCCTCGCGTGGTTCTGGAATGTCCGCGCCATCGAGCCCGGCAACCAACGCCTCACCTTCGCGTTCGACGTCCCGACCGAACTCGACGGAGTCACGGAAGTTCGGCGGGTACGAACGATGGTGCGCACGATCGCGGTGAGTGAACCGCTGCTGACCCGGGTCGCCCGCCTCCTGTCAGGTTTCTGGTGGGCGTTCGCGATCGTGCTCGTAGCCGCGGCTTTGGGTTTGGTTCGGCCCTGGCGCTTCTTCCAGCCCAAAGAGGCCTGACGATGCGCGTCCTTCGTGTCCTCGTCTTCGTCGCCGCCCTCGTGCTCGACGGCGGCTTGGCACGTGCCCAGAGCGTCGTGTTCGCCCCCGACGGCATCGCGCTACAGGGGTACGATCCCGTGGCGTACTTCAACGAGAACCGAGCGGTCCACGGCAATTCACGTTTCTCGTACTTTTACCTGGGCTCGACCTGGTGGTTTTCCAGCCAGCGCAACCGCGTCGCCTTTTCAGGCAGCCCGGAAAAATTCCAACCGCAGTTCGGCGGCTACGATGCCCTGGGAGTGTCCAGCGGCAATACCGAGGACGTCGACCCGTCGAACTTCGTGCTGCGCGACGGTCGGGTCTATCTGTTCAAGACCGGCGATCGTAAGGCAGCGTGGAACATCGAGGTCAACACCTACGCGGCCCGCGCCAACGCCAACTGGCCGCGACTACGGGCGAGTCTCGCGGCTCGGCAGGCTGAGCGCGAACGCGCCGACGCCGCCGAGTGCGAAGAGCTCTACAAGATCAATCGTCGAACGCGGAACTTCGGGCCGGTGATCGCCCGCTGTCGGCCATTGGCCGAGCAGGGCGACCTGCGGGCGCTCGAGATCACCGCCGCGGTGTATGACACGCGCAACCAACCGCTCTACAACGAGACGGATGCCGTCGAGTTCTACAAGAAGGCGGCCGAGAAGGGCTCGAAGGACGCGCAGTACCACACCGGGAGGCACTACCTTTATGGCCGGGGCGTCGAGAAGAACCCGCGCCAAGCCGTGTTCTGGTTCGAACGCGCCGCCGATCAGGGCGACATGGAAGCCATCCGTGAACTCGCCAAACTCCACCGCGACGGACAGCACGGCGTCGAGAAGAATCTCATCACCGCCTATATGTGGTTCAACCTGGGCGCCCTCCAGGCAACCGACGCTGCCACCGAGCGCGATCGCTTGCGACCCCTGATGAAGTCTGACGAGATTCTCGAAGCCGAGGCGCGGACAATTCAGCGCATGACTCGTGTGCCACGGTTTACCGGGCCGACGGTGCGTTAGAACGCGGCGCCCGGGAACAACGCCAATATCTGTCTTGGGCTCGAGTTGGCGATGGCCAACGCCTGGGCGCCCAATTGCTCCTGAATGCGGAGCGCCGTGGAGCGCGCCGATTCCGCACCCATGTCGGCATCGAGCATGCCGCCGAGACCGTCGACCAGGATGTCCGTGAGCGCCACGGTCACCGACGTTTGATTGTCGATCCGCGCCGAGGCGGCGCCCAGCACCGACAGCCGGTCGGCCACCACCTCGATCGCCGAGTTGATCTGGGTCAGCGCCGTTTGCGCCCCGGCGAATTGCAGCAGCGACAGGGTCGCAAGGCCGAGAGTCGTCGTGTCCATCCGCGCCGCCGAGACGGTAATGGTGCTTCCTTCCACAGTCGCCAGGACCGTGATACCCGAGGCATTCTGCGTGAGCAGGTTCACACCGTTGAACTCGGCGCTTTGAACGATCGTCTGCAATTGCGAGCGCAGGGCCTGAAAGTCGTTGTCGAGCGAGGTTCGCGAACTCGAATCGAGCGAGGCGATGTTGGACTGAACGACCTTGGCCTTGATCTCGGTGAGGAGGTCGGAAATCGCCTTGCCGGCGGTGATCGCCGAGTCGGTAACGGCGGCCCCCGTGGCAAGCGCCGTGCGCACCGCTCGGTAACCCGCGATATCGCCCCGCAACCCCTGCGAGATGGCATAGGTCGCCGGATCGTCCTTGGGTCCGTTGATCCGGAGCCCGGTGGTTACGCGCTCCTGGTTCGTGGTGAGGCTGGCGCGCAGTTCGTTAAATCGTTCGAGTCCGACCGCCGATGCGACGTTGGTTAGGATCGAAAGGCCTTGGACCATGCGCTGCCCCTGAACGCGCCGCCCCGGCGGCGGCCGCGCCGCTCGCCCGAGCGTTCCACCGGTAGCTAGGCATTCTGGGGCCGCAGGGTTAATACTCCCTAAACCGCCCCAGGGGAGGAACCATGGCATACGACTTCAATCGGCTCGGGCCGGCGCGCGGCGCCAAGGTGCTGGTGTGCGGCGGCTGCGGCGGCATCGGCCGGGCAATCGTGAGGGGCTGCCTCGACACCGGGCTCGACACGACGGTGTTCGATCTGCAGCGCACCCACGATCAGTCCCCGGTTCCCGCCGGTGTCCGCTTCATCGCCTTCGACGCCTATGACGAATCCTCGGTGAGGGCCGCGTTCGCAACCTTGGCCAAAACCCACCCGGCCCTCGACGCGATCATCAACCTGGTCGGCGCCGGAAATTCGCCGGGGCCGCTCACGACCAAGGACGTGAAGCACTTCGACGAGGACATCAGCCGCAACCTGCGCTCGGCCTTCCTCATCTCCAAGCACGGCATCCCGCTGCTCCAGCACAGCGGTGCCGGATCGCTCGTCCACACCGCGTCCGGGGTCGCCGTCCGTCCGCTCAAGAACGTCGGCGCCTACGCTGCGGCCAAAGGCGGCCTCATTTCGCTTTCCAAGACCCTGGCGATCGAGAACGCCCCCAAGGTCCGCGTCAACGTCGTGGCGCCGGGCGGTGTCACGAACAAGGTCAAGGTGTCGACGGCCGGTGCGGTCGGCCCGGGTGGCCTCGACGTTTCCGAGGTGACCCGCATGATACCCATGGCGCGGGTCTCCGACCCGGAGGATCTGGTCGGGCCGTTCCTGTTCCTCGCCGGCCCAATGTCGGCGCAGATGACGGGACAGGTTCTGCACGTGAACGGTGGCGCGGTGATGCCCTAGATGACAGCCACGCTCGCCATCATCGACGACTATCTCGACAACGCGCTCCGGATCGCCGATTGGAGCCGGTTGCAGGGGCGCGTCGCCATCACCGTGTTCACCGACCACCTTCACGACGAAGACGCGATCGTCGAACGGCTCGGCGGCTTCGACATCATCTGCGCCCAGCGCGAACGCACGCCCTTTCCACGTTCGTTGCTCGCCCGACTGCCGCGGCTCAAGCTCCTGTGCTCGACCTCGCAGCGCAATTTCGCCATCGATGTCGCCGCGGCCCGCGAACTCGGCAAGGTCGTGTGTGGCACCGATCCCCCGGTCGGCGGCACGGTCGATCTCACGTGGGGCCTCATTTTCGCGCTGCTGCGCCGCATTCCGCAGGAAGACGCCGCCCTGCGGGCCGGCCGTTGGCAGGTTCACCTCGGGCGCAGCACTCGCGGGCTCACCATGGGTGTTCTGGGCCTCGGAACGATCGGCAGCCAGGTCGCCCGAATCGCTCACGGGTTCGGCATGAGCGTCATCGCTTGGAGCCCGAATCTCACGGCGGCGCGGGCCGACGCGGCCGGCGTCCATCTGGTCGACAAGGCAACTCTGTTCGCCCAGGCCGACGTCCTCACGCTGCATCTCGCCCTCAGCGCGCGCACCGCCGGCATCGTCGGAGCGACCGACCTTGCCCGCATGAAGCGTGATGCGGTGCTCATCAATACCTCGCGCGGCCCCTTGGTCGACGAAGCCGCCCTCGCCGCCGCGCTGCACGCGCGGCAGATTGCCGGCGCCGCGATCGACACCTTTTCGATCGAGCCGCTGCCGCAGGACCATCCGCTGCGCAGGGCCCCCAACACAATTCTCACGCCGCACTTGGGCTACGTCACGGAACAGGGCTACCGCGTCTTCTATGGGCAGACGGTCGAGAACGTCGCCGCGTTTCTCGATGGCCGCCCGATCCGGGTAATGAACCCGGCGGCGGCGAGTGATGCGAGCGCATCGCCCTGGCTCTAGGTGCGGGCAATCGGGAAGTCACCCAAGCGTGGCGCGCCATGTTTCGCCGATTCGGCTGACGCCGAACGCTAGCCCCGCCCGCGGTAGGGCGGGACCCCTTGATCGGGAATCCAGACGCCGGCCGGCAACGGCCCGGTCTGGTGGAATACATCGATCGGCATGCCGCCCCGCGGATAGAAGTAGCCGCCGATGCGCAGCCACTGGGGTTCGATCGCCGCTCCGAGACGTTTGGCGATCATCACGGTGCAGTCCTCGTGGAACGCCCCGTGATTGCGAAACGATGCGAAGAACAGCTTGAGGGACTTGCTCTCGACGAGCCACGCGCCGGGAACATAGTCGATCACGATGTGGGCGAAATCCGGCTGCCCGGTGATCGGGCACAGGCTGGTGAACTCTGGACAGGCGAAACGAACGGCGTAGGCCCGGTCGCGGTGTGGGTTGGGGACGCGCTCGAGGACGGCCGCCTCCGGCGAAGCCGGGATTTCGCTGCGCTGACCGAGTTGCCGAAACGGTTCGTTCACGTCGCCCCCTGGCCTGGACCATGGTCGGGGAGACTGGATTCGAACCAGCGACATCCAGCTCCCAAAGCTGGCGCTCTACCAGACTGAGCTACTCCCCGTGGTCCGGCGCCCAACTTCTACGGCGCGCCAGCGGCCGAGACAACTCTCGTGTGATGGCGCCCTAGTTGGCCCAGGGACGCTCGGCCACGGCGTTGCGCCCGGCGATCCTCCCGAACACCACGCATTCGGTCAGAAATGCCCCGGTCTGAATGCGCCCGACCATGGTCGAGCCGAGTTCCCCGGCTTCGTAGAGACGCGGAATCGGCTTTCCATCGGTATCGACGACCCGGGATTCCTTGTCGCGCTTGCCACCGGCTACCGCCTGCGGCAGTCCGACGATGATCTCGATGGCGTAGAACGGCGGCCCCTCGATCGGAACCATGGTCTCGCGCGCGCGGTCGAAATCGAGGTCGAACCCGGCGTTGCAGGCGGCGTTGTAGCGCATCACTTCGGCCTCGATCGCCCCCCGGTCCTTGCCGATCGTCTTGGCCAGTTCGGCCAACGAGTCGGCCCTGACGAACCACCCTTTGCGCAGTTCCGCCAGATTGTCCTGACTCCACGGGATGCGGGCGACCTGGGCGTTCCACGACATGCCCTCCTGCAACGCCAGCGAGGCGCCGGCGCGATGGCGATCATCGAAGATCATATGCACGGGCTGCACATCCTTGTGCAGCCCGTCCAACCAGCGACCGTGGAACGGTCGCCGCCAGTGGCGCTCAAGCGCGAGTTTGGACGTCTCGTCGTGAAAGCGCCGACCGTCCTTGGCGACCTCGATCCAACTGAAACCCGGGTGACGGATGTTGCGCATGAACGGCGTCGCATGATCCGGAACCTTGAACCCCGGCCAGAAGCCCGCGGCATGGGAGGGCCCCCGCAGGTGCCAGAGGTCGGCTCCCGCCTTCTGCAACATGCGCACGCCATCGCCGGTGTTGCCGGGCGTGCCGTAGCTGTAGACGCGATCGATGCCCCAGTAGTCGCGCAACATCCGGAGGTTGCCCTCGAAGCTACCGCAACAGAGCACCACCGCGCGCCGGGCGCGGATCGCGATCTTCCGCCCCTGGCGTTCGGCGATGACCCCGAAGATCTCGAGCGTGTCGGGGTCTTGCACCAAATCGCGCACCGGCGTTTCGAACCATTTGCGGATCGGCCGTTTGTCGGCGTGGAATTTGAACGTTTCCCACACGCCGCTCGGGTGGGGGCGGATCGTCATGAGATAGGTGATCGCGTCGGCGCCCGGTTCCTCCGGCCATTCGACGTGGGAGCGGCCCCAGTCGCCGCCGGCGTGCAGTTCGCGGCCCGCCTCCTTGGCCAGACGCGCGACCCACGGCTCCTGCGTGCACACGGCTTCGGCCCAAGTGCGCAGCACGTCTTCCGGAACCGGGTTCGCTTCGTTGAGGGCCCGTTGGTGGCGCATCAGGCCATCGACGTCCTTGGCGGAGAACATGTCCTGACCAGAGGCCCGCGCGTTGCCGCCGGCCCACCGTTCCGGCATCTTCTCGAGAATCAGCACGTCGGCCTTGGCATCGGTGTCATGCGCCTCGATCGCGGTGATCGCGCCCGACAATCCGAACCCGACGACCACGACATCCGCGGTTTCGTCCCAGGTCTTCACGCTCGCCAGACTGGCCATGATTCCCCCCTTGGTGACCCGCGATGGTCGTCCTGGCAACCCCGCGATGCAAGTAGCGGGCGCTTGTGCATCGCTCAAGTCTGGCTAACACTCGCGCATCACAACGGGGGGCGGGTCGATGTCCGACGGCGAACTCAACTACTCGACCTTTCGCAAGGGGCAGGTCATTTTCCGGCGCGGTGACAAGCCCGATTTCGCCTACCTCGTGACCAGTGGCGCGATCGAGATCGTGGTCGAATCGGGCGGTCGCGAAGAGGTGATCGACACGGCCGGTCCGGGAGATGTGTTCGGCGAGATGTCCCTGGTCGAAAATCTGCCGCGCTCGGCCAGCGCGCGTGCCAGCGAAGATACGATCTGCGCCGCGTTCTCGATGGCCCATGTCCAGGAATGCCTGGCCAAAGCCGACGCGTTCACCGTCGGACTGTTGCAGCTCTTGATCAAGCGTCTGCGCCGATCGACCGATCGGCGCGCGGTCCCCTAGCGGCCGACCGCCACCGGACGCGCGCGGTCCAGCACCTTGAAGACCGCCTGGGCGGTCATGATCAATTTGCCGCGACTCGTAACGTCGGCGTCGACGAACACGAGGTTTCGCGTCTGGCGCAGGACGTGCGCACGCCCCTCGACCCACTCACCGAAGTGGGCGACGCCGATGAAGTCGACCACCAGACGAATCGTCACGGTGAGGCGGTCGTAGTCGCGGCCCTCGTACTGCCCGAGCACGACATCGGCGAAGCTCGCGATCATGCCACCGTGCGCGACCCCGCCCAGATTCAGGTGATCCGGCCGGACGCGAAAGCCGAAGAGCCGGCCCTGTTCATCGCGAGCTTCGTAAATCGGTCCGATGAAACGCGAAAACGCCGATGTCCGTTCGAGCTCGCGGAACGACTCGGGTACGTCGGGGACCGGTCCTCGCTCCACGATCAGCGCATGTTGCCGAAGATGTTGTGACGGACGAGGTCGCCCGCCTTGATGCCGAGGCGGTCCGAAACCCCGGCGTTGACCTCGAGTACGGCCCGCACCGGCTCGGGCGAAGGCACCGTCGCCGTGGAATGCGGCACCGTTCGTTTGGCCACGCCGGCCACCCGCCCATTCTCTTTGATGAAGATCATGTCGAGGGGAATGAAGGTGTCCTTCATCCAGAAGGCGACTAGCTGGGCCACGTGGAAGTCGAACAGCATCCCGGCATCGGCTGCCATCTCGCGACGAAACATGAGCCCACGACTGCGCTGATCTTCGTTGGCCGCGAGTTCGACACGGAACTGATGACGACCGCGCTCGTTCTCGACCACCAGCGGGCCGACGGGAAGCCGCTGTCCTTCGGCGCCCTTGGCGGGCGGCAGCGTCGAGGCGAGGCCCGCCAGCAACAGGATCAAGATGAAATAAAGAAGCGTTCGACGCATGCCCACAACCGTTCCGGGTTTGGATGATACCACGGGGACGGCTATGATCGTCGCGTACCGGGGGAGCCCACAAGGCTGAGAGGTTCCCAACCCTGGGAACGACCCCACGAACCTGATCCGGTTAGGACCGGCGTAGGGATGGTATGAACACCATGGTTTCATCCATCACGGCCAAACCCCCGCTCCCGGCGGTCGGACTCAGTTTGCGTGGGGCGCAACTCGCCTTTGGCGGCGCGACAATCTTCCAGGGCCTCGACCTCGCCTTCGCCGCTGGCCGAACGACGTGCATCTTGGGCCCGAGCGGAGTCGGCAAGACGAGCTTGCTGCGACTGATCGCCGGCCTCGCCGGTGATGCCGGTGGCGAGGTCCAGGCCAGTGACGGTCGCTCACCTACGGGGCGCGTAGCCTACATGCACCAGAGCGACCTGTTGCTGCCGTGGGCCAGCCTTCTGCGCAACGTGACCCTGGGGGCCCGGCTTCGCGCAGAACCGATCGATCACGATGGAGCCTTGGCCTTGCTCACGGCGGTCGGCCTGGGTGCCTGGGGGCGGGCACGACCGGCCGAACTTTCGGCGGGTATGCGCCAGCGCGCGGCACTGGCCCGGACCCTCATGGAGGATCGCCCGATTGTCCTGATGGACGAGCCGTTCTCCGCCCTCGATCCGATCACGCGCGTGAAGCTCCAGGATCTCGCGGCGCGGCTGCTCAGTGGTCGAACGGTGGTGCTCGTTACCCATGATCCGCTCGAGGCCCTGCGACTGGGTCACGTCGTTCACGTGCTCTCGGGTCGGCCCGCCTTCCTCGACCGTCCTCTGACACTCGGCGGCGAGCCACCGCGCCCGCTCGAAGACCGCTCGCTCGTGGAACTGCAGGCCGAACTCCTGCGTCGACTGACGTCGGCCCATCGCGAATCCTGGCAAACAGCGGAGCAAGCGTCATGAAGGCTCTCCGCGCCGCCATCATTGTCTGCGGCCTGTTCGCGGCCTGGGCGTTGGTCACCTGGATCACAGCCGCCCCGCATTACATTCTCCCGGGACCCGGGCGCGTCCTGCAGGCGTTGTGGGCGCACCGTGCCCTGCTCGCCGGTCATGCCGCGGTGACGGCGGCGGAAATCGTGCTCGGCCTCTTCCTGGGTACCGTCTTCGGCAGTCTCAGCGCGATCACCGTGGCGTCGTTTCGCACGATGCGGCGTTGGCTATTGCCGATCATGGTTGCCAGCCAAGCGATCCCGGTGTTCGCCATCGCCCCTCTCCTCGTCCTGTGGTTGGGCTACGGCATGGCTTCGAAGGTGGCGATGGCGACGATCATCATCTTCTTTCCGGTGGCCGCCACCTTCATCGACGGCCTGCAACGCACGGATCGGGGATGGCTCGATCTCGCCGCGGTCATGACCGGAGGCGCTGGACAGCGCCGGCTGGCGACGCTCTGGCATGTCCGACTTCCGGCGGCCCTGCCGGCCCTCGCCTCGGGTCTTCGGGTCGGTGCCGCGGTCGCCCCGATCGGCGCCGTGATCGGCGAATGGGTCGGTTCCGGCGCCGGCCTCGGCTACCTGATGCTGCACGCCAACGCGCGGGTCCAGACCGACCTGATGTTCGCCGCGATGCTGACGCTCGCCGTGTTCGCCATCGTGCTGTATTTCACCGTCGACGCGCTGTTGCGCCGACTACTTCCCTGGCAACCGGATCGTCTCCCGGCTGCCGCAACCACTGCGGAGTGACCCATGCGACGCCTGGTGCTCGTGATCTGCCTGTTGCTGCTTAGCCTTCCCGTCCGGGCCGCCGACAAGCTCACCGTGATGCTCGACTGGTTCATCAACCCCGACCACGCGCCCCTGTTCGTGGCGCTCGAGCGCGGTTACTTCCGCGACGTCGATCTCGAGGTCGAGCTGATCGCACCCGCCGACCCCAACGATCCGCCGAAGCTCGTGGCCGCCGGTCGCGCCGACCTGGCCGTGTCCTATCAACCGCAACTTCACCTCCAGGTGGCGCAAGGGTTGCCGCTCCGTCGGGTCGCGACGTTGGTCGCGACGCCGCTGAATACCCTGGTTGTGTTGGCCGACGGACCGGTGAAAACCCTCGCCGACCTCAAGGGCCGCAAGGTCGGCTTTTCGGTCGGCGGTTTCGAAGACGCGCTCCTGCGCAAGATGCTGTCGCGCCATGGTTTGACGTTGCGGGACATCGAACTCGTCAACGTCAACTTCGCGCTCTCGCCGGCCCTGGTCAGCGGTCGAGTCGACGCCGTGATCGGCGCGTTCCGCAACTTCGAACTCAACCAACTCGACATCTTGGGCAAGAAAGGCCGGGCGTTTTACGTCGAAGAGGAAGGTGTGCCGGCCTACGACGAGCTGATCCTCGTTGCACGCGAGAACGCACTCGCCGATCCACGGTTGGCGCGCTTCGTTTCGGCGCTCGAACTCGGGGTGCAGTACCTGATCAATCACCCGGACGAAAGCTGGCAACTGTTCATCAAGGGTCGCAGCAATCTCAACGACGAACTCAACCGTCGCGCTTGGCGGGACACCCTGCCGCGGTTCGCGCTCCGGCCAGCCGCCCTGGATGTCGGGCGCTACCAACGGTTCGCGCAGTTCCTCGTCGAGCAAGGGCTGATCCCTCGCGCGTTGCCGGCGAGTGCCTATGCGGTCGAACTTGCTCGCTGATCAGGGAACCTGAATGTCGGAAACCTGAGGGCCCTTGGGCCCCTGGCCGATTCGCACCCGCACGGCTTGACCCGGCACCAACTGCTCGAGGCCGACGCGGCGCAGCGTTTTGATGTGAACGAACACATCGGGATCGCGCTCGCCGCACGTCACGAAGCCGTAACCTTTTTCGGGATTGAACCACTTGACCGTGGCGTCGAGAAAATCGCCACCGCCCCCACCACCACCACCGCCGCCACTCCGAGCGAATGAAGACCCGTGGTCCCCGCCTCCGCCACCGCGCGCTGGACGCCCGCCGCCCCCATCCACCCGCAGCACCTCTACCGCTTGCAGACCCTTCGGCCCGCGCACGACCTTGCACGTAATGGACGCCCCTTCGTAAACGCTGTCGTAGCCAGCCTGCCGTAACGCCGACAGGTGGAGGAACACATCGCCGCTGCCATCCGACGGCGAAACGAATCCGAAACCCTTCGCCGAGTTAAACCACTTTACGGTGCCACGAACTTCCTGCGCGTCGTGCGGGGGACCATCCGAACCATACGACCCCTCTACCATCACCAGGATCTGCCACTATGAAGTTTCCCCAGGTGGCCCTTTTCCGGGCTCTTTGGGGAAATCGTATCAGAAGCGAGGGGGCTGCGACAGGCGATCGCAGTTCGTAGCCACGCGAGCGGCTAAGCGTGACGCGCGGCCACTTCATGTGGTCCCAAGCTTGGCTTATAACAACATCTTGTATCGGTTCGGCCGGCATCTTTGTTCCTGACAGCCGTGCCGGCGGGGGGACAGCCCGTGCGCGAAGCCTTGATCGTCATGGCGGCGAGCTTGGCCGTGATCTTTGCGGTCGGTGCGGGCCACGCACGTTCGCTGCCGCTGGCGGCGGTCCTCGCGGCGCTCACGCTGACGGCGCTCGCGACCTGTGCGTTCGGTCTCGGCGCCGGCGATCTGGCGTGCCGGTGTCCTCACGCGCGTTCGTGAGAAAGTTCCGTTTCGCCCGCCGCTGACCGCTCTGGCGCTTTCGCTTGCCGTCGGAGCACTGCTCGCGGTCGGCCTTTTCGATCTGCCCGAGGTCGGAGCCGCAGGTTCGCCCGCGCTCGAGCACGTCGCACCGCGCTACCTGAATGATGCCCGAATCGAAACCGGAGCCACGAACGCAACGGCGGCCGTGGTTGGCGCCTACCGCGGAATCGATTCTCTGCTCGCAACCGTCCTGGTCGGCGTCGCAGTCGCCGTCGGCGGCTTGGTCGCGGTGCCGGTCGTTGCCCCGGCGGCGTTGCGGAGTCGCCGCCGGTCCGAATCGAGCGTCGCTGCGCCCCGTTTCTGGCACAGGCTGGAGCCCTGGCGTGACCGGGTGGACGCCGTGCTCGCCGGCGCCGCCCCGACCAAACTCGCGCGCTTCCTGCTGGTGCTCGCGTTTCCCTTACTCTCGCTTTTGGCGGTGGTCGCAGCCTGGAGCCACGTGGATGGCGCCGGGGGCGCACTGGCGGCCGGAGCCATCGCCGCTGCCGGGTTGGTCGCCCTCGCAACCGCCACTCGACTGTCTTTGGGCGGCTCGGCGATGCTGCGGGCGGTCGCCGGATCGTCGGTGCTGTTCGCCCTCGCCGTCGCCCATGCCCCACTGATGGAGGGCGCGGGCCTTCTCGACTTTGCCGGCTTCGGGGAGGACTTCGCCGATGGTCAGCGCTTGGGGATTCGGCTTCTGACGACGGGCCTCGCCTTTGCCATCATTGCGTGGCTCGCCGGCCATCTCGTGACGATCGAGCAGAAATCCCGGCCATGACCCTGGCCTCCGTCACCTTCCACGCGGCTGCAGCAGCCATCTTCGCGACCGGCCTGTTCACCGTGATCGCGCGGGGCAACCTACTCAAGAAGCTCCTCGGCCTCCTCCTCCTTCACGTCAGCGTCTGGATCGTGTTCGTCGCCATGAGCGGCACTCCCGCGAGCCCCGACGGCGCCACGATAGCGAATCCGCTGCCGATCGCATTCACGTTGATCGCGATCGTGCTCGGCACGACCGCGATGATGGTGGGAATCGATCTGGCGCTCCGTATCCGCGCCTCGGCCGTCAGCGTCGAAGACGATGAAATCGCGGCCCACGAACTGAAGTCGTGATGACCCACGTTCCTGCGCTTCTGGTCCTGTTGCCGTTTACTGCAGCCGCGCTCTGTTTGTTGTTGCCGATACGCCCATTGGTGCGGTTGTTCGGTCTGGTGGCGCCGTGGGTCTCGCTGGGCGTCGCCGCCCTCGTGCTCGACCATGTGCTGCGTGTCGGGCCATTGGCGTACGCGTTCGGCGATTGGGCGGCTCCGTCGGGGGTCGTCTTCCGCGCCGACGGCCTGAGCGCTCTGGCGCTGATCGTGACCAACCTCGTGGCCGCCGTGCTGCTGCCCCTGTTGCATCGGGACAGCGCGGCTCACCCGCCCGGCCGCACCGCTCTCCAGAGCGCGCTCGCCCTCGCCTTCCTCGGGGCGATCAACGGAATCGCCCTGAGCCACGACCTGTTCTCGCTGATCATCCTGATCGAGATCATGACGCTGGCGACGTGCGGCCTGATCGCGGCGGGTCGGATTCGGCGCTCCTTGGTCACGGCATTTCACGCCCTGGTATTTCAATCGACCGGAACGGCGTTTCTGTTGATGGGAACCGCGATGCTCTACGCACGGGCAGGTTCGGTCGACCTCCTCGATCTCGCGGGTCGTCTCGCGGGAGCCAACGATCGCGCGACCACGATCGGCGCCGCGATGGTGCTCCTCGGGCTCGCGATCAAGGGCGGTCTGTTTCCCTTCCATGGCTGGCTCTCACGCACCTACATCGACGCACCGGCGCCGATCGCGGCCGTTGTCGGCGGGATCGCGCCAACCGCGATCGCCTATGTGTTGCTGCGCATTTCTACGGCCGTGCTCGGCGGCGGCCCCTCGTTTCTTTCGGCCAACGGCGCCTGGGGGCTGGCAGCGGTCGCCGCGTTGTTCGTCCTGGCCCCATCGGCGCTCGCGGCCCTTCAGCGTGACATCCGCCCGGTCGTCGCCCTGCTCGCCGCGGCGCACCTTGGATACGTCGCCGTCGGCGCTGGGGCGATCAATCTCGCCGGTGCCACGGCGGGAATGGCGGTCATCGTGGCGCACGGCGTGGCCGTTACCGCGGCGGTCGCCGCAATCGGCTGCCTGCAACACGCCCAACTTCCGACCGCGCTCGATCAGCTCGGCACCTTGCGTCGCCGCTCGCCGATGGTCGCCGCCGCCCTGGCCTGTGCGCTGTTTGCGTTTGCCGGCGTCCCGCTCACGGTCGGCTTTGCCGGACGCTGGCACGTCGCCCTCGGAATGATCGAGCGCGATGCCTGGGCCGCGCTGATCCTCGTCGCCCTCAGCTCGGGAGTCGCGCTGATTGCCGCCGCGCGCGTCGCGCAGCGGCTCCTATTCGGCCCGGTAGCGCCGATCGAACGCCCGGTCCCCTTCCCGCTCGCGCTCAGCGTGCCCGCCACTCTGTTTGGACTGGCCACGGTCTATTTCGGGCTCAACGCTGCGCTCTACGTCGGCCTCGCCGACGAAGCCGCGAAACTTCTGATGCGTGGACCGCCATGACCCCCGACTTGCTTCTGTTCGCGGCGGTGGCCTTACCGGCTTTTGCGGCCGTGGCGATGCTCGTCGTGGCGCAACACCCCTTGGCGCGCGACGTGGGAGCGCTGATCTCGGCGGTCGTCCTGTTGCTCCTCACGGCCGCCATCCTCGCCATGCTCGATCCGGCCGATTGGCTCGGCGTGATCCTGGCTCCATTGTTCGCTGGCGTGCCGGTTCGACTGGTCGGCGAGCCGGTGGGCGCCACCGGAGCCCTGCTCGCCTCGTTCGCCTGGTTGATCGCCGTTTTCTGGTCGCTGGCCGCGCCGGCCGCACGCCGACCGCGCCACCCAACCCGGTTTTTCGTCTGCGGCTCGGCCGGCATGGCGGCTGCGGTCGGGTGCCTGTACGCCGGCAACCTGCTGTCGCAGATCACCTTCGAAGCCGGCCTGCTGCTCGCCACCAGCCTCATGCTCGCGCCCAGCCGGAACGAGGAGGAGACGGCGACGCATCCGATTCTGTTGCTGCTGATCGCCGCGATGTTTCTCGCCATGGTGGCCGCAGCCTGGACGTTCCTCGTCGCCGGCTCGGTCGAGTTTCGCCCCGGCGGTAGTTTCGCCGGCGCCACCGACCGCAACGTGGCGGGGCTCATCCTGGCGATCTTCGCCCTGGCCGGAACGCGGTTCGCCTTGCTGCCGGGCCTGCGCGGCAGTTTGGTGCTCGGCCGGAGCGAGGTCCCGGTCCAGATCTACGTCGCGACGATCGTCGTCTTGATCGGTGGCGCGATTCCATTTGCGAAAGCGACCCTGTACGTGATCGGGCCGGCCACCCTGCGCGAGATCGGCGGCATCGACGTCATCGGCACTCTGGCCATTGCGGCCCTGCTCGTTTTGGCCCTTCGCCTGCGTGGCGCAGCGCTCGCCGAGCGCGCGCTCGGGCTTCCCGCGGTTCAGACGATCGCGGTCGCCGTGACGCTGTTCAGCGCGCACCAGGCCGGAACCCTCGCCGCGCTGATCGTCCTCGCGGCCGGCGTGCTCGCCGTCCTCGCGCTGCTGCCGGTCGTCGCCTTGCTGGCCGACGGCCTCGGCCCGACGATCGCGACCCTGCGCGGGGAAGGCAGCCGGACGCCCTGGCTGAGCGGTTGCCTGCTCGCGATCGCCGCCTCGTTGCTGGCGCTGCCGCCGACCGCCGGCTTCATCGGTACCTGGTATGGCGTCCTCACGACGGCAACGACCGCGGTGACGGGCCCGATCGTGCTCGGCCTCGCCCCCCTCGTCGCCGCGATCGCCGTTCTGCCGATGTGCCAGCAACTGCTGTTCGCCCGACCCGATGTCTCGAGCCTGCGTCAACGTCTGCCCCTGGGATGGACGGCTATGCTCCCGGCGCTGGTCGCCACCGTCGTATTGCTCGTCGCGCCCGCGGTGATCGACCAGATGTTGCCGACGTTTGCCGGCCTTCTGCCGAGGGGCCCCTGACATGCGCCGCCTGGGCAAGGTTTCGACGGTGATCGCAGCCCTCAATCTCGCGGCCCTCGCGGTGATGCTGCTGGCGCTCGATCCTCTCTTCCCACCGGCCTCGCCGCTCGCCGTCGAAACAGTGTTCGCCTTTGATGCCGGTGTCGGATTCCTCGGCGTGATCGCGGTCCTGGTCGGCGGCCGCGTGGCGGCGTTCTTCCTGCGAACCCCTGGCCCCCGACGTGACTAGCACCTTGCCGCCAGGAGTCATTCTGCTGCTCGGCGCGATCGCGGTGGCGGCCGTGGCGCGGCGCTACACCCGCGCGGTGACCGTCGCGATCCTGATCCTCGCCGCGGTCGCCGTCGCCTTGTTGCCGCCGGGCGACGGCGATCTGTTGCGGGTGGGCGATCTCCACCTGCTGACTCTTCTCGTCGATGACGCGGGGCAGGCGGCCGCGCTGGTCCTTACGCTCGTGCTGGCGAGCGCCGTGCTGTTCGGCGCCACCGCCAATCGCGCGGCCAGCGTCGCACTCCTGGTTGCGGGGGCCGCGGCCCTCGGTGTGACGCTCGCGGGCGACGTCGTGTCGCTTGCCGCAAGTGCGCTCTTCGGCGCGGTCGCGCTCGCCATGCTGGTGTGGGCCGATACCGGCGAAACCAACCCCGCCGCCGGTCAACGATTCACGACCCTGCACCTGATGCTCGGCTTCGCCCTCCTGGTCGCCGCGGTGGCCGAACTAGCGAGCGGCGCCAACGGCATCATCGGTCCACCGTTGGCAGCGGATCGCTGGTCGCGCTGGTTGATGATTGCAGCGCTCGCCAGTTTGCTCGGCGCCTTTCCGTTGGGCGCTTGGATCACCGACTGCCTCACGGCCATTCGTGCGGAAACGGCTCCGGCGCTGATCGCGATCACGACGGTACCGCCGGCCACAGCCTTGCTGCGCTTGTTCCCCGGCGAAGACGTGCTGATGTATGTCGGCGCGACGAGTCTCGTCTACGCGATGGTGATGGGCGCGATCGAGGGCAACGTCCGCCGGCTTCTCGGCTATGGCGTCATCCACGCCGCTGGCGTGACCTTGATCGCCACCGGCCTGGGCGGCCCCCGCGGCGTCGATGCCGGGCTCGTGCTCGCCCTTGCCCAAGCCTGCGCGCTCGCGCTGATGGCGATGGCACTGGGCACGGTCCTCATCACCACAGGGCGCCAACAGGTGGGTGAGCTGGGGGGGTTGGGGCGCGCCATGCCCGTTGCGGCACTCATGGCGATCATCGCCGGCGCCGCATTCGCCAATCTCCCGCTCACTGCCGGATTCGCCGGCCTGATGACCGGCATTGCCGCCGCCCGCGAAGAGGCACCGCTGTTGATCTGGCTCGTGTGGTGGGTCGCAACGGCGGCGAGCGTGGTTCACATCGCGTTTCGCGCCCCCTGGCGAATCTTCTTTGGAACCTCTTGCGGCCTGCGTCCCCCCGACGCCAACCGGCTGGCCCGGTGGGCAATGGCGATCCTCGCCGTGTTGTTGCTGGCGGCCGGGGTGTTCCCGTCGGCCGTCTTCGCGCTGTTACCGTTTGCCGCCGAGGGCACGGCGATCACCGGGGCCAAGCTGGTGGCTTACGGCCAATTGATGACGTTCGCGGTGCTCGCCTGGCTCTTGTCGCAGCCGCTGCGACCGCGATCGAGCGCCACCTACTGGGACGTGGGTTGGCTGTGGCAGGCGGGCGGCCCGAAGCTAGCGCACGCGCTGTTTGCCCTCTGGGACCGCTACCTCGGCCGGGCGCGACGCGAGCTGGCAACGACCGCAGAACACACCCGCGACCGCTTCATGCGCTGGCTGATCGCCCGCGGCCGACGCCACCTCGGCCGTTCGTTGTCCGATCAGCTGGCAATCGTCGCGGTCGTTCTCGTGCTCGTGCTGCTCGTCGCCCTTACTTAGGCGTAGAAGTCGGCCTCGGGCAGCGGCCCGTTGAAGAGACTCTGCGAGGCGCCTTCGAGCACACGCAGGAACACTTCGATTTCGGGTCGCGCGACCATCGCCGGAACCGCCGCCCAATAGGTCGTGCGCACCGCAGCCGCGATCGTGGAGGCGGCAACGCCGAGGAGCGGTTCTCCGAGTCGTCCGGCGGCGTCCGGATCGCCGGTCATCCAAGCGACGGCGTCCGCCACCGCCACGTGCAGCGGTTCGACGGCCCGGCGGCGATGAACCAAGGTCACGGCCTGTGGGTAGCGTGGTGCGCTTTTCAGGATGCGCCCCCACTCGACCTGGAGGTCGAGCCAGCGAACCGCGCCCCGTTCGACCGCCGCCGTGGCGATCGGCTCGGGAAGGACTGCGGCGTCGACCTCCCCGCGGGCGAGCGCCTCCGCCGCCGCGAGGTAGCTCGCGCAATACTGGATGTCGGGCTTGGGCGCATCGGGCTGGCGGGCCACCAGGACTTGGAAGATCGTATCAGGCATGTTGCCACGCAGGGGGATGGCCAGCCGCGCTCGGCCAAGGGCCGTCCAACCGCGCGCCGGCGCTCGACCAAGGACGTGCAAGATTCCCCACATCGCCACGTTGGCCACGCGGTATGTCCGGTGATCGCGATAGAGGCGCGCCGCGAGATTCGTCGGCGCCATACACAGATCGACGCGTTCGGCGGCCAGATCATCGGCCAGCGCAGCGCTCGAATCCCAGCACGCGAAGTCGACGGGTTGCGTTTGCGACAGTTCCGCGGCTGCACGCGCCAAGACGATGGCGGGCGGAACGCGGAGCGCGCGGACGATTAGCGGTCCACCGGTCGTCACGCGTTTGTCTTAGGTGCGGCGGCAGGTCTTCTCGGGCTGGTCGTCGGCCGGCGGCCGCGGCGTGCCGGGAACCCACTTCTGGGCGCGTTTGCCCGAGGGCGTCCAGTACTCTTGTTCCTTGACCTGACGGTCACGCCCGGCCCCTTGGCGCTGGTTGAGCGGCAGCGCAACCCCGCCCCCGCCATAGGCGCTGAACATCAGTTCGAGCGGAATTTCGAGCATCGAGCCGCGCATCAGGGTCTCGCGCCAGACACTGTCGCGCGCGACGATCGCTTCGAGCTGCTTTGCCGTCCGTTTGCCGTAGCGCGCCCAGATCTCGTGCAGGTAGGTCTCGATCGCGAAACTCGGTTCGTTGCCCTTGACCTTGAAGTACCCGGACTCGAACAGCTGGTAGATGTTGGGTTCGAGCGGCCCGGCCTCGGTGGCCAGGAACGTCGCCGGCATCATCTTCTGGCCTTCGTGTTCGGCCGTGTAGTGCGCTTGGGTCAGATAGAGCAGGAAGTGCAGTTTGCGCTGCGTCAGCACCTCGCCGGCCGAGTCGCTGCGCGACTGGAACCAGTAGGCGATATCGAGGGTCGAACGGGCGGCTGGCGGCTGGCGCTTCAACGGAAAACCTCGGGCGAGCGTGGTCGGGCAACTCTAGAATCGTTCGGGCTATGGGCACCAACGGAAACCGCGGCGCTTGCCCTTCCAAATCGGGGCCGCTAGGTTCCGCGCCAATCGTGAATCAACGGTAAATCCGGACATCTGATATGGAAATGTCAGGCGAATACCGCATTCCAGCGCCAAAAGCGGCGGTATGGCGGGCGCTTAACGACCCCGAGGTCCTGAAGGCGAGCATTGCCGGCTGCGAATCGGTTGAGAAGCTCTCCGATACCGAGTTCGCGGCCGTGGTCACCGCGCGCATCGGGCCGGTCTCGGCCAAGTTCCGCGGCAAAGTCACGCTCTCCGATTTGGACCCGCCGAACGGCTGCACGATCTCGGGCGAGGGCCAAGGTGGCGTCGCCGGCTTCGGCAAGGGCAGCGCCAAGGTGACCCTGAGCGAGGTCGCCGGGGCCACGGTCCTGCGATATGACGCGAGCGCCCAGGTGGGCGGCAAGCTCGCCCAGATCGGCGCACGCCTGGTCGATGGCGCGGCCAAGAAGATGGCCGATGATTTCTTCGCCACGTTCGCCGAGAAGGTCGGCGGCGACGCCGCCGCAGCGGAGGACGCACCGCCCTCGCCGGACACACCCGCCGCGGTGGTCCCTGAGGCCCCCGCCACGGGCTCGGCGGCGGCCCAGGCGCCCGGCCTGTCGCCCGCGGTTTGGGTTACCGGCCTGATCGCCGCAGTAGCGATCGTCCTCGTTCTGCTCAACGTCCTCTGATCACGCGGCGGGGCCAAATCCATCGCCCTTGACCCGGGCGACGACAGCCTCGAAACTGCCCGGAACGGCTCAGTTTCTAGGCCGACCAAGCCGAATCTCAGCGGGTATCAGGCCCGCGGCAATAATCGTCATAGGGGGGTTCCCATGAAGGTATCGATGACCGTCAATGGCAAGCCAGCGAGCGCCGAAGTCGAGGCGCGCACGTTGCTGGTCGAGTATCTGCGGGAACACCTGCGCCTGACCGGCACGCACGTCGGCTGCGACACCACCCAGTGCGGCGCCTGCACCGTGCACATCAACGGGGATGCCGTGAAGTCCTGCACGATCTTCGCCGTGCAGTGCGAAGGGGCGAACGTACTCACGATCGAAGGGCTGGCCAAGGATGGCAAGCTCCACCCGATGCAGGAGTCGTTCAAGGAGAACCACGGCCTGCAGTGTGGCTTCTGCACACCAGGCATGGTGATGGCCGGCATCGATATTCGCCGTCGCCACAAGAACCCGACGGAAGAGACCGTGCGCCACGAACTCGAAGGCAACATCTGCCGCTGCACCGGTTACCACAACATCGTCAAAGCGATTCTCACCGCCAAGATGTAAGCACCCGCCAACCGAGGGAGGCAGACATGGCCGAGACAGGAATTGGGGCCGCGGTTCGCCGCAAAGAAGATCAGCGTTTCTTGACGGGCGCCGGCAACTACGTCGACGACATCGCTCGACCGGGACAAACCTATGCGTGCTTCGTGCGCTCGCCGCACGCGCACGCCCGGATCAGGTCGGTCGACACGAAAAAGGCCGCCGCCGCCGCCGGTGTCGTCGCCGTGTTCACCGGCAAAGACGTGGCCGACGCCAAGTTGGGCAGTCTGTTCTGCGGCTGGATGGTGACCGATCGCCACGGCCAGCCGATGAAGACGACGCCGCACCCGGTGCTGGCAGCCGATACCGTACGCTACGTCGGCGACCACGTCGCCGTCGTCATCGGCGAGTCGCGCGAAGCGGCCGCGGCCGGGGCCGAGCTGGTGTCGGTCGATTATCAAGCGTTGCCGGCGGTCGTTTCCTCGGTCGCCGCGCTCAAATCCGGGGCCACGCAGGTCCACAAGGATGTTCCCGGCAATCTCGTCTACGACTGGGTACTGGGCGACCAGGCCGCCACGGAAACGGCGTTCAAGAGAGCGGCGCACGTCACCAAGATCGACCTCGTCAACAACCGGCTCATCCCGAACGCGATCGAGCCGCGCGCCTCGGTCGGCGACTACGATCGCGGCACCGATCAACTGACGCTCTACACCACGAGCCAGAACCCGCACGTCCACCGGCTGGCGCTGTCGGCGTTCATCCAGATCGCCCCCGAGACCAAGATCCGCGTCGTCGCTCCGGACATCGGTGGCGGCTTCGGGTCGAAGATCTTCATCTACGCCGAAGAATGCGTCGTCCTGTGGGCCGCCAAGAAGATCGGCCGACCGGTGAAGTGGACGGCCGACCGCGTCGAAGCTTTCCAGTCCGATGCGCACGGCCGCGATCATGTCACGCACGCCGAACTGGCGATGGACAAGGACGGCAAATTCCTCGGCTTCAAGGTCTCGACCATCGCCAACCTCGGCGCCTATCTCTCGACGTTCTCTTCATCGGTGCCGACGTATCTCTATGGCACCCTTCTCGCCGGCCAGTACGCGACGCCCGCCATCTTCTGCGAGGTCAAAGGCGTGCTCACCCACACCGCGCCGGTCGATGCCTACCGCGGCGCCGGCCGCCCCGAGGCGACCTACGTCGTCGAACGGATCGTCGAGGAGGCTGCCCGCCAACTGAAGATCGATCCGGCGGAGCTGCGGCGGCGCAACTTCATCGCACCGTCGGCCTTCCCCTACCAGACGCCGGTCGCGCTGCAGTACGACTCGGGCAATTACGTCGGCGCGCTCGACAAGGCGCTGAAGGTCGCCGACTACGCCGGCTTCGCCAGGCGCAAGGCGGAATCCACCAAACGGGGCAAGCTGCGCGGCGTCGGATTCTCGAGCTACATCGAGGCCTGCGGTATCGCGCCCTCGCAGGTCGTGGGCTCGCTCGGTGCCGGCGTCGGCCTCTACGAAGCGGCCGAAGTGCGGTTCAATGCCACCGGTGGCGTCACCGTGTTCACCGGTTCCCACAGCCATGGCCAGGGTCACGAGACCACCTTTGCCCAGCTCGTCGGCGACCGGCTGGGCGTGCCGATCGAAAACATCGAGGTCGTGCACGGCGACACCGGCCGCATTCCCTTCGGCATGGGCACCTACGGTTCGCGCTCGCTCGCCGTCGGCGGTTCGGCGATCGACAAGGCGATGGACAAGATCATCGCCAAAGGCCGCAAGATCGTCGCCCACCTGATGGAAGCCTCCGAGGGCGACATCGAATTCAAGAAGGGCATGTACACGGTCGCCGGCACCGACAAGAAGATGTCGCTGGGCGAAGTCGCCTTCGCCGCCTACGTGCCGCACAAGCTGCCGACCGACCAGATCGAACCCGGTCTCGACGAGACCGCGTTCTACGATCCGAAGAACTTCACCTTCCCCTTCGGCACCCACATCTGCGAGGTCGAGGTCGATCCCGAAACCGGTCGCACGTCGATCGCCAAGTTCACGGCGATCGACGACTTCGGCCACATCGTCAACCCGATGATCGTCGAAGGTCAGGTGCACGGCGGCATCGGTCAGGGCATCGGCCAGGCGCTCCTCGAGGCCTGCGTCTACGACGAGAAGACCGGCCAGCTCCTGACCGGCTCGATGATGGACTACGCGCTGCCCCGCGCCGACGACGTGCCGAGCTACACGGTCGGCCTCACCACGACGCCCTGCCCGCACAACCCGCTCGGAGTCAAAGGTTGCGGCGAGGCGGGGGCGATCGCCGCGCCGGCGGCGGTCATGAACGCGATCACGGACGCCATTGGCGCCCCGCTCGAGATGCCGGCGACCCCGGCCCGGGTCTGGGCCGCATTACAGAAACGCGCGGCGAAGGCCGCTTGACCGGAGGAACCATGTACCAGTTCGAATATCACCGCGCGACCAGCGTCGAGGACGCCCTCGCCAAGCTGAAGAAGGCGTCCGACGGCAAGCTCGTGGCCGGCGGCATGACGCTGATCCCGACCATGAAGCAGCGCCTGGCGCAGCCCTCCGACTTGATCGACCTGGGCGGCCTCAAGGATCTCCGGGGCATCAAGGTCGAGGGCGGCAAGGTCGTTATCGGCGCCATGACTCGTCACTTCGACGTCGCCAACTCGGCCGACGTCAAGAAAGCGATCCCGGCCCTCGCCGTGCTCGCCGGCGGCATCGGCGATCCGATGGTGCGCTACCGCGGCACGATCGGCGGTTCGATCGCCAACTCCGACCCCTCGGCCGACTATCCCGCGGCCGTGCTAGGGCTCGGCGCGACGATCAAGACCAACAAACGCGAGATCGCCGCCGACAGCTACTTCAAAGGATTGTTCGAAACCGCCCTCGAGGCTGGCGAGATGATCACGGCGGTGAGTTTCCCGGTGGCCAAGCGCGCCGGCTACATGAAGTTCCCGCAGCCTGCCTCGCGTTACGCCATGGTGGGTGTATTCGTGGCCGACACCGGTTCAGGCATTCGCGTCGGCGTCACCGGTGCAGGTCCCTGCGCCTTCCGCGCCAAGGACATCGAGGCGGCCCTGGCCAAGAGTTTCACCCCGGACGCCGCCGGGACCGTCAAGATCGCGTCCAAGGGACTGAATAGCGACATTCACGGCAGCGCTGAATATCGTGCGCACCTCGTGAGCGTCATGGCCAAACGCGCGGTCGCCCAGGCCCTCGGCGGCTGACGCCCGTCGGCTCCCCTCATCTCCCGCCACTGCCGCGGGCGGGCCCCTCCTCTCCCAGCGTCGGCGGGGAGAGGGCAGGGTGAGGGGCGCAAACAAAGCCCAATGACCGTATCGCCCCGCCGCCCGTTGCCGAGTTCGATCGAAGACACGATCGAGGTGCTGAAGGCCGGGAACTATGTCGCTGATCGCGCACTGGCGACGACCTTGTACCTGTCGCTGAGGCTCGGCCGACCGCTGTTCCTCGAGGGCGATGCCGGCGTCGGCAAGACCGAAATCGCCAACGTGCTGTCGCGCGTGCTCGGCCGGCGCCTCGTGCGCCTGCAGTGTTACGAAGGCCTCGACGTCTCGGCGGCGGTCTACGAGTGGAACTATCCCGCCCAGATGGTCGAGATTCGCCTGGCCGAGGCCGAGGGCGTCACCGACCGCAACCAACTCGCCAAGGACATTTTTTCCGAGCGCTTCCTGATCAAGCGGCCGCTCCTGCAGGCGCTGGAACCCGACGTCGCCGGGGCGCCCGTGCTCCTGATCGACGAACTCGATCGCACCGACGAACCGTTCGAGGCGTACTTGCTCGAAGTGCTGGCCGATTTCCAGTTGACGATTCCCGAACTGGGCACGGTGAAGGCCCCCGCCCCGCCGATCGTGATCATCACGTCCAACCGCACACGTGAAATCCACGACGCACTCAAACGGCGTTGCTATTACCACTGGATCGGCTACCCCGACGCGGCGCGCGAACTCGCGATCCTCCGCCTCAAGGTACCGGGCGCGGCTGAACGGTTGTCGCAACAGATCGTCGGGTTCGTGCAGTCGCTGCGCAAACAGGACCTGTTCAAGCTCCCGGGCATCGCCGAAACCCTCGACTGGGCCTCGGCGCTGATTCAACTCGACAAACTTGCGCTCGATCCGACGACGATCAACGACACGCTGGGCACGCTGCTCAAGTATCAGGACGACATCGCCAAGATTCAGGGCAGCGAAGCGTCCAAGCTCCTGGATCAGGTCAATCGCGAACTGGCGGCGGCACGGTGAACCAGCCTTCGGGCGGCCAGGGCCGCCTGCACGAGAACATCATGCACTTCGGCCGCGTGCTGCGCGCGGCGGGCCTGCCGGTCGGCCCGGGCACGGTCATCGAAGCCATCCGCGCCGTCGAGGCGGTCGGCATCGGCAGCCGCGAGGACCTCTACTGGACGCTGCACGCCGTGTTCGTCAATCGCCGCGACCAGCGCGACATCTACGACCAGGCGTTTCATATCTTTTGGCGCAACCTGAAGATCCTGGAGCGCGTGATGTCGCTCCTGCTGCCGTCCTTCGGGGCCGACGACGAGAACGCGCCGAAGGCCGAGGAGGCCAGCCGGCGCCTCGCCGATGCGTTCTTCCCCGGCCAGAGCGAAAAGGAACGCAAGACAGAAGAAGATCAGCCGCTCTACGACGCGGCGTTCACCTATTCGGCCAGCGAAGAACTCAAGACGCTCGACTTCGAGAGCATGTCGGCCGAAGAAATTCGCGCGGCCAAGGCCGCAATCGCCCGCATGCGCCTGCCGATCCTCGAGGTGCCGACGCGACGGTTCACGGCCAGCAGCCGCGGCACGCGAGTCGATCTGCGCGCCACGTTGCGGGCCAGCCTGCGCACCGGCGGGTCCACCATCCCGCTCCGGCGCAAGGAACGGGTCTGGCGCCACCCGCCGCTCGTCGTGTTGTGCGACATCTCGGGCTCGATGAGCCGCTATTCGCGCATGTTCCTGCACTTCATGCATGCCATCACCAACGACCGCGACCGCGTGTTCACGTTCGTATTCGGTACGCGGCTGACCAACATCACGCGCTACCTGCGCCAGCGTGACGTCGATGCCGCGCTCGGTTCGGTGAGCGAGGCGGTCGAAGACTGGTCGGGCGGCACCCGCATCGGCCGATGCCTGCACGAGTTCAACACCCGCTGGTCACGCCGGGTCCTGGGCCAGGGTGCTCTCGTGTTGTTGATCTCGGACGGCCTCGACCGCGACGCCGGAGTCGGGCTCAGCTTCGAGATGGAACGGCTGCACAAGTCCTGCCGGCGGCTCCTGTGGCTCAACCCGCTCCTGCGGTTCGACCGCTACGAGGCTCGGGCCGCGGGCGCCAAGGCGATGCGGCCGCATGTTGACGAATTTCGCGCCATCCACAATCTAGAGAGCATGGCAGACTTGGCGGCCGCCCTCTCGATGGCGGGAACGCGGCGCGAGGAAGCCAAGGCGAGCGAACCGGGGTTGATGGGGAACGTGGCATGAGCGACGACGTATTGGCGCAGGCGACGATCTGGAAGAACGCGGGCAAGCGCGTGGCGCTCGCGACCGTGGTGACGACCTGGGGCTCTTCGCCCCGCCCGGTCGGGAGCCAGTTGGCGATCGACGAATCGGGTGCCTTCGTGGGCTCGGTCTCGGGCGGTTGCATCGAAGGCGCCGTCGTCCAGGAAGCGATCGAAGCGATGAAGGACGGCAAGCCCCGCCTGCTCGACTTCGGAGTCACCAACGAGCAGGCTTGGGAAGTGGGCCTTGCCTGCGGCGGCAAGGTGCAGGTGTTCGTCGAGCGACTGGAATGAAGTCCGCGACCCTCGCCCAGATCCAGGCCGATCGCGCCGCCAAGCGCGCGGTGGTGCTCGCCACCAACTTGGCAACCGGCGCCGAGCGGCTGATATATCCCAACGCCCTCGACGGTCTCGAACCGCTATTGGCCGCCGCCGTCGGCAATGCGGCACGCAACGATCAGAGCGGCAACGTCGACACACCTGAGGGCAAGCTGTTCCTGCACGTGTTCAACCCGCCGCTGCGATTGGTCGTGGTCGGGGCCGTGCACATCGCCCAGCCGCTCGCGCGCATGGCCGCCTTGGCCGGCTACGACGTCACGATCATCGACCCGCGCAGCGCCTTTGCCACGAACGAACGGTTTCCTGGCGTCACCATTTCGACCGAGTGGCCCGACGAGGCGCTGGCCAAGCTCAAGCCCGACGCCCGCACCGCCGTGGTCACGCTGACGCATGACCCCAAGATCGACGATCCGGCGCTCGAGGCGACGCTGCGCTCCCCGGCGTTTTACGTGGGTTCGCTCGGCAGCAGGAAGACCCACAACGCACGGCTCTACCGGCTGCACAAGGCGGGCTTCACCGAGACCGAGACGGCGCGCATTCATGGCCCGGTGGGCTTGGGCATCGGCGCCAAGTCGCCGGCCGAGATCGCGGTTGCGATCTTGGCCCAGATCACGGAGCGGCTGCGCCAGCCGAAGAGCTGATGGATTTCGGGCGTATTGCCCTGGAGACGGCCGAGGGCACCGTCCTCGGCCACTCGATCAAGCTGGCGCGCATCGCCTTCAAGAAGGGCCGCGTGCTGTCGGCCGACGACGTGGCGCAGTTGCGTGCCTCGGGCCTCACCCACGTCATCGCCGCCCGCTACGGCCAGGACGACGTGCCCGAGGACGAGGCCGCCCTCGCGGTGGCCGGGGCAGCGTGCGGGGAGCATGCCCGGCGTAACGCCCCCTTCACCGGCCGCTGCAACCTCTACGCCGATACCCCCGGCGTCCTCCTGATCGACCGCGAGCGCCTGGACCGTCTCAACCTGGTGGATGAGTCGATCACGGTCGCGACACTGGCGCCGTTCGACCTCGTCGAACAGGGCCAGATGCTGGCGACGGTCAAGATCATTCCGTTTGCCGCGCCGCGGGCGGCCCTCGCGCGGTGCCTCGCGATCGCGCGCGAGGGCGGTCCCCTGGTGAAGGTGGCACCGCTCGTGTCTCACCGGGTCGGCCTCGTCCTGACGACGCTGCCCGGCGTGAAGCCGGCGATGCTCGACAAGACCGTGCATGTGCTGCGCGAACGCTTAGGACGCCTGGGCAGTGCCATCGCCGAGGAGGTTCGCTGTCCGCACGAAACGGAGGCTGTCGCCAAGGCGATCCGGACATTGCTCGCCAACGGCTGTGCCCCGATCCTGATCTACGGCGCCTCGGCGATCGTCGATCGCCGCGACGTGATCCCGGCCGGCATCGTGACCGCAGGCGGGGTCGTCGATCACTTCGGCATGCCGGTCGACCCGGGCAACCTCTTGCTGCTCGGCCGCCACGGGAAAACGGCGGTCGTCGGCCTGCCGGGCTGCGCGCGATCACCCAAGCTCAATGGCTTCGACTGGGTGTTGTGGCGGCTGCTGGCCGACGTCCCCGTCGGGCGCGACGACGTCATGCGCATGGGCGCGGGCGGGCTGCTGAAAGACCTGCCCACCGAGCGCGGCGCCAGCCGCGATCGCGACGAGGACGATCAGGGCGGCGTGCAACGCGTGCCGCGCATCGCCGCGATCATCCTGGCGGCCGGCCAGTCGCGCCGCATGGGCCGCAACAAGCTCGTGACGCCCGTCGGCGGCGTGCCGATGGTGAGCCGCGTCGTCGACGCGGTCGAGCGCAGCCAGGCCGGCCCCACCATCGTCGTCACCGGCCACGACGCCGAAAAAGTGCGCGAGGCCCTCCTCGGGCGCGCGCTCACGTTCGTGCACAACCCCGAGTACGCCGCGGGGCTGTCGACCTCGCTCAAGGCTGGGATCGCCGCGCTCCCCGAGGACTGCGACGGCGCGATCGTCGTCTTGGGCGATATGCCGGCCATTCGTGCCGACCACCTCGATCGCCTGATCGCCGCCTTCAACCCGGTCGAGGGTCGCGCCATTTGCGTCCCGACGAATGCCGGCAAGCGCGGCAACCCCGTGCTGTGTGGCAGGGAATTCTTCGCCGAAATGAAAGACATCGCTGGCGACGTCGGTGCCAAACACCTGTTGGGCCAGCACCCCGACCGGGTGTGCGAGGTCGCGGTCGATGACGACGCGGTGCTGGTCGACGTCGATACGCCCGAGGCGCTGACCGCCTTCGCCGCACGGCAATCATGAGCTTCGACGTCCAGCGCGTGCGGGCGGAGTTCCCGATCCTGGGCCGCCGGATCCATGGCCAGGCCCTGCACTACCTCGACAACGCAGCCACCAGCCAGACCCCCGAGGCGGTCATCGATCGGGTGCGCCGGCACGAGCGCGAGTCGCGCGCCAACGTGCTGCGCGGCGTCCACACGCTCGCCGAGGAAGCGACCAACGCGTACGAGGCGGCGCGCGCCACCGCGGCACGCTACGTCAATGCAGCGCGGCCCGAAGAGATCGTTTTCACGAGCGGCACCACGGCGGCCATCAACCTGGTGGCGAACAGCTTCGGGGAATCGTTGCGCGCGGGCGATGAAGTCGTGCTTTCGCTCCTCGAACATCACAGCAACATCGTCCCCTGGCATCTCCTGGCCTCGCGCCGCGGCGTCGTGGTCAAGTTCCTGCCCGTAACGGAAGACGGACGCATCGACACGCACGCGCTTCCCGCGCTCCTGACCGCTCGCACCAAACTGCTCGCGCTCGCCCATGTTTCGAACGTCACCGGCGCTGTGCTCGATGTCCGGACCGTGGCGGCCCTCGCGCGTGAACGCGGGATCGCCGTGTTGATCGACGGCGCCCAGGCCGTGCCGCACGGCCCCGCAGATGTTCAGGCGCTCGGCGTCGATTTCTACGCCTTCTCCGGCCACAAAATGTATGCGCCCAACGGCATCGGCGTGTTGTGGGGCCGGCATGAACGCTTGGCCGCCATGCCGCCGTTCCTGGGCGGCGGCTCGATGATCCACGCCGTCACGACCGCCGGCACGACCCCCGCCGAACCGCCCAAGCGCTTCGAGGCGGGCACGCCGCCGATCGCTCAGGCCATCGGCCTCGCTGCCGCCATGGACTGGATCCGCCGTCACGACGCGGCCGCCGTCGAACATCATGTGCAGGCGCTGACCGGACGGCTCCTGGACGGTCTCGGCGTCATCGACCGCGGCCGCAAGCGTATTCGCGTCATGGGGCCTTCGGGTCTGCAAGGGCGCTACCCGGTCGTGTCGTTCGATGTCGCGGGCGCCCACCCGCACGACATCTGCACGTTGCTCGATCAATCGGGCGTGACGCTTCGTGGTGGCCATCATTGCGCCCAGCCGCTGATGGAGCATTGGGGCCTCGCCGGTACGACGCGGGCGAGCCTCGCGCTCTACAACGATGCGGGCGATGTCGATGCGTTCCTGCGCGGGCTCG
>Ga0194132_10000495_pt1 | contig 80746 bp, 68 predicted proteins | sample TA2KigOf80mmetaG_FD_148612 | JGI IMG/M metagenome (GOLD analysis project Ga0194132, IMG submission 148612) | Freshwater microbial communities from Lake Tanganyika, Tanzania - TA2015054 Kigoma Offshore 80m | ecosystem: Environmental > Aquatic > Freshwater > Lake | place: Tanzania: Lake... | reverse complement strand
AGCAACCTGTTCAGCAGGCGCGGGGTGATCGGGTCAGGTGACGCGAACATCAGGGCCTCGATGACCGCCTTCAGCTGCGCCAGCTCCATGCGAGGCTTGGCCTGTTCGGCGGGTTCGGCCGGTGGCACGGGTTTGGCGGGTTCGGGTAGATGAATCGGCTCGTCGCTCATGGCTTCTCGTCCTCTGACCCCTGATCCCCGCTCCCTGGTCCCTGATGCCCGATCCCCGATCCCTGCTTCTGATGGTGCGCCTTGTACTCATCTTCCGGATCGTGAATCGGGTGCGGCGCATCGGCCGGCCGGGCGCGCTTGTAAACACGGATCGCGCCCTGGCCGCCCTGCTGAAACACGCGAATCAGCTTCAGGCGGATCATCTCCAGCATCGCCAGGAAGGTGACAATCATGTCCGCGCGCGTGTAGTCGCCGTCGAACAGGTCTTCGAAGCCGCACGCTTCGGTTTCCGACAGCCGCTCCAGCAGTTGGTCGATGCGCGTCTCGATGGGGATCTGTTCGGGCGGCAGCAGCACCGGCGGCCGCTCGCGGGCCCGCTCCAGCACCTGCTTGAACGCCGACAGCAGGCTGAACAGGTCGACCTCGACCTCGGGCTCTGAGTCCTCGCCGGCAATTTCCTCGATGCGCGAATCCGGCCGGCCCCACTGCGCGGCGCGCAGCGTCTCCTTGTCGTGCAGCAGCTCGGCCGCGGCCTTGAACTTCTGGTGCTCGAGCAGCCGTTGCACCAGCGCGTCGCGCGGATCGGCCTCGTCCAGCGGATCGCCGGCGGCCGTCTCCGGCCGCGGCAGCAGCATCTTGCTTTTGAGGTGAATCAGCGTGGCCGCCATCACCAGGAACTCGCTGGCCACGTCGAGGTTGAGCTCCTGCATCAGGTTCAGGTATTCGAGATACTGCCTGGTGATGACCGCGATCTGGATGTCGTAGACGTTCATCTGATTCTTCTTGATCAGATGCACGAGCAGGTCGAGCGGGCCTTCGAACGTGTGCAGCTTGATGCTGATGGCCTCAAGCTGCGATTCAAAGACCTCTTCGGGTTCCGGCGCCAGGGGTACGGCCTGGTCGCCCGGTGGTTCGGGAGTGTCGGCCATCAGTATTTCAGCTTCACAGCGCCGCGGACCCGTTCCATCGTCTGGTGCGCCACGGCCTGCGCCTTCTTCGAGCCCTCGATCAGCACGTCCTCGAGGTATCCCGGACGGGCCAGCGCCTGCGCGCGGCGCTCGCGAATCGGATCGAGCAGGTTGTTGATCGCCACCGATAGCTTGGTCTTGACCTCGACGTCGCCGACCTTGCCGGCACGGTAGCGCGTCTTGAGGTCTTCGACCTCTTCCGTATTGGGATTGAAGGCGTCGTGGTACATGAACACCGGATTGCCTTCGACGGTGCCCGGGATGTCGGCGCGCACCCGCTTCGGATCGGTGTACATCTGCCGCACCTTGTTCTGTACCGTCTTCGCATCGTCCGACAGGTAGATGGCGTTGTTGTAGCTCTTGCTCATCTTCCGATTGTCGAGGCCGGGAAGGCGCGGCGTCGGCGTCAGGATCTGCTGCGGCTCAATCAGCGCGGCGTCCGGAAAGAAGTTGTTGAAGCGCCGCACCACCTCGCGGGTCAACTCCAGGTGTGGCACCTGGTCCTCGCCAACCGGCACCCAGTGCGCGTCGTAGACGGCGATGTCTGCGGCCTGCAGCAGCGGATAGCCCAGGAAGCCGATGCTGGACAGATCGCGATCGCTCAACTGCTCGACCTGTTCCTTGTAAGACGGCACGCGTTCAAGCCATGGAATCGGCGTGACCATCTGCAGCAGCAGGTACAGCTCGGCGTGCTCGGGCACGAGCGACTGAATGAAGAACGTGCTCTGTTCCGGATCCAGGCCGCATCCGATCCAGTCGGCGACGTTATGGAAGGTGTTTGCGACAATCTCGCTGGTATCCGCGTAATGCGTCGTCAGCGCGTGCCAATCCACGACGCAGTGGTACGAGTCGTACTGCTCCTGCAGGGTCACCCAGTTCTGGAGTGCCCCAACAAGATGGCCGAGGTGGAGTTTTCCGGTCGGGCGCATCCCCGACAACACGCGCTGTCTCATGACGGCCTGGTCAGACGCCCAACAGATACAAGAGGTAGTTCGCCACCGGCCCAAGCAGGGTGCTCAGCACGCCGGTCAGCATCAAAGCATACAGAATCAGGAAGCCCCAAGGGCGCAGCTGCTCGATGATACGGGCGGGGCCCGTCGGCAGAATGCCCAGCAGCACGTTGCCACCATCGAGCGGCGGCACGGGAATCATGTTGAAGACCGCCAGCAGCACGTTGACATAGACAAAGAGATTCAGCAGCTGGAAGAGCGGCCCGGTCAGGGCTCGGGCTGCGAGGTCGCCAGGCGCTCCGCCCGGCACCACGGCGAGCAACACGGCGCCGACCGCGGCCATGATCAGGTTGCTGGCCGGTCCCGCTGCCGCAACCAGAGCGAAATCACGCTTCGGATGTTTGAGGTAGCGTAGGTCCACGGGCACCGGCTTGGCCCAGCCGATCAGCGGCACGTTCGTCAGGAAGGCGATCAACGGAAACAACAATGTGCCGATGGGGTCGACGTGCACCGCGGGATTGATCGACAGCCGACCGAGCTGCCGCGCCGTCGGATCGCCCAGCCGGTCGGCCGCAAGCGCATGCGCCGCCTCGTGTATCGACAACGAGGCGATCAGCACGAACAGGACCAGCAGAACCTGCGTGAAATCGATGCCGCCCAAACCAGAAATGCTACCACGCGACACGCGCCTCTCGAACGCCGGGTGTCAGCTCGACTGTCATGGGTTCGCCGCAAAATGGGCAATCACCGCATCGGCGGCCCGAGCGCCCACCACTCGCGCCAACTCCTCGCGCGTCGCCCGCCGTACTCCGGAGACACTGCCGAACGCCGTCAGCAGCGTCTTCCGCCGGCGCAATCCTATCCCCGGCACGACATCGAGCTCCGACTGCAGGTCACGCTGCTTGCGTGACTGTCGATGAAAGGTGATGGCACACCGGTGCGCTTCGTCGCGAATGCGTTGCAGCAGGCGCAGTGCCGGGCCGTGTGGATCCAGCCCCAGCGGCTCGTTGCGGTCGCGCGTAAACACCAGTTCTTCCTTCTTGGCCAGGCCGATCGCAACCAGGTTGGACAATCCAACCGTCTCCAGGGCGGTGTAGGCGGAACTGAGTTGTCCCTTGCCTCCGTCAATGACGATCAGATCCGGAAAAGGCCCCCCGTTCTCGAGGACTTTTGAATAACGTCGACGAACGACCTGTTCCATCGCGGCGAAATCGTCGAGAAATCTCTCATGCTGTTGGCCCGACAGATCGTTCGCCTGCTGGCCCGGCTGGATCTTGAACTTCCGGTATTCAGACGGCCGCATGCGGCCTTCTTCGCACACCACCATCGACCCTACGGTCTCGGCTCCCTGGATCGTGGAGATGTCGAAGCAGTCGATGCGGCGCGGCAGCTTGGGCAGGCGCAACGCGGCTTGCAGCAACTCCAGCGCCTCGTAGTTGGCGGTGGCATGGGCGTCGAAGCGGGTGCGATACGCCAGCGAGGCATTGCGATGCGCCAGCTCCATCATCCCCTTCTTGGTGCCGCGCTGCGGCAACACGATGCGGACCTTCCGCTCCGCGCGCTGTGAGAGCCACTCCTCGAGCACCTGTTGTTCGGTGACCCCCAGCGGAACGTGGATCTCCGGAGGCGGCGGCTGATCGGCGTAGAACTGCTGAATCGCCGCTTCGAGCACGTGCGCCTCGGACTCACCGCTCTCCGAGGCGTCCCACACGAACTCCACGCGCTCGATCACGCGGCCGCCACGGACGGTGAAGATGTGCACCACGGCGCCGCTGGCGCCGACCTTGACGCCGAAGGCGTCGCGGTCGCCGAGCTCCACCGACGCCATCTTCTGCTGCCGCTCGCGCACCGCCTCGACCGTGCGCATGGCGTCGCGCAGCTGCGCGGCCTCCTCGTAGCGCTGACCTTCCGAAGCCGTCAGCATGCGATTGCGCAGCTGCGCTGCCAGCTCCTGGTTGCGGCCCTCGAGAAACAGCTTCGTGTCAGCCACCGCCGTCGCATAGCGCTCGGTGCTGCAGATCGCCGCCACGCACGGCGCCAGGCAGCGCTTGATGTCGAATTCGAGGCAGGGCCGATGACGATGGCCGGTAATCACCTCGTTGCATGATCGAATGCCAAACACCTTGTGCGTCAGCCCCATCGTCCGGCGGGCAAACTTCGCGGGCAGGAACGGGCCGGCGTAGACGTTGCCGTCACGTTCCACCGAACGAGCCACCAGCACGCGAGGGAACGGCTCGGTGGTGGTCAACTGCAGATAGGGATAGTTCTTGTCGTCGCGCAGCAGGATGTTGTATTTGGGCGCGCGCTGCTTGATGAGGTTGTTTTCGAGCGCCAGCGCCTCTACGACCGAGTCGGTGACGATGACCTCGATCCGCGACGCTTCGTCGAGCAACGCGTCGTGCCGGGGACTCATGCCGTAGGCGCCAAGGTACGAGCGCGTTCGATCGCGCAGGGAGCGGGCCTTGCCGACGTAGAGCGTCTCGCCTTTCGCGTTGTAGTAGATGTAGACGCCTGGCTGCTCCGGCAGGCGCGCCATCTGTTCTCTCAGGTCGTGGATGGCCACTCGGAAAGCCGGCTCGATCGTACCACTGAACACGCGCCCGGCCGGCACGTGCTTCAGGCTGACTGCGATGCCCGGCGCGTGGTGTGGGACGGCGGCAAGGCTTGAAGCGGCCCTGGGCATCGGCTACGCTAGGTCTCGTCAATGACCTTCACAGGCGCGATCGGCGTCGCCTGCATGCTTCCTTTGCGGGCCATCATCAATGGCTCGGTGGCCCTGGGCATTCACCCTAACGTCCTGACGCTGATCGGCGTCTTGATCAACGTCCTCGCCGCCTATTACCTGGCCGTCGACCGCTTCATCATGGCTGGCGTGATCATGATCGTCGCCAACATCTTCGACTTCATCGACGGCAAGGTGGCGCACATTACCGGCACGCAGTCGCAGTTCGGCGCGTTCTGGGACTCGACGCTCGATCGCTTTTCCGACCTGGCGCTGTTCACCGGCCTGATCTGGCTCTACGCGGAGCTCGGGCGTAACGGCTACGTGCTGATCGCCACGCTGGCGCTGATCTTCTCGATCATGACCAGCTACGCGCGCGCGCGGGCCGAATCGCTGATCGAGAAGTGCAAGGTCGGCTTCATGGAGCGCCCCGAGCGCATTGTGCTGTTCATGATTGGCGCGTTCACCGATCGCATGGCGGGCGTGCTGTGGGTCATCCTTGTGCTGGCGATCATCACGGTCGCCAACCGCATTCATTACACGTATCTGGCGCTCAACCATCAGCCGATGCCCGAGGGCTGGTTCGCGCGCTTCTTCTTCTGGCGTGATGAACGCGCGACGATTCCCTACGACATCTGGGTGGTGGTGATTCTGGCGTTCGTGTGGCTGGTGCCGCCGGATTGGATCAGCGATCCGGCGGCCACCGGAATGGGCCTGCTCGGCCTGCTGACCCGCTAGCCCTCCGACGCCTTTCTCTTGTTGGCCTTGATGCTGGTGACCTTCTTGGCCGTTGATTCGGCGGCCTGCGTGATGTCCCGCTCGACTCCGTCGCCGGATAGACCTTCACCGGGGTCGTGACGAGGCTGGCCTTGATGTCCCCCTCCCAGGTTGGACGTGCTGCCACGGCGGTGTCCCTATCGGCGCTAGACCGATTCCCGAGTGTCCCGAGTGCCAAGGTGTAAACCCGGCCCCACTTCAAACTCAATCGCGTGCTCGTTCATCTTGTCGCGCAGAACGTGGCGGACTTCGCCAATCTGAGCGCCGGGCACGCGCAGGCTTTTCGCGACGGCTTTCTCGCGTAACGCCAGCACCAGCGTGTGCTCGCTCTTCCACGTCATGCCGCCAATGTGGGTATAGGGAATGAACCCGGTGTCGGTCCAGATGCCGTCGCGATACAGTCCGCGCCGCACCCGCGCCAGCAGCGGCAGCAGGTAGCCGTAATACAGGAACATCATCGAGATCCCGAACATCGACGGGAGTGCGCCGAGACCGCGCCGCTGGACGCTGATTTCCACGAACGCGGTCACGAACAGCAGCACCGCCAGCAATACGCCAATGGTGACGTTGACGGCAAAGTACGGCGGCTTGGGCGGCAGCCACGTGACGATTGACTGCGCGCGCATGCCCCACCAGTGCAGCAACTGCCCGCCTTCCTTGATGTTGACGACCACGAACAGGACGCCGAGCGCGAACAGAGCCTGCCGGAGAACCGTGGCAAACTCCGGACCGCTCATCGCGCCTTCCCGGCCGCTTCCCTGGTGGCGTTGGTTTCTGCTTCGCGCGACAGCGTCGGGTCGAAGCAGCGCCGGCAGCGCGCTTCGTAGGTCCCCTGCGCACCGATCAGCACGCGATCCGAGCTGTGGATCAGGCGCTGCGTGTGATTGGCCGGATTGCCGCACACCATGCAGATGGCGCGCGTCTTGGTAATGTACTCGGCAATCGCCAGCAGTTGCGGCATGGGCTCGAAGGGCTTGCCGAGGTAATCCTGATCGAGGCCGGCGACGATCACGCGCACGCCGCGACGCGCGAGCCCGGCGGTAACGGCCGGCAGTTCGGCGTCGAAGAACTGCCCTTCATCGATGCCCACCACTTCCGTGTCGGGCAGGACCCTGCTGAGCAGCTCCGCTGCCGTCTTGGCGCTCTCCGACGGAATGCGCAGTTCGCTGTGCGACACGATGTGGTCGGCCGCATAACGCGTATCGACGGCGGGTTTGAAAATCTGCACGCGCTGGCGGGCAATCTGCGCGCGGCGCAAGCGGCGAATCAGCTCCTCGCTTTTGCCGCTGAACATGCTCCCGACGACCACCTCAATCCAGCCGGTCGCCGGGGTCCGAACGACATCCATGCGGGAATTATAGCGGCCTTGCGGGCGGCCGGTAGCCTGCGTCCCGCCAGCCTGACCCCCGCACGTCATGCTCTCGTTTGGTATTCCCCGCTCTCGGTGTTGACCCGCACCACGTCCCCTTCGTTGATGAACGGCGGAACCTGGACCACGACCCCCGTTTCCAGCGTGGCCGGCTTCATCTGGTTGGTGGCCGTCGCGCCCTTGATGCCGGGCATGGTCTCGACGACTTTCAGGTCAACGGTTTGCGGCAGTTCCACGCCAATCGGTGCATCGCCGTAGAACTCAACCTGGACGTTCATTTCCGGCTTCAGGTAGCCGACCGAATCGCCCAGGAAATCGGCATTCAGCGCCACCTGCTCGAACGACTCGTTGTCCATGAAGTGATAGCCGTCGCCGTCGTTGTAGAGATACTGCATTTCCTTCTGCTCGAGGGACACGCGCTCGACAATGTCTTCCGAGCGGAACTTCTCCTCCGCCATCGAGCCGTTCTGGATGTTGCGCATCTTGATGCGGACGAAGCCGCGGAGGTTGCCGGGGGTCACATGCATCCGGTCGAAAATCCGGAACAGCTTGTTCTCCACCTTGATGACCATGCCCTTGCGGAGCTGTGTTGCGAGAAGGTTGTCTGCCATAAAGCCTTTGTAATCAGTTAGTAGAACCTTGCGAGTGTAGCACGGCGGCCCGAGGCGGGCCAAGGCGACACGCGCATGCTACGATGCTGGCATCGTGGTGTTCGCGCGCTGGGACCCATTTCGGGATCTGATTCGCATCCAGCATGGCCTCGAGCGCCTCGCGTCTCACGGCCCGCAGGGTTGGTCCCCTGCCGTCGACCTGTGCGAGACGGCCGACGCATTCATTTTCACCGCCGAACTGCCGGGCCTGGTGCGCGAGCAGGTCCGCATCGACGTGCACGAGAACCGCCTGACGCTGCAGGGCCGCCGCGAAGCGCGCGTGTCGTGTGACAAGTATCACCAGGTCGAGCGCGGGCACGGGGAGTTCATGCGGACGTTCGTGCTGCCCCATGCGGTAAACGCCGACGCGGTCACCGCGGACTTGTCGGCCGGCATTCTGACGATTACCGTGCCGAAGCTGCCCACTGAAGCACCGAGACGCGTGACGGTCGCCTGAACCGTGTCACTGACGAAACTGCTGCGTAAGCTCTTCGTGGTCGGCATCCTGCTGGCGGGTGTGCTGGTCGGCATCGTGCTGTCGGGTCGCGCGACCGATCAACCGGACGTCCTGGCGCTCACGCCGGCCAGGTCCTCGACCTCTGCGCCGGCTGGAGCCGAGCAAGCGGCCGCACCGGCTCCAACCGCCGGTCCCGATTTCACGCGCGTCGCCGCACAAACCGTCCGCGCGGTCACCAATATTTCCTCGGTGCAGGTCGTGCGCCGATCGACCTCGCCGTTTGCCAACGATCCGTTCTTCCAGTACTTCTTCGGCGATCAGGGCGACGTGTTCGGCCGCAGCCGCGCGCAGCAGAGCCTGGGATCCGGTGTCGTCGTGTCATCCGACGGCCTGGTCGTCACCAACAACCACGTGCTTGGAGACGACGTGGCCGAAGTGACCGTGACGGTTGGCGACCAGCGCGACGTCAAGGCGAAGATCATCGGCGTGGATTCGTGGACGGACCTGGCGCTGTTGAAGATCGAGGGCAAGGGCTTCCCCGTCATCCCGTGGGGCGACTCGTCCAGGCTTCGCGTCGCCGAATGGGTCATGGCGGTCGGCAATCCGTTCTCGCTCAACCAGACCGTGACCCTTGGCATCGTCAGCGCGCTGGGCCGCGCCAACGTCGGCATTACGCAGTACGAGGACTTCATCCAGACCGACGCGGCAATCAACCCCGGCAACTCCGGCGGGGCGCTGATCAACGCCCGCGGTGAGCTGGTGGGCATCAATACCGCGATCTTTTCTGAGAGCGGCGGCTACCAGGGCATCGGGTTCGCGGTGCCGAGCAACCTGGTGCGCCGCGTCGTCGACGACCTGCAGAAGTTCGGGCGGGTGCGGCGCGGATCGATCGGCTACGTGCAGGTGATCCCGTTGAGCGGCCGCCTGGCCGACGAGTTGCGGGCGCCCGGCAATGACGGCGTGGTGGTGAACGAGATGTCGCGCGACTCGGCCGCGTATCGCAACGGTCTCGAGCCTGGCGACATCATCATCTCGGTCAACGGCACGACCATCACCGATCCGTCGCAGTTCGTGCGGCTGATCGCCGACAGCAGCATCGGTTCGAGCGCGCAGATGGTGGTGCTGCGCGAGGGCCGCCGCTCCACGCTCCGCATTCCCATCGAAGCCCAGCAAGAACGGCGCGTCCGTCGCAGATGAGGAGTGCCGGATCCCGGATCCCGGCGCCCGGATTGCGGTAATGCAGGCGCCTGCCCAGCCGGCCGCGGTCTCGCAGGTCGTCAGCCTTGAAGCGCTGGCGGCGTTGTCGGTGGCCGCCCTGGTGGCGTCGGCGATTGCGCTGCTCTGCGGCGCATTGACCCGCCGGCTGCTCCTCAGCATCGAGGGCGAGCGGTTCCACATGCAACCCATCGCCAACACCACCGTGAAGGCGGTCCGGCGGGTGAGCTTCGTCCTCAGCCTGCTGGTGCTGGCCTTCCCGGCGCTTGACCTGGCGGGGGTCGAGATGCGGGTCGGCCTGCATCCCGAAGACCTGACGCAGTGGCTGACGCAGAACGGCGCGCGCATCATCCTGCTGGTGCTGCTGGCGTTTGCGGCCAATCGCTTTGCCGGCTCGGTCATCCGGAGCGCGGAGCACGAGATCGCCGACGGCGACGACCCGGAGTCGATCGAGTGGCGCAAGCGCCTGCAGACCGTGGGCGGCACGTTGCGGCGGTTCTTCTCGGTGCTGATCTGGACCGCCGCCACGCTGATGGCGCTGCGCGAGCTGGGCGTCGACATCACGCCGGTGCTGACCGGCGCGGGCATCGTGGGCCTGGCCGTGGGCTTCGGCGCGCAGACCCTGGTGAAGGACATCATCTCCGGGCTGTTCCTGATCACCGAAGACCAGGTGCGCCTGGGAGACGCGGCCGAGATCAACGGTATTGGTGGAGCCGTCGAAGCGATCAACCTGCGAACCATCGTCTTGCGCGACGTGGAAGGCACCGTGCACTACATCGCCAACGGCGAGATCCGCACGCTCGCCAACAAGTCGAAGCACTACGCCTATGCAGTGGTGGATGTCGGCGTCGACTACGACCAGGACACCGACCGGATCGTCGACGAAGTGCGCGCGGTGGCGGCGCAGCTGAGGGAGGACCCGGCGCTTGCCTCGAGCATCCTCGAGCCGCTCGAGGTGTTTGGCGTCGACGCGTTCAAGAGCTCCGAAGTCGTGGTGCGGTTCCGCATCAAGACGCTGCCGATGAAACAGGCCGATGTCGCGCGCGAGTTGCGGCGGCGCATCAAGCAGGCGCTGGATGCCAAGGGCATCCGAATGCCGCATGCACACCCCCCCTACGCCCGCGGCGCTGCAGCGGACCGAGATACCTAGCTGCGAGTCGCGGACACCGACCGGTGGCCCTGCACGGTGGCCCGCCAGTCGTGTTCCGTGCCGACACGGATGCCGACTCGCGGGCTCCACACAATCGGCCCCATCGCCAGGCCGCGATCGTGGATGGTCAGCGGACCGCGGGTGAGCCGCCGCCGGTTGTCGGCGAGCGTGATGCCCATGGCGCGGCAGAGATTCCCCGGTCCCCGGCACAGCTCGTGATCCACCACCGGCGGCTTGCCTGTTCGCCATGGCGCCGCGGCGCGCCGGCGGCGCATCAGGCCCAGGCCCTCGAGCGGTTCCAGCGCGCGAATCAGCACCGCCGCGGGCTGACCGTGCTGTTCGGTGACGGCGTTCATCATGTCGTGCAGGCCGTAGTTCAGATACACATAGGCGCGACCCGGCGGGCCGTAGAGTGGCGCGTTGCGCTCCGTCAGACCGGCCGCGGCGTGGCAGGCGGGGTCGTCTTCGCCAATGTAGGCCTCGACCTCGACGATTGCGCCGGCGGCGGCGCCCTGCGGTGACTTGTAGACCAGAACTTTTCCGATCAGATCGCGCGCGACGTCGAGCGTGGGACGTCGATAGAAATCACCCGGCAGGATCACGGCACGGGCGACCCGAGCTCGGCCAGGCAGGCACGCGCCTGGCCGCCACGCGACCGTTCGCCGACGGCGCGAAACATGTGCATGGTCGTTTACCGGCCGACTGTCTGGAGGAGCTTGCCGGACGATAGCACTTCCCGGATGTATTTGCCGGTGTGCGAGCCTGGATTGTGGGCGACCTGCTCGGGCGTGGCCATGGCCAGCACGCGGCCACCCTCCTCGCCACCCTCGGGACCGAGATCGATGATCCAGTCGGAAACCTTGATGACGTCGAGGTTGTGCTCGATGACGACCAGCGAGTGCCCCGCGTCGAGGAGCTTCCGGAACGCCGCCAGCAGCTTGGCGATGTCGTCGAAGTGCAGACCGGTGGTCGGCTCGTCGAGGATGTAGAGCAACCGCTCTCCGGCATGCGATGACAGGTGGGCGGCGATCTTGATGCGCTGCGCCTCCCCGCCCGACAGCGTCGTCGCCGGCTGGCCGAGGCGAAGGTAGCCGAGGCCAATCTCGTCGAGCACCTGCAACCGGCGCAGCACCTTGGGCGTGGCCGCAAAGAAGGTCAACGCCTCGCGCACCGTCAGGTCGAGCACCTGGGTGACGTTCTTGCCACGGTAGCGCACGTCGAGCACCTGCGACTTGAATCGGCGGCCATCGCACTGTTCGCATGGCACGAACACATCGGCCAGGAACTGCATTTCGACGCGCACTTCGCCTTCGCCCTGGCATGCTTCGCAGCGTCCACCGGGAACATTGAAGGAGAAATGGCTCGCAGTGAGGCCGCGTGACTTGGCATCCTTGGTCGCCGCGAACAGTTCGCGGATCGGATCGAAGGCCTTCAGGTAGGTGACCGGATTCGAGCGCGGCGTGCGGCCGATCGGCGTCTGGTCGACCAGCACCACATCGCTGATGTAGTCGTGCCCTTCCAGGCGCTGATGGGCGCCGACCTTCCGGTCCCAATCACCTTTGGCGCGCTTCAACGCGGCGTAGAGCACGTCGTGCACCAGCGTGGACTTGCCGGAGCCGCTCACGCCGGTGACGCAGGTCAGCGTGTTGAGCGGAATCTCGATGTCGACGCCCTTGAGGTTGTGTTCGGTCGCGCCGAACAGCTTGATGCGCTGCGGCGTGCCCTTGCGGCGCGACGCCGGAATCGGGATGCTCAACTCGCCCCGCAGGTACTTTGCCGTCAGCGATCGCGACTCGCTGGTGAGCCCCTGCAGCGTGCCGGAGTAGACCACGCGGCCGCCATGCTCACCAGCCCCCAGCCCCATGTCCACCAGGTGATCGGCGACGGCAATCATGTCGGCGTCGTGCTCGACCACAATCACGGTGTTGCCCTGGTCGCGAAGCTGGCGCAGGATGGCAATCAGTCGCTGATTATCGCGGGTGTGAAGACCGATCGACGGCTCGTCCAGCACATAGAGCGTGCCGACCAGCGCCGAGCCCAGCGACGTGGCCAGGTTGATGCGCTGCGCCTCGCCGCCCGAGAGCGTTGACGACAGCCGATCGAGCGTCAGGTAATCAAGCCCCACGTCCCGGAGGAAGCCGAGGCGGCGCTGAATCTCTTTCAGCACCTTGTCGGCGATGGCCGCTTCTTTTTCGGAGAGCAGCAGGTCGGCGAAGAACTTCTCTGCCTGCTTGACGGTCCGTCCGGATGCCTGGTCGATTGTCACGCCGCCGACGTGCACATCGCGCGCCTCGCGGCGAAGGCGGGTGCCGGCGCAATCCGGGCAGGTCAGGTATCCACGATACCGGCTGAGGAAGACGCGGACGTGCACCTTGTATTTCTTGCGCTCGAGCCAGCGGAAGAATCCGCGCACGCCTTCGTAGTCAGCCGCCGGCCCTGAGCCGGTCGATGCGTCGCCGTCCATGACGAAGGCGATTTCTTCCGCCGTCAGGTCGTGCCACGGCACGTCGAGCCGGACCTTGCCGCCCTTGGCCGCACGCTTCAGTTCCGCGAGATGCGAGCGATAGTGCGGCTTCGTCCACGGTTCGATGGCGCCCTGGTTGATTGACTTCTGCTGATCGGGCACGACCAGTTCCTGGTCGAGCTCGATGATGTTGCCAAAGCCGTGGCAGGTCGGGCAGGCGCCGAACGGATTGTTGAACGAAAACAAGCGGGGCTGCGGATCCTCGTACGGGATCCCGCACGTGCGGCACTCGAACCGTTCAGAGAACAGGTGCTCGATTGGCGCGGCCGCATCCTGCAGCTGCAGCGCCCACGCCGCGCCGCCGCCTTCCGCATAGGCGGTCTCGACGGAGTCGGTGATGCGGGTCCGTGCATCGGGGGCGACCTTGACGCGATCGACGACCACGCGAAGGACGGTGATCTTCTTCAGGACCTTGGGATCGACGTCTTCGAAGGTGACGGCCTGATCGCCAAGCAGCAGTCGGCCGAAACCCTTGCGCCGCAGGTTCTCCAGGGCGACAGACGGCGCAGATTCAGTCAACAGGGCCGCAGCAGGCTCCGACAGTTCCGCATCAAATGGCTCGTCGTGATCTGCGCCGTCGGCGCTTTCTGCGGCCCTGGCCGCTTCCGTTTCGGTGGCCGCAATCGCGACCACCGGCAGATCGAATCCCAGCATCAGCCGCGTGCCTTCGGGCAGCGCCAGCAACCGGGTGGCGACCACTTCGGCCGTTTCGCGGATGACCTCCTGTCGGCACGATCGGCATATCGTCCGCCCGACGCGCGCGAACAGCAGGCGCATATAGTCGTGGATCTCGGTGACGGTGCCGACCGTCGAGCGCGGATTCCTGACCGAGTTCTTCTGGCGGATGGCGATGGACGGGCAAATGCCGTCGATGCGATCGACGTCCGGCTTTTCCATGCGCTCGAGGAACTGGCGCGCATAGGCGGACAGCGACTCGACGTAGCGCCGCTGCCCTTCCGCGTAGATGGTGTCGAACGCAAGCGACGACTTGCCGGATCCGCTTACGCCGGTAAAGACGATCAGTTGTCCTGCCGGCAGCGTGAGATCGACGTTCTTCAGGTTGTGCGTCCGGGCACCACGAATGACGAGAGTCGAAGCGTCTTCTACCGGCGGCATGGTCTCAGGATGAAGGCACACAGGCGCGAATCCGGCCGCGCCCGTAACCTTCGACTATATCCCTAGACGGCGGTTCCCGCAATTGCACGGTCGACGCATGGCCGGCCGTGGCGTCGAACCGCGCCAGCGGATATCTGACAAATGTATTTATCGAATGTGTCATCCCGCCGTGCCCGGATCCGCGGCTCCCGTCGCCGTCATTCGCGAAGCCCCAAAGGCCGGCATGCTGCTCAAGCCGCTGCGCCGTGAGATCCTGGCGCACGCGCGTTCGCCAGTCTCCGCCGCCGGCCGACCGCTCATGCGCCGGCCAGTACCGCCTGGTGCCTGGCTGTTAGCCCACTCCCAGATAGGCTCACCATGACTCCGACGACCCGCAAGCACCACGGCCGTATCATCGATACGTCGATTCGCATCAAGTCCACACTCCAGCGCGTCTGGGAGGCGTGGGCCGATCCACAGCAGCTAGCCAACTGGTTCATCGATCGGGCCGAAAGCATGGGCCACGCCGGCACCACCATGCGGTGATTCTTCGACACCTTCGGCTACGTGATGGACATTCCGGTCGTCGAGTCCGAGCCGGGTAAGACCTTTGTCACAGCGGGAGACGACGGGCCGGACGGCATGCCATACCTGATGGGAATCACCATCGAGAAAGATGGCGGCGATACCGTGATGCGGCTTGTCAACTCGGGCTTCCCGGAAGATCCAAAGAGGGACGCGGGCTTCTCAGGCACCGTGTCGGGCTGGGCGCATGCCTTGACGACGATGCAGGTGTGGCTGGAGCAGCATCCGATGCGCACGCGCCATCACGACCCCGTGGTGCAGCCGGTGCCGCACACGGCAGAGCAGCTGCGGCCATTCTACGCCACGGTTGCAGGCCGCGCGAAGTGGATGCCGCCCGACACGGTGCACACCAGTCAACTGCTGTGCGACAGCGGCTCTGAAATCCTGCTGGCGTATCCCGGTCTCGACGGCACCATCGCGCTCAGGTCGTTGGCATGGCCAGGCGGCCGGATGATCGGCCTCGACCGCTCGGTGTGGCTTGACGCAGGTTCAACGGCCGGGAACGCGCAGCCGCGCCTCGAGCGCGCGATCGATCGGTTCGCGGCGTGGCTGCAATAGCTACAGCTGGGCGAGATCGATCGCCGCCTTGCCGGTCACGACTCGACGCAGGTAATCCACCTGTCCGAGGTGATAGTTCAAGTGTGCCAGCAGGTGCACCAGGAACTGGCGGTTGACGATGGGCTTGCCCATGTACTCTTCGGGGAAGTGGGCGCCGAGCTGCGCGTCGGTGAGCCGCGCGATCACCGGAGGTATCGAGACTTTGACCGCCTCGAGCCGGGCAATCAGTTCCGACTTCTCCACCCCGCGCGCGCTGAACTCGAGGGGCCGGTCGCGCGTGAACGCGATCTGCCCTAACTGGCGCCCGATGAACTCGCGCAGGTTGCCTTCCAGATGCAGCGCCAACGTCCCCGCCGCATTCGGCACCCCGGGCACGGTCTGCCAGATTGATGGGGTATCCGGAAACGCCTCGATCTCCTGGATCACCCTGGAGATATCACGCGCGAAGAGGTCAGCCAGTTCGGTCGACAACGTGTGCATCAGCGACTCCAGGCACCGTAGGGTCCTCGGGCTATCGTCATTGAAACGAACGCCCCCCGAATATTACCGCGGCCGCCGACACGTGCAAACGCTGGTGATGCTGCCCTGCCGGGGTTCGTGTCGGCGTTCGTCCCGATTGCGCAATCGCTGCTACCGTGTGGACTGATGCGACCTGGGGTGATCGTTTGGTGTATTGGCCGTGGCCATGCCGGCACTCGCTCAGCCGTCGACGGGGAGCGGACCGGATGCCACTCGGATTCATGACGGGCGGTCCGGCGTGTTGCCGCCCGTTAGAAACTGACCAGGGCGGCTCATTGAGAATTGACCAGGGCTAAGAAGCCAGACGCCGTTGTTGACCTGCTGTGGGCCGTTCGCGGAGTTTGCCTGACGTGCAAAGACGGTCGGCGGATTCTGGAGAGCCCCGGTCCTGCGCATGGAAGGACACGCCGAGCTGCCGTTCGAGGGAGGCCCCTAATACGGCCTATCGTCGAAAGGTCAGGAAACGGCGCCCTCTCACCTCGTTCATTTCGTAACGTCAATGGCAATTAGACAGGGGTTGGGCGCGATGGTCCCGCGGGTGAGGGGCTCCTCATTTCTCAGCTCATTTGGAGAGTGAGTTTTGCGGCACAATCGGGCCCGTTGGCCGAGGAGGCAGTGCCGTGAAGAAGAAGCGCTTTTCCGTTGAGCAGATCACCGCAGTCTTGAAGCAGGCCAAGGCCGGCGCGCCCGTCTCGTTTCTGCCGAGGCCTTCATCAACCGGGCAGTCTCCATTAGGACTGTCTACTTGACGGGGAAGCTGACGCCGTCCCGTAACCGCATCCGGAATGGACCGAGCGAAGGTTGGTGGCCAGGGACGGAATCGAACCGCCGACACTGCGATTTTCAGTCGCATGCTCTACCAACTGAGCTACCTGGCCGTCAGGAGAGATTTTCAAGTATATCAGGGGCTTCTAGTCCAGTAGTTCAATCATCTCCGGCCGCCGCTTCAGCGCCGCGCGAACGGCGGCACGCAAGTCGTCGAGCGACACCTTTTCCACCAGCCGCTTCCAGATCATCCGGCGTGACTTCGTCATCACGCCACGGGCGCAGCCGGCGTTTCTGAGTACTTCCAGGGCTTCATCGCGCCACAGCAGGCGCGCGATCGAACGCGGATCGAGCGTCGGGTTCGGTGCCGCGGGTCGCACCAGGCGGAGGGCCAGCCGATCGTCGAGCTCGAATACGCCGATCAGCCCCCACCAGTCGGGCACGTCCGCTTTGGCGAGGGTCTTCAGCGGCGCCACAATCCAGGCGCGGTCGACGACCTTCGAGTAGACCCGGCACTGCTTGGGAAACCGGGCCATTGTGTCGGACGGGCTCTTTATTTCGTATCCGGACAGTTCGCCGTCGACGGCGGCCACGTCTACCCGGACATCACCCTGGCAGAGACCAAGTTCCTCGAGCACCAGCGTGTCGGTGCCCTCGTGGAGCGCGGAAAGGTATTCCCGCAGCAAGCCACGAACGTCGCCGTCCTTGGCCTTCCCGGCGCCCGCCTTTCGGCCGACGAAGATGGCCCCGGCAGTGGTCATGCGGGGGTGCCGGACGTTGAGTGCTTTACGGCGTGACATGGGACTTCAGCCCACATCCAGACCGTCGGCTTGGCGTCGCGGAGTAAGCCGATCTCGCCTTCGAGCCCCTTCCAGACGTCGCAAAGCGATACCCATCCCACCGCCGAGGCCGGCCGTGATCTGAGCGTCGGTTCCAGTCGGCCGCGGATGCCGTTGACCGACAGGCTTAGCGCCGCCGCCGACTTGAATGCGCGGACGATGTCGTCGCGGAGGCAGGTCAGGACGACACGGGCGACCCAGGCCGAAATGCCCTGCCGCACGCGGCGCGGCGTGCACCGGGAGGCGTCAAGCTTGGACACCACCTTCGCGGCGTCAACGGCGGCCATGTTGGGAGTGCCGAGCGGTTTTGCCTCGGCACGCGCAGTGTCATATGAATGACAAATTAATGTCAATCGATTCCGAAGCCTCACGCCGGTGCTCCACGAGGCCGGGTGGACTAAAGCCTAGGGCCTAGGGGCCTATTCGCCTATTCGCCTATTTGCCTATTGGCCTATTGGCCTATTGGCCTAGAAATCAACCAGCCTCGTGAACTTGACCACGAACGACCGGCCGAGCGCTTCGACGGCCGTGGAACTCAGCAAGTCCCGCCTGTCGTTGAACACCACGAACAGCCCGGTGCCGCTGCGGTTGAGCCAGGCGAAGCGGAGGTTCGATGAGAACTGCCCCGTCTGGCCGTTGTACTGCAGCAGCGATGACAGGTTGATGAGCGTGGTGAACGAGATATTCGCCTTGATCGGCACCAAATCGTTGTGGAATGAAGCGTATGGCAGGTCGATGTTCTGACGTATCCAGCCCAGGCTCGCCGTGATCTTCGGCGTAATGCGGTAATCGCTCGTGATCTCGACGCCGTTGAAATCGCCGTCATAGTACTTTCCGACGCGGGCCCGAATGGTTCCCGTGACGCGCGCGCTCGGGTTGTGGAAATACTCGAACGCATGCTGGTGCCAGGAATATTCGCCCACCGGGATCGTGACACGCCGCCCGTCGCGGTTGTAGACCATGAAGGGCGATGTCGGATTGTCCCGCGTGTAGTCCACGAACCATCCGAAGCGGCCACCCTGCCTGGGCTGAATCTCGAACGGATGGATGTGCCAGGCCTCCGACTGCCGTTTGCCGGTCTCGATATCCCAGAACGAGTTGTACGAGATGTGCGGGGCAACCCGCCGAACCCACGCGATGCGCTTCGACTGCTGCTGGTAGTACAGCCGGAATTCCGGACGTCGATAGCCGCGCCTCGGCAAGAAACCGACTTCCGGGTTGAAGTTCCGGTCGACCTGGGAGTATCCGCCCGAAACCTGCCAGACATTGTCGGTGTAGTTGTAGAACGCGCGGCCGGAGTAGCCCGTGCCCCGCGGGCCGGTCCGACGGTTCTGCGGCGTGTCCGTGCGCGCGAGAAAGGCCGACAGCCGGGAATTCTGATTCAACAGAATGTTCGCGTCGACGCCAAAGGCTCTGTTCCAGTCTTCCGCCACCGCCGCCGGTCCGAACCCCTGTCGATTGACGAAGATCGCTCCGTAGCTCGAGCGGCCGACTTCGCGTTGCAGGCGAACGACGCTGAAGTTGTTCGAGGGGCCAACCGTGTTGCCTCTGGCGTCCTCGACGTCGTCTGCCTGGATGTTCAGCAGGCCCACGTTCCAGCCGCCCATCTTGCCGCTCAACCGGCCGCCGCCAAGAATGTCAATCGGCAGTGCCCCCGCGGAAAGACCGACCCGACGTGAAAAAAACAAATCGATGCTCTGGGGCTGCCCGAACTGAAACGTGGATGCATTCTCCAGAAAAAAGGGGCGTTTCTCAGGAAAGAACAAGTCGAAGCGTGTCAGGTTGACCTGCTCTTCGTCTGCCTCAACTTGTGCGAAGTCGGTGTTGACCGTCGCGTCGAGCGTCACGTTGGGGCGAATCCCCCATTTCAGGTCAAGGCCGACATCTCCGTTCCTGGCGACCTGATCGCCGGCGGCGCGGGTGAAGTCCTTGTTCACCGAGCCGAGCGCGTAGGGGAGCAACTTGATGTCCCGGCGCGGCGGCAGGTCCAGGCCGTTCATCTTGGCCGCCAGCGACACGCGATAAATGTCGAAGCCCCTGGGAATCGGCGCGAGGTACACCTGCTCGTTCTTGTGACGGATGTTGCGCAGCAGATTGACACCCCAGGTCTCGCTCGGCCCGGTCCGATAGCGAAGCGTCTTCAGGGGGATGGCCATTTCCGCCTCCCAACCGCGCTCGGTGATCTGCGCGCGCACCATCCAGTCGCCATCCCAGTTCAGGTTGAAGGCGCTGATGACGCCGCGCTGCGTGCCGGCGCCGCCGCCACCGGCGAAGGACACGCCGCTGCTCTGCCCTTCGCGTGCCACCTGGCCGTCATACTCGATTCCGAGCGGATTGGTGCCGAAAACAAATGCGTTTTGGCTGTCGTTGAAGGTATCAAGCACCATCACGATCGAGTCGGTCTCGGTGAGCGACGCATCGCGCCTGGACTGCGACACGATGATCTTCGACGGGTCGCTGTCGAAGGCGATGATGCCGACATACACGTTGCCCTTGCCGACGAGGATGCGGACCTCGGTTTTCTCGGAGGCCGGGGCGCCTTCAACAGGATCCTGCTGCGTAAACGTCGCGTGCGGCGGCACCGTGCCCCAGACGGCTTCGTTGACCCGGCCGTCGATCACGGGACCTTCGGCAGACGAATCGAGCTTACCGGCCGTCAATGTGGGCGCTTGGGGCGTTTGTGCGGAAACCGTGGAGGGCCAGGGAAGGCTCAGAAAGCAGAGAAACAATGAGCCGGTACAACAGCGAGTGAATATGTTGCGGTGCATGGGTTTGGATGATAGAAACGCTCGAAAGTGTAACTGGACGCGCATGGCCCACACAAGCTTGCTCGCGCACCTACTGCCGACAGTAATTGTCACGACATGTCTTTGCGCGCCGGCTCTGGCGACCACCGCGTCGGCGCAGGAGCTCTCCCGCCAGCAGCGCGAGCTGCTGCAGAAGCTGGTCACGGCCGTCGATGACGCCAGATCCGCGACGACGCCGGTTGACCACACCTGGCTCACGCACGTGCTACGCGCCTCCGACGGATCGCATTACCTGGCCGTATCGGTCATCCCCGGCGCCGCCGCGCTCGCTGAGCGGCCACTCCTGGTTTACGTGCGCCTGGCGACCACACCGGCTGCCGGAGTCACGACGTTGGCGGAGCGGTCGCTGGTCCGCGAATGGCTTCAGGGATCGCGCACAGATCCGCGGCTGCTGCCGCGCCGTGGCGGCATGGCGATCGGCGAGATGCCCGTGCTGGGCGCCGGCGCCATCGCCGCGCGCGGCGGAGCGTCGGTTGGATCGACGGATCTGCAGACCATGGCGATGCAGCGCGACCGGGCGCGGCAACGGCGCGAAAAAGAGGAGAAAGAGCGGCGCGCCGCCCTCGCGGGCGAGGGCGCGCTGGCCGCCGACCGGTTTCCGTTCGAGGACTTCGAAGTGGGGGTACCGGCCCGATTCGGCGACGGCAGCCGGACGATTCAACGCGCGCTGACGTCGGGGCCGGGCAGCTACACCCTGTTCATCGCGTGGGCCGATGCGTCGCAGACCGCGGCCAAAGCCACGGTTCACGTCGCGCGTCAGAGCCTGCAGCTCGCCCCGGCGAAGGTCGAGTTCGGGTTGAGCAGCGTGATCATCGCCGATCAAATCGGGGTGCGGCCGGTGCCCTACACCGCGCTGGAGCAGCGCTCGCACCCGTACACGATTGGCGTCACCGACATTCTGCCGGCGCGCGATGCGGTCTTCGCGCCGCACGAGCGGCTGGCCGTGGCGTTCCAGATCGTCAACGCGATGCCGTCGGCAACGGGCAAGCCCGACATTCGCGTCGAGCTTCGCATCGTGCGGATGACGGGCGCACGCGAGGAACCCGTGGCGGCGCTCTCGCCGCTCATCTACAACGACAGCACCATGCCGCCGGATTTCGATATTCGGCAAGGTCAGCCGGTGATCGCGGCGCTGTCGGCGCCGCTGTCCACAATCCCCCGCGGCGACTATCGCCTGCGCATCGCCGCGGAAGATAAGCTGTCGGGCAGCATCGTCAGTAGCGCCGTCGACTTCCGTGTCATCGGCACTGCCACCAGCCTGCTCGCGGAAGCGCCGCCGCTTGCCACACGCTTCACTATCACCGACGCGCTGCGGGTTCCAATCGTGGCGGCGTTGATCGATCGTCTCGCGCCTGCCACGCCGTCGCCGGCACTAAGTAGAGCTCTCGAATCGGCTCGCGCGGGCCGGTTCGCTGACCTGTTGATTGCCGAGGCTGTGCCGGAGCCGGAACGCGGCGTTCGTGCCGCTCTGACCGGCCTGGGGTTGCTGTCGTTCGCCGATCTTGGCGCGATTAGGCAGTTCGAGTGGGCGATGCAGGCCGACACACCGCCGGCGCCCGTGCACTTCCTGATCGGCGCCGCGCGCGCGATGCAGAATCGGGACGCCGACGCCGTGATCGCGTGGGCGTCCGCCAGCGACGGCGCGGTACCGAAACGGGTGGTCGACCGGTTGATCGCGGACGCCTACCTGCGCCAGAAGGACTTCACGCGAGCCGCGAGCGCGATCGCCGAGACCGACGACGTCATCGGTGATCCGGCCGCGGCACGCACGCTGGCCGCCACACGCATTGCGTTACGGCGCAACGCCGAGGCGGTCGCGATGCTCGACGCGGCACTGGTCCACGATCCGGAGAACACCGAATTGCGATGGCTGCTGGTCCACGCGCTTTACGCGCAGTTCGTCGGCGGCGATCGCGGCGCCGCCGAGCGGCTCCGCAGTGAAGGAGCGCGCTACGTGGCCGGCCGCGGGCCGCACACGTCGCTGCTATCAGCCTGGCTGGATCAACTGAACTAGCGGGTCGGCGGAGTCGTGTTGGCGAACGCTATTTCTTGATTGCCGGTGGCCTGGGCGGCTTGCCGTCGGGTTTCAGCGAATAGCCTCTGCGGGCGGCCACCTTCACACCTGGACGGTTGACCTTGACTTCCAGTGAGCGCGACCGGTGAGCGGGGTCAGGATTGTTCGAGTAGTAGCCGAGCACGTAGTAATCGCTCGTTTCGGCATCCACGCGCTTGAGCGCGCCCTCGAAGTCGTTGGTGTCGACAATCGGGAACCCACCGGTCTCTTCGGCCAGGTATTTCAACGTGCTGGTGGTCTTCTGGATATACGTGCGCCACTCGCTCTGATCGACGTATTGCCCCGCGTCGGTGGTTCCGGCAAGGCCACGCGGATCGATCGTGTACATGGAGGCGTTGGCGCGGTTGGCCGCCAGCGTCAACTCGCGCGTCAGCCGGAATAGATCGATGTCGGAGGTGACGCGGCCCAGTGAAAAGTACGGGTTCTCCTGGTCAACCAGGAAGCGCAACGGATCGGAAAAGCGGCCGCCCATAATCCGGTCGCGGCTGTTGCGGCCTTCGGCGAACGGATCGAAATCGTAGCCGGTACTGATGTACAGAACGGCTTTGCGGCGATTGGCCACCTGCTCGAGGTCGGCGAGGATGCCGTAGGCGGTGTAAAACGCCATCTGGGCCTTGTTGCGAATGTCTCCAGGTCCCTGCGAGTTCTCGAGCATCTTGAAGATTTCGGCGGCCAGATACCCAGACCCGCGGATCTTTTTCGCCGCTTCGGCAATGATCTTCCGGTCGTAGGTCAAACCCGTCTCGATGAACGACGGACCCGTGGACACGACCGCTGCCAGATCTCCTTCGTGCAGCAGCGTGTCGACAATCGTCTGCATCAGCCTGCGGACGTGCGGCGTGAGCTCAGGCTCGAAGTGCAGATCGTCGACGACGATCAGCAACACGCGGCCGACCGCATCGGACGTGGTCGGCCGAGCTTGCGGCAGCACCAGACCGTCCGGCGCTGCGGCGGCGGACGACGGCGTGAGCAGGTTGAAGGTGCGCCCCCCCTGCACCATCACGAACGACTCGATCTTCTGTGGCGCGCCGTCCTCCAGGACGGTGAAGTCATCCCTGGTCAGATCCGCGATGAACTGGCCGCGATCCCCGCGTGGAATGACATCGGTGGTGACAAGCGTCACCCCGGCGCGAAACGTTGGCTGCTGCGCCGACAGCGTAGCCAGCCCCAGCACCGTCACAACCAGCGACAAACCGGATTTCATGCCACCAGTATAATGGCGCGCATGACGCGCTTCGACCCTGCTCAGGCTGAGCCTTCACGCCGACAGATGCTGGGAATGCTGGCCGCCACGGGCGCAGCCACCCTTTGGGAACCGGACGCGCTGCTCGCCAGGATGGCCGCCGATGTCCCCTGCGCCAAGGGCGGCGCCGCCGGACAGCTCGTGGGCACCCTGCCGCTGTTCCGCAATCGCATCCTGCCCCCGCACTTCGGTCTGAAATACGACGGCACCGGCCTCGATGCGCGCCTCGACACCGACCTCTCGCTGCTCGAGCCGAACAAGCTGATCACGCCAAACGAGCTCGCCTACATCCGCACCGAGATTCCGCCGGCCGCCGCCAACCATCAGGGCCCGTGGACGCTCGAGACCAGCGGCATGCTGGCCGCCCCGGCGGTGCTGCGGCTCGATGACTTCACGAACCTCTCGAAGAGCATGGGACCGCACCTGTTCGAGTGCTCGGGCAACGGCAGCAATCGCGACTTCGGCCTGATGAGCGTGGCCGAATGGGACGGGATCCCGCTGACCGAGCTCGTCGCTCGACTGACACCGACCAAGGACGCCACCGCGATTCTCGTCAGCGGCTACGACCACGTCGGTCAAATCTCGCAGCGATCGATCGTCGGCGCCAGCTGGGTCTTCCCGCTCGCCGATCTCGAGAAGATCGGCGCCTTCCTCGCCATCCGCATGAACGGCGTGCCGGTGCCCCCTGATCATGGCAAGCCGGTGCGCCTGGCCGTCCCGGGGTGGTACGGCTGCTCGTGGATCAAGTGGGTCAACGAAATCAGGCTGGTCGGACCGGACGAACCCGCCACCTCACAAATGGTCGAGTTCGCCGCGCGCACGCATCAAAGCGCACCGCATAAGTACGCCCGCGACTACGCGCCGGCCGACATCCAGACTGCCGCGACTCCTATCCGCTGCGAGAAGCGCAAGGGCCCCAATGGCCTCGAGTACCGCTTCGTCGGGATCGTGTGGGGCGGAACGAAGGTGGTCGATCGACTGCAGATTCGTTTCGGCGGGACCGATCAGCCATTCACGCCGTTCACCATCTGTCCGGCGCCGAAGACGCACACCATGTGGCAGCTCTGGGATTTCACCTGGAAACCGTCACAGCCCGGCCCCTATGATATTGCGCTCGAGGTTGCCGACCAGTCGGTGCCGCAGCGCCGGTTAAAGTCGCTGTACTACATGCGGCAGGTCCGGATCGAAGAGGTCTGACGGCGACGCGCCCGTCGTCGGCGCTCCACAGCCGCGCCGTCATCACCGCACGGCGTCTCTCGCCTCGAAGACCTCCGGCAAGCCGGGGTCGGCGAGCCGGTAATTGGTGAGAAATCGCTGGTAGGCGGCGCGGGCGTTGACCGCGTCGCCGGCGTTGCGATGGGCCCGCGCCAACCCGAACAGCGCCCGGCTGCGATTCGGCGTCCTGGCCAGTGAGCGGCTGAACCACTGCACGGCTTCACTGGCGCGATTCACCTGCAGCAACAGCTCGCCATACAACTCGTTGACGTCCTTGACCGGAAACGGCCGGCCGATCGGCCTGGGCATCCGGTTCTGCAGCGCCGCCGCCAGGTCCAGCGTGGCGAACGCTTCCGCGTGGCGGCCCTGGGCGAACAGATCGAGCGCCTCCATTTGCCGCCACATCACGTCGGCCTGCTCGCGCAGGCCGGCAGGCTGGGACGGGGCTGCCGCCTTCCGAAGTTCATCGATCACCACCCGCACGCGCGGAGCATCGCCGAGGTTGACCGAGCTGAGCCCGAGCGCGAACAGCTCTTCGATGTTGTCGAAGGTCGACTGCCCTTTCATCTCCTGCCAGCGCTCGCTTTCAATGATGTAGCGTGCCCGCATCGAGCCGCGATCGTTGCGCAGGTTGGCTTCGGTGTTCCCGCGCCCGATCTCGCTGCTGGCGGTGAGCGGAGTCGAACCGCCTTCGCCGTAGCCATGCCCGCCCGCGTGCTGCGGCGAAGCCGGAGCATGCTGTCCCGCCGCAGCCGTGGCGGAGGCGGACGACGCCCTCAGCGCTTCATTCACGAGCGCAATGGCCTCCTTGGTTTTCGAAAACCTTCCCTGCTGCGTCCACTCGTATTGCAGCCACGCCAGGCTGTGGTAATCGCGGCTGGTGCTTGGCAATCCACGCCGCTTTGCCCACGCAATCGACGCGTCCCACGACGCTTCATCGCTGGCCGCGGCCTCATCCCAGAAACCCAATTGCAGGAATGCGTGCGCGGGCATATGGAGTGCATGGCTCGCCCCCGGCGCGATCCTGGCGTAGCTGCGTGCCGCCGGCAGCGCCCTGGCAGCCAGGGTGCCGTGATCGTAGGCGTGCAATATGTAATGCGCGGCGCCCGGATGCTTGGGATTGCGCGCAAACACCTGTTCGGCGATCGCGCCGGCCTGTCGGCGAATCGGCAGCGCCGCATCGCCGCGCGGCATGGTGGCCAGCAGCGCGAGCGCATAAAAGGTCTGCGCGTCGTCGTCGGCCGGATTCTCGGCGGCCACTCGTGCCATTGCTTTGGCGTGCGCCGCGGCGCGCGCCGGCTTCTCGCCGGAACCGAACAGCGCCTCAACAGCCCGCATGAATCCCTGCGCACGAGGCGTCATGGCTTTGGCCATTCGTTCCGCGGGCGTCTTGCCAAGCCTGGCCAGCGCGGCTCTGCCCTTGTCCGGTTCCTCGAAGAACCACAGCGGCTGGCTGAAGCTCATGGCCTCGCCCCAGTAGGCCATGGCAAAGGACGGATCGATCTTCTGTGCGGCGCGGAACGCATCGATCGCGTCCTCGTACATAAAGCTGTGGAGCCAGGTCACGCCTCGCTGGTATTCTGCCTCGGCGGTGTGGGCTGGCTTGCCCACCGTCGCCCTGGCGGAGGTGGGAGGCTTGGGCCCTGGGGCCTGGGCGTCGGTGGAGACCCCCAGCACGGCGCCAGATGCCGCCAGTAGTACGAGAAGCGTGGGACGGATCATGCCGTTGGCTCAGCCGGTCATTCGACACACGGCGGACGGGAAATGGGAATCGAAGGCGAACCCGATCGTGATGCGACGGTCGGCCATCAGCACGAAGCTGAGCGCATCAACGGCAGACAGCTTGTGCACGTCGGACCGCTCGAAATAAGGCCAGGCCCGATCCCCGGCGGCACCGTCGATCGCTCAGGGCTGGTCGAAAATGCTGTCATGGCCCACGGATGTGCGGCGCAATGGGCCGGACCAGATCGCCACCGGGCCAGCGGTTCCAGGACGGAGCCACACCTGCCGGATGGCATCGCGAACCAGATCGGCAACGCTGCGGCCAGCTCGGTCGGCGGCGTTTCGCAGCGCCTCCAGTTCTTTGTCGCGTCGATAGACCTGCGTCTTGGTCATATGTGTCAGTTTAGTGTCTGAATGACACATGTCAATGACACGCCAGTACACCACGAGGGCGGCCCGTGAAGGCCGCCCTCGTGGTGCAACTTCGCAACCGAGGCCCAGGACCCAAGTCCCAAGCCCGAAGACCCTGTTAGAACGAGTAGCGGAACATCAGCTGCGTCAGGCGCATGAAGCCGCGCTGGCGGCTGACACGGCCAAACGCCGCCGAGCCGTGCGTGGTCGTCGGCGCGTCTGCCTTCACCGTATTGGTGATGTTCAGCACCTCGAGACGAATCTGGGCGCGCCGGCTGCCGCCCATCCGGACATCCTTAGTGGCGACGAAGTCCCAGTTGTTGCGGTGGGGCGTGCGAACGTCCGTCAGGGTCCGCGGCGCGTTGCCGAGCGTCAGGCCCGGGTGCACGAACCCGCTCGAGTCCAGCCACGTGGCGGTGCTGACGGGCGGCGCATACAGCCGCTCTGGGCGGCTGCCGGTGGTCGCGAGCGTCGATCCGGTCAGGTTCGGACGCTGGACCAGGAAGCCGTACGCCGACAGCGTGTTGGAGCTGTTGGCCACCGAGAACGGGAACCCGCTCTCGAACGCGACGATCGACGAGATGGTCCAGTCGCCGAGGATGGCCGCGGCCACACCGCTCTGTGCCCACCGCTTGCCCTCGCCGAACGGCAGCTCGATGATCGGCGAAAACACCAGCTTGTGCGGAACGTCGAGCAAGCCGACGACGTACTCGGATTCCAAGTCGTAGGCGTTGGGCGCATTGCCATTGGTCGCCGAGTAGGCGTTGCCCTCGCCGAACTGGTTGTCCTTGAGGCGGCTGTAGGTGTAGTTGAGTCGACCACCCCAGCCCCCGCTCATCCGCTTTTCGAGCTTGACGATCGCGGCATGATACTGGTTCTTGCCGCTGGTGTTCTGACGCATCACGATGTTGCCGAACTGTGGGAACGGCCGCAGCGACTGCGCGCGAGAGATCGTGGAGCCGTTCAAGTTGGTGCCGGGCAACAGGCCGGCGAACGGGTTGGGCACCTGCGCATTCAACGCCGCCGCCCCGAGCGCCAGATGCCGCGGATCGAGCTGGTTGATGTTGATGACGCCGTCGTTCGATCCGCCGAGCCCGAGGTTGCGCCCGGTGGCGCCGTTGTACTCGAAGCCGATCGCCATGTTACCCGGCAGCTCGCGGTTGAGGTCGAACGAGTATTGCTGAACGTACGGCGCGGTCTTGTCCTGATCGATGAACTCGATGTTGGTGCCGTAACCCTCCAGAACGCCCTTCGAATTCCCGCGCGGCCGCACGACGCCGGTCGGGAATGGGTTCGTGAGCGTGGTGGTCGGTTTGAACGGATCCTGGACCATGAACGTGTTCTGGCTGTAGCCGACCTGCCCGTAGTTGGTCGCGCCGACGAACTGATAGTTCCACGGCGCCTGGTAGATGCCGTAGCCGCCGCGCAATACGGTCTTGGGGTTGATCGAGTAGACGAAGCCAGCGCGCGGTGAAAACTTCATGGCCGGCTGGTCGCCCTGCTGCGTTGCGTTGCCGCCGACACCGGCATACATCAGACCACCGCGTGCGCCGGCCGCGCCGAGCGCGCCACCGGGATTGACGGTGCGGTCGAACCCGACAGTGAACCGGTTCTCCTCTTCACGCAGCCCGTCCTCGTGCTCGATGCGCACGCCGGCGTTGATCGTGAAGCGCGAGCTGACGCGGAAGTCATCCTGGATGTAGCCGCCGAAGTAATTCACGAAGTAATTGGCGGGCTCGGAGACGAGGATGCGGCTGAGATTGCCGGAGTCTCCAGTGGGATAGCCAAGCAGCAGCGAGGCCAGCGCGTTGCCGGAGGGCGTCGCGCCGTCCACGCCGTTGGTCAGCGGATTGAGCGAGGTAAACCGCCGATCGAACTGGAAGCTACCGGCGCCGCCCGAGAACGACTGCGTGTCGTTCCCCATCCTGCGATAGTCGACCCCCGCTTTGACTGTGTGTCGTCCCACCAGTCTCGACACCGTGCCGTTCGCGCTCCACGAATACCAGTTTCGATCCGACGGATCGATCGCACCCAACCCGTAGTAGTCCGTGATGCCGACTGACGGGAACTTCTTCTTCTGAATCGCGCTGCTGTACGCGGACGCGAAGCCCAGCGTCGACGGATCGAAGTCGATCGACAGCGTGTCGTCGTCGAAGAACTGCGTCCAGCCGTAGCGCAGCGTCACCACGGTGTTGCTGCTGGGCAACCAGGTGTTGTTCAACGCCAGGGTTTGGACGCGACGAAGCAGCAGATAATCGCCGTTATCGACAAACCGGTTGGGGCCATTGAGGCCGGGCTCGAGGTAGTTCGCGCACGGTTCGTCGGTCTTGTTATAGAGGTAAAAACCCGACAACGATACCGCGTCGCTGAAGCGATGATCGACCTTGCCCGTGTACATCATTGCGCGGTCGTGGATCTCGGCAACGCTCGAGAAGTTCGACGAGCCGTTACTGACATCCCGCTGCGGGGTCGGCAGATAACTCAGCATCTTGGTGGCGATCGGGTTGAGCCGGCCGGCCGGGATGATGTTGTTCGTAAACGGCTGCCGGCCGTTGCCACTGGCGTCGCCGGTCAGCGGGTCGTAGATCACCACGAGGCGACCCGACGAATCGGTCGTCTGCGAAAAGTCTCCCGCCCGCTCGCGCGTGGTAGGCAGCCGGATCGACGGCGAGTTGCGCGTGGTGTTGGAGCCGTAGCCCTCCATGGCGTACCAGAAGAAGGTCCGGTTGCGGACGATCGGGCCGCCCACGCCGCCGCCACCCAGGTGGAAGTAGGTCTTCGGCAACGGAAGGCCGGCTTTGTCCGAGAAGTAGTTGTTCGCCATGCCCCAGCGCGGCCGCGTCTGGTAGAAGCCGCTGCCGTGCCAGTCGTTGGTGCCCGAGCGCGTCGCGACGTTGAAGGTGCCGCCGCCCGTGCGGCCGGCCTCCGCGTCGTACTGGTGCACCTGCACCGCCACGTCATCCAGCGCCTCGATGGTCGGGTTGGCGGAGGCGCGGTTGCGCATGTCGGTCACCGGCACGCCGTCGACCAGGTAGTTGTTGCCACGGCGCGTGCCGCCGCCCAGTGACAGCAGCGACGCGTTGGTCTGATCCTGCTGGCGATTGAACTGCGGGTCGCCCGTGGCGATCACCGTCGGCAGCGTGACCGCGAACAGGAACGCGGACCGGCCGCCGCTCGGCAGCGTCGACAGCTGCTCGGTGCTGATCACGCCGCCGCCGGTGGCGTTGGAGGTGTCAATCAGCGGCGCCGCGCCGGTGACCGTGATGGTCTCCTGCAACTGGCCGACCTCGAGCGCGATGTCCAGCGTGATGAACTGCTGGGCCGCGATGCGGATGTTCTGGTTCTCGTAGGTCTTGAACCCCGAGAGCTCGGCCCGAACCGTGTAGTTGCCAGGAGGAACAGCCGTGAAGCTGTACTCGCCAGATTCGTTCGATACCGCATCACGGCTGGCGCCCGTCGCCGTGTTGAGCAGCGACACCGTGACGCCGGGAATGACGCCGTTGGCGTCGCGCACCGCGCCGCGAAGGCCGCCCGTGAACGTCTGCGCCCACGCAGTACTAGTGGCCAATGCAACAATCAGCAGTGCCGCCACGCACCACCGCGACACAAGGTTCGTCATACTCGTCATTCCTCCAAATCGAAGAGACCAGACCCACTGCAGTGGGCCCCGGACACGAAGGCACCAAGGGACATTGAAATTCGTGCGAAACAGCTGCGACGCGCCTGCGACAAGACTCCGAAGTGTATGCGCTCCAGACCACTACTTGCAAGCAGAGTTGACGAAGGACGATCGGTCTACGGAATTTTGGATTAGTCCGTGACCGCGCCGGTGCTCGCCGTCGACACCAACTTCGCGTATTTCGACAGTACGCCGCGCGCGTAACGCGGCTTGCGGGCCCTCCACGCGCGCCGCCGCGCCGTCAGCTCCTTCGTCGCCACATCGAGCGTCAGCAACCGCCGGCGCGCGTCAATGGTGATGCGATCGCCGTTCTTTACCAGCGCTAATGGACCTCCAAGAAACGCTTCTGGAGTGATGTGACCGACGACGAAGCCGTGCGTGCCGCCGCTGAAGCGGCCGTCGGTGATCAAGGCCACGTCGCTGCCGAGTCCGCGGCCCATGATGGCCGACGTCGGCGACAACATCTCGCGCATGCCGGGGCCGCCGCGCGGCCCTTCGTAGCGAATCACGATCACGGAGCCCTTGGTGACGCGGCCCTTCAGGATCGCCGCCAGCGCGTCTTCTTCACGATCGAACACGCGCGCCTTGCCGGTGAACCTCTCACCTTCCTTCCCGCTGATCTTTGCGACCGCGCCATCGGGCGCCAGGTTGCCGCCGAGGATCACCAGATGCGAGGTCGGCTTGATCGGTTGATCGAGTGATCTGACGATCTGTTGACCGGCTGGATAGTCGGCCACGTCGCCCAGATTCTCAGCCAGCGTTTTCCCGGTCACGGTCATGGCGTCACCGTGCAGCAGTCCGGCTTGGAGCAGGCGCTTCATCAGCGGCGCCAGACCGCCAATCTTGATCAGTTCGGCCATCACGAACTTGCCGCTGGGTTTCAGATCCGCGATCACCGGAGCGCGTTTGCCAACGCGAGTGAAATCGTCGATCGACAGCTTGACGCCGGCCGCGTGTGCAATCGCCAGCAGGTGCAGTACCGCGTTGGTGGAGCCGCCCAGCGCGCTGATGGTGACGATCGCGTTCTCGAACGCCTTGCGCGACAGGATGTCGCGCGGCCGGATATTCCGCTGAATCAGGTCGACGACCGCGGCGCCGGCACGCGCGCAATCCTGTCGCTTGTCATCCGAGACGGCGGCCTGCGCTGAACTGTTCGGCAAACTCAGCCCGAGCGCCTCGATGGCCGAGGCCATGGTGTTGGCCGTATACATGCCGCCGCACGATCCTGCGCCGGGGCAGGCGTGTTGCTCGAGGTCCGCCAGCGCCGCATCGCTCAACTTCCCAGCCGCGTGCTGCCCAACCGCCTCGAAGACCGACACGATGTCCACGGCGCGTCCCTGAAAGGTGCCGGGCAGGATGGTTCCTCCGTAGACAAACACCGCCGGCCGGTTCAATCGGGCCATGGCCATGACGCACGCCGGCATGTTCTTGTCGCAGCCGCCAATCGCCACCAGGCCGTCGAAGCCTTCGGCGCCCATCACGGTTTCGATCGAGTCGGCAATCACCTCGCGGGAGACGAGCGAGTACTTCATGCCCTCGGTGCCCATCGAGATCGCATCCGACACGGTGATGGTGTTGAAGATCACCGCCTTGCCGCCAGCCGTGTCGACGCCCGCGGCGGCGTGCCGCGACAGGCCGTCGATGTGGACGTTGCACGGCGTCACCTGGCTCCAGGTCGAGCACACGCCCACCTGTGACTTGGCGAAATCGGCGCGCGTAAAACCCACGGCGTGCAACATGGCGCGCCCCGGCGCGCGTTCGGGTCCGTCCAATACCAGTGATGAGTGCGGTCGCTTGGCCATTGGTCCAGATTCTAAATGCACCACGAAGACACGGAGGCACAGACTTCTTGGGACAACGCCAGTGCCCCTTAGCGGCTATCGCATTTCCCAGAAATGGCTCCGTGGCTCCGCGTCTTTGTGGTGCATTAAGCTGGCCACGTGGCTCATGTTCGACTGGACACGTGGCTCGACGTGGCGTGCCTGTTCAAGACGCGTTCCGAGGCGCAGAAAGCCTGCAAGCTGGGCAAGGTAGTCGTCAACGGCCAGGCCGCCAAGCCGCACCGCGACATGAAGATCGGCGATGAGATGGAGATCCATCGGCCGATGGGGCGCCGGCAGTTCATCACGGTCCTCGGCGTGGCCGGGACACACGTGGCCAGGGCCGAGGCGCGGCGGCTCTACGACGACCGCACGCCCCAGCCTACCGCCGAGGAGATCGCGATCCGCCGTCTCGAGCGCATCTACCGGGCTGCCGCCACCCCGCCAACGCGGCCCGATCGCGATCAGCGCCGGACGCTGCGCCGCCTCAAGCGCGGGGAATGACCGAATTTTCGAGGGAACAGTTCGAGATTGGCGATGGAGCGGACGTGCGCTCAGGCGGTAGACTTCCCTCGTGAGCATCCGCGCCATTGTCCTGGCCCTGGGCGCAGCCATCTTCTTCGTGCTGCCGGCCTCCTTGGATTTCGTCGCCGACTGGCTGTGGTTCGGGGAAGTGGGCTTCCAGCAGGTCTACTCCACCGAGATCACGGCCCGGGCGATCACCTGGGGCGTCGCGTTCGTCATTGCGGTCGCCTGGCTGACCGCCCACGCGCGGCTGGCGCTGGCCTCCATGTCAGCGGCGCCCCTGACCTTCACGACCCGCGAAGGCTTCACGATGGCGCTGCCGACGCGCGATCAGGTGCGACCGGTGGTGTTGGTCCTGGCCGCCATCGGGTCGTTCCTGCTGGCCTCGTTCGTCTCGAGCCAGTGGATGCCGCTGCTGGCCTGGTGGAACCAGGTGCCGTTCGGCAAGGCCGACCCGGTGCTCGGCCACGACGCGGCGATGTACGTGTTCACCCTGCCCGCGCTGGAATTGCTGCGCGCCTTCCTGTTCGGGCTGGTGGTGCTGGCCGCCATTGGTACGGCCGCCCTCTACTTTGCGGCCGGACAGATTGCGCTGAGCCCGTTCGGCGTGCGCATCGAGGACCGCGCGCGCCGTCACCTGTCATGGCTGGCGGTCGGCCTGTTCCTGATCCTGGCGCTCGGCGCGTGGCTCGGGCGCCTGCAGGAGATTGTGTCGCCGTCGGGCATCATCCAGGGCGCCGGCTACGCCGATGTCCACGGACGCATGCCCGCGGCGCTGGCGCTGACGATTGCGTCGGTCGTGTCGGCCGGCCTCGCCCTCGCCACCGCGGTGGGATCGTCGCCCCGTCATCTCATCGCGGCCGCCGCCGTCTACGCACTCGTGCTGCTCGGCGGCGAGGCCTACGCCGGCGTCCTGCAACGGTTTGTCGTGACCCCGAACGAGCAGGTGCGCGAGACGCCGTTCATGGAATACAACATCGCCGCCACCCGCGAAGCGTTCGGGCTCGATCGCGTCGAGGAGCGCGAGCTTCCTGCCGAAGCGTCGCTGACACGGCAGGACATCGAGGCCAATCGCGCCACGCTCGACAACGTACGGCTGTGGGACCACCAGCCGCTGCTCGAGACCTTCGGACAGATCCAGGAAATCCGGACCTATTACGACTTCGTCTCCGTCGACAACGACCGCTATCGCATCAACGGGCAGAACCGGCAGGTGATGCTGTCGGTGCGCGAGCTCAATCCGTCGGCGCTACCCAATCGCACCTGGGTCAACGAGCGGCTGGTCTTCACCCACGGCCATGGCCTGACGCTCGGGCCGGTCAACCAGGTCACCGCCGAAGGGCTGCCGGTCCTGTTCGTCCAGGACCTGCCGCCGGTCACCTCGGTGGACCTGCCGATCACCGAACCCAGCATCTATTTCGGCGAACTGGCCAACGATTACGTGATCGTCCGCACGCGGGCGCAGGAGTTTCACTATCCCAAGGGCGAAGACAACGTCTACAACCAGTACAGCGGCACCGGCGGCGTCCCGATCGGATCGCTGTGGCGCAAGCTGCTGTTCGCCGCGCACTTCCGCAACTACCAGATCCTGTTGAGCGACGACATCACCAGCGAGAGCCGGCTGATGTTCGATCGCCAGATTCGCCGCCGCGTGCAGAAGATCGCGCCGTTCCTGGTGCTGGATGACGATCCGTATCCGGTGGTGAGCGACGGACGCATCTTCTGGATCCAGGACGCCTACACCGTCACCCAGCGCTACCCGTACTCCTCCGCGGCGGGCGGCGTCAATTACATCCGCAACTCGGTGAAGGTGGTGGTCGACGCCTATCAGGGATCGGTGACCTTCTACGCGGCCGAGCCCACCGATCCGATCGCGCAGTCGCTGACGAAGATCTTCCCGAGCCTGATGCGTCCCTTGGACGAGATGCCGGCCGACCTGCGCAGCCACGTGCGCTATCCCGAGGGGATCTTCCAGCTCCAGGCGTCGGTGTTTGCGACCTATCACATGACCAATCCCGCGGTGTTCTACAACAAGGAAGACCAATGGGAAGCGCCGGCGGTGGACAGCGGCGGCGAGAGCCGCCGGATGGAGCCGTACTACACGATGATGAAGATCCCCGGCGAACAGACCGCGGAGTTCATCCAGATGCTGCCGTTCACGCCGCGGCGTCGCGACAACCTGGCGTCGTGGATGGTGGCGCGCAGCGACGGCGAGCACTACGGCAAGCTGCAGGTGTTCGCGTTCCCCAAGCAGACGCTGGTGTTCGGCCCCCAGCAGGTGGTCGGCCGCATCAACCAGGACCAGGTGATCTCGCCGCAGATCACGCTGTGGAATCAGCAGGGCTCGACGGTGATTCAGGGCACGCTGATGGTGATTCCCATCGAGGAGTCGCTGATCTACGTGCGTCCGCTCTACCTCCGCTCGCAGGCTGGACGCATCCCCGAGCTGACCCGCGTCATCGTCGCGCATCAGAACCGGATCGTCATGGAGCCGACGCTCGATCAGGCGCTGGCGCGGCTGTTCGGAGGACCGGCCACGGCGCCGCCGCCGGCCAGGCCAGCGGCAGCCGGCGTCACGGGTGTGGCCGTGCCGCCGCCGTCGCCGCCGATCACCGATCGAGCCGGCTGGGAGCGGCTGGCCATGGAAGCCCGCGAGACGTATCAGCGCGCCATTGACGCGCAGCGCGCCGGCGACTGGGCGAAATACGGCGAAGAGATTCGTCGGCTCGGCGACATCCTGGAGCGCCTGAAACAGCCGCAGTAAGGCATGCGCCTCCGATCGCTGGACCTTTTTCGCGGTCTCACCGTGGCAGGCATGGTGATCGTCAACAACCCCGGCGACTGGAGCACGGTGTACGGTCCGCTGCTCCACGCCGAGTGGCATGGCTGGACCCCCACCGATCTCATCTTCCCGTTCTTCCTCTTTATCGTCGGGACGGCCATCGGACTGGGTACTCGGCCGGCGTCGCTGGCCGCCATCGGGCGGCGCGGCGCGATCATCTGGGGACTGGGGCTGTTCCTCGCCGCGTTTCCCTTCTTCCGCCTGTCCACGGTGCGTATTCCCGGCGTGCTGGCGCGGATCGCGTGGTGCTATGTCGCCGCCGCGCTGCTGGCACGCGCCGTGGCCGGGCGTCCCGACCGGCGCCGCGTGATTCGCACCATCGTGGTGTTGCTGCTCAGCATCTACTGGATCCTGCTGGCGGTGGTGCCCTTCCCGGGCGGCACCCCCGGCGATTTGTCCGCGGCCGGCAACATCGGCGCGTGGATCGACCGGTCGATCTTCGGCGCGCACTTGTGGCGCGGTGGCGAGTGGGACCCCGAAGGCCTGCTGAGCACCGTGCCGGCAATCGCCACCACCCTGCTCGGCGTCCTTGCCGGCTGGTTCATCGCCGACACCCCCTCGCCGCGAGCGATCGTGCGCGGATTGCTGATGTGGGGACTGTTCGGCGTGACGCTCGGGCTGGCGGCCAGCACGCTGATGCCGATCAACAAGAGCCTGTGGACCAGCACCTACGTGTTGTTTACCGGTGGCCTCGCCGCCGCGGCGCTGGCCGTGTGCTATTGGACGTGCGACGTCGCCGCCACGCCGCGGAGCGCACGCCTGACCGAACCATTCGTCGCGCTGGGGCGCAACGCGATCCTGCTGTTCGTGCTGGCGGGATTGATTGCCAAGACCTTGCTCTACCTGAAGTGGCCCGACCCAGAGCTGTCGCTGGGCGGATGGTTTTACAGAAACGCGTTCCTGCCAATTGGCCTGCCCTACGTCGCGTCGCTACTGTATGCCGTTGCCAATCTCCTGCTGCTCTATGCGCTGCTCGCCTACCTACACCGGCGGAAACACTACTTAACCGTCTGAGTCAGCAGTCAGCAGTCGACAATCGGCAGTTAAGAGTTGTCAGTCAGCAGTCAGCAGTCCAGTCAGCAGTCAAGTCAGCAGTCAGACAGTCTTCTTGCGCCGCCTGGCTTGTTCCTCTTCCGCAATGCGCATCGACATGTTGGTGATGATCTTCGAGAAGATGGCGCAGAGCTGGTCGGCCTCGTCCTCCAGGTTGTGTCGTGCTACGAGCGGCGCGTTTTCTAGCGGTGTTTGGACGGTCTTCGTCAGGCATGCCTTTGACTCCTTGGCTTCACGCAGGGCGAGTCGCATCTTGTTGAGGAAATCAGCATCCGAAGACCCGTTGCCGGCTTCGATCAGATTGCCGGAAGCGCTGTCTGCGCATCGCACGAGTTGTTTCCACACCACCTCACTCGGATAGCTCATCTCGTGTTTCGGATAGAGCCGGTTGACATCCGTGCTGAACCTGATGGCCCGCGAGTGCAGTGCCAGCGTCCGCTTGCGGGCAGGCGATGGTTCTTTCATGGGGCTGGGACATTGCAAACGAAATGCCGTCAGGTTTCTCCCGAGAATCGCGACGGCAGGGTCTCAGGTGGCGCAGAAACTGCGTTGCCGAAGCCGCCGGCACGTGGCACGAATTTCGGACTGAAGACTGCAGACTGAACTGCTGACTGCCGACTGACAACTCTTAACTGCCGATTGTCGACTGCTGACTGCTGACTGCCGGCTTAGCCTCCTCGCGTGTGCATTTCGAGGTGGGGGTCGCGCTTCAGTACGTTGAGCGGAATCAGCGGGGCGCGATCGCGGGTCGCGAGCCGGTGCTCGGCGCCGCGATCGGTCCGGGCATGCCACACGCTGGTGATGAGATCGCGAAGCGCCTCGTCGCTCACGCCACCGCGCAGTGGCCCGCGCAGATCGATGCCGCGCGCCGCATACAGGCAGAGGTACCACAGGCCGTCGGCCGTCAGACGGCTGCGATCGCACGTCCGGCAGAACGGCTCGGTCGTCGACGCGATGATCCCGAACACCGTGCCGTCCGGAAGGCGGTAGCGGTCGGCGGGCGCCGACGAGTCTTCGCGCAGATGCGCGACCGGGCCGTAGTGCGAGCCGATCGTGTCCAGCATCTGCGGTCGCGACACGACTTGCGCGCGCGACCAGGTAGTGGCTCCGCCCACGTCCATGTACTCGATGAATCGAATCTCGGCGCCGCGCGCCTTGGCGAACTCGAGCAGCGGGATCATCTCGTCATCGTTGACGCCGCGGATGACGACCGAGTCGATCTTGAATCCCGGGAAGACGTCGACGGCCGCGTCAATGCCCGCCTGGACGCGCGCCAGCTCGTCGAATCGTGTCAGCGTGATGAATCGCTCTCGCTGCAGGGTGTCGAGGCTGATCGTCAGCCGGTGCAGACCCGCGCGTTTGAGGTCGTGGACCGCGGGACCGAGCAGCACGGCGTTGGTGGTCATGGCCAGGTCGCGGATGGCGGCCTTGCCGGACAACCGCTCGATCAGCGCCGGGAGGTCTCGCCGCAGCAGCGGCTCGCCGCCGGTCAGACGCACCTTCGCCACGCCCAGGGCCAGGAAGTGATCGACCAGGCGATCCATCTCCTCGAACTGCAGAATGTCTTCCCGCGGCAGCCAGAGATAATCTTCCTCCGGCATGCAGTACTGACAGCGCAAGTTGCAGCGGTCGGTCACCGACAACCGCAAATTGGCCAACGGCCTCTGGTGAACGTCAATAACGGACACAGGAAGGGGATTGACTCACAACTCGTAATTGCCGACTGTCGACGGCTGACTGCTGACTGTTTCAGCAGTGTTTCTCGAACGCTTCCTGCAGTTCGGCGGCGATCATGTCCGCCGAGCGTCCCTCGATCTCGCGGCGCTCCATCATGTACACCAGCTGGCCGTCCTTCATGATCGCAATGGACGGTGATGACGGCGGGTACGGTGCGAAGTGGTCGCGCGCGGTCTGGGTGGCTTCCACGTCGGCGCCGGCGAACACCGTCCCGAGGTGATCGGGGCGCTTGCCCTTCGCCAGTGCGATGGCGATGCCGGGGCGGGCCTTGCCGGCGGCACAGCCGCACACCGAGTTCACGACGATCATCGTGGTGCCGGATTGCCTGACGGCGGCGTTAACGGCTTCCGGCGTCTTCAGGTCTTCGAACCCCAACCGCGACAACTCGGCGCGCATCGGCGCAATGAACGGTTCGGGATAGCGCTGGACGATCATGTTTTCAAACTCCTATCAGCTATTTGCCAAACAGACGGTGAATCTCAGCTTCGACCTTGCCATATTCGACGCCGAGCGCGTCCACCAGCGGCGGTGCCAGAATCACATCGGTGGGCGTCGGCACATCAGGGCGGGTGCGCAGCCGTTGCACGACCTTGGGCCCCGAAATGCCGGGCATCTCCCAATCGAGCAGTGCCAACGCCGGCGGATCGTTGCTGTTGAGACACGCCCAGGCCTCGTCGCCATCCTGCGCAAAAATCACCGCATAGCCCGCCTTTTTCGGCATCGCGCCGACGACGGTTCGTGACACCGGCTCGTCGCCTGCGACCAGGACCTGCAGGGGCACCATCTGACCAGATGTTATCCCACTTGTCGGCCGTCGCCCGTTGGGGAGCGATGGATCCTTGATAAGCTACGGCGCCATGAGAACCCGCATGACGCTCGCGTTGCTGGCCGCTCTGGCACTCCCGGCGGCGGTTTCGGCGCAAACCACCGCCTTCGTGGGTGGCCGGGTCATCGACGGTACGGGCAAGGTGATCGACCGCGGAACCGTGGTGATCACCGGCGCCAGGATTACCGCCGTCGGTCCCGCATCGACACCGGTGCCGGCCGGCGCGGCCCGTGTCGATCTCACGGGCAAGACGATTCTGCCCGGCCTGATCAATGCCCACGGCCACGTCCCGGCCACCACCGGGCTCCGGACCGATCCCGCGTCGTATACGCGCGACAACCTGTTGCGGCAGCTCCGCACCTACGCGATGTACGGCGTGACCACGGTGTTCAGCCTCGGTGACGATCAGGCCGCCGGGTTCACCCTCCGTGACGAGAATGCCACCGCCACCGATCGCGCCCGGATCTTCGTGGCCGGCGCGGTGATCGGCGGCACGACGGCCGATGAGGCGCGCGCCGGCACCGCCAAGGTGCTGGAAATGAAGCCGGACCTGCTCAAGATTCGCGTCGACGACAACCTGGGATCGACGCGCAAGATGCCGGAGCCCGCATGGCGCGCGGTGATCGCCGACGGCGACGCGCGCAAGCTGCCGGTCGCGGTGCACATCTACTACCTGGCCGACGCCAAGGCGACGCTGATGGCCGGTGCCGACCTGATCGCGCACAGCGTGCGCGACGTGCCGGTGGACGATCAGTTCATCGACGAGCTCAAGTCGCGCAACGTCTGCTACTCGCCAACGCTGACGCGCGAGATCTCCACGTTCATCTACGATTCAACACCGCCCTGGGTCGATGATCCGTTCTTCCTCAAGGGCGTGGAGGCAGGCGTCCCCGAACAGCTGAAGGATCCGAAGCGCCAGGAACAGATTCGCAACAGCGCGGCGTGGAAATCCGGCCAGCAGTACAAGGCGAGCCTGGAAGTCGCCAAGGCAAACCTGAAGACGCTGGTCGATCGCGGCGTGCGGATCGCCATGGGGACCGACACCGGTCCGCCGGCACGCTTCCAGGGATTCTTCGAGCACGTCGAGCTCGACATGATGATCGAATCCGGCATGACGCCAATGCAGGTGATCGTCTCTGCGACCGGCGATGCGGCCCGCTGCCATGGCAAGGCCGGTCAGCTTGGCGCTCTCACGTCGGGCGCCGCCGCCGATTTGCTGATCGTGAACGGCAACCCGCTCGACAACATCCGCAACCTCCGGAACATCGACGCCGTCTGGATCAACGGCAGGAAGGGCTACTAGAACCGGCCGCTATTGCCGGCGCGCCGGTCCGTACAGCGGACGTCCGGGCCGGGCGCCCGTCAGGCCCCTGGGATCGAGCACCGTGACGCCGTTGACCACGACATAGTCGATGCCCGTCGCATATTGATGCGGGCGCTCGTAGGTGGCGGTATCGGCAATCGTGTCCGGAGTGAAGACCACCAGATCGGCCAGGGACTTGTCGCGGATCTGCCCGCGATCGGGAATGCCCATCTGCGCCGCCGCAAGTCCGGTCATGCGATGCACCGCCTCATGCAGCGGCAGCGTCTTCGTCTCGCGCACGTACTTGCCCAGCACGCGCGGGAAGGTGCCGTAGGCGCGCGGATGCGGAGCGCCCTGCGCCAGGATCCCCTCGCTCCGCAACGCCGCCGAGTCGGTGCCGATCGTGACGAACGGCGCCCGGAGTCCGGTGACGACGTCGGCTTCACTCATCATGTGATACAGCGCGCCGACGCGGCCCCCGGTGTCGATCAGCAGGTTGAAATACACGTCCCAGGGGTCCGCCTTGCGCTCGGCGGCGATCTGCGTGATGCGCTTGCCAACCAGCGACTGGTCGAACTCCCGAGGCACCGACGCCACCTGGATCCCGCTGAAGGTGGTGGCCATCAACAGATTCTCCCAGCCGTCGATCGTGGTTTCAATCTCCCGGCGGGCCCGCGCCCGCGTGGCCGGATCCCTGAGCCGCTCGAGCAGTTTCTCCCGACCGCCCTCCTGCATCCACAGCGGCAGCGTCGCCGCCAGGCCGGTGCCGCCGGCCGTGTAGGGATACATCGTGGCTGACACGCGAATGCCCGCGCTGTTCGCTCTCTCGATCAGGGCGACGGCTTCCGCCATTCGGCCCCAATTGGCCTTGGCGGCCACCTTCAGGTGATAGATGACCACCGGCAGCTTCGCGTCGCGGCCGATCGCGATCGCTTCCTCGAGCGCGTTGAACAGGTTGAAGCTCTCGCCGCGTACGTGCGAGATGTAGATGCCGTTGTTGCGAGATGCGACGCGGGCCAGCGCGACGAGCTCGTCCGTCCTGGCGAACGTGCCGGGCACGTAGATCAACGCGCTGGACAGGCCGAAGGCGCCATTTCTCATCGCCTGTTCGACCATGGCTTCCATCCGCGACAACTCGTCAGCGGTCGGGGCGCGATTGTCCAGCCCCACAATGGCGCGCCGCACCATGGTGGCGGGCACGAAGGTCCCGACGTTCACCGTGGTGCCCTCGGCGCGCAGCTTGCCGAAATAGCCGTCGAAGCCGGTCCAATCGAAGGTCAATCCGAACGGCGTGAGCGAGTCGCCCTCCTCGGTGCCTTTGGCCCAGAAGGCCGGCGAGCCGGCCTCCCCGATGATCTCGCTGGTGATGCCCTGCCGCAGATGGCTCTCGGCGTTCCCGTCGGCCAGCAGCGTCGTCCCCGACTGCCCCTGCACGTCGATGAACCCGGGCGCGACCACGCGGCCGCTCGCGTCGATCTCGCGCCCCGCACTCTGGCCGGCGAGATCGCCGACAAACGCGATCCGGTCGCCCTGCACGCCGACATCCGCGCGTCGCGCGAGCTGTCCCGAACCGTCGATCACCTGGCCGCCGCGAATGATGAGGTCGTATCGGTGCGGTGCCGTGGTGCAGCCGGCGGCAACGAGGCCGGCGGCGGCGAGTGCCAGGGGAACACATCGAAAGGGCATCATCGGGGCAACTATAATCGCTGGATAATTTCCCGCTCAAATACCGTATCGGTCTTCCTCCACCCAGCCGCAAGGACGCGCGGCCTGTTCACGGCCGCGGACTATGGGCAAATGCGGGCATTCTTTGCCGCCCGCCCGCATCTGTCAAAGAGCCCGCTCACGAGTCTCCCCGAACTGGCGCGGCGCAGCGACGTCGTGTCGATTGCCGCGAAAGATGAAACCGCCAGATTCGGTCTCAACGCCTTCAAGCTGCTCGGCGCCAGGTTCGCAATCGAAACGCTGATCGCCGACGGCGCCGTGAAGACCGGCGACACGCTGGTGTGCGCCAGCGAAGGCAACCACGGTCGCGCCGTCGCCCGTGCCGCGCGCGACGCGGGGTGTGCAGCGCGCGTCTACCTGGCGCATGACGTCGCGCTCGCGCGGGTGCATGCGATCGCCGGCGAAGGCGCGGATGTCGTTCGGGTCGATGGTTCGTACGACGATGCGGTTCGTGTGCTGCAGCGGGATGCGGCAACCAACGGCTGGACGATCATCTCCGACACGTCGTGGCCGGGCTACGAGCGCGTGCCGTTCCTGATCATGCTCGGCTACACGCGGATGCTGGACGAGATCAGGGATCAGGGAGCAGGGAGCGGGGAGCAGGGATTTACTCATCTCTTCGTTCAGGGTGGTGTTGGCGGATTGCTGGGGGCGATGGCGAGCTGGTGCGCGTTTCATGATCCGTCGATCAAGGTGATCGGTGTGGAGCCCACCACGGCGGCGTGCCTGCAGGCTTCGGCTCGGGCCGGGAAGGCGACTGCGGTCGAGGGTCCGCTGCAGACCACCATGGGTGGGCTTCGAAACCGCGAGGTCTCACCGATGGCGTTCGAGTCGCTGCTGCCCAACGTGGATGCCTTCATGGCGATCGATGACACCTGGACGTTCGAGGCGATGCGCGAGCTGAATCGGGCCGGCATCAGGTCGGGGGCGTCCGGTGGCGCCGCGCTGGGCGGCCTGCTGGCGCTCTGTCGTGAACAGTCGCTGCGCGAGGCGCGGGAATGGCTCGGCCTCGGCGCAGGCGCCCGCGTCGTCTCTATTGCCAGCGAGGGCGTCACGGACCCGGCACTCTGGTCTCAGGTCGTCGAGGAGACCTGAGGTGCGTCCCATCGACGGCCCGGGGCAACCCCACAACCCGAATCGTGGCAATCATCGTCCAACCAGCGCAACTCGAAACAATGGACAGTCAACGTCCCACATCGGTCGCACAGGCCACGAGGCGCCAACAGATTATTTACGGTGTGCTCGCGTTCTCGTCATCGCAGGTGTGTCGATTGCGCTCTCGCGGCTGCGCCCGGCCGAGCCGGCCGTCGAGCCCGCACCGGTGCGAGTCGATGTCGTCAAGCGCGGCCCGATGGTGCGGCAGGTCCGGGGCCTGGGCATTTTGGTGCCGGTCGATGAGGCCCGGCGGTGGGTGCCCGCGTCCACGCAGGGCCGAACTGTTCGATAGTTCGCCGCACGTCGGTCCGCAGTCGGCAGGCTTCAATCTTGCGGGCAGTCCGCGCTGTTTGACTGCCAGACGCCTTCCTGCAGACTGGATTGCAGACTGTTGACTGAAAACCCTTAACTGCCGACTGTCGACTGCTGACTGCCCCGAATTATTTCATCGACGATGAAGACGTCGGTGAGGAGCGCGCGGACGTGGATTGAGGCGTTGATGTTGTCGATCATCTGCGAGCTGATCCCCGGCTGCGCCAGCACCAGCCGCAGCGCCGCCTGCGTGGTGGCGGCGTCAACTTCCAGTGTTTTCAGGAATGCATCGAGCGCGCCGGCCGGGCCGACGCCGAGCGCCGCCGCGCACGCGCGGTAGGTCTGCGCCAGGCCGGTCAGCGCCGTCTCAAAGCGTGTGAGGTGATCGCGAAGCTGGCCGGAGTTCGCAGCGCCCTGGTCTGTCGGCAGACCCTGCGCCGCGTAGGCCAGCATCAGTTCGTAGCCGCCTTCGATGGCGTCGGCGCGATTCGAGAGTTCTTCTCTAGCTGCCTCAGGCGACATTTTTTCTTTGGTCGCCTCCGGCGACGGAACGTCGCCCTTAGGCGACGTTCTTCCAGCGATCCGGGTCGTGGTTCTCGAGGTACTCGCGGCGCGTAATCGTGCCGAAAATCATCGCCTTCGTAATCCACAGCTTCTCGGGCCGCAGCGCGAAGTAGATGTGCGCGATCACCAGGCCGACGAAGCCGACGCCCATCAGGCCGTGGCCGACATAGGTCAGGCCCCACGTGATGTCGCTGAAGATGTACGGGTTGCGTTCGACCAGACCCGTGCGAACGCGCCACATCATCATGATGCCGGTGCCGATCACGGTCAGCCCCGCCACCATCACCGCCAGGTGATACAGGCGGTTGCCCAGCGGATACTTGCCGGGGCGTGGACCCGGGTAGTCTTCCCGGCCCATCTCGCGCATCACCTCGGCCTTGATCTCCGGGATGTCCTTCGGACCGACCCAGATCGACCAGAAATCGAGCACGAACGTCGCGTGGAAGATGTGGAAGAGCACCGACGCCGTCAGCAACAGCCCCGCCATCCAGTGCCACTGCACCCAGGCGAACCTCACGCCGACGATTGGCAGGAACGCCGTGAACAGCAGCACCAGCATGGACACCGCCATCACCCAGTGGAACGCGCGGGCGACGAAGCCGTGACGGGTGATGTGCGCGGGCAGGCCGGTCCGCTCACGCTCGAGCTGATCGACCTCCTCGGACGGGCGCTTGCGGTGCTGCGAGAACAGCATGTAGCCGCCGTGCGCCAGCAGGAACAGCAACCCGCCGACCAGCGACGCCCAGAACAGGCTCCATGAGATGTGAGTGAAAATCGACTCACCCCACGGACTGCGGGCGGTTGTTAGGAGGTCCATGCAGCGTCTCCACGAATGGCGCGCTTCACCAGCGCCTTCATCAATGGAATCTTGTAGGCGTTGTGCGCCAGCGGCACGGCGCCCTCGACCGCCATGCCGGCCGCGGTGTCGGCCGTCGCCTTGTCGCGCGCCTTGCCGCGCAGGAACGCTTCAACCGAGTTCAGCCGGTAGGGCGTCGCCGAAACGCCGTTCACGACCATGCGGGCGTCGTTGATCGAGGTGCCCGACATGTCGAACGACGCCGCGATGTTGACCAGCGCGAAGTCCCACACCATGCGGTCGCGCACCTTCTCGAAGTAATTCGCCTTGTTCGCGAACGTGTTCGGAATGCGGATCGCGGTGAGCAGGTCGCCCGGCTGCAGCGACGTCAGCTTGGTGATGTCGATGCCAGGGCCGACGAAGAACTCCTCGGCCGACACCACGCGTTCGGCGTCGCCGTTCCTGATCACGAACTGCGCGTCGAGCGCCACCAGCGCCGGCGCCGTGTCGGACGGGCTGACCGCCACGCAGCGATCGGCGTCGAACAGCGCGTGCTCGCGGTTGATCGCCTGGGGCGTGTCGGCATAGCAGATGTTGCCGCCGGCGCGATAGCACGGCCAGCCGGCGCGGTAGTACCAGCAGCGCGCGTCCTGCGACACGTTGCCGCCGAGCGTGCTGACGTTGCGAATCTGCGGCGATGCCACCAGCAGGGCCGCCTGCGCCAGCATCGGGAAGCGTTCCTTCACCATCGGGTGGTTGGCGATGGTGGTCAGCGTGGTCGTCGAGCCAATCTCGAGACCGCCGCCGGCGTCCTTCACGCCCTGCAGCTCGTTGACCATGCTGAGGTCGACGACCACGCGGGGCTTCTTGATGCGATCCTTCAACCAGTCGAAGGTGTCGTTGCCGCCCGCCATGGGCCACGCATCGGCGCCATGGCGACTCAGCACGCCCAGCGCGTCGGTGACGCTGGTGGGCTGGAAGAGCTCGAATGCCGGCATTACATCGCGAATCGGTGGCATCGTTTTGTCCCCTTAGATGAACGCCTGCAACACGTGCGGCATATCCGGCTTGCGTTCCGCGCTCGCCAGCGCCGACATGATCTGCTCCGGCTGCACCGGTGTGCGCCGAATCACATCGTCTCCAACCGCGTCGCACAACGCGGCCAGTACCGCGCCGGCCGCGGCCACGGTTGACGGCTCGCCGATGCCCTTGGCGCCGACCGGGTTGGTCGGATCCGGCAGTTCGACCGCCGCCCACTTCGCATTGAACGGCGCGTCGAGAATCGTCGGCGGCTTGTTGTTGTACATGCGGTTCGCGAGCGCGTTGCCGTAGTGCGGGTCGTAGACCAGCTTCTGGCTGCGCACGTGGCCGATGCCCTGGATGCTGCCGCCGTTGATCTGGCCGCCGAGCGAGTTCGGGTGAATCACGGTGCCGACGTCGGCCACGCCCGTGAAGTCGACGATCGTCCACACACCCGTTTCGGTATCGACTTCGACTTCGGCAAACGCCGCCATGAAGCCGTAGGTCTGACCGTCACGCGGCAGGTTGTCGCGCGCCACGCCCATCAACCCGCGGCCCTTGTGCGCGGCTGCCGCAGCCTTGGTCATGGCGTTGATTTCCTTCGGGACCTCGGTGCCATCGTAAATGCCACCGAGCTTGATGGCCGCCTCCGCGGCCTGCGCCCAGGTGAGCACCACGCCGCCACCGCGGCGAATGACGCCGTTTGGACCGGTGTCGTAGCTGTCGGGCGAGCCGCCACGCGTCTTGGCGGCGACTTCCTGCAGCTTCTTCTTCAGGTCCTGGCCGGTGGCGTAGTTGGCGCGCGTGTGCGCATACGTCGTCTGGCTGCCGGCCTGGATCGATGACCAAGGCAGGCCCTTTGACGTGTTGCCCCACACCACTTCGCAGTTCTCCCACGGCACACCGGAGACCTCGGCGATGGTGCGCGCCGTATCGAACGTCGAGAGCGTGCCGAGGTTGCCGACGCCCTGGTGGATTTCGAGCTTGCCGTCGGGCCGCAGGATGCACAGGCCATCGACGCCGATCGAACCGGCCGTGTAGGCACCGGTGCCGACGCCGATACCGCGGATCTTCGTGCCGAGGCGCAAGCCGCTGTTGGCCTTCTTCCTTTCCCACTCGAACATCTCGGCGCCCTTGTCGAGGCACTCCTTGACGAAGCAGCTGGTCAGCTTGTTGCGCGGGCGTCCCGGCGGCGTGTTGGGCGGCACGAGGCCGAACTGCGCCTGGCCTTCCGGCGCATTCAGCTTGCGAATCGCGACCTGGTCGATGCCGAGCTTCTTCGCCGCTTCGTGCACCAGCGGCTCGAACCAGACCGACGCCTGCAGACCGCCCGGCGCGCGCTGCGACACGCCCGGAGGCGTGTTGGTCGCGACCGAGAGACCGCGGAATCGCATGTTCGGCGCCTGGAACAACAGCGAGCCGAGATTGGCGGTGGTGGCGTGGTCGCCCTGACGGCGATACGGGCCGCTCGCTTCCACGATGAAGGTGTCGATGGCGGTGACGCGGCCGTCCTTCCTGAAGCCCATCTTGATGTAGCCCTGGTAGCCAGGACGCACGCGGCCGATGTAGGTCTCTTCCGCGCGCGAGATGCGCATCATCACCGGACGGCCGTTGAGCTTCTTCGACATCAGCGCCGGAATCGCCATGGACTGCGCGCCCGGAATCTTGCTGCCGAATCCGCCGCCGGTGTACTCGCTGATCAGCACGAGCTCTTCGGGCTTGATGCCGACCCAGCCGGCAACCGAGGCCACGGTGCGGGCCAGCGACTGCGTCGACACGTGCATGTAGCACTTGCCGTTCTGCCAGTAGGCCATCGCCGAGCGCGACTCAAGCGGCTGGTGCGACGTGGTCTGCTGATGCATGTCGCGCTCGACGATCAGGTCGGCTTGCTTGAAGCCGGCCTCGATGTCGCCGAACACCGCCGTCTCGGTGGCCTCGCCGTCCTGCGGGAACTTGCCGGCGTCGTAGGACGCCATCTGTTCCCTCGTCCACTTGAGCGTCCGCATGCTCGGACCCACGAACACGTTGCCCTGCTCGCGGCCGTTCGACGAACCCGGCCGCAGGCTCTCCATGGGATCGATCACAAACGGCAGCGGCTCGAAGTCGACGACGATCTTCTCGATCGCGTCCGACGCGATTTCTTCGCTGTCGGCGGCGATCGCGAGAATGGGTTCGCCTTCGTACACCGGCTCCTTCGTCAGCGCAAACTCGGGCGGCATGGGCGGAGGCGGCGGCGCCGCAGCGGCACCACCTGCGGCAGCTCCACCACCAGCAGCGCCAGCCGCAGGCGCGGCAGCCGGAGCACCACCAGCTGGGGGCGCGGCGGCGGGTGCGCCGGCGGGCGCAGCGCCCTGGGCCGGCCCCTTGGCGGGCGGCGCCCCTCCCGGAGGTGGCGGCGGCGCAGGCAGATCGTCGGCGGTGAGAATGCCGTGCACGCCGGGCATGGCCAGCGCGGCCGAGGCGTCGATGCTCCGAATCCGCGCATGGGGACGCGGGCTCGGCATCAACTTGACGAACACCATGCCTTCGGCTTTCCAGTCTTCGGCGTAGCGCGCCCGGCCCGTCACCTTGGCGACGAGATCGGGGGTGACGTAGTTCTTGCCCAGGACCTTGAATTCCATCTTCTTGGGCGGGGCGACGGGGGCAGCCGGGGCGACTGGCTTCTGCTGTTCAGCCATGACTTACGCTCCCCTCGACAGGTCGGCCGCATGCATCATGCAGTCGAGAATCTTGTTGTAGTCGGCGCAGCGGCACAGGTTGCCAGAAATGCCATGCGCCATCTGCTCGCGCGTGGGATTGGGGTTGGTCTTCAAGAAGCCCACCGTCGCCATCACGAAGCCGGGCATGCAGAACGCGCACTGGAAGCCCTGGCCATTCACCACGGCCTGCTGCACCGGGTGCAGCGTGCCATCGGGCTTGGCGAGACCCTCAATGCTGACAATCTTCTTGCCGCGCACGGAATGGGTCAGCGTCGAGCATGCATACCGCGGTACATCGTCCACCAGCACGGTGCACGCGCCGCATTCCGCGCGGTCGCATCCGAGCTTGGTGCCGGTGAGACCGAGCTTGTAGCGCAGCGTCATCGCCAGCGTCTCGTTCTTCATCACGTCGACGCGGCGCTGCTGGCCGTTGATGTCCAGCGTGATGAGGCGATCCACCGCGCCGGACATGCCGTCGTTCTGCCCGAGCACGTTGGTTCGGAACAGATACGCGGACGCCGAGACGGTCGCGCCGGCGGCGATCACGCCCTTGATGAAATTGCGTCGTGAGTGCCCCGGCTGTATGCCCGGAGTCTCAGACATGCTTTCGTGACTCATACGGCCCATCCCCCACAGCTTCTTTTCTGAGCTTTCTGCGCCTTCTGCGGACCTGATCTCTGCCTGGTACGGCCCTGTTTATTTGCGCATGATAGCAGCAATTATCACGCGAAAAATCAGGTTTTTTTAGTCGGATATACGGCCTTAAACGATCGTCCTAAACCGTCCATTCGCGGCACGCATCAGTCGGTCACGAATCGCACGCCCGAGCCCCTCGGTGCCCGGAGAGCTGGCAAGGATCGCGGAGACGCCGGTCGCGTCCAGCGTCCGAATTGACGCGAACAGTTCACGGCCGGCGCGCTCCAGGTCCGCTCTCGAGCCGAACGGCTGCACGACTATCTTGCCCGCGGCCGCCGACGGGGCTATGAGCGGCGCGAGCGCGATCAGATCCTCTTCTGGTGCCAGGATGCCGATGACGTTTCCCCGGGCTACGGCGGTCCTGGCGTCTGCCGCAAGCCGTGGAACGACGGCCGACGGCTCCCCTTCGTAGAGCGTCATCTCCGCCACCGGGGCGTAGTGGCGCAGCAGCTGGCCCGGCGCAACCTGTGGCTGGTCCCCGGTCGCCAGGCCTTCCGCGAGCGTGACGTCGGGAACCAGCGCGCGCACCTGCTCGATGGTGATGCCGCCCGGCCGCCGAATCACCGGCGGATCAACGGTGAAGTCGACAATGGTGGACTCGAGGCCAATGTCGGTGGGCCCGCCATCGAGAATCAGGTCGACGCGCCCGTCCAGATCCTCCAGCACGTGTTGCGCGGTCGTGGGGCTCGGTCGTGAGAAACGATTCGCGCTCGGAGCGGCCACCGGCACGCCCGCCATTTCCATCAGCGCGCGGGCCACCCGATGCGACGGCACACGCACCGCCACGCTCGGCAATCCCGCGGTGACCAGGTCCGGCACCTCGGGCCTCTTCGGCAGGATCATCGTCAGCGGTCCAGCCCAAAACGACAGGCCCAGCTTGCGGGCGCGGGGCGGCATGCCGGCCGCGCACTGATTCACCTGGCCGATGTGCGCGATATGCACGATCAGCGGGTCGTTGGCCGGCCGCTCTTTCGCCTCGAAGATCTTCTGCACCGCGGCTGGGTCGAGTGCGTGCGCGCCAAGGCCGTAGACGGTCTCGGTCGGGAACACCACCAGCTGCCCGGCCCGCAAAGCCTGCGCGGCTGCTTCGATGACGGCGGGATCGGGACGGTCGCGATCGACGTGCAGGACGCGGGTGGTCATAGGGCTACGGGCTACGGGCTACGGGCTACGGGCTACGGATTGATGATTGGTGGAAGTTTCAGGACGTCGGTGCCTATGAGCAATTCAATCACGCGCGAGTAGCTCTGCACACCTTCTTCAACACCCTGCGATCGCAGCATCTGATCATACGTGGCCCACGCGGCTCGATCGATCGTCGGCACGCGCGTCTTCAGCCGCTCGCGGATCGCGTTCTGATCCTGGCGCGGTCCGGGCCCAAGCTGCTCGAGCACCAGGCGCTGCGTCACCGGCTGCAACTCCCTGGCGGCTTCCGAGACGAGATCGAGCCACGCGCTATACTCGCCGGCCGGTCCCGCCCGCATCGCCGCGAGCAGTCCCACGAAGCTGGCATCCGACTCTGGCGCATAGCCGGCCAGGTGGGCCCACTCGTGCCCAAGGACCGCCGGGCGCTCCGGCCCGGTGATGTCGGGATTCAGCAGCGTCTCGAGAAACAACGGCGCAAGTTGGCCGCTGACCCCCGCGGCGCGGTAGTAGGGCGAGAACAGCGTGACCTTCGGCCTGGCGACCACCGTCGGTCGAGGCCGCCCGAGCTCCTTCTCCACGCCGTGCAGTCCATCGATCAGTGATTGCGGCGCATCCCAGGTGCCGGGAAACCCGGCCGCGTGCGCGGCGGCATAGGTGCGATTTGCCTGCGCCACCGCATGTTCCGCCAGCGCGCGAACAGCCTGCGGCGTGACCTTTGACGCATCGAACGTGAGCTGGGATTCCAGACGCGGCCGCGAGTAATTCAGTCCCCACACCGCGATGAACCACAAATACACGACTGCGAGGAGCGTCAGGGTTGCGGCCAACCCGCGCCACAAGGCCCGCAGCCGTTGCTGCTTTCGCGCCTGCTTGATCGACTTCGTCCAGATGCCGATCAGGATCAGCAGCCACGCCACCGCCGCGATGTCGAACAGCGCGATCGGAACGCGATTCGAGAGCGACGTGAGGTTCGCCTGGATGATGGGATAGAGCCAGTCCGCGTAGAGCCGCTCCACGCTCGCCGCACCGGGTGGAAAGATCGCCACCAGCGAGGCGATGAACAGCAGAGTCAGCTGCGCTGCGGCCATCGCAGAGAACTGCACGTCTCCATTATGCGACCACCATCGACGGTCAACCAGTAGTCGAAGAATTGCGGGGAGGGTGGCTTGCCACCCTGAGCTCATGAGAAGGTCACGAGCGAAGGGTGGTCGGGATGCCGGGATTCGAACCCGGGACCTCCTGCACCCCAAGCAGGCGCGCTAGCCAGGCTGCGCTACATCCCGTACAGACAGTCGACAGTCAACAGTCGACGGCTAACAGTCTACTTCCTACTCTTCGGCTTCGGTGCAGCTTTCTTTTTCGGTGCAGCTTGCTTTTTCGGTGCAGCTTGCTTTTTCGGTGCAACTTGCTTTTTCGGTGCAGCCGGCGCCACCAGCCGCAATTCCGGCTGATGTTCACCGTCGTTGCCCAGCAGTTCGAGGATCGATTGGAGTCCCGAGCGCACGCTCCTCAGGCTGTCGCGGACGCGATCGCCGACCACTTCCTCAACCAGCACGCTGGCCGCAGGTGCCGGGCCGTCCTCCTGTTCGAGGCGGCGCCTGGCGCCGGACAGCGTCAGGCCTTCGTCCAGGATCAGCTGCTTGATGCGCAGCACGAGCTCGATGTCGGAACGCCGATAGACGCGAGGGCCGCCGCCGCGTGGGACCTGCCCGATGCTGGGAAACTCGGCCTCCCACGATCGCAGGACGTACGGCTGCACCTGCACGACTTCGCAGACGTCGGCGGCCTTGAAGAGCTCCCGCTTCGGTGCGGCCATCGGCATGGAGTGTAACAGGCCAGCAGGCTGGGGGGCTAGCGATGCCGCTTCTTCGTCGTGCGCTTGGCCGGGCGCGCGGCACGCGCGCGGTCGGCCCGGGTTGGCTTCGAGCCCGGCCCCTTTTTGACGGTCTTGCGCTGCATGCGATGACGTCCGGCTTGGGCCGGACCGTCGGGACGCGTTTGCCGATCGTCTCTGCGGTCGTCCTTGCGGCCCCGGACCTGAATCCGTATCGGGTTGCCGAAGAAATCATAGGACTCGCGCAGCCGGTTTTCGAGGAAGCGCTCGTAGGAGAAATGAAACTGCGTCGACGTGTTCGCGAACAGCACGATGGTCGGCGGCGCGACACTCACCTGGGAGGCGTACTTGATGCGCACGTTGCGCTTGCTCGACGTGACCGGTGGCGATGCCGTGGTGACCTTCCCGATGAACCGGTTCAGCTCGCCGGTGGGCACACGCGTACGGCCCGCCGCCGCGACGCGCTCAACCATTTCCAGCAGCTTGGACGTTCGCTCGCCGGTCGCCGCCGAGATATGCAGGATCGGCGCGTAGTCGAGAAATTTCAGGCGGTAGCGCAGCTTCTCGTCGAAACTCTTGGCAACGTCCTCGGTGTTCTCCCCTGTCGGCCCGTTGGCCGGTTCGCCGGTTCGCCCGTTCGCCCGTTCGCCTGTGGGCCCCTTCATCACGTCCCACTTGTTGGCGGCGATGATGATGCCCTTGCCAGCCTCCTTGGCCGCTCCCGCAATCGCACCGTCCTGGTCGGTTGGCCCCACGGTGGCATCAAGCACCAACACGACCACGTCGGCGCGTTCGATCGCACGCTTCGCGAGCAGCACGCTGACCGACTCCACCTGTGACCTGCCCACCCTGCCCGGACGCCGAATGCCCGCGGTATCGACGATGCGGAAGGTCTTGCCGTGCCACTTCAGCAGGGAGTCCACCGAATCGCGCGTCGTTCCTGGAACCTCGGACACGATCATCCGCTCTTCGCGCAGCAACCGATTCACCAGCGACGACTTGCCCGCGTTTGGCCGGCCGACAATGGCAATCGCGGTTTCCTTTTCGACGGGCTCGTCAACGGCTCCCTGGTCCCCGATCCCTGCTCCCTGATCCCCGAGACGTTCGACAATCTCCTCGAGCAGGTCGCCGACCCCCTCGCCGTGCTCCGCGCTGATTTCAACAACGGTGTCGAAGCCGAGACGCGACAGCTCGAGCGCGCCCGCGCGGGCGCGGCGATCGTCGGTCTTGTTGATGGCAAGAATCACCGGTGCGCCGGTGTCGCGCGCGGCTTGGGCGATGTCTTCATCCCCGGGGATCAGCCCCTCCCGGCCATCGACCACCATCACGATCACGTCGCCGGATTTCAGCGCGCGTGCGCCCTGGGTCTTCACCAGCTCATGGAGAGGGTCTTCGCTCGCACCGAATAGGCCGCCGGTATCGGTCAGTTCGAACGTGTGGGAACCCCATGTCACCGGATGGGTAATGACGTCGCGGGTGGTTCCGGCAATTGCAGTCACGATCGAGCGCCTGGTAGCGGTCAAACGATTGAAGAGCGTCGACTTACCGACGTTCGGTCGTCCGACCAACACAACCTGGCGTAATCCGCGGCGCGTCACGGTCTGCCTATATTACTGGTCCAAAAGGGTTTGCACCGATTCGAACGCACGAAACTGCACGGCGCTTCCGATAAATACAGCAATCTAAAGCACTTATCGCGTTGACAGTGTAAGTCCAACGGCTTAAACTACTTACAGTCAACCAATGATCAAGGTCGACATCGTGAACGAGGTCTCACGGGTGGCCGACGTCACCAAAGTGAAGGCCGAGCTGGCGGTCGATGCGGTGTTCGAGGCGATGCGTCACTCGATGCAGCGCGGCGAACGCATTGAGCTGCGCGGCTTTGGGGTGTTCCAGGTCAAGCCCCGCAAGCGCGGCATCGGCCGCAACCCGCGCACCGGCAAGGAAGTCCGCATTCCGCCCGGCCGCACCATTCGCTTCAAGCCCGGCAAAGAACTGCAAAACATCGGGTAAGCTCGATCCACCGTGCACCCCTCGTCTGGGCCCGAGGGTCCTTCGCCAGTTCTGCCGGAACTACGACCCCCAGACCCCGATGACGTCTACCCGGCGGCGTCCGCACAGGACGACCGCGACGAACAGCTGCCGCAAAAGCCGCTGCCGCCGCCCCATGGCAGGCTGTGGGTCCAGCTGGGGCTGCTCGGGCTGACGCTGGCCACGACGACATTCGTCGGCGGATGCCACTACCACTTTTTCACGATCGATCTGGCAACCGCGGCCATGGAACCGCCGCCGCCCGACTTCGGCGATGTGTTCTTCTACCTGCGCGGGCTCTGGTACAGCCTGACCATCCTGGCGATTCTTGGCTGCCACGAGATGGGCCATTACGTTGCGTGCCTTCGATACGGCGTGCTCGCCACGCGCCCCTATTTCCTGCCGGCGCCGATTTTTCTGACCGGCACGCTGGGAGCCTTCATTCGCATCAAGTCGCGAATTCCCAACAACACCGCACTGTTCGACATCGGCATCGCCGGCCCGATTGCGGGTTTCGTCGTTGCCCTGCCGGCATTGTTCCTTGGGCTGATGCTGTCGCGCGTCGATCGACTGCCGGCGGAGTCATCCGGATTGATCGAGCTGGGCGAGCCGCTGCTCTTCAGATTTGCCGCCTGGATCATCTGGGGCGACGTGGCGGACGGCTACTCGATCAACATGCATCCAATGGCGTTTGCGGCCTGGTTCGGCCTGCTCGCAACCGCCCTCAACCTGTTCCCGATCGCGCAACTCGACGGCGGACACATCTCCTACGCCGTGCTCGGCGCCCGCTCGACCATCGTCACGCTGGTGATGGTCGGCGTCGCGATCTTGCTGGCCACCGTCTCATCGAGCTGGATTGCCTGGACGATTCTGCTGCTGGTCATGATCGTCACGCTCGGCCCGAAGCATCCGCCGACGCTCGATGACGATGAACCGATCGACCGGCCACGGCTGATCCTGGCGGCGGTCGCGATGGTGATCCTGGTGCTGTGCTTCACGCCGGCGCCGATCGGCGAGTTCATCGCCCCCGGTCCGTAGCCGGTAGCCGGCAGCCCGTAGCCCGCTACAGCATCGACAGCGGATCGACGTCCACCGAGACGCGCTTGCCGAGCGATGCCTTGCGCGACAGCGCCAGCTGCAGCGCTTCCCGCATGACTCGCCGGTTCGTGCCCTTCAGGAAGAACTGCGCGCGGTGTTCGCCGCGCAGCCTGGTCAGGGGAGCCGGCGCCGGGCCAAGCAGCGCGAAGCCCCTGGCGTTTCTCGCTTCGCCAGCCAGGCTGCGCGCGCCCTGCATGGCGTCTTCGAAGGTCTGGCCGCGCACGACGACGTTCACCATCGCGACGTGCGGCGGATAGCGCATCGCGCGCCGGTATTTCACCTCGGTGTCGTAGAACTGGCGATAGTCCTGCGTGCACGCCAGCGTGATGGCGTAGTGGTTCGGCAACAGCGACTGGATGATCGCCTCGCCACGCCGCGTTCCCCGTCCGGCGCGTCCGGCCACCTGCGTCAACAGCTGGAAGGTGCGCTCGTTCGATCGAAAATCCGCCAGACCGAGCCCCACGTCCGCCGAAATCACGCCGACCAGCGTGACCTCAGGGAAGTCGTGCCCCTTGGCGATCATCTGCGTGCCGATCAGGATGTCCACCTCCCGGCGCGCCACCCGCGCCAGCGTCTGAACCAGGCTGCCCTTCCTGCGAACGGTGTCGCGATCGACCCGCGCCACCCGCGCCGACGGGAACAGTCTTCGCACTTCGGCTTCGACCCGCTCGGTGCCAAAGCCAACCCGCTCCATGTAGGGCGCCGCGCATTTTTCGCAGGTCTTCGGCACCGGCTTGAGGAAATTGCAGTAGTGGCAGCGGCCGTGCCAGTGGGCGCCATGCTTGTGAATCGTCAGCGAGATGCTGCAGTTCGGACACTCGATCGTGGCGCTGCATTGCCGGCAAATCACCGCGGTCGCAAAGCCGCGCCGATTGAGAAGAATCAACGACTGCTCGCCGCGGTCGAGCCTGGCGCCGATGCCGGCAATCAGCCTGCGGCTGAGGACCGCATCTTCACCAGTGGCGGCCATCTCCTCGCGCATGTTGATCACCGACACGCCGGGCAGCGGGCGATCGAGCACTCGGCGGTTCAGCGAGACCAGCGTGTACTTGCCCTCCAGCGCATTGGTATACGACTCCATGGTCGGCGTTGCGGAGCCGAGCACCACCAACGCGCTGGCAAACTTGCCGCGCATGATCGCGACGTCGCGGCCGTGATAGCGGGGCGTTTCGTCCTGCTTGTACGACGTGTCGTGTTCCTCGTCGACAATCACCAGACCGGGCCTGGCAAGCGGCGCGAACACCGCCGAGCGGGTGCCGATCACCACGTCGACGTCGCCGCGGCGGATGCGGTGCCACTGATCGTGTCGCTCGCCGTCGGACAGGCCGCTGTGCTGAATCGCAACCGCCTCGCCGAACCGCGCGCGAAACAGCGCCGCGACCTGCGGTGTCAGCGCGATTTCAGGCACGAGCATCAACACGCCCCGGCCGCTGGTGCGGACGGCCTCGGCCAGGCGGAGGTAGACCTCGGTCTTGCCGCTGCCGGTCACGCCGTGAATCAACGCGACGCCAAAGGATCGAGCGTGTGCCATCGGGAGCAGTCGATCGAGCGCGGCCTGCTGTTCATCCGTGGCGGCGCGATCGACGTGCGGCGCCGCCGCCGACACGGCGTGTTCGAACGGATCGCGGTCGACCCGGTCGTGGCGAATCGCCACCAGGCCCAGCGCCGTGAGCGCGTTGACGGCGGCGCTGGCGATGCCGCGGTCGGCCAGCACCGGCGCCGTCAACCCATCCGGCGATCCCTGCAGCAGCCGCAGCGCCTCGGCCTGGCGCCTGCCCAACCGCGGCCCTTCCGCCGGTACGGCGCTGTGCGCCGCCAGTCGATCGGCCATGTCGAGGCCCGCCGCCGTGAGCGCCGCCACGCGCACCGTCTTGAAGCGATCCGTGCGCGCGGTGAGGCCGTGCGGCGGCAACGCCGCCGCCAGCGTGGCGCCGGGACCCGCAAGGTAGTACTCCGACACCCACTCCGTCAGTTTCACGATGTCGGGTGGGACGAAGGCGTGATCGTCGACGACCTGCGTGATGGGTTTGATGGTGTAGGCCGTGTCAGCCGCGGCTGCCTCACCAAGCACCACGCCCGTCATCGTCCGGGGGCCGACCAGGACCATCACCCGCGCACCGGCTGACGGCATGGGCTGATCGGCTGGCACACGATACGTGAGCAGGCCGAGCGCGGGCACGGGCACCGCGACGGAAACGAGGCGATCAGGCACTGGCGCTGATTATCAGTCGGCTTGCAGGATCGCGCGGACCTTCTTCATGTCATCCCAGACTTCGCGCTTCGCCGACGGATTTCGCAGCAGGTAGGCCGGATGGAAGGTTGGAATCAGGATCGCGCCGCGATAGTCGAACTGGCGGCCGCGAAGACGCGTGATCGGGTCCACGGTACGGAGCAGCGACTGCGCCGCGAACTTGCCGAGCGGCACGATCACCTTCGGTTGAATGACGTCGATCTGGCGGAACAGGTACGGCTCGCACGTCTCGACCTCGTCGGGCTCAGGGTTCCGATTACCCGGCGGGCGGCACTTGATGACGTTGGCAATGTAGACCCGATCGCGCGTCAGGCCAATCGCCTCGATGATCTTGGTGAGCAGTTGACCGGCGCGCCCTACGAACGGCTCGCCCTTCTGGTCTTCGTCTTCGCCGGGCGCTTCGCCCACGAACATCAGCCGCGCCCTGGGATTGCCGACGCCGAACACGGTTTGCGACCGCCCGAGCGTGCAGAGCTTGCAGCGTGTGCACGCCGGACCGATTTCAGTCTTGATGTCCTCCAGCGTTTCGCCGGCGTCTTCATGGGGGCCTCCGGCGTCAGCCGGACAATCGCCGCCACCCGTTGCCTGACTGTTCGGCCGGGTCCGCCACTTCGGATCGCGGCTCACGCCGTCGACACCCAGTTCGCTGAAGTATTGCAGGTGATCCGCCAACTGCCGCGACATTACGCTCTCACTTTAGCGTCCTTGGCGGGTGCGGCGATCAGGAAATGTTCAAGACGATCGAGAATCTTCGCGGCCACCGCGCTCTTCGCCTGCAGCGGAATCGCTTCGACGCCGCCGGCGGTGACGAGCCAGACGGCATTGGCGTCGACGTCGAAGCCGGCATCGCTGCGCGACACGTCGTTGGCGACGATCATGTCCGCGCCCTTCTGCACGAGTTTCGACTTCGCGTAGTCCACGACGTCGTTCGTTTCAGCGGCGAAGCCCACCAACACCGGGACCTTCTGCGCGCGAGACGGCATCCGGCCAAGCTCGCCCAGGATGTCTTTCGTCCGGGTCAGCGTCAGCGTGACCGGACCGTCGTCTTTCTTGACCTTCTGGCCGGCCGGCTGGGCCGGCGTGTAATCGGCGACTGCGGCCGACATGATGATGGCGTCCTGGCCCGCGGCGCGCTCCATCACCGCAAGGTGCATGTCGGCGGCGCTGCGAACCTTGACCACCGTGGCGCCGTGCGGTGCGGTCAGCTGCGTCGGACCGCTCACCAGCGTGACGGCGGCACCGCGCCGCAATGCGTCCGCCGCCAGCGCGTATCCCATGCGCCCGCTCGATCGGTTGCCGACAAAGCGAACCGGGTCGATGTCTTCGAACGTCGGACCGGCGGTAATCAATACCTGGCGGCCGGCCAAGGATGTGGAACGTCCCCTCAGCAACCGCTCGGCCGCGGCGACGACGTCTTCCGGCTCGGCGAGCCGCCCTTTCCCAATCCAGCCGCACGCCAGGTACCCGGAGCCGGGATCGACGACGTGCACGCCGTGCGCCACCAGCACATCGAGATTCCTGGCGACCGCCGGATGGTCGAACATGTTGGTGTTCATCGCCGGAGCGATCATCACCGGCGCCCTGGTGGCAGTGTAGAGCGAGGACAGAAAATCGTCCGCCAGGCCGTTGGCAAACTTGCCCAGCGTGTTGGCCGTGGCCGGCGCCACCAGCAGCAGGTCGATGCTCGACGCAATCGCGATGTGCTCGATATCGGAATTGGCGCCCGCCAGGAACTGGTCGGTGATGACCTGGCGGCGGGTAATGGCTTCGAAGGTGAGCGGACCGACGAACTTCTCGGCCGAGCGCGTCATGATGGCGACGACGTCGTGGCCGTTTTTCTGCAGGCCGCGCGCGATCTCGACGGCCTTGTAGGCCCCGATGCCGCCCGTTACACCCAACGCAATCAATGCCATGGTGCCCTTGTTATCGGCCGTTGGCCGGTTCGCCTTATTCCCTGAAGGTGTCGATGATATCAACGGCGATTGGTTTCATCCGGTGCGTCCTCGACCGCTCCGCCGCGATGATTTCCTGCAGCCGCACGACAGTCGGCTCGAGCCGGTCGTTGATCACCACGTAGTCGTAGTCGACATAGCAGCCCGCCTCGGCGCGCGCCGCGGCCAGCCGGCGCTGCATGGCCGCCTCGCTGTCGGAGCTGCGCCCGCGCAACCGCCACTCGAGAATCTCGAACGACGGCGGCAGCACGAAGATCGACGTGTGATCGATGCCGCTGCGTTTGACCTGCGCCGCGCCCTGCACGTCGATCACCAGCACCACGTCCTGTCCCGACGCCTGCAGCCGCTCGCAGTCGTGGTGCGACGTGCCGTAGAAGTTGCCGAACACCTCGGCCCATTCCAGGAGCTCACCCCGGCTGATCATGGCGTCGAACTGTTCGCGGCTGATGAAGTTGTAGTCCACCCCGTCACGCTCGCCGGCACGCGCCGGCCGGGAGGTGTAGGAACGCGACAAGCGCAGGTTCGGCAGGATCTGCACCAGCCGCTCGGCAAGCGTGGTCTTCCCCGTCCCGGACGCCGCCGAGATGATGAACAGCAGCCCGCGATCGGGATCGGTTCTCTGTGTCATCTGTGCCATCGGCCTTATTCAACGTTCTGGACTTGTTCGCGCATCCGCTCGAGCTCGGCCTTCGCTTGGATGACGACCTCCGATACCTGCAAGCCGTCCGCTTTCGACCCGATGGTATTCACTTCGCGGTTCATTTCCTGGAGGAGGAAGTCCAGTTTACGCCCGCACGGTTCCGGGCTGTCCGACAACGCATCCCAGTGCGCGAGGTGGCCGTTGAACCGTGTCACCTCCTCGCTGATGTCGGAGCGCTGCGCCACCCGCACCACTTCCTGCGACAATGCCGCCTGATCGACCGGCAACGCGCCGGCGATCTCCCGCGCCCGCTCCAACAGGCGCGTTTCGTGTTCCGCGCGGCCGGTGTCGGCAGCCGCGGCAATCCGCGCGATCAGGCCCGCGAGCAGGCTCTTCCGCGAGTCGAGATCGGTGCGCAGGTGCACGCCCTCGCGCACGCGCATCTCCTCGAGCTGCACCAGGGCGCTCTCGACCGCCTGGTCGACCACGCTTCCCAGCAACGCCGACACGCCGCCCTGTTCCGGGAGGCGCTCTTTGATGCTCAGCGCCTGCGGCAGGCGAAGCAGATCGCCGGGCGTCAGCGCTCCGTCAACCACGCCGCTGGCGCGCGCCTGCTCGATGGCGGCGGCCAGCGCCTGCGCGAACGGTTCGTTCAACTCCACCTGTGGCGCCGTCTGCTGCCGTATCTGCAGTGACACGCTGATCTCCACCCGGCCACGCGCCAGGTGGGTCTGCACCGCCGCGCGCACACGCGGCTCGACGTCCGCGATCGACGGCGGCACGCGCAGTTGCAAATCGAGGAACCGGTGGTTGACCGATCGAATGGTCACGCCAATCACGCCCCGCTCGTCGTCTCGCGTCAGCGACGCGAACCCCGTCATGCTCTTGATCATCGCGAGCGCTCCGCCTCCTTCGCGGCCGCCTGCGCCGCCGCCAGGTAGGCCGCCTTGAGCTCACGGCTGTCCGGCTTGGTTTCGAGCAACTGCAGCTGATGGAGCCGCGCGTACACGCCGTTGGGGATCGCCAGCAGTTCCTGGTGCTTGCCGATCTCGACGACGCGGCCGCGATCCAGGACGACGATGGCATCCGCGCGGTAGATGGTCGGCAGCCGGTGGGCGATCACGAACGACGTGCGGTTCATCATCAGCGTCGTCAGGGCCTGCTGGACCGCCTTCTCCGCCTCGGCGTCGAGTGCCGCGGTGGCTTCGTCCAGGATCAGCAACGGCGAGTTCTTGAGCAGCGCGCGGGCAATCGCAATCCGTTGCCGCTGGCCGCCCGAAATTCGCTGGCCGCGCTCGCCAATCATCGTCCGGTAGCCCTGTGGCTGCGCGGCGATGAAATCGTGCGCGTTGGCGGCGCGGGCCGCCGCCTCGATTTGCTGCGGGGTCGCGCCCGGCGTGCCGAAGGCGATGTTGCCGGCGATGGTGTCGTCGAACAGCACCACTTCCTGCGTGACCACGCTGATCTGCGCGCGAAGCGACGCCAGCGTGACGTCGCGAATATCGCGGCCGTCGACCAGGATCTGGCCGCTGGTGACATCGTAGAAGCGCGGCAGCAGGTTCACCAGGGTGGTCTTGCCGGCACCGCTCCGGCCGACGATCGCGATCATCTGGCCGGCGCGGACCGTGACATTCACGCCGCGCAGCGTGTGGCGGCCGGGGGCGTCCTCGTAGCCGAACGTGACGTCCTTGAATTCGATCTGCTGCGTGAAGGGCGGCAGCTGGATGGCGCCGTCGCGCTCGCGGACTTCGGTGTGCAGGTCGAGCACTTCGAAAATCCGCTCCGACGCCGCGGCGGCCTGCTGCAGGTTGGCGTTGACCCGCGACAGCTTCTTGATCGGCGCATACATGAACAGCAACGCCGCCAGGAACGACGTGAACTCGCCGGCCGTCAGCCGTCCGCTGGCAATCTCGCGGCTGCCGTACCACAGTGCGCCGGCAATCGCGAGGCCGCCGAGCAATTCCATCAGCGGCGGCAGCAGCGCCAGCACGCGCGTGACCTTCAGGTTGGTGCGGAACAGCCTGAACGACGCCGTTTCGAACTTTGCGGCCTCGTGGCCCTCGGCGCCGAACGCCTTGACGATGCGATGGCCGGCGAACGCCTCGGCAGCGACATGCGACATCTGCGCCTGCGCCTCCTGGCTGCGATGGGTGACACTGCGCACTCGGCGGCCGAAGCGTATTAGCGGGTAGACGATCAGCGGCGTCGCCGTCATGCACAGCAGCGCCAGCTTGACGTCGTAATAAAACAGCAGCGCCACCGAGCCGACCAGCACCAGCGATTCGCGTGCCAGGTCGCCGATCGTTTCGGAGACCGCGCGCTGGACCTGCCCGACATCGTTGTTGATGCGCGACAGCAGCGGGCCGACCGCGCGGCGCGCGAAGAACGCTGCGGACTGATCGAGCATGTGCCGGAACAACTGGTTGCGCACCACCATCACGACGCGATGGCCCAGCCCCTCCATCAGGTAGCTGGAGAAATACCCGCCGAGACCCTTGAGGAAGTAGGCCACCAGAATCGCCAGGGCGATGTAGGTCAGATCGCTCTGCGCGATCAGCACGTCGTCGATGATCGGCTGGATCAGGTACGCCAGCCATGCGTTCGCTGCTCCGTACACGACCATGGCCAGTAGCGCACCGGCCATGACGGCGCGGTGCGGGGTCGCGTAGCGAAGCAGGCGAGGCAAGGGGTCCATCAGTGCCACAGGGGCGTCAGCTAACAGTACGGACCCGCGATCGCACGACCGGGCCGTTCCTACGGAACGGCCCCACCGGCTGCGAGGAGCATGCCGGCAGTGAGAATCCTTCAGTTACTGCGCTCAGGTGAATACCCTCGCGGGTGGCCCGAGTGCCACTGCCACGCGTGACGGACGATGACCTCGAGGTCGGGGTAGTTCGGAGTCCAGCCCAGTTCACGCTGCGCGCGGTCACTGGAGGCATAGAGTACCGCAGGATCACCGGGACGGCGCGGCGCCGCGGCCCACGCGACCGGGCGGCCGACCACCCGCCCAACCGCCGCGATGACCGCCTTCACCGAGTGCGGCCGGCCGGTGCCGAGGTTGTAGGCGTCCGACGGCGCGCCCCGTTCCAGCGCCTCGAGGGCTCGCATGTGGCCGTCGGCGAGGTCGCAGACGTGAATGTAGTCGCGCAGGCAGGTGCCATCCGGCGTGGGATAGTCCTCGCCGAACACCTGCAGCGGCGCGCCGCCGGTGGCCGCGCGAATCGCCAGCGGAATCACGTGCACCTCATCTGCGTGATCTTCGCCGATCGTGCCATCCGGGTGCGCGCCCGCGGCGTTGAAGTACCTCAAGGCCATCCACTTGATGCCATGCGCCCGCTCGATGTGCGGCAGGGCACGTTCGATGGTCAATTTGGTTTCGCCGTACGCGTTGATCGGCTGCGTGGCCAGCGACTCGACGATCGGCACGCGCTCCGGCTCGCCGTAGACCGCACAGGTGGACGAGAAGATGAATCGAGTCACGCCGGCGTCCCGCATGGCGTCGAGGACGCTCAATGTGCCGGTGACGTTGTTGCGGTAGTAGTCGACCGGCGTGCGGACCGACTCACCCACCGCGAGCCAGGCGGCAAAGTGCATCACCGCATCGGCCCGATGCTCGATCAGCAGGCGATGCACGGCGTCCCGATCGTGAATCGCGGCACGCACCAGCGGCACACCCTTCGGAACCGCCTGCGCGTGACCGGCCGACAGGTCGTCGAGCACCGCGACGGCGTGCCCGTGTTCGGCCAGCGCGCGCACGGCGTGGCTGCCGATGTAGCCGGCACCGCCGGTAACTACCACTCGCGCCATCAGCGGCCGATTGAGAAGTATGTGAAGCCGAGCTGCTGCATCTGGTCTTTCTGATAGATGTTACGGCCGTCGAAGATCACCGGCGTGCGCATCAGTTTCTTCATCCGCGCGAAATCTGGCTCGCGGAACTCCTGCCACTCGGTGACCACTGCCAGCGCATCGGCGCCTGTGAGGGCATCGTAGTTGCGCGCCGCATAACCGATCCTGGTTCCGAAAACGGCCTTGGCCGCTTTCATCGCCTCGGGATCGTAGGCCTGCACCTTGGCGCCCTTCGCCAGCAGCGCCTCGATAATCGGCACGGCAGGCGCCTCGCGCATGTCGTCGGTCTTCGGCTTGAACGCCAGGCCCCACACGGCGATGGTCTTGCCTTTGAGCGCGCTGCCGAAGTGGGCCTCGATCTTCTTCACCAGCACACGCTTCTGCAGATCGTTGACGGTATCGACCGCCTTGAGGATCTTGAAGTCGTACTTCCGGTCCGAGGAGAACCGGACCAGCGCCTTCACATCCTTCGGGAAGCAGCTGCCGCCGTAACCGACACCGGGGAACAGGAACGAGTTGCCGATGCGACGATCCGAGCCGACCGCCTGGCGGACGCGATCGACGTCGGCGCCGAAGGCGTCGCAGACGTTGGCGACTTCGTTCATGAACGAGATCTTGGTGGCGAGCAGCGCGTTCGCCGCGTACTTCGCCAGCTCGGCGCTGGCGCAGTCCATCACCATGATCGGCGCGCCAGTACGGGTGAACGGCTTGTGGAGCTTCACCATGATCTCGGCCGCGCGAGGATCCTCGGCGCCAATCACCACGCGATCGGGCTTCATGAAGTCGTCAACCGCGGCGCCCTGTTTCAGGAACTCGGGATTGCTGACCACGCTGAAGGGATGGGTGGTTTCGCGGCGCACCACTTCGCGCACGTTCTCGGCGGTGCCGACCGGAACGGTGCTCTTGTTGACGATCACCTTGTAGCCGTTCATCGCGCGGGCAATGTCGCGCGCGACCGTCATCACGTGGCGCAGGTCGGCAGAGCCGTCCTCGCCCTGCGGCGTGCCGACGGCAATGAAGCAGACGTCCGCGGCGCGCACCGCCTTGGCCAGATCGGTCGTGAACACCAGCCGGCCCTCGGACTTGTTGCGCGTGACCAGCTCTTCCAGGCCCGGTTCGTAGATTGGGACCCTGCCGCGCCGGAGCTTGGCGACCTTGGCGGTGTCGTTGTCAACACAGACGACGTCGTTACCCGATTCAGCAAAGCCGGCTCCAGCCACCAGCCCGACATACCCGGTGCCTACCACCGCGATCTTCATTCAGCCCCCAAAAGATTTCAGCGTATCATTCGGGTTCAGACCAGTCAACATACTGAACCACAAGGACTTGCCGCGTTTGTGGTACTCTCATCGGCGTGCGGATTCTCGTCGACTACCGGCCGGCGCTGCGCGAGCGGACCGGCGTCGGCGAATACGTCCACGAGTTGGCCAGAGCGCTGGCCGTGCAGTCCGGCCCCCGCCGACTGGACCAGCTCGCGCTGTTCACGAACTCCTGGAAGGATCGGCCGGCGCCTGCTCTGGCATCGGAGGTGCCAGGTGTCCGCATTGTGGACGTCAGGACCCCGGTGCGGGCCTTGGTCTGGTCGTGGAATCGGCTCGAGTGGCCGCCGGTCGAGTGGTTCGCAGGCCCGATAGACGTCGTGCACAGCCAGAGTCCCCTGCTGATCCCCACGACGGGTGGCGCCCAGGTGGTGACGATCCACGATCTCGACTTCCTGCGTCATGCCGATCAGCTCTCGGCGGAAATCCGTCGCGACTATCCGGCGTTGGCGCGGGCGCACGCCGCGAGGGCGGATGCCGTGATCGTCTCGTCCAACTACGCGGCCGGCGAGGTCACGCGCCAGTTGCGGCTCGATCCCGCGCGCGTGCACGTCTGTTCCGCCGGGCAGCCCACATGGGCGGGCGACGTGCGGCAACGCAGAATGCCCCGTCACATCCTGTTCATGGGAACCTTGAGCGTGCGCAAGAACGTGGGCACCCTGCTCGAGGCCTATGGCCGTTTGCGCGCCCGGCTGGGCGATGCCCCGCCGCTGGTGCTGGCCGGGCACCGCACGCCGGCATCGGCCCGATGGGAAGAACGTTGCAAACAGGCACCGCTCAAGGGTCACGTCACGATCACGGGCTACGTGGACACCGCCAGGCGCATCGAGCTCTACGCCGGCGCCGTCATGCTGGTGCTGCCCTCCTACGAAGAAGGCTTTGGCTTGCCGGTGCTCGAGGCCATGGCGTGCGGCGTACCGGTCATCGTGTCATCGCGCGGCTCGCTGCCCGAAGTCGCGGGATCCGCCGCCACGCCGATCGCTCCGGATGACGCCGACGCGTTCACCCGCGAGATGGCAGCGATCCTCGCCGGAGACAACCGCGACCGCATTGCGCGCGGTCTGCAACAGGCATCGAAGTACAGCTGGGATGCCTGCGCCACCGCCGCACGGCGCGCCTATCAATCTGCCCTCGAGGTCCATGCGCGTCGTCATTGACGCGCGCGAACTGTGCGGCCGGCCCACGGGCGTGGGCCGGTATGTGTCGCGGCTGCTCGACGCCTGGGCGGCCAGCGACCGGGCGCGGCGGCACGAGTGGCACCTGGTGGCCCACGCGCCGATCGAGGGCGCATCGCGCTGGCCGGCAGACGTCCATCTTGCCAACGGCGCCGGCGGCACCGCCTGGGAGCAGTTCGTCTTGCCGCGCGCCATCCGTGCACATCGTCCGGATGTGTTCTTCGCGCCGGGCTACACTGCTCCAGCCACGGTGGCCGCTCCCATGGTCCTGACGATTCACGACGTGTCGTTCTTTGCCCACCCGGAATGGTTCTCGTTCCACGAGGGCACGCGCCGGCGGCTGCTCAGCGCCTGGTCGGCCCGGCGCGCACGCGCCGTGATCACGATCAGCCAGTTCTCGCGGGCGGAGATTCAGCGCTACATCGGCATCAACGCCGGCCGCATTCGGGTGATTACGCCCGGCGTTGGCTTCGACGAACGTTCGCACAGTCGTCCGAACGAACGGGCGAACGTGCTGTACGTGGGCTCCATTCTCGCGAGACGACGAGTGGACCGTCTGATCGCCGCGTTCAATCTTGCCGCCGCGCGCGTGCCGGACGCGTATCTGGACATCGTGGGCGAGAATCGGGACCCGGCGGTCGATCTCGACGCGCTTCGCCGGCAATCGCCGTACGCGGATCGCATCAACCTCCAGTCGTTTGTGGACGACGAGACGCTGGCTGCCCTGTACCGAAACGCCCGCGTGTTCGCGTTCCTGTCTGAGTACGAGGGATTCGGACTGACGCCCATCGAGGCGCTGGTACGCGGCGTGCCGCCAGTGCTGCTCGACACGCCGATCGCGCGCGAGGTGTGCGGCGAGGCGGCCAGGTTCGTGTCGCCGGCCGCATCCGATCAGGATGTCGCCACCGCGCTCGTCGAGCTGCTGACCAGTCGGGACGCCAGACAATCCCTTCTGGATCACGCGCCGGCGGTGCTGGGCCGTTTCGACTGGACGCGCGCCGCCGACGATACGCTGTCCGTACTCGAGGAGGTGGCGCTTGGCCGGTAGGGACACCCTCGCCATCATCATCGTGACGTTCAACTCGGTGGACGAGATCGAACCCTGCCTCCGCGGCCTGGTCGGGTCTACGGATCCGTTCCCGACGACGATCACCGTGGTCGACAACGGATCGACTGACGAGACTGTCGCGCACGTGCGCCAGCAATGGCCGACGGTTCAGGTCATCGAGACCGGCGGCAACCTCGGTTTTGCCAAGGCGAACAACCTCGGCATCCGCGCGACGACGAGTGACTACGTGCTGCTGATCAATCCGGACACCGAGGCGCCGCCGGGAGCGATTCAGACGCTGATCCGCGGACTAGCCGCGCACCCGGAGGCGGCCATCGCCGGCGCCCGGCTGCTGACGCAGCGCGGTTTCCCGGAATTGTCGTGGGGCCCCGCGATCGGTCCGTGGAACGAAATCACCCAGATGTTGTTCACGCGCCTGTATCACGGGAAGATCAGGCGCGTCGTCCGCAAGATGGACAAGCTGAGCCGCCAGGCGCGCGAGGTGCCATGGGTGTCGGGCGCGTGCATGGCAATCCGCCGGCCCGACCTCGAGGCCGTCGGGCTGCTGGACGAGCGGTACTTCATGTATTACGAAGATGTCGACTTGTGCGTGGAGATGGCGAAACGCGATCGTCACACGCTCTACGTCGCCAGCGCAGAGGTGCTGCACCACCGCGGCCGATCGGCGCCGAAGAACCCGCGGCTCGAGCGGATGCGCCAGGACAGTCATCTCGCCTACTACCAGAAGCACCTGCCCCACTGGACGCCGCTGCTCAAGGCGTATTTGATGCTCACGGGCAAGCTGTAACGCCGATGCGCATCGCCATCGACGCCCGGAAACTGCGCGATTTCGGCATTGGCACGTACATCCGCAACATCCTGATGGAACTCTCGCGGCTGGATCGCGAGACGGACTACATCGTGCTGTGCCGCCCCGACGATGTGGAGTCGGGGGATGTGCTGGGGCAGAACTTCCGCATGGTCCCAGAGACGGCGCCGATGTACTCGGTGGCGGAGCAATTCAGGATTCCGGTCTCGCTGGCGCGCGAGCGCGTGCGTATGGTGCACGAGCCGCACTATGTGCTGCCGCCGCTGGTCCGCTGCCGTTCGGTCGTCACCATTCACGACTGCATCCACCTGCGGTTTCCGGAGTACCTGCCCAACCGGCTGGCGCACCTGTATGCGAAGGGCTCGATGTGGGCCGCGTCGCGCAAGGCCGATCGCATCCTGACGGTGTCGGAAGCGTCGAAGCGGGACATCCTGCAGTATGTCGACGTGCCGCCGGACAAGGTCGCGGTGATCTACAACGCCATCGACGAGCGCTTCCTCGCACCCCCGAATCCGCAGCGCATGGACATGGTGCGGCAGCGCTACCAGCTCGATCACCCGTTCGTGCTGTACGTCGGCAACATCAAGCCGCACAAGAACCTCGAACGGCTGATCGACGCGTTCGGGCGCGCCCGCAGCCGGGCCGGCGACGACCTGAAGCTGATTATCATCGGCGACGAGATCTCGAAGTACCCGCCGTTGCGCCAGTCGGTGCACAAGCACCAACTCGACAAGCACGTCCGGTTCCTCGGCTTCCAGCCAACCGAGACGCTCGCCGCGTTTTACCGGCTGGCCCGCGCGTTCGTATTTCCGTCGCTGTATGAGGGGTTCGGACTGCCGCCGCTCGAAGCGATGGCGTGCGGGACGCCCGTGGTGACGTCCAACGTTTCCTCGTTACCCGAAGTCGCCGGTGGCGCCGCGTTGCTGGTGGACCCCTACGACGAAGAGGCCATTGCCGCGGCGATGCTGCAGGCGGTCGGCGACGAGTCGCTGAGGGCGGACCTGATCGACAAGGGCATCCGTCGGGCACACTCGTTTTCGTGGGCGCAGAGCGTCCGCAAGATCCACGAGATCTACATGCAGGTGGCGGTGTAAGGGGCCGGGGATCTTTTTCGGCATCGCTTTTGCGACGGATTGGGCCGAAAGAGAGGAGGTCCCCGTCATGCCAAGACGCCCCCGGCATACCCTCACCGGTATCGCGTTCCACGTGATGAACCGTAGTGTCCGCGGTTCAAAGCTGTTCTTGACCCACCGCGACTTCGAAGCGTTCGCCGCCGTCGTTAACGAAGCCCTCGAACGAGCTCACGGGCGCATTCGCATCCACAACTTCCAGGTGCTCGACAACCACTGGCATTTCTCAATTTCTTGCGATCGAATCGCAGATCTATCCACATATATGCATTGGATGGAGGGCACACATGCCAATCGGTGGGCTGGCGCGCACAACGCGCGCGGCCGCGGCTACGTCTATCAAGGACGGTTCAAAGCAGTGCCCGTGCAGACGACCACCTCCATGATTCGAGTCTGCCGCTACATAGACCGGAACGCACTCCGGAAAAATCTCGTGAAGTCGGCTGAGCATTGGGCATGGGGGAGCCTGTACGCGCAGTGCAACAATTGCCACTTGATTCCGCTATCGCCATGGCCAATTCCGCAACCAGACAATTGGCTCGCGCTTGTCAATACCCCTCAAACAGTGTCGGAGCTCGATGAACTACGACGATGCATTCGACGAGACTTACCCATCGGCGACGCCGAATGGGCCGCGACAGTCGCGCCCTTGCTCGGGCTCACGACGCGTCCGGTCGGGAGACCTAAATCCAAATGAGCCATTCGTTTGGACTGTAATGATGCCCGGCCCCTTCCACTTTCGTGTCTCATCCCGGGACGGAGGGGTGCGAAGAAAATGAGCGACGAGCGATGCGTGGCGAGACGTCGGCACCGTGATTCTGTTCGGCGTGAGCGCCGCGTTCCCACGCTACAATCAAGTGGTTGCGCGTCGCGCTGATTCACGACTGGCTGACCGGCATGCGCGGCGGCGAGAAGGCCCTCGAGGTGTTCTGCGAGATCTTTCCGTCCGCCGACCTCTTCACGCTGGTCTACCTGCCGGGCACCACCTCGCCGGTGATCGAGCAGCGGGCGGTGACGCGCTCGATGATCCACTGGCTGCCGATGGCCGGCCGGCTGTATCGCCAGTATCTGCCGCTCTTTCCGATCGCCGTCGAGCAGTTCGACCTCGACGGCTATGACCTGGTGATCAGCACGAGCCACTGCGCGGCAAAGTCGGTGGTGGCCAACGGCCGGGCGCGGCACCTCTGCTACTGCCTGACGCCGATGCGCTATGCCTGGGATCAGTTCGACGCGTACTTCGGCCCCGAGCGCGTCGGCACACTCGGCAGTACGATCCTGCGGCCGATGCTGGCGGGGCTGGCGCGATGGGACCGCGCCACGGAAGGCCGCGTACACCGCTATCTTGCTATCTCTCAACACGTTGCGCGGAGGATCGCGCTGTACTATAATCGGCAGTCGACCCTTGTCTATCCACCGGTCGATACCGAGTACTACCAGCCGGCCTTCACTGAAGCCATGGCGGGCAGTCAGCCCACGTTTCTGGTCGTGTCAGCGCTCGTGCCGTACAAGCGCGTGGACCTCGCGATGATGGCTGCGCGACAGGCTGGCGTCTCGCTCACCGTGGTGGGCAACGGGCCCGAACGCGGCAACCTTGAAAGACTGGCCGGCGACGGCATCGAACTGCTCGGCTGGCGCAGCGACGACGAGATCCGCGAGCTCTATCGAACGGCCACCGCCACGATTCTGCCCGGTGAAGAAGACTTCGGGATCGTGCCCGTCGAGGCTCAGGCCTGCGGCCGCCCGGTGATTGCGCTTGGGCGCGGCGGCGCGCTCGACACGGTCATCGACGGGGAGACCGGCGTGCTGTTCGACGAACCGACAGTCGACTCGCTCGCCACTGGCATGCGGCGCGCGGCGTCCATTGCCTGGGACCCGGCGCGCATTCGCCGCCACGCCGAAACATTTTCGCGGGCCCGCTTCATCCGCGAAATCCAGGACGTGGTCGGCGACACCTTGAGTGCGCCGGCCGGGGAGCGATGGTAAGGCGTCACAACCGGCTGCTGGTAGCGTTTCACGTCGGCGCCGACGCCGTGCTGGGGCTGATCGCGTTCCTGCTCGCCTACCTGCTCCGTTTCGAGACCGGGCTGATCTCGGTCACCAGAGGGACGCCGCCGATCGAGCAGTACCTCAACGTGCTGCCGTTCGTCGCGTTGATCGTGCCGCTTGGCTTCCACTTCCAGGGTCTGTACCGGTTGCGACGCGGCCGATCGCGCATCGACGACTTTTTCAACGTGCTGGTCGGCAGCATCTTCGCCGTCGTGCTCGGCGTCGTCGCCACGCTGTTCTACCAGGCCTACTACGCCACGCAGGCACAGCGCGAGGTCGGCGCCTTCGAGGTCTCGCGCATTGTCTGGGGCCTGTTCCTGGTCATCAACATCACGTTCGGCTACCTGTCGCGCAAGTTCATTCGCGAGGCGCTCGAGCGCCGCTGGATGGCCGGCATCGGTCTGCGCCGGATCCTGATCGCCGGCGCCGGCGATCTGGCCCGCGTGGTAGCGGACCGCATCCTCGAGCACCGCGAGCTGGGCTACCAGATCGTCGGCTTCGTCGACGACAAGGCGGGTGGCGATCATCTCGGCTACCGCGGCTTGCCGCTGCTCGGTTCGCTGGCGGATGCCGCCGACGTGGTGATGAACGAAAAGGTCGACGAGCTCTACGTGGCGCTGCCGCTCGAAGAGCACATGAAACTGCTGGACCTCGTCGAGTCGACCAGCCGCGAGGGCGTGGACGTGAAAGTGGTGCCCGACCTGCTGCAGTTCATCGCGCTGCGGGCGCGGCTCGAGAATCTGGACGGCGTGCCCGTCATCAACCTCAACGACGTGCCGCTGCAAGGTGTCAGCGCCTTCATCAAGCGCGTGCTCGACATCGTGATCTCAGCCGCGGCGCTGGCGGCGATGGCCGTGCCCGGCCTGCTGATCAGCTGGCTGATCAAACGCAGCTCTCCCGGGCCGGTGTTCTTCGCGCAGGATCGCATGGGCCTCGACGGCAAGCAGTTCACCGTCTACAAATTCCGCACCATGCCCACCGACGCCGAGAACGACACCGGGCCGATCTGGGCCGAGGAGAACGACACCCGCGCCACCAAAGTGGGGGCCTTCCTGCGCCGGCACGATCTCGACGAGTGGCCGCAGTTCTGGAACGTGCTGGTCGGCGACATGTCGATCGTCGGCCCACGGCCGGAGCGGCCGTTCTTCGTCGAGCAGTTCAAGCACCGCATCCCACAGTACATGCTGCGTCACAAGGTGAAGGCCGGCATCACCGGCTGGGCGCAGGTCAACGGCTGGCGTGGCAACACGTCGCTCGAGAAGCGCATCGAATACGACCTCTATTACATCGAGAACTGGTCGGTGACGCTCGACATCAAGATCATGTGGCTGACGCTGATCCGGGTGCGCAATCCGAACCGGGTCCGCGCCTGATGCCGCGCGTTGTCATCACCGGCGCCGCCGGGTTCATCGGGTCGCACCTCTCGGAAACGCTGCTCGATCGCGGCTATGCCGTGGTCGGCATCGACAACCTGCTGACCGGCGATCTCGCCAACATCGCGCACCTGCGCGATCGGGATTTCCAGTTCATCCGCCACGACGTCACCAACTACATCGATGTGGACGGGCCGGTCGATTACGTGCTGCACTGGGCCAGCCCGGCCAGCCCGATCGACTATCTCGAGCTGCCGATCCAGACACTGAAAGTGGGCTCGCTCGGTACCCACAAGGCGCTGGGCCTGGCCAAGGCCAAGGGCGCGACGTTCGTGATCGCCTCGACGTCGGAGGTCTACGGCGATCCGCTCGAGCATCCGCAGAAGGAGACCTATTGGGGCAACGTCAACCCCATCGGCCCGCGCGGCGTCTACGACGAGGCCAAGCGATTCGCCGAGGCCATGACGGTGGCGTATCGCCGCTACCACAAGGTCGACACGAAGATCGTCCGCATCTTCAACACCTACGGCCCGCGCATGCGCGTTCGTGACGGTCGTGCGGTGCCGGCGTTCATCTCGCAGGCGCTGGTCAACCAAGACGTCACGGTGTTCGGCGACGGCCGCCAGACGCGCAGCTTCTGTTACATCAGCGACCTGGTGGACGGCATCATCAAGCTGATGCTGTCGAAAGAGAACGATCCGATCAACATCGGCAACCCTCAGGAAATGACCATTGAGCAGATCGCCCGATTGATCATCCAGATGACGGGATCGAAGAGCCGAATTGTCTACCAGCCATTGCCGACCGACGACCCCAAGGTGCGGCAGCCTGACATCACCCGCGCGCGGACGCTGCTTGCGTGGGAACCCCAGGTGTCGCTCGAGCAAGGGCTGGGCCGCACCATCGATTACTTCCGATCCAAGAGCCTGGGCCGTTAGTCCAGGGGCCCTATCTTGTCAATTACTTGTCAATTACTTGTCCATGACATATCTTTGACGCCTTTGTGGCCGTCGAGCACCCTATTCGTGCCGCCTCCCAGCTGACCGGGCTGAGCGTGGACACGCTGCGCGCCTGGGAGCGCCGCTATCGCGCCGTCGTGCCGATCCGCACGCAGCGCGGCCGCGCCTACACCACCCGCCATATCCAGCGGCTACGGCTGCTGCGCGCGCTGGTGGAGACCGGCCACGCGATTGGCTCGATTGCCGGCCTGCCGGATGCGGACCTCCGGAAGTTGAGCCCGATCCCGGAGGCCGTCGACCGCACGGGGATTGCGCCGACCATGGCCGATGCGGCGGCGTTGCGACAGGCGCTGGCCCGCTACGATTCGGCCGCCGTGGAACACCTCGTCGCCCGCCACGCTCTCATGCTGCCGCCCGGTGAGTTGGTCTGCCGGGTCATCGCACCGGCGCTACGGGACGCAGGCACGCAGTGGGAGGCCGGACACATCTGCGTCGCGCAGGAGCATCTGCTGTCCGGCGCCGTGCGGAACGTGCTCGGCAGCCTGTTGCGGGTACTGCCGCGACGGGCCGGCGCCGCCAAACTGATGTTCGCATCCCCTGCCGGTGAATTGCACGAGCTCGGTTTGCTGTCCGCCGCCGTGCTTGCCGCCACCGCCGGATGCGACGTGGTGTATCTCGGCCCCAACCTGCCGTCTGCGGACATTGCGCACGCCGTGAAGACACTCAAACCTTCCGTGCTCGTGCTGGCGGCCGCCGCCGGCTGCCCTTCGAGCGATGAGATCAACCGACTCAAGCGGCTGCCGTCTCGCCTCTCCATCTGGGTCGGCGGCGCGCAGTCCGCTGCGCTTCAGCAGCAGCTCGGCCGCCGGGCGCTGCGGGTCGACAGCCTGGACGCGTTCCGCGACCTGCTCGAGCGTCATGCGACTTGACCGCGCTCTCCAGCGGCGCCTCGACGCGGCCTTGGACCGTCCCACGCGGGGGCTAGGCACCCGGCGGGTGGAAACCATCGTGCCGCTGTGGGTGAACTTCCGTATCAAGACGCCCATGCCGGTGCGGATGTCCGCCCAACAGGCGCTGAGGGCGCTGCTGACCGACGATCTTCGTGACGCCGCACCCGCCAGCGTCGCGCTCACATGATAGGAACGCCGTGACACGAACGCTGCTCGTTGCGTCAACCCTTCTCGTCCTGGCGGCAGTCGCCATCGGCTGGCGCGCCATGGCCGGGCCGCCGGCTGCCTCCATCGTGCCGGCGACAGTGACGCGGGTCCCCTCCCTGCAGTCGCTGGTGACGGCCTCCGGAGAAATCGTCGCGGCCCGCTACGCCGACATCGGTTCGAACATGATGGGCCGGCTGGTGTCGTTGATGGTGAAGGAAGGCGATACCGTGAAGACCGGGCAGATCCTGGCGCGGATCGATCCAATCCAGGCGTCGGCCGCTGCTGCCGCGGCCGATGCGTCGGTGGCCGCACTGGAGTCGGACGCCAATGCAGCGGCCACGACCGAGCGGACGTCGCAGGCGGCGCTCGCCGAAGCCCGCTCACGAGCATCGGAAGCCGCCAAGGCGCTGGCCCGTGCGATGCAGTTGCGCGACGCCGGATTGCTGCCGGCCGCCGACTTCGATCGCGCGGCACTCGCCGCGGAAGCGGCCGACGCGCAGGCCACGTCCGCCATCGCGGCGCTCGATCGCTCCCGCCAGGCCGCCGTGGCTGCCGGGCAACGCGTGTCGCAGGCGCGTGCGGAGCGAGCGCGGGCACGCGATCAGCTCCAGAAAACGGAAGTCACCGCGCCGATTGACGGCATCGTGACGCGACTCGATGTGGAAGTCGGCGAAATGGTCGTGATCGGCGTCCAGAATCAACCAGGCACCATCCTGATGACCATCTCCGATCTGAGCAGCATCAACGCTGAGGTCAAGGTGGCCGAGGCCGACGTCATGCGCCTGTCGGTCGGCCTGACGGCGGCGATCACGCTCGAAGCCGTGCCCGGCCGGCGGTTTGCCGGCCGCGTCGCCGAGATCGGCGCCAGTGCGCTGCCTCAACTCGGCGCGCAGGCGGCGGCGCGCGAGTTCAGGGTCAAGGTGCGGCTCGACGCCGCCGATGCCTCGCTGCGGCCCGGGCTCACCAGCGATGTAGAAATCGTGGCGGCCGAGAAGACCGGGGCCCTGGTGGTGCCCTTGCAGTCCGTCGTCGAACGCAGCGGGCAGCGCGGCGTCTTCGTGCTCGACGGCGACAGCGCGCGGTTCACACCGGTGACTACCGGCATCATCGGCGGCCTGACCATTGAGGTCGACGGCGTTCCGGAAGGCACCGCGATTGCGGCCGGTCCCATCCAGACGCTGCGCACCCTGACCGACGGCGCACTCATCCAGCGCGCCGGGCCGGTCCGCTAGCCATGCGGCTCGCAAGCGCGTGCGCACAGGCGGCTGCCGCGATTCTGGCCAATCGGCTGCGATCCGGCCTCGGCGCGCTGGCCATTGCCGCCGCGGTCTCGACATTGCTGATCGTCAACGTCGCGCTCGACGGCATCCAGCAGTACGCCGCCGTGACGACCGCCCGGACCTTCGGGGCCGACACCTTCCTGATCGCCCAGGTGGCCTCGCCCGGCAGCATTTCGCGCTCCGCACTTCGAGATCAGCTCGAACGAAATCCCCCCATCACACGAGGGGAAGCCGCATTTCTGTACCGGCACGCCGACGGCATCGTCCGCTATGCGCCCAACGCGCAAGCCCGCGCCGACGTCGTCCGTGGTCATCGCCGCAGCGAGCGGGTGCCGATCACGGGAACGACATCGACACTCGCGGCGATTCGGGACCTGAACCTTGTCAACGGCACGTTCTTTACCGAAGACGACGATCGGGCCGGCTCGCCGGTCGCGGTGATCGGCGCCGACATCGCCGAGACGCTCTTTCCGGACGGCGACCCGATCGGCGGAGCGATCCGGCTGGCGGGGCGGCGGTTCGACGTCATCGGCGTACAAGGCCGCATCGGGACAGGCTCGTTCGATCAGTACGTCTGGATTCCGATCCGGGCCTTTGAGCGAGCGCTCGGCGCCCCTCGCAGCCTGCAGCTGTTTGCTGCCGCGCCACGCCAAGAGGGCGCGACCCTTGCAGAAGATCGCGCCCGCACCTCGATGCGCGCCGTCCGGTCGCTCGATCCCGCGGTCGCCGACACCTTTGATGTGCTGGCACCCGAAGCCGCACGGGGCTTCGTGGCCAACCTCTCGAGCCGCATTGGCGCCGCCGCCGTTCCGATTTCGCTCATGGCCATGCTGGCGGCGGTCATCGTGGTGGCCAACACCGTGCTCGTGTCGGTGACACAGCGGACCCGCGAGATTGGGCTGCGGCGGGCGTTGGGGGCACGGCGCGGCGACATCATCCGGGAGGTCCTGGCAGAGTCGGTCCTGCTGGCGCTCATCGGCGGCGCCTGCGGCGCGATGATGGTGGCCCTGGCGCTGGCGGCGGCATCGCCGGCGCTGCCGATTCCCCTGGGCATCGACCGGCCGTCGGTGGTGATCGCGCTGGCGGCCGCGGCGGCCAGCGGCATACTCGCCGGCTGGTTGCCGGCGGTCCGCGCCACCCGGCTCGACGTCATTGCCGCGATCCGGAGTGAATAGGTTGTTGAGCCGCCTCGTCTCCTCATCGGATCGGGAAGCGGCGGCGCTGGCAATCGCGTCGCTGCGCGCGCAGCCACTCCGATCGTCGCTGGCGATCGGCGGCGTGGTCATCGGCATCGTGACGGTGGTCGTCGTCGCGTCCACTCTGGTCGGGCTTCGCAACAGCGTGGCCACGCTGTTCCGCGAGCTTGGCACCGACAACATCTTTGCCTATCACCTCAACGGTGAGCCCTACTCCGCGCCAACCGAGCTCGATGTCGCAAGGCCGCAGATGCGGCCCGAGTACGCGGCGCCGCTCACCGAACTGGGCTCGGCGATTCGTGACGTCGGTCTGGAACTGATCGTGCCGACCGTCAGCGGCACCCGCGTCATCACGGCTCGGGCCGGCGGCACCGAATCCGACTCGGTGCTGGTCGAGGGCATCTCGGAGAATTTCCACGACGTCGTCGGAGCGGAATATCGCGCCGGGCGGCCGTTCACCGAGATCGAGTCGCGCGCCTACGCGCAGGTGGCCATCCTGGGCGCCAGCGTGGCCCGGGCCCTCTTCGGCACCGAATCCTCGATTGGGCGGACGCTGCTGCTCGGCGGCGATCGCTACGACGTGGTCGGCGAGCTCGAGCCGCGCAGAGGCACGTTCTTTGGCGAAAATCGCAACGACAGCGTGATAGCGGTTCCGATTTCGACGGCCCGGCGGAAGTTTCCCGAGGCACGCAATCTCGTCCTCTACATCCGCGCCCATCCCGGGCAGCGCGAGGTGGCGCGCGAGGAAGCGCGCGCGATCCTGCGGTTGATCCGGCAGGTCCCGACCGGCGCAGACGACAACTTCGCGATGAATTCGGCGGACCAGATCATCGCGCAGTTCGATCGACTCGGGTACCAAATCTTCCTCGCCACGCTCGGACTGGCGATGGTGAGCCTGGCGATCGGCGCCATTGGCATCGCCAACGTGATGATCATCAGCGTCACCGAGCGCACCCGGGAAATCGGCGTCCGCCTCGCCGTCGGAGCCCGCCGCTCGGAAGTGCGCCGGCAGTTCCTGGTGGAGGCCGCGATGCTCAGTTCAGTGGGCGGGGGGATCGGCGTCGCCATCGCGGTGGTGATTGGCGTGGCCGCATCACTGGCGGCGCCGGGCTTCCCGGTCGCCCCACCGCTCTGGGCGGTCACGTCGGGACTGGCGATGTCGCTGTTGGTGGGAGTGGCGGCAGGCTATTTGCCCGCCCGTCGCGCGGCCTCGCTCGATCCAGTCGAGGCGCTTCGCTACGAATAGCGGCGCGTTTCAAAATCCAGCCCGGCCTACCGGTTGATGATCTTGGCGATGCGCCAGACGTAGTCGACACCCGACGCCACGGTGATCGCCGCCGTCGTCCAGATCGCGGCATCGACCCACCGCGACTGATAGCCGAGGTAGTTGAACAACATCACGACCACGCAGGCGACGATGAAGATCGCCGTGGCGGCTTTGCCAAGCGGGGACGGCTTGAAGCTGCGCGGCCCAATCGCGAGCGTGACGATCGCCGCCGTCAGGACGATGCCCACGTCGCGGCTGATGATCAGGATGGTGAGCCATAGCGGAATGCGGTTGACGAGACCGATGTTCGGCAGCGTCAGCACGATGAACGTGGTGACCAGCAGGAGCTTGTCGGCCGCCGGATCCAGCCAGGCCCCGAGCTGGCTCTGCTGACCGGCGGCCCGTGCGGCCACACCATCCAGCAGGTCGGTGACGCCGGCCATGACAAACACCGCCAGCGCCCACCCAAACTCGCCGTACAAGGTGAGAATGACGAACGCCGGAATCAGCAGCATGCGCAGCAGCGTCAGCTGGTTCGCAATGGTGAAGACGTGCGCGTTCATGGACGGGCGAGCGCCTCGATCCGGCCGATGATGTCCACCGCCTCCGCTCCTGAGACGCCGCGCAGCAGCTCGAAGTTTCCGCCCGACAACCGCATCACGCCCGACGCCACCGCGGCGGAGGCCGCCGGGTAACTGAGGTGCGTGGCGGCCACGTCGTTGATCTGCACGCGCGTCCCCTGCCACTTGCCGGCCAGGTCGGGCTTGATCGCCGCAATCAGCGTCAAGAGCCGTGAGACCGTGGCCGCCAGCTCGTTCCGCCGCACCAGCCGGGAGGGCTCGAACTCGTAGTTTGGCAGCGTGTCCATGACGCCGGATCGCACGACGGGCGAAACCCAGCTCTGCGCCCAGTGGTTGCGCACGTCGGTGATGATGACCTGGCGTGGCTTGGCCCGCGACAACAGCGCCTCCAGCCGCACGCCGATCAAGGCGGCGACGTCGGCCCGCGTCACCTGGTCGCGTCCGGGAATCGCGCGGTACTGCGCCGGCAGCTTGGCCAGCGCCGCCGCGGCGCGAAGCCTGGCCATCACGCCGTCCGGCACTTCGCTTGCGTCGATCGCCTCGGCCCGCTCGTAGGCGCTGATGGCGCCCGCGACATCGCCCTGGGCGTCGAGGATCGCCCCGATGCCGGCCAACGAACGCGCGTCGCTCGGATCGAGCTCAACGGCCTTCCGATAGTGCTCCAGCGCGTTGGCGGTCAGGCCGGCCCGCTGTTCGACCGAGGCCAGGTCGCGATACAGGAACGCGGAGTCCGGCGAGGCCGCGATGGCCTGTCGATAGAGCGCCGCCGCCTCGTCCCAGCGCTGCGCATCGGCCGCGCCCTTGGCACGGCCAAGCATCTTCTGCGTCGCGCGGAAGCGCAGTACGTCGATGCGGCTCTGCAGATCGGTCAGCGACGGATCTTTCGCCAGCGCTGCCTCGAAGCTCACGAGCGCGTCGGCGTCACGCTCCAGTTCCAGCAGCGCCTGGCCGCGGCCGACCAGGGCAGGCACATAGCCGGCGTCCGCCTGCAGGGCGCGCTCGAACCGCATCGCTGCGTCCTTCTCGTTGCCCCGCGCCATCGCCAGGTAGG